>WNFM01199268.1_pt1 | contig 18049 bp, 16 predicted proteins | sample 5400271 | NCBI WGS metagenome assembly WNFM01 (sample SAMN13153352, study PRJNA577476) | soil metagenome | isolation source: 60 cm saprolite on Douglas fir-dominated hillslope | place: USA:California | collected 2013-09-17 | reverse complement strand
CCGGCCGCGGGTGACGCGAACAGGAAGGGCGCCCCGTAGCGGCCGCCCAGGATGCGGCTCGCAATGCCCATCGGACCCATGGCGAGGGGCAGGAGGGGCGTGCCCCCCGCTTGCGCCCGTCTCGCCGCGAACTCGAAGAGCCGGCCCAGGTCGGCGATCGAGCGGGGGGTGACCGCGATCTTGACGATGTCGGCGCCCTGCTCGGCCATCGACGCGTAGAGGCGGTCGAGGTCGTCGGGGGTCCCCTGAAGGTCGTGGTACGAGAGCACGAGGCCCTTGCCCGCCTTCTCGGCGATCACGTCCAGGAACCCGCTCGTGAACCCGACGTCCACGTAGTCGAACCCCCGCCGGGCCGCCTCCTTGAGAAGCTCCCGGCGTCCGGCGGGGTCGCCATCGTCCCAGTTCCCACCCTCGGACCGGGGCAGGCAGGTGAAGAGCAGCGGGTGGGTCTGGGCGCGCATCAGGGTGAGCAGGTCCAGGTCCCGGACCATGTCGCCCCGGATCTCGAACATGTCGGCCACGCCGGCGAGGTCCACCATGCGGTCGATGAGACCGGCGGTGGTCGGCTCGGTCAGGCTCACACAGATCGCAGTCATCGCCGTCTATAAAGCACGAAAGCCTCTCCAGGGTTCCCTGAAGAGGCCTCACGGCTGGCGTCCGTTTCCCCAGGAAACCCGCTCCGCTCCCGCGGTCGGGCCCTCCGGGGCCCGCCGCTACGGGTGGTAGCGGTAATGATGGAACACGGGACGCCAACGGCACACGACTCCGCCCATCTCGAGCTGTCCGGTCGGGGTGGCGGGAGAGGTCATGTCCAATTGGATCCTGCCCCGACTCTAGATGACAGGCGCTGGGCCACGTCGCAGGTGGGGCAGATGCCATGAGTCAACCGGCGCGCCGGGCCCAGGAACAGCGCAAGCCGCTCCGCCGCCTCTTCGACATTGGCCCAGGAGCCGTCGGCCAGCCTCACCCTTCGGCACCAGGCGCACACGGGGAGAAGCGGATCGCGCGAATCCGGAGGCGCTTCCGCCGGGAGCTCGTGCACGAGGACCGTACGTATCCGGCACTCCACGAAGCCGTCCGCGAGCGGTGCGACCTCCATCTCCATGTACCGTCGTTCGGTCGGAGAATCGGTCCGGTAGGGGATGCGCATCGGCTGCCCGGTCGCCCGGACTCGCTTGAACACCAATTGGTAGACGGGGGTCATGTCAGGGTCTGGCGAGAAGTCCGAAAAAGGACGGCCGGTCTCCACAGTCGAGTCCGTTGCGTCCAGTCGGAACGCCACCGCCAACTCTTCCATACCATCATGATACCCGACCCTCTCCCGACGTGCGGAGGAGGCAAGACTGGCTCCCCGGGCACCGGTGGGTACTCACATTCCGTTTGGTGTCGAGACGTCCCAGAAGTGGGATTGCCGCTATGTCTATTCGTATCGCAGGGCCACGGCGGGGTCGACGCGCGTCGCCCGCAGGACCGGAGGCAAAGCCGCCAGCGCTGAGACGAGCAGCAGGCAGCCCAGCGGCAGACCGAGGCTCCCGAGTCCGAAGGGCTCGACTTCGAAAAGCAGGGCGGCGAGAAGCCGGGCGAGGAAGGTTCCGCCGAGGAGCCCCGTCGCCACCCCGAGCACGCTCGGGAGGGTGACGTCCCGGACGACCAGGCGAACGATCCGGAGGCGGCGCGCGCCGAGCGCGACCCGGATGCCGATCTCCCTGGTTCGCCGGACGACCGAATAGCTGAGCACTCCGTACAGACCCACCGCGACCAGGGCGACCGCGACCAGGGCGAAGAAGCCGGAGAGCAGGGCCAGCAGCCGCTCCCGGATCAGCGTGTTGTCGATGAGGGTCGACTGGAGGGTCACGTCGGTGACGCGCAGGGCGGGATGGATCCGGGGGATCTCCGTGCGCAGCATGGAAGCCAACGCCATCGGGTCCGTCGTCGTCCGCACCTGAAGGGTCGCCATGTGGACGCCCCCCAACGGCACGTAGACCGTGGGCGGCGTGACCTCGCGGAGATCGTTGTACTTGGCGTCCCCAGCGAGCCCGACGATCTCTTGCGGCACGGTGTCGGAGCGCTCGACGCGCTCGAACCGCTTGCCGAGGGGATCCTCGCCCGGAAAATACCGCCGGGCGAACGCTTCATTGACCACGACCGCGGTGGGATGCTCGGGCTGGGTGTCGGGGGCAGCGAGCTCCCGGCCGCCCCGCATCGGGATACGCATGGTCTCGAAGAACCCGGGCGAGACCTCCAGGAAATAGGGTTCGAACGAGTCGGGCTCGCGCCCCGCGACGCGGATGCTGGTGGTCCAGCCGGAGCCCGAGAAGAGCCCCCACGCGGAGAGGCTGACCGACCGCACACCCGAGAGCCCACGTACGCGGTCCTGCAGCTGCAATCCGGCCGCCCGCGCCCGTTCTCCTTCCTTCAGGCTCTTGGCTTCGATCGTGAGGAGGACTACGCCCGTCTTCGCGAAGCCGGGGTCGATGCTCGTCAACCTCTGGAACGACAGCAGGAGGAGGCCGGCGACGAAGAGCACGACGAAGCTCACGCCCATCTGTGCCGCCACCAGCGGGCGCAGCGGACCCAGGCCCGTGAGCCGCTTGCCGCCTTCGGCCTTCAGCGCGTCGCTTGGAGAGACGGCTGACGCGCGCAGGGCGGGAGCAAGGCCGAAGAGGAACGTCGTCGCCGCGCAGACGACCGACAGGAACGCGAGGGCGCGCCCGTCGAGACGAAGGTCCAGGTATGCGGGGTTGTCCGCGGGAGAGAGCCGCTGCACGATGGCGGGCGCCATGACGGAGGCGAGGGCCAGGCCCGCGACGCAGGCCGCCCCGGCCAGGAGCGCACTCTCGACCAGGACCTGCTGGATCAGGCGGCCCCGCCCGGCCCCGATCGAGACCCGCAGCGCCATCTCGGACCCCCGGGCCGCCGCCCGGGCGATCAGGAGGTTCGCCACGTTGGAGCAGGCGATCAGGAGCACCAGCCCCGCCACGAGAGCGAGGATCCACAGCGGCCGCTCGAAATCCCGGCGAAGCACGGAGGGACCGTTGGCGGCAGAGCGCACGTTGAGCGGCGTCCTCAGGTGACGGTCCAACCGATCGCGCGGCTCGTCGGGCCGGAAGGTGTCGGCCCGCTCGCGGAGGAAGGCGGCGAACGTCGGCTGGAGAGCTCCCCGGAGCTGTTCGGGGGTGACGTCGGGCCGGATCCGCCCCCAGATCCGGAACCAGTGCCAGTCCGGCCTTGTCAGCGCCGCCTGGTCGTACATCATGTTGGGAGCCCAGAGGTCCGTCCGCACGCCGGGTTCCACACCGCTGAAACCCTCCTGGGCCACTCCGACGATCTGGAGCTGCTTCTCCTTCTCCTTGAGGGTGAGCCACCGGCCGAGCACGGACGGGCTCTGGCCGAAGCGTCGGGTCCAGAAGCCGTGGCTGAGCACCGCCACTGGATGGGCGCCGGGCCGCTGATCGTCGGCGGCGCTGAGCAGCCGGCCGAGGGCCGGCTTGACCCCGAGGACCGCGAACGCGTCGCCTGAGATCCACTGCAGGCGTATCTTCTCTTCCTCCCCGCCCGGGTCGTCGAAAACCACGGGGCGGAGGATCCCCTGATAGCTCGCGCCGAACAGATCCGCCCGCGGCCGGGCCCCGTCGCGGAAGCGCTCGAAGAGGGGGTAGTTGAAGCTGTCCCGCTCCTGCGCCTCGACGCCCGGAGGCGTAACGGACAGATAGACCAGGCGCTCCGGCTCCCGGACCGGCAGAGGCCTCAGCACCAGCGCGTCGATCAGGGAGAAGGCGGCGGTACCGGCGCCGATGGCGAGGGACAGGGACGCCACGGCCGCTCCCGTGACCACGCGGTGCTTGCCGAGCATCCGCAGACCGAACCGCACGTCCCGCAGGATCGACTCGAGGCGCGGCAAGAGCTTGACGTCACGGCTCATCTCGCGCAGGAGCAGCGGGTTGCCCAGCCGCCGGCGCGCCTCGCGCTCGGCGTCCCGCCGCGTCAGGCCGCGGCGGACGAGGTCCTCCGTCCTGGCCTCGACGTGGAAACGCAGCTCGTCGTCGAGGTCGCGGCTCAGGCTGTCGTCCCGGAACACGTTCGCCAGACGGGAGAGCCAGGACATCGGTCGCCTCCTCGCTAAGCGCGCTTCAGAATGTGACCGACCGCCGCGGTCACCGCCCGCCAGCGGGTCTCCCGTGCTTCGAGCTGGGCTCGCCCCGCTGCGGTGATCTCGTAGACGCGGGCCCGCCGCTTGTTGCCGGTCTTCACCCATCTCGCGTCGACCCACCCTGCCTCCTCCATCCGATGGAGCGCCGGATAGAGCGAACCCTCCTCCACGCGCAGCACGTTGTCCGACATCTCCTCGATCTGGGCGGTGATGCCGTAGCCGTGCAGCGGCCCCCGCCGGGCAAGGATCTTCAGGACGAGCACGGGAAGCGAGCCTTGCAGGGAGTCTTGGACCATACTCAGCTAACTAAGTAAGAGGGCTGACTATAGATCAGGACCCCTGCGTCGGTCAAGGGGGGGTCTAGAATGGAAGCAATGGACGCCCCCGTCGCCTCCCTCGGTTACGTCCTCCTCTTCGTCGCGGTCCTCGCGGGTATGGAGGCCGTCGCCTGGCTGATGGTTTGCTTCCCGCCCGCCGGCCGATACCTCCAGCGGATCATCAAGGCCCATCTGGTGCACCACAAGACGACCGGGAAGGAAGGGGCCGTCTCGTTCGGCTTCCTCTGGGCCCCGAAGAAATGAAGAGCGTTGCTCCCGTCACCCTGCTCTTGGTGACCGCCTTGGCGACGCCGCTCCTGGCCCAGGAAGTCACCGAGCCCAGGTCGGGGGCAAAGTTCCCGACCCGGATCGAGGACAAGGCGCTGCTCGGCGCGGGCCTTCGCACCAAGACCTTCCTGAAGGTCCACGTCTACGCGCTGGGGCTCTACGTAGCCGATTCGGCGCTCTCCGGGCCCCTCGCCGCCTACAAGGGCAAGACCGACTCGCCGGCCTTCTATCGCGATCTCGTACAAGGCGATTTCCCGAAGCAAGTCACGATGAGGTTCCTCCGCGACCTCTCTTCGAGCACGATCCAGGAGGCCATGCGCGAGGCGCTGGCGGGGGCCGACAAGGCCCGGGTCGACGCCTTCGTCGCCTATTTCCCGGCCATCACCACCGGCCAGGAGTGCGTCCTGAAGTGGGCCCCGGGCGGCACCCTCGAGGCCGTCATCGCAGGCCAGGCGAAGCCGCCGATCGCCGACAAGGCCTTCGTCACGGCCGTGTTCGGGATCTGGCTCGGCGAGAAGCCGATCCAGGAGGACCTGAAGAAGGCGATCGTCTCCCGGGCGGGCGAGCTGATCCGATAGAGCCATGAACGACGCGCCCGCCGCCGGCAAGACCTCGACTCCCCTCTCCCTCGATCTCGAATGGCAGGGCGACCTGCGCTTCCGCGGCACCACGGGCGCGGTCTCCCTCGTCCTGGACAGCGCGGGCGGGGCGGGCCCGACTCCCGTCCAGACCCTGGCCTTCAGCCTCGCGGCCTGCATGGCCATCGACGTCGTGCACATCTTGAAGAAGGGCCGCCTCGAGCTGCGGTCCCTGAAGGCGCACCTCGAGGCGGAGCGCGCCCCGGAAGACCCGAAGCGGCTGGTGAGCGTGCACCTGCACTTCATGGTAGGGGGCGAGGCGCCCGCCGAAAAGGTCCAACGGGCCATTGCGCTCTCGCGGGAGAAGTACTGCTCGGTCTGGCATTCGCTCCGCCCGGACATCGACTTCCGCACGTCCTTCGAGGTGGCCTGACCGCGGGCGAGGGCCGGAGCGCGCTTGACAGGCGCCCGGCGGCGACTAACCTCTCGTTTGACATTCCCATGACGGACAACGGTGAGACGGGCGTCCGTTGGTTTTACGTCCAGGAGGGCCGCCGCAAGGGCCCGCTGGGCGTGGCCGAGCTCGTGGCCTTGATCCTCGGCGGGGCCGTCCCCGAGGACACCCTCATCTGGCGCGCCGGGCTCGGGGAGTGGGTGAAGGCCAACTCGGTCGAGGAAATCCAGCGCGAGCTGCCCCCGCCCATTCCCGGCAGGGACGGCGGCCGGCGAGACCAGCTAGGTGCCCTCTCCCGCGAGGAGGCGCTGCCGGAGGAGCGGGACGAGGGGGAATCCGACGAGACAGGACCCGCTGGGACCAGCCCGGACGCCGCCTCGGCAAAGCCCGGCGGCCGCCGCCGGCGGCACCATCGCACCCGCTTTCGGCTGGCCTCCGGCCGGCGGCGTTGGCTCGTGCCGCTGATCGTCATGTTGGTCGTGGTGGTCGTCGTCCTCTGGTACCTGTTGCGCCGCTTCAACGAGGTGCCCCAGGGGCAAGTCATCCTGCAGGGCGCGATGTCGGAGCAGGCACGGCCGGTCGTGGCGCCTTGGCGGCCGGTGCGTCCGGGCGCCTGAGCTCCGCTCCCGGCCGGTACCAGCGAGCCATCACGTAGGCCGCCGGCTTGCCCGGCAGCGTGTGCGACGGATCGCGGAACGCCGGCTCCGCGGAGCGCTCCCACAGCCAGAAGAACGCCCCTGCGATCCAGGGACGCTGGGCCAGCGCGTGCAGGGTCGCGTCGTAGCACCGGGCCTGGAGCCAGACATCTGCGGGCAGCCTCGCCTCGCGCCAGGGAGCGCGGGCGGCCTCGGGGACCGAGGGGTATCCGACCTCGGTGAACAGGACGGGACGGCCGTATCGGCGCGAGGCCTCCTCGAGCGGGCCGAGGGCCCGCCCCCAGCCGGCCGCGAGGTCGTCGAGGGATGGGTCGGGCCGGTCGCTCAGGGGGAAGTAGGCGGAGACGCCGATGAAGTCGAGGGCGTCCCAGAAGCCCACCCCGTGCCACGTATCGAAGTTGGCCGAGTAGGCGAGAGGGCCGGGGAATACCTTGCGGACGCCGGCGATGATCCGCCGCCAGTCGGATTCGCGCCGGATGACCGAGGTGTCGAGCTCCCGGCCCACGCAGAACGCGTCGGCCCCCGTGGCCCGGGCGGCCTGCGCGTAGGACAGCAGGTAGGTCTCGTAATTCCGGAACCATTGGCGCCAGTCGGCTTCCGACTCCATCTCGATCCGGTTGTGGTCGCCGGTCTCGCCCCCGCCCCGGGGACGCATCTCGAGGTGCGGCTTGAGCATCACCGCGAGGCCGGCCTGGTGCGCGTTCTTGACGATCGCGTCGAGGTCGCGGAGGACGAAGGGGTGCCTCGCCTCGGCGAAGACGGGATCGTGGAGGCCGCGCTGCAGCGGATCCCAGGTGTGGATGGACACCCAGGTGACGCCCAGGGCCCGGAGGCGGCGGAACGACGAGACGCCGGCGTCCGGGCCCGCCTCGCTCCACCACCAGGAGACTCCGCGGCGAAAGGACGGGGCGAGGCCCGGCGCGCTCCCGGACGCGGCGCCGGCCGCGATGGGTTCCCCCCGTCGGGAATCGTCCCGCACCTCGTTCCGCACCTCGTTCGCCGGCCCCGGGCGGCGCCGTTCGATCTCCTCGATCGCCACCTGAGCGGCGGTGCGGAGCTCGGGCGCCGCTCCGGAAAGGGCGGCGCCTTCGAGGGCCGGGATCGCCGTCCTTCCCCCCACCCGCTCGAGAGACAGGGCGGCTTCGAAAGCCGCGCGCGAGTCCGCGCTGGTCAGCGCTTCGACGAGCGCCGGCTCCACCTCGGCCGCGCGTGAAGCGGGAACGGTTCCGAGCAGCCAGGCCCCGAGGCTGGCCTCGTCGCCGGACCTGCTGGCCAGCAGGACCCGGCAAGCCCCTGGAAAGTGCGGGTCGTCGCGGAACGCCTGGTCGCGCGCGAGCTCGCGGCCGTCGGGAAGGCGCACCGTCTGCCGGTGCCGCCAGCGCTCCCAGGGTGCGGTGGCCGGCCCGTACACCTGCCGGAGCTGCCCGGCCAATGCGGCCGCCTCCCGGTCCGAAGCCCGCGCCCCGCAGGCCGTGAGCCCCAGCCCAGGGGCTCCGAGGGAGACGAGGGCAAGGATGAGCGCCGGGGCGACGCGCGGGCGCGGCGTCCGCACTCCGATGGCCGCGGCCGCCACTAGCGAGCCGCGCTTGGCCGCGAGCCGAGGACCAGGTCCAGGCTCACGTCGCGCCCATCGCGCTTCACCACCACCGTCACCGCGTCCCCCGGCTTGCGCTCGGCCAGGGCATAGGTGTAGTCGTAGATGTTCCGGATCTCCCTGGGCCCGAACTTCACGAGCACGTCGCCGCCCTTCATCCCCGCCTTGTCGGCCGGCGAGCCCGGAGTGACTCCGGAGAGCTTCACGCCCGGCGCCTCCTCGCTGTAGTCCGGGATGCCGCCGACCCAGACGCGGAATCCGCGCGCGCCCCCGACGCCTCCTTCCTTCTCCGCCGCCACCCGGGTGAAGGCGATGGGGGCGGACGACGTGGCGAGGGCCGAGACGACCGGCTCCACCAGCCCCAGCACCCTCACGATGCCATCGGCGTCGACCTTGTCCGCCGTGTCGGAGGGCCGATGGTAGTCGGGGTGGTTGCCGGTGAAGACGAACAACACGGGACGGCCGGCCGCGTAGAACGGCGAGTGGTCCGAGGGGCCGTAACCGCCCTCGTGGAGCTTGAGCTTCAAGCCGGCGGTGCGGTTCGCCTCTTCGAGGAGGGGCTTGAAGAGGGGGCTCGTGCCGGCGCCGTGGACCTCCAGGGTGTCCTCCCGCAGGCGGCCGATCATGTCCAGGTTCACCATGGCCGCGATCCGCTCGAGGGGCCGCGGGGGGTTCTTCACCAGGTAGGACGACCCGAGGACGCCCACCTCCTCGGCCCCGAAGGCCACGAAGTAGATCGACCGCTGGGCCGGCTCGGTGCGCGCGGCGAAGCGCCGGGCCAGATCCAGGACCCCCGCCACTCCGGAGGCGTTGTCGTCGGCCCCGTGGTGGATCTTGCCGTCGGGGGCGGGATCGAGGGAGCCCGTGGCTCCGAGGCCGAGGTGGTCGTAGTGCGCGCCCACCACGACCGCCTCATCGGCCGTGCTGGCCCGCGGCAGGAGGCCGATCACGTTGCGCGTGAGGGCCCGCTTCGGGGTCAGATCGGCGGTCGCCTCGAGACGAGCGCCCGTCAGGACAAGGGGCGCGGGCTTCCGGCTCTCGTCGATCGTGCGCTGGGCGTCGTCGAGGGTCGTGCCCGCCCTGGCAAAGAGCGCGTCGGTCACGGCGCGCGTGACCGTGAAGCAGGGGAGCCCCTCGTCAGCCAGGGAGGCGTCGGCCCGGAGGGGGACGAGCTGGTCGAGCGCTCCCGGGGTGCGGGGCCCCGTCACGATCAGGACTGCCCGCGCCCCCTTGTCCCGCGCGTTCTGTGCCTTGAGCCGGAGCGGCATGAAGGCCGCCCACTTGGACTGGGGATCGTCGCCCCCGGGGCCGTAGCGAAGCAGCACCACCACCCTGTCCTTCACGTCGAGGCCCGTGTAGTCGTCGTATTCGAGGTCCCTGGCCACGGTCCCGTAGCCCGCGAAGACCACTTCACCGAAGACCGAGCCCGCCGAAGAGAAGGCGAGAGGCCGGAACTCTTCCCCCGGCTTGAAGGCGTGTCCCCCCACGACGAGTCGGTTGCCGGCGGCGAGCACGATCCCGTCGATGAAGGAGAAGGCCTGAAAGTAGGTCCCTCCGTCCCCCGCCGGGAGCAGGCCGATGCCCCGGAACTCGCCGGCGATCCATTCGGCGGCGGCGTCCGCTCCATGTGTCCCCGCGCGGCGGCCCTGCCAGGCGTCGTCCGCGAGGCGGGCCACGTCCGAGCGGATGCGGTCGGCGGGAGTGACTCGGCGGGTGTCGGCGAGGGTTGCGCGGAGCCCGAAGACCCCGAGGAGCACGCCGGCTACCAGGAACGTGGGGCGATGTCGTGTCACTGGAGCATGATAGAAGCGATGGCGCGCACGGCCAAGCCCGCTCCGCTCGATTTGGGCCCAGTATTGGGTTACCGTTGTCCCCGAATATGTCCGACGAAGCGCCCCCGTCGCCCCCGTCGGGCCCCCCCACTTTTCGTTGGTTCCTGGAAAGCCTCGTGGAAGGCGGCCGGCAGCTCAGGAGAGTCGCGGTCCACCCGCTCCCCTTCCGGATAGGTCGGAAGCCCGGGCTCGAGCTCAGCCTGCCCTCGGACGCCGTATCGAAGGAGCACGCCGAGCTCTACCAGGACGGCGAGTCCCTCCGAGTCCGCGACTTCAAGAGCAAGAACGGGACGTTCGTCAACCGCGACCGGGTGGGCGATGCCCCCGTCCACGAAGGCGACATCATCCACTTCGCGCAGCTCGAGTTCCGCCTGGGTCGGCAGGAGCTCGAGGACCCCGACGAGATGGAGCCCTCCACCGTCTCCATCACCGAGATGGCGCTTCCTCACGGCTTCATCGAGGGGACGCGGGAGATGCCCGAGCTGCTGCGCAACGCGATGATCGGCATCGTCTTCCAGCCGATCGTGAGCCTGCCGGGCGGCGTCATCACCGGCTACGAGGTGCTGGGCCGCGGCCGCCATCCGCGCCTCCCCGAGGAGCCGACCGAGCTCTTCCACATCGCCTCCGGGGTGGGGGCCGAAGCCGAGCTGTCGCGCCTTTTCCGCCGGAAGGCCCTCGAGCTGGTGGCGGGACGACGCGACCTGCCCATGCTCTTCCTCAACACGCACCCCGCCGAGCTCGAGGAACCGGGCCTCATGGAGTCGCTGGCGGAGGCGAAGCGCCTCGCCCCGCACTTGCGCCTGGCCCTCGAGATCCACGAAGGCGCCCTGGCCGACCCCACCAGCATCGACGGCCTGCGGACGCAGCTCGCGAAGATAGGGATCGACCTCGCTTACGACGATTTCGGGGCCGGGCAGGCGCGCCTCCTCGAGCTGGCCGAGGTCCCCCCTCACTTCCTGAAGTTCGACATGCGCTTCATCCGGGGGATCGACAGTGCTCCCCCTTCGCGGCGGCGGCTCCTGACCTCGCTCGTCGCGGTGGCCCGCGACCTGCTGGTCTACACGGTCGCGGAGGGCGTCGAGACCAAAGCCGAAGCCGACGTGTGCTCCGAGATCGGCTTCACTCACGCGCAGGGCTTCCACTTCGGAGTCCCCCGACCCGTCGAACGTGATGCCCGCCGGGGGGAAGATCCACGTAGAGGCCCTCCCCGGCCAGCTCGTCACCGTCCCGCTCATAGACCGTGCCCGAGAGAAGGTCCGTCAGCTGCCAGCGTTGCCCGGCCAGCTCCGGCCAGGGAATCCGCACGCGGCCCTGGGCCGGGACGTCCGCCAGGTTCACCACCACCACGCGGCGATCCCCAGCCCGCGACCAGCACCAGGCCACGAGGTTCCGGCAGCCCTGATTGTCGGGCCAGCCGGTCACCTGGAGAAGCCGCCACTCTCCGTTTCGCAGCACCGGGCTCGCGGCCTCCGCCAGGAGCCGACGATAGAAGGCCTGTAGCGCCTCGTCCACCGGCTCCGGGGGGCGACGGCCGAGGAACACGGGCAGCCGGACTCGCCGTCCCTCGAGCTGCCCCTCGTGAAAGAGCCTCGCCCCCGGCAGGGTGGCGACCACCACCGCAGCCGCGCGACCCTTGCCGGGGAAGGCGGCGGCGGCCCGGCGCTCGTCGTGGTTCTCGATGAACCGGACGAGGCGTTCCTGATGAGGGAGGTCGGCTTGGAGGTGCTTCTGCACGCTCTCCGCGGAGCCTCTCTCCAGCAGGTCGTAGAGCCGCTTGTCGTAACAGTAGTCGAACCCCTGCCGCTCCAGCTCCCATTCCAGGTCCCAGTAGGCCTCGGCCCCGAAGAGGAACTCGCGATCTCTTCGTCGCACCGCTGCGATCAGCGGCGGCCAGTACTCCGCGGACGGCCGAGCGCCGGCTCGGCGACTCCAGGTCCCCTGGAAGACGTCGTTCATCACCAGCATGGCCATGTCGCAGCGCGCTCCGTCGCACTGCTCGGCGATGGACAAGACCGTATCCACCATCGCCGCGCGCTGCCGGTCGTCGAAGGCGTTGAGCTGGAGGACGTCCGACCAGGCCGGGAAGTTGGGATCGCGGCCGCAGGCGAATACCTCTCCGCCCGCTTCGTAGAACGACTCCGGGTCTCGCTCGAGGTCCCCGGCATCTCCCCGGATGAAGAAGTCCGGATGCTCCACGACCCAGGGATGATCCGGGGCCACGTGGTTCGGGACGAAGTCGAGGAGGAGGCGCATGCCCCGCCTCCCGCCGAGCCGCGGGTCCGCGACGTAGCGCCTCACGCAGTAGGGAGAGCCCACGACGTCCGCCGCGGAGAGGTCGGGGAGGGCGCCCTGGAAGTCGGCGCGGAGCCCCGGGTTCTCCATGGCCACGCGGATGCCCGCCGGGCTTCTCTCCCAGACCCCCATGAGCCAGACCGCGTCGAATCCCAGGGAGCCGATGGCGTCCCATTCCTCGCCGGGCACGTTGGCGAGGGTCACCCGGGAGAAGCGCTTCCGGCCCAGCTCCTCGAGCCAGACCCAGGTGTTGATCTCGTAGACCATCGGATGCTTCGGCCAGGAATCCACGGCGGGGGCGGGCTCTACCCGGAGACCGGCCGGGCGTCCGGGCCCCGCGGCCACTCCGGCGCCCGGGCCGGCATGTCGCGCAGCAGGCGCTCGTAGAAGGGGTGGTGGTCCACCTCGATCGTGTGTCGTGGTGTCTGCGCGAACGTGTGCCGGATGGTGTCGACCTCCCGCGCGATTCGTCTCTCCATGTCCGCGGGCAAGCGGTAGTTCCCAACGATGTGGTTGGCCACCAGCTTGGCCTGCAGCTCGGCCAGGGGCCAGATGCAGCCGATGGGCTGGAAGAGGCCGATGAAGTAGACGTCCCGGAGGTGCCGGTGGAAGGCCCGCAGGTAGAGGGGGACGTCGCCGCTCGAGAAGTCGACGAGCGACCGGTCGAAGAACGGAAAGCTGATCTTGAAGCCGGTGGCGGCGATGATGGCGTCGTAGCTCTCGATGCGCCCGTCGACGAAGCGCACCACGTTTCCCTCGAGCTTCGCGATGTCGGGCCGCGGGTGGATGCGCCCGTGCCGTATGAAGTAGGGCAGCTCCATGTTTGGGGTCGCCTCGGACGTCCTCTACGAGAAGCTCCGGTTCAGCCACAGCAGGAGCTCGACGAGCCGCACCCGCACTCTGCGCGGGATGAACCGGAGCTTCTCGTAGAGGACGTCCGAGGCGACCCCAAACATGAGCTTGGGCACGAAATGGTAGCCACGCCGCATGCTGATGCCGGTGAAGCGAGAGACCCGCGCCGTCTCCACCGCGATGTCGCAGGCCGAGTTCCCGCCTCCCACCACGAGCACCCGCTGGTCCTTGAAGGAAGCGGAAGACTTGAAGTCGTGGGAGTGGATGATGGACCCCGCGAAGCTCCCCGGATAGGAGGGCATCCTGGGGTCCCAATGGTGGCCGTTCGCCACCAGCAGGTGGTCGAACCGCTCGCTCTCTCCCGTGGAGAGGGTGACCCGCCAACCTCCTCCAGCCTCCCGCTCCGCTCTCTTCACCTCGGCCCGGAAGCGGACATGGCGGTCCACTCCGAAGCGCCGGGCGTACCCCTGGAAGTAGGCGAGCAGCTCAGGGTGGCCGGGGTAGTCGGGGGAGCCCGGGGGCCAGGGGTAGTCGGAGTACTGGGAGAGCGTCTTCGAGCTGATGATGTGCGTCGTCTCGAAGACGCTCGAATGGCTGGGCTCGGGGGAGAAGAGCCAGTTGCCGCCCACCTGGTCGTTCTCGTCGTAGACGACCACATCCCGCAGGCCCACCTGCAGCAGGTTCTTGGCCGCGGTGATGCCGGAGGGCCCGGCCCCGATCACACAAACGCGAGGAGGACTCACGCGGAGGTCACGCGCGGGGCCGGCCGGCTAGGAGCCGGGGACGATCGGCCAGGGCCGGCTGACGTAGTCGCTCATGATGAAGAGGATCAGCAGGGCCAGGAACGCGAAGCCGGCCGACACCATCAGGGTCACCAGGCGCGGGCTGTAACGGACGTGCATGAAGTACAGGATGACGAGGGTGGCCTTGGTGGCGGCGATGCCGAGGGCGATCGGCGTGTTCAAGGCGCCGAAGTCGTGACCGGCCGCCGTCACCGTCAACACGGTGCCCACGCAGAGGGCCGCGAAGACGGCCAGGTAGACCGGAACGGGCACGACGTGATGGCGGTGCTGGGAGGGGTGCTCGGACATCAGTGGTGCCCTATCAGATAGAGGAGCGGGAAAAGGAAGATCCAGACGATGTCCACGAAGTGCCAGTAGAGGCCGACCATCTCCACCGGGGTGTGCCAGAGCGCGCTGTAGCGGCCCCGGTGCGCGAGCCACGCCAGGAGGGCCAGGATCGGGATGCCGATGATCATGTGCAGCGCGTGGATGCCGGTCAGCCCGAAGTAGAGCGAAAAGTAGAGCTGGACCTGGCGGGCCTCAGTCCCCTCGAGATGGAGGGCGGAGGCGTCGAAGCGCGCCCCCGGGACGAGGCACCCGGTGTGCGGACCATCGCCCAGGCAGGGGAGGATCTTCTCGCTGTACTCGACGTACTTCACGCCCAGGAACACCCCGCCGAGCAGGATGGTCAGGAGGAGGAAGAGCACGATCCGGCCCTTCTGCCCCAGCGCCGCCGAGTGGACGGCCATGGCCATGGTCAGGCTGCTTCCGATGAGGACCAGGGTGTTGGCAAAGCCCAGCTTCCACGAGAGGTGGTGGCTGCCGGCGGAAAAGGCGTCGTAGTAGAGGTGCCGGTAGATGGTGTAGACCGTGAACAGGCCGCCGAAGAAGAGGATCTCGGTGACCAGGAAGAGCCACATCCCGAGCGCGGAGGTCTCCTGCTGCTGGTCGAGGTCCGCGAAGTGGTGCCGGAGCGGCCCGGCGTGGGCGTGGGCCTCAGACAAGGACGGCCCCCTTCGATTCGATCAACTTCGGGTAGTCGTACACCTCATCGGCCACCACCGGAGTCTTGTCGAAGTTCAGGGTGGGCGGCGGCGAGGGGGTCTGCCACTCCAGGCCGGTGGCCGGCCAGGGGTTCGCGGAGGCAATCCTGCCGTAGCGCATCGACCACGCGAAGTACACCATCGGGATCAGGTACCCGATGCCCAGGATGGATGCCCCCGCGGTGGACATCACGTTCAGCACCTGGAACTCCGGCGGGTAGGAGGCGTAGCGGCGGGGCATCCCGAGGTAGCACACGATGAACTGGGGGAAGAAGGTCAGGTTGAAGCCGACGAAGATGATGACCGCGGAGACCCGGGCCCACCACTCCGGGTAGAGGCGGCCCGTGATCTTCGGCCACCAGAAATGGAGCCCGCCCAGGTAGCCCATGATCGCTCCCCCCACCATGATGTAGTGGAAATGGGCCACGATGAAGTAGGTATCCGTCACGTGCACGTCCAACCCCAGGGTGGCCAGGAAGAGGCCGGTCAGCCCGCCGAAGGTGAACAGGCCGATGAAGCCGAAGGCGTAGAGCATCGGGGTCTGCCACGACACCGAGCCCCGGTAGAGGGTGGCCGTCCAGTTGAAGACCTTGATCGCCGAGGGGATGCCCACGGTGAAGCTCAGGGCCGAGAAAACCATCGCCGAGTAGACGGACAGGCCGGTGACGAACATGTGGTGGGCCCACACCAGGAAGCTGAGACCCGCGATGGCCAGGCTCGACATCGCGATGAACCGGTAGCCGAAGACCTTCTTCCGCGAGAAGCAGGTCACGATCTCGCTGATCACCCCCATGGCGGGCAGGATCATGATGTAGACGGCGGGGTGCGAATAGAACCAGAAGAGGTGCTGGAACAGGATCGGGTCGCCGCCCCGAGCGGGGTCGAAGAAGCCGAAGTGGAAGGCCCGCTCCAGGGCCACCAGCAGCACCGTCACCGCGATCACGGGGGTGCCCAGGATCTGGATGACCGCGGTCGCGTAGTGGGCCCACACGAAGAGGGGGAGGCGGAACCAGGTGAGGCCGGGGGCCCGCAGGTGAGGCCGGGGGCCCGCATCTTGTGGATGGTCACGATGAAGTTGAGGCCGGTGAGGATCGAGGAGAAGCCGGTGACGAAGATCCCCACCCCCGCGGTGACCACCGCGGTGTTCGCGAACGCGGTCGAGTAGGGGGTGTAGAAGGTCCAGCCCGTGTCGAGCCCGCCGTTGATGAGGGCGTGGAGGGTGATGAGAGACCCAAGTATGTAGAGATACCAGGACAGGAGGTTGATCCGCGGGAAGGCCAGGTCCTTGGCCCCGATCATCAGCGGGATGAGGAAGTTGCCGAGGGTGGCCGGAATGGAGGGAATGAGGAAGAAGAAGACCATGATCACGCCGTGGGCCGTGAAGAGCTTGTTGTAGGTCTCGGCGCTGACCAGGCTGCCCGTGGGCTCGAGCAGGTTCAGGCGGATGAGCACCGCGTAGGACCCGCCCAGGAAGAACATCGCGGTGACGGAGACCAGGTACAGGAGCGCGATGCGCTTGTGGTCGGTGGTGAAGAGCCACGATTTCCAGCCGTAGTCGGCGTTCAGGTAGTGGACCTTCGGAGGGACGGCGGTCGTGCTCATTTTCCTGGCTCCACCGCGGGCATCGGGAGTGACCGGATATACGCGATGAGGTTGAGGATCGACTCCTCGCTCACCTGGCCCTGGTAGGTGGGCATCACCGGCTGGTAGCCCGCCACCACCTTGGCGGCCGGAGTGAGGATCGACTCCCGGACATAGGCGGCGTCCGCCACCACGGACTCGCCGCCCTGAAGCCGCACCGCCCGGCCGAAGATGCCGTTCAGGATCGGCCCCCGGCCGGCGGAATCGGGGCGGTGGCAAGTGACGCAGTGGCGACTCCGGCGTGGGTCCGCCCGCGAGCCAGGTCTGGTAATCGTCGGCCTCCATCACCACCACCCGCCCGATCATCTTCGCATGCTCCGTGCCGCAGTACTCCGCGCAGAGGATGTGGAAGGAGCCGGCCTTCGTGGCCTCGAACCAGGCGGTGTTGTACCGGCCGGGCACCGCGTCCTTCTTGATGCGGAAGGCGGGGATGAAGAAGCTGTGGATGGTGTCCTCGGAGGTGATGGTGAGCCTCACCGGCCGGCCGAGCGGCACGTGCAGCTCGTTAATCTCCCGTTGGCCGGTGGGGTGCTGCAGCTTCCACATCCAGCGCTTGCCCACCACCGACACGTTCATGGAGTTGTCGGGGGGCCGGTTGATGTGGAAGAAGACCTGCGCCCCCCAGACGAACATCACGATCGTGATCAGCAGGGGAATGAAGGTCCAGGTCAGCTCGAGGGCCAGCGAGCCCTCGATCTCGGGGGGGGACTCCGCGTTGGAGCGGCGGCGGTACCGGATCGCGAAGTAGACGACCCCGGCCGCGATCAGGAGCGAGAAGAAGGAGGTGACCGCGATGTGGAAGAAATAGAGAGCGTCCACCTCACTGGCGATGGTGGAGGCCTGGGGCGGGAAGAGCGGAAGGGACTGCGGGTTCATTCCTCGACGGCCCGGACCCCGAGGCCCCGGACCGACCTCTCACGGCGCAACATCGCGTACACGAACCCGCCCAGGGCAAGGACGGTGAGAATGGCGAGGGCGCGGACGAGATTGAGGATCGACGCGCTGTAACGGCCGGTGAGCGGGTTGTACTGGTAACAAAAGAGCAGGAAGGCGTCCACCGGGCCGCCGACCTTCCCTTCCCCGGACTCCACGAGGGCGAGCCGCAGGTCCTTTGGCGAGTACTCGATCCCGAAGAGGTACCGCGAGATCGCGCCCTGGGGCGTGAGGACGAGGAGGCCGGCCGGGTGGGCGAACTGCCTGGTCTCCGCGTCCCAGGCGTAGCGAAAGCCCACCGCCCGCGTCACCCGGTCGATGGACGCCTTGTCGCCGGTGAGGAAATGCCAGCCGGCCCCCGCCCCGGGCCGCTTGTATCGCGCGAGATAGGCCTTCTTCTTCGCGGAGGCCAGTCCCGGAGTCTCCCGGGGGTCGAAGCTCAGGGTCACGAGCTCGAACTCCTGCCCGGGAGTGACGGAGGCGACGTCGAGGGCGCTCGTGAGGCCGTTCAGGCTGACCGTGCAGAGCATGGGGCAGTCGAAGTAGACCAGGTTCATCACGACCGGCTTCCGGCCGAAGAAGTCTCCGAGTCGGACCGGCCGGCCTTCCTCGACGCGGAGCTCCGCGACGAGGAAGG
>WNFM01249060.1_pt2 | contig 18053 bp, 16 predicted proteins | sample 5400271 | NCBI WGS metagenome assembly WNFM01 (sample SAMN13153352, study PRJNA577476) | soil metagenome | isolation source: 60 cm saprolite on Douglas fir-dominated hillslope | place: USA:California | collected 2013-09-17 | reverse complement strand
CCGCCCGCCGGCTCTGGAACGGGGTCAGGATCGGCTCGAGATGCCCGAGCAGCTTCTCTTTGCAATCGATGCACCCGATACCGGCCTTGCGGCACTCCCGATCCACGAGCTCAACGGTCGGTGCGCTCGAGAACGCCTTGTGGAGATCGAAGACCGGGCAGACCTCCGGGTTGCCGGGATCGGTCCGTCGCTTGCGGGCCGGGTCGGTCACCATCGTCAGAATCTTCTTACGGATCATCTCGGGCGGATCCGCCAGGTTGACCGCGTTGCCGTAGGACTTGCTCATCTTGCGCCCGTCGGTTCCGGGAAGCCGCGGGACGCGCGTCGTGAGCGCCCGGGGCTCGGGGAAGACGTGGCCATACAGGCCGTTGAACCGCCGGGCGATCTCGCGACACAGCTCGAGATGGGCCAGCTGGTCCTCCCCCACCGGCACGACGTCGGCCCGATAGAGCAGGATGTCGGCCGCCTGCAGCACCGGGTAGCCGAGGAAGCCGTAATTGGTCAGATCGCGCTGGGACACCTGCTGCTGTTGCTCCTTGTAGGTGGGCACCCGCTCGAGCCATGGGAGCGGCACGATCATCGACAGCAGGAGGTGCAGCTCCGCGTCTTCCGGTACGCTCGATTGGACGAAGAGGGTGCACTTTTCGGGGTCGAGCCCCGCGGCGATCCAGGCGACGGCCATCTCGCGGACATACTCCTGGAGCGGTTCCGTGTGCTCGAACTCGCTCGTCAGGGCGTGCCAGTCGCAGATCGCGAAGAAACAGTCGTGCGTCTCCTGAAGCTTGATCCAGTTCTCGAGCGCCCCCACCAGGTGGCCGATGTGCATCGGACCGGTGGGCCGGAAGCCTGAGAGAACGCGGGGGCGGACCGGGGTCGTCGTCACCGTCGGGGTCTCACGCCCTCTTGATCATCGCGGCGTTGATCATCTGGATGGCCTGCGTGATGCGGCTCAGCTTCCGCCCGCGCTTCTGGATCGCCTGCGTGTCATCCTGGGGCGGCTGGTCGCCCCGGATCTCCTTCTGCACCTTGTCGAGCTCGAAGCTGAGCTGCTTGAGCTCTCCGGGCGAGAATTTCTTCAAGCTGTTGGCGTTGATCAGGATCATCCCCTCGGCGATATCGTGAGACATCGCATAGGCGGATCCACCGATGAAGCTCCCCATGGTCAGGCCTCCTCGCCGATCCCGTAGCGCGGCCACTTGCTCCGCACCAGGGACAACGTCGACTCGTCCATCCGAATCTCCTCGGGCCATTCCCGCGTGAACCCCTCTCCGGGGCCCTTGCGCGTCGCGTCGATCCCGACATGGGACCCGTACTGGGGAAGCCGGGCCGCGTGGTCGAGGACATCGACGGGTCCGAGAACGAATTCGGCGTCGCGTTCGGGATCGATATGGTTGAGCGCCTTCCAGGCCACCTGCCGCAGGTCCTGCACGTCGACATCATCATCCACGACCACGATCACCTTGCTGAACATCGCCTGCCCCATCCCCCAGATGGCATGCATGACCTTGCGGGCATGGCCCGGATAACGCTTGCGGATCGAGACCACGATGAGATTGTGGAAGATCCCCTCGGCCGGCATGTTGATATCGATCACCTCCGGGAGCTGCCGCTTCATGAGCGGCAGGAAGATCCTCTCGATCGCCTTGCCGAGATAGTAATCCTCCATCGGAGGCGGGCCCACGATGGTCGTCTGGTAGATCGGCGCCGCCCGCCGCGTGACGCAGGTCAGGTGGAAGACGGGGTAGTCGTCCGCGAGCGAGTAGTAGCCGGTGTGATCGCCGAACGGCCCCTCGCGGCGGCGCTCGCCGACGTCGACATACCCCTCGAGGACGATCTCCGCGGAGGCCGGCACCTCGACGTCCACCGTGATCGCCTTGACCAGACGCACCGGCTCGCGCCTCACGAAGCCGGCCAGGAACATCTCATCCAGATCGTCCGGCAGCGGCGCGGCGGCCGCGAAGGTGATGGCGGGATCGCTGCCGATCGCGCAGGCCACCTCGAGGCGACGATCGAGCGCCTCTGCGCGCCGATGGTGATGGGCGCCATGTTTGTGGATCTGCCAGTGCATGGCGGCCGTGCGCTCATCATAGACCTGCATGCGATAGATGCCGCAGTTGCGCTTGCCGGTCTCGGGATCCCGCGTGAAGACGAGGGGCAGGGTGATGTACCGCCCGCCGTCCTTCGGCCAGCATTTCAGGATCGGGAGCGTCAGAAGCGACGGGGCCTGCCGCTCGATCACCTCCTGGCAGGGGGCGTCCCGAACCACGACCGGAAAGAGATCCGAGAGCTCCTTCAACCTGGGGAGCATCTTGATCTTGTCGAGCAGCGACGCGGGGGCGCCGGGGTCGAGGATCGCGTCGATCCGCGCGCCGAAGGAATCCAGGTCGTCGACCTCCAGGGCCAGCTTCATGCGTGCGATCGAGCCGAGCGCGTTGATCAATACCGGAATGTCGTAGCCGGTCGGATGTTCGAACAGGAGAGCCGGGCCGCCACCCGGCGATTTGGAGACGCGATCGGTGATCGCCGCGATCTCGAGCTCGACGTTCACCGGCTCGCGCACCCGCACGAGCTCGCGATGCTCTTCGAGCCGCTTCACAAACGAACGCAGGTCCGCGTGGGCCACGGAGCGCCCTCAGCTCCGGCCGGCCGAGGCGGAGCTGCGGGTCGCGGGCTGGGCCGTCTTGAAGATCAGCGACACCATGCCGAGCCCCAGCTTGTCGCCGCTGACGATGGTCGCCGGTTTCCCCGAGGTGAGCCGCTGCCCGTTCACGAAGGTCCCGTTGAGCGCGCCGACCTCCTCGGACAGCTGGAACGCTCCGTCGACCAGGGTGATTCGCGCGTGGCGGCGAGACACCGATCGATTGATGTCGATCTGGGTAAGATCGATCTCGGGCCGGGTCCCGGTGACCGGGTCGTACCGGCCGATGATCGCCGTCTCGCTGCTGATCGGGAACAGCCTGGTCCCGTCGGCCTGCACGAGAAGGGCCATCGCTCCTTCGGGGACCTCGACATCCGAGACCGGTTGCGGGGCGGCCGCGACGCCGGCGCTCGGAGCGGCGTCGGGAGCGGGGGGGGCCTCCGCCGGACGGTCGATGTCGACCACCCCGACCTTGGTCGCCGTCGCGCCCCGCGACGTCGCCCGGGAAAGGAGCTCGATCTTGCGGTTGGCTTCCTGAAGGCGGTTGCTGAGCTTGCGGAGCATCCGGACGGCGATTTCGATGTTGCCCCGGATCATCCGATCGAAGGTGGTGCTGTTGATCTCGATCAGCTCGACGTCCTCGATCGCTTCGGCCGCCGCGCTGCGCGGCAGCGCCTCCAGGACGGCGATCTCGCCGAAGAAGTCCCCCTTCTCCATGACCGCCAGCTCTTGCTTGACGCCGGCAAGCTCCCTGAAGATCCGCACCGCTCCAGACTGGATCACATACATCTCGCTTCCGAGATCCCCCTCCCCGTAGATGAGGGACCCCTTCTTGTGCCGCACGGTGAGGTTCTTGAATGGATCGGCCGGCATCACGCTATTCCTTTGCGCAGGATACACTTAGACCGCACGCGCGGCGCGATGATAATGGAAGCTCCGGAAGGTTGTCAAACCTGCCGGAGACCTGCTTTCCCTATAGAATGCGTCGTGATGAGACCAGGACGCGCGATTGGACCCCGCCCATTTCTTTTGTTCGCGATCATGGCCGCGGGGATTCTGCCGGGGCTTTCGTCACCGGCCGGCAACCCGGCTGCGGGAGCCGCTTCTCTCCTTTGGCCGCTCCAGATCCCCGGCCTGCTTCTCTCCTCGTTCGGCGAGTACCGTTATGACCATCTGCACGCAGGCATCGATATCTCCACCGAAGGCGCCACCGGCTACAAGGTTCTCGCCGCCGACCAGGGGCTGATCTACCGCCTCAAGGTCGAATGGCGCGGCTATGGGCGGGCCCTCTACATCCGTCACCCCGGAGGCTTGATCACGGTCTACGGCCACCTCGAGCGTTACGAGGATGCCACACTGGGCCTCGAGCGCCGGGTGGCCGCCAGGCAGGCGGAGGCGCACAGCCGTTATCCGGGCGATATTTATCTCGACCCCCCGCTGGCGGTCCGGCGAGGACAGGTCATCGCCCTTTCGGGGGAATCCGGAGTCGGACTCCCCCATCTTCACTTCGAGGTCAGGGCGCGTGACGATCAGCCGCTCGATCCGTTCGCGGCGGGACTGAGCTTGCCCGCGGATCACCGTCCGCCGGTGATTGAGTCGCTGACGCTGACATCGGCGCTGCCGGCCGGCGCGATCGACGGCGCCTTCCGCGAGCGGACCGTGCGGCTGAGGGAGCGCAACGGGGTCTTCGCCGCCGATCATCCGGTCCGCATCAGCGGTCCGTTCCTGGCTGCGGTCTCCGCCTTCGATCCGGTCGGCGCCGCCGGCCGATCCGGTCTCCACACCGTCACGGCGACGCTCGACGGCCGGCCGCTCTATCAATTGACTCTGCGGACGTTTCGTTTCGATCAGTATCCGCAATCGGGGTTGATCTATGACCATAGGCTGAGCCACCTCGGCCCGGCCAAATACGGCTATCGCCTGTTCCGGCTCAGGGGGAACGATCTCGCCGGGGACCCCGCCGGCGGCGAGAGCGATGGCCCCAAGGCGCCCGGGGCGATCGAGGCCCCGGCCGGTCGCCATCGAATCGAGGTCAGCGTCGGAGACGAGGCGGGAAACCGCAGCCGGGCGCGCGTTGATCTGATCGTGGTTGAAGCCGAAAGCCCCATGCCCGCCGCGCCGGCGCCGACGGACGGCTCCTCTTCGCTACCGACCGTGGAGCCGACTCTCGTCGGCTGGCCCCGCTTCCTCGAGGTCCTCCTGCCGCGCACCCTCTCGTCCGACCCGGGGCCGGTCCTCGAGGGGGGCGCGAGCCGGGAACCGCTCGCGCCGTTTCTGCGGCGCGGCGACTCGCCTCTTTCCGCCGTCATCGATTACGCTCAGGCGGCGCTGAGCCCGGAGCTTGCGATCACCGCTTCAGGGAAGGAAATGGCGCGCCTCGATCTGCAGGCCCGCATCGTCAGCCGCGAGAAGGGAGACCTTCTGAGAACCGGCGAGGTCGAGCTGAGCTTGCCCCCGCGAAGCCGGTTCGACGACGGACCTCTCGTGGCGCTGCGGGCGCCGCTCGTCGCCCCGCCCGGTCTTCCCGGCGTCGGCGCCGCGCTTGACCTGCTGCCTTCTGGCGAGGCGCTCGACCAGGCGGCCACCCTGACTTTCCACCTTGATGGCACCGGGACGGTCCCGGCGCGGGCGCTGGGGATCTATCGCTTCGATCCGGATCTGAATCGGTGGGGATACGAGGGGGGCGATCTCGATGCCGCCGGACGGGCCCTGTCGCTGCGCATCCACCGCTACGGTCGTTTCGCGTTGCTGGGGGATCTCTCCGCGCCCCTGTTATCGGAGATCCGGCCGGGAGACGGCTCTCGCGATGCGGGCCGTCTCCCGCGCATCACGGCGCGGGTCGAGGAGATCGGGATGGGGCTCGACTACGACGGCGTCGCCTTCGAGCTGGATGGAACGCGGCTCGAGTCGGAATTCGATCCGGATCGCGGCCAGTCGCATGTTCTTGAGCCGCCGTCCCTCTCTCCCGGGCGTCACCGTCTCCGGGTGACGGCGACCGACCGGGCCGGGAATGTCTCGGCGCCGGTCGAGGTCTCGTTCGAGGTCCGGTGACCCCGGGCGGTGACCACATCGTGTGCAGAGCGCTCTATCCTGCCGTGAGGCATGGTGATCGACTCCGCAGAGTGTTCTTATCCACAGGTTTTTCCACAGAATCTGTTGAAAAGATCGGCTTGGGATCGGCCGGCTCAGGCGCGCACGACCTCCTCGAAGATCCTGCGAATCGACAGGGTCTGCTGCCTGAAGGCGTCGACGAGACGTCGCGCCGCCGCGGCGCCGTCGCCGGCGGCGGGGTCGAGCGCCAGGGCGATCTCCTGAAGCCGATGCGGGTCGCTCGGCAGGCGCTCCGGCGGAGGGTCATGGATCAGTCGCATCTCGTGCTCGAGGGCCCTCAGAAACAGATACCCTTCATAGAGGACGCGCAGACCTTCGATCGATAGATGACCGAGACTCTGGAGATGCGTCAACAGCCGGAGGGTGTCTTTGTCCTCCGGGTTGCCCACCGCATGGCGCAGCTGCAGGAACTCGATGATGAAATGAACGTCGAGGATCCCCCCCTCCCCGAGCTTGATGCTCGCCAGCCCCTCCGGTGCCGGTCCGGCGCTGCGCTGCAATCGTTCTCCCATGGAGGAGATCGACGTCGCCAGGACGCGCGGGTCGATGCCTCGGGCCCTCTCGAGGATCATCGACTCGATCGACTCGACCACCTGGCGTCCCAGCTCTCGATCGCCCGCCACCGGGCGCGCCTTGAGAAACGACTGCATCTCCCAGATCTCGGCGCTGGAGAGCATGTAGTCCCGCAGCCCTTCGGCCGAGACCACCAGGTCGCCCTCGCCTCCCGAGGGACGAAGGCGGAGATCGACGCGGTAGAGCTGGCCGTCCCGGCTCAGGGTCGAGAGGGTGCGCACGATGGAGGCGCACCGGCGGCTCGCGGCCGTGCGCGCCGCGGCGGCTCCGCGTCCGGCGCTCTCGTGCACGAAGACGAGATCCAGATCGGAACCGTAGTCAAGCTCCCGATACCCGAGACGCCCCAGCGCGAGCACCGCCAGTCGGGGTCCCCCCGCCCCGGTCTCCGCGCCCGGCTCCCGGTCGGGTCGGGTCAGCGCGGCCGCCTCGTCGACGGTGGCGTCCGCGAGGTCGGAGAGGCTCTTGAGGACCTCGCGCAGGGAGGATTGACGGTTGATGTCCCGCAGAGCGATGGTGGCGAGGATCTCCTGATGCAGCCGGCGCAGACGGCCGGCGCGCCGATGAGCGTCACCCCGGCCCCGCTCGGCGCCGCGCAGCCAGCGTCGCGTGCCCGCGGCATCGGGGGCGCGCAGGAGGCGGCTTCGGTCCCGGAGCGTCTCGAGGATGCCCGGCTGACGAATCAGCAGACCGGCCAGGAGATCGCTGCGCCCGAGGAGACGGATGATCGGCGGGAGGCTCTCCCGGCGGGAGATGAAGCGCAGCAGCCGATCGGGGGCGACGGTGACGAACGACAGAAGCTTCTCGAGATTCTCGAGAGTACGCCCGGGGTTGGGTGTCCGGGCCACCTCCTGGAGCAGGCCGGGCCCCGCCTTCTGAAGAGCGTTCCGGACGCCCTGCGCGCCCGCGGCAGCCTGAAGGTGGCGCCTGATCAGCTTGAAAGGACGCAGCGTCGCCTCGGGCCGCGGCAGCCCTGAACGACACAGGAGTTCAGTGAGCGAGTCATCATCCATCCGATCGAGCCAGGGATCCGGCCGCGGCTCCTCGATCCCTCTCTGCGCCGCGTTGCCGACGACCGAGTCATAGAAGGCGCGCACCGTCTCGCGATGGGCTTCCAGGGACTCGAGCAGGGTCCCGGCCTCGCCGCCCGTCGGGACCTCGCCCAGGGGCATCGATCGGGCCAGCGAGCGCAAGGCGGCGGACGAGATCGGGAGGCTGGCGGTCTGGCGGTCCTCGCCGAGCTGCAGGCGATGCTCCAGATGTCGCAGGAAGACATAGGCGCGCGCCAGGCCGGCATACTCCTCGTAGGCGAGGTATCCCTTGTCCGCCAGGCGATGCAGGGCGAGCAGCGTGTTCGCTTCGCGCAGCCAGGGGTCCCGGCCGCCGTGCAGCAGCTGAAGCGTCTGGGTCGCGAACTCGATCTCGCGAATCCCGCCGCGTCCGAGCTTGATGTCGACGTCGGCCCGTCCCTCTTCCGAGAGCTTGGCGTCGATCCGATCCTTCATGGCGCCGATCTCGAGCGCCAGATAGGGATCGGGATCGGGCAGGTAGACGAGATTCTCGACCCGGATGAGGAAGCGATGGCCGAGCGTCAGGTCCCCGGCCGCGGGGCGCGCCTTGATCAGCGCCTGGCGCTCCCACGGAGCCGCCCAGGTGCCGTAATAGGCCGCCGCGGCGGACAGCGAGATCACCAGGTCGCCGTCGCGGCCCCCCGGGCGGAGCCCGAGATCGACCCGGAAAACCTGTCCCTCCGGGTCCTGTCCCGCGATCAAACCGGTGACCTCGCCGGCGAGCCGGGTGAAGAAGGCCCGATTCCCGATCACGCCTTCGCCGGCGCGCCCGGTCCCGGTCGTCTCTCCGTCCCGCGAGAACAGATAGATCAGGTCGATGTCGCTGCTGTAATTGAGCTCCTCGCCACCCAGCTTCCCCAGGGCCAGGATCGTGAATGAGGCCTCCTCCGGATGCCCCTGATCATCGCGGCTGATCGGCGTGCCGAACCGGGCCTCGAGGCGGCTGCGCGCGATCCGGATCGATCCAGGTCGGCGGCGCCGAGGAGTTCATCGAGTGCGATCCGGAGGTATTCGCGTTGCTTGAACCGACGGAGCACGGAGGACGAGTGGTCGGTCGCGTGCAGCGCCTGGAAGCGGGCCAGATCCTGGTCGAGATCCTCGCGCGTCCGGGGCCGGCGCGACTCGGCGCCGGTCGGGATCACGTCGAGCGCCCCGGGGTCGCGCAGCAGGAGCTGCTTGAGGAAGGGGCTGCAGCCCGCGATGGTGAGAAAGGCCTGAAGACGCCAGCCATCTCGTGGCAGGCGCTCCGGTGGCAGGCGCCGCAGCGCGTCGAGGGCCGCGTCCGGATCGGGCAGGCGCCCTACCTGGCTCGCCATCCGCGCCGCCTCGGCGGGGGGCAGGAGCGCCGACAGGAAATCCGCCAGCTCGTTCACGCGCCCCTCGTTCCGCCCGGATCCCGAGGTGACCGGGGGACGCGGGACGGTGCGCGGCGACCGAGACTCAGATGTCGAAGTAGAGCGCGAACTCGTAAGGATGCGGCCGCAGGCGCATCGGATTGACTTCGCGCTCGCGCTTGTAGTCGATCCAGAGACGGATGTTGTCTTCGGTGAAGACGTCTCCCTTGAGCAGAAACTCGTGATCCTCCTCGAGATGCCGGAGCGCCTCGTCCAGCGAGGCCGGCAGCGACGGGATCCCCTTGAGCTCCTGGGCCCCGAGACCGTAGATGTCCTTGTCGAGCGGCTTGCCGGGATCGATCTTCTTCTCGATGCCGTCGAGGCCCGCCATCATCATGGCGGAGAAGGCGAGGTAGGGATTGCACGAGGGATCGGGCGGCCGGTACTCGAGGCGGATCGTCTTCGGATCGGTCGAGAGCATCGGGATCCGGATGGCGGCGGAGCGGTTCCGGCGCGAGTAGGCCAGGTTGACGGGCGCCTCGAACCCGGGCGTCAGCCGCTTGTACGAGTTGGTGGTCGGCGCGATGATCGCGGCCAGGGCCGGCGAATGTTTGAGCAGCCCGCCGATGTAGTGCAGACCCATCTCGGAGAACCCCCCATACCCTTCCCCGGCGAACAGGTTCTTGCCGCCCTTCCAGAGGCTCTGATGACAGTGCATGCCGGTGCCGTTGTCGCCGTACAGCGGCTTGGGCATGAAGGTGACGGTCCGGCCATGCTTGATGGCGGTGTTCTTGACGATGTACTTGTACATCGTCATGTTGTCGGCGCAGCGGGTCAGGCTCGCGTAGCGGATGTCGATCTCCATCTGCCCGCCGCTCGCCACCTCGTGGTGGTGCGCCTCCACGATGAGGCCGCAGCGCTCGAGGTTCAGCACCATCTCGGAGCGCAGATCTTGGAAATGATCGTGCGGGGGAAGAGGAAAGTACGCTTCCTTGTGCCGGGGCTTGTAGCCGAGGTTCGGTCCCTCAGCCTTCCCGGAGTTCCACTGACCCTCCACCGAATCGACGTAGTAATAGCCGCTGTGGGAGTTCTGATCGAAACGAACGTCGTCGAAGATGAAGAACTCGGCCTCGGCGCCGAAATAGACGGTGTCGGCCAGCTTGGTGAACTGGAGATAATTCTCGGCGCGCTGCGCGATGCCCCGGGGGTCCCGGTTGTAACGCTGGCGCGTCAGGGGATCGACCACGTTGCAGATCAGCGCCAGGGTCGGCACCTCGGTGAACGGATCGAGGAAGGCGGTGTCGGGATCCGGAACGACGAGCATGTCGCTTTCGTTGATCGCCTGAAACCCTCGGATGCTCGAGCCGTCGAACCCGAAGCCGTCCTCGAAGGACGCCTCGCTCAGCTGATGCGCAGGGACCGAGAAGTGCTGCCAGAGACCCGGAAGGTCGATGAAACGCAGATCGACGATCTTGACGTCGTTGTCCTTCATCAGCTTCAACACGTCCGCCGGCTTTCGCATGGGGGTCCGTCGCTCCTTGAGTGTGGATCCGGGCCGAAGAAGGCCGGGATTATAGCATGGCCCGCCGGGCCGTCAATCGCCGCGAAAGGCGAGTCCTCGGCAGCGTTTCTCCGCCTTGCCGGCCGAAAGACCCGATGCTATAGTCCGGTCATCGTGCGCTGTCTCGCTCTGTGGCTCGCATGCTCCATCGCGCTCCTGTCGGGAATCTTCCCCGCTCGCGGCACCGAGCCGACGCCGCCGGAGGGCGCCGCGACCCCGGCCGCGCCAAGCGTCGTCGAGGGCGAGGTCGCGCCCGAAAGGATCCCCCCTCCGAATCGGGAGGGCCCGCTCGATCCCGCCGAGAAAGAGATCCTGCTCCGCATCGCCTGGCGGACGCTGACCGGGCATCTGACCAAGAATCCGATCCAGGACCGCGACCTCGAAGGGTACCGGCTGACTCCGCGCCTGACCGCGGCCCGCGGTTGCTTCATCACGCTGCGCAAGGGCGACGAGGTCCGGGGCAAGCAGGGAGAGATCGAACCGACGCGGCCGCTCTATCAGCAAGTGATCGTCTTCACCCGGCGCGCCGCGACGCGCGATGCGCGATTCCTGCCGCTGACGGACCGGGACCTGCCGGGCCTGACTCTGGAGATCGCCGTCCTCGGAGATCGATCTCCTGTCGCCGGCCCGTCCGAGATCCAGATCGAGCGGCACGGGATCTTCCTCGAGAAATGGGGGCGCCGTTCCCTGTTCCTGCCGGGGGAGGCGGTCTCCAAAGGCTGGGGGCCGGAGAGAACGCTCGACGAGCTTTGCCGTCAGGCCGCGCTACCGGCGGGCGCCTGGAGGCAGGGGGCCGCCGGGCCGGAGCCTCCGCCGATCGCGGCCGCGCCCATCCCGCCGGCGCCCGCCGCCAATGAGCCCCGCGCTCCCGCGGATGGTCCCTCGCCGGCCGGCGAAGAAACCCCCTGAACGGACGCCGGCGGCGGGATCATCATCCCGGTAGCGACCCGGTCAGTGCCGGCGCTCGTAGGAGAGCGGGACGATGTCCGACTTGAACGAATCGAGGAGGCGGTCGAGCTCGCCCGCCAGCTTGGCCTCTTTCTCGGGGGCGGGAGTCTCGCTCGCTTCCGGACCGAATCCCCTTCCCTGCCCGAGGGCCAGGATGTAGTACTCCACGTCTTCGCGCGCCGAGTGGAAGACGCGCGCCTTGAGGATCCCTTCGCCCAGGCGGTTCTTGAGCGTATCGCGCCAGCGTCCTTCGACGATCCAGGCATTCTTGTACTTCTTCCACTCCCCTTCCGTCACCTGGAGCCCATCGGGCATCACGTCGAACTCTCCACACCAGCGAAGATAGTCGTGCAGCTTCTTCAGCAGGGTCTCCTTGTCGGCGGTCCGATCGGTCTTCTTCATCGCTTTGTAGACCACCACCAGCTGCAGCGAATCACCCGGCGGACCGCTGCGGATCCGGAAGTAGCCGCTGTACTGGTCCTGTCCCGGGAAGGTGCCGATCACGCCGGTCGGGAACCGTCCCTGGGAGCTGGCGGCGATTGGGGCGAACTCCCAGTCCTTCCGATCGGGGACCGCCTTGCCGAAGTCGAAATCGATGTTGTTGTATTTCTTCAGGAAACGCTCGAAACCCCCGACCACGTTCGAGTAGATGAACAGATCGTAGGTGCTGTCCTGCAGCTTCGCCGTCTGCCGCTGGCCGGAAGGGTCGGTGTAGGTGACCTCGATCCCGGGAAAGGTGATCTCGCGCAGGCGACGCGCCAGCTGCAGCTCGTTGAAGATGACGACATACTGGCGGTTCTTGTAGGTCGGAATGCTGGCATAGAAGTTGTTCCCTTCGACCTTGCGGGCGGAAGACTGCTCGCCGGTCGCCTCGGTGCCGGCGTCCCGCTGGTAGGTCTCCTTGACCGTGACGCCGTCGGGATAGGTCTGCTTGAAGCTGACGTCGGTGAAGGTCTGCCCGCTGATGTTGTAGACCACGACGCTCGTGACCAGGGAGAAACTCTCATTGCCGATGTTGAACTTGGCGCTGTAGGACGGGTAGGAGCTGAACAGCGGCGGCGCATCGGCGCCGGCGTGCGCGGCGAACCCGAGGCACAACGAGGCGCCAAGAGTCGCGGCGCGGATGATTCTCATGGTCAGAAATCCTCCTCCGATCGGGCCGGAGGGCCCGTGACGAAAAGTATAGCATGCGCAATTCCTCGCTTCATGTCCGTGTCCTCCGCAGAAGCGCCGAGGCCAGAAGGATCAAGAGCAGGGCGAGGCCGGCTGCCGCGATCGAGACGGGCGCCTCGCCGTCGGGGCCTCCCCAGGAAGCCAGCGTGATCGATAGAGCATTGTTCAGGGCGTGGGCCAGCATGCCCGGCAGCAGCGATCCGGTGCACTGCGCCAGCGCTCCCAGGAACAGGCCCAGAATCAGGACCCCGGTGAAACGCCAGGGATCGAGATGGAAGAGGGCGAACACGAGCGCGGTGATCGCCACGCCGACCGTTCGGCTTTCGAAGAGTCGCACCAGCCCGCTCTGCAGGAAACCGCGAAACAGGATCTCTTCGCACAGCGCCGGGACCACGGCGAAGGCGATCAGGATTCCTGCGAAATCGAGGGGGCCTCGGTAGGTGAACTGGGCGCTGAAGAAGACGCGGATCGACTCGGGTGTCGGGAAGATCTGCTCCTGCCACGCGCCGATGATGTTGAGAAGATAGTTGAGGCCCAGCGTACCCAGGATCGCGGCGGCGAATCCCCGTCCGCCGGGGAAGCCAAGCGGCAGGACGACGCGCGGATCGAGATAGAACCAGCGGACCGCCGCCATGGCGGGACCCGCGATGAACAGGATCTGAGCCGCCACCAGTCCGAGACGCAGGTGCAGGATCTCGAGGAGCGTCCCGACGGCGAGGTTCAGGAAGAAGGCGAGACCGAGGGTCAGCGCCATTTCGCGCTGTTCCGGAGCGTTCCGCAAGGTGGGGGGCGCAAGCGTCCGGCTCGTGGTCGAGCTGTCGCCGGGCGGCATCATGGAAAGATCGTTCAGCGGTTCAGGCGAAGCGTGACCCTCAGCTTCAGTCGGACCGACCGGCCATCGACGCGGGCGGTGACGGGGAGCTCGAGAGTCCGCTCCTCCCCCGGCGTCACGACGCCGAGATCCAGAACCTCGGGGGACCCGGCAGGCTCCGCTCCCTGTGGCTCCCAGGCGTCGCCGAGCTCTATCGGTTCATCGAGGTCGAGCGGCTCCTCGGCCTCGGCGCTCAAGCGTGGCGGGACCGCGCGCAGCGGAGGGGAGACCGGTCGGGCGGGGCCGCTTCGTCTCTCCACCCCGCGGGGGGCGGCCACCGCCACCGGCTCTTCGTCCAGCTCCTGCAGGAGCTCTTCTCCAAGATCGATCGCGTCGCCCGCTCCGTCGCCCGCTTCGGGCAGGTCGATCTCGTCTCCGAGATCGAAGATCTCCTCGACGCGGGCGCTGGCGGGCGCGGCGGCGCGCGCCGGCGGGGATTTGGGGCGCGGAGGCTTCCTGGAAGGCGCCACAATCGGCGTGTCGTCCTCGATCTCGAGCGCGTCGAGGGCGAGGTCCTCGGAGGCCGCGGCGGGGCGCTTGGGGCCCGGTGCCGCGGCGCGCGGCGTCGGCGTCGCCGCCGGGCGGGATGCGGCGGGGCGCACCGGCGCCTCCTTCTCGGCCGCCGGCGCTCCCTCGAGACGATACTTCGAGGCCAGGTTGTTCAGGACCAGCTTCGTGATCGCCTTGAGGGTGTCCTCGACGCCGATCCCGGTGGTCGCCACCGATTCGTAGAACGGAGCGTTGTGCCTGTTGATTTGCGTGTTCATCTCTTCGACCGAGGCGAGGTTCGGCAGATCGCGCTTGTTGAACTGCATCACCAGCGGAATCTCCTCGATCCGGATTCCCATCTCGCGCAGGTTGTCCTCGAGGTTCTTGTAGCTTTCGCCGTTCGCTTCGAGCATCTTGGACTGCGAGTCGGCGACGAAGACCACGCCGTCGGCCCCCTTGAGGACCAGCTTGCGCGTCGAGTTGTAGAACACCTGGCCAGGAACCGTGTACAGCTGGACACGCGTCTTCATGCCGCGGATCATCCCCAGCTCGATCGGCAGGAAATCAAAGAACAGCGTCCGATCGGTCTTCGTGGCCAGGGACAGCATCTTCCCCTTCTTGACGTTGTCGGGGAGTGAATCGTAGATGTATTGAAGGTTGGTGGTCTTCCCGCAGAGCCCGGGGCCGTAATAGACAACCTTGGCCGTCAGCTCGCGGGTCGAATAGTTGAAGAGAACCATTCGCTCTCCGCAGACCGCGAATATAACACCCGTCTCCGGGCGAGTCAACGCGCCGTGCGACTCCGACGGAAGGACAGAGCCAGTGGAGCGCCGATCAGGCCCAGGCGCGCGCGCAGCCGGCCCTCCATGAAGCGCCGATAGGCGGCATCCACCTTGCGACCGTTGCTGAACACGAGCAGGCGCGGCGGGGCCTCGCCGACCTGGGTGAGATAATAGAACCGGACCGCACGCCCGCGGTCGGCAGGCGGCTGCTTCTCCTCGACGACCGCGGCCAGGGCGCGATTCAGATCGGCGGTCGAGAAACGCCGATGGATCTCCTGACGCAGGGTGTCCAGGGCTACCATCAGCTCATCCAGCCCGGCGCCGGTCAGGGCCGAGATCCCGACCAGAGGAACGTAGGGCGAAAACCGGACGGCGGCACGGATCTCCTCCAGCTTCCGCTTCAGCGGCTCGCCGCGCTCCGGGAGGAGGTCGACCTTGTTCACGGCCAGGAGCGCGGGGCTCCGCCCCTCGCCGAGCAGACCGAGCAACGCCAGATCCTGATGCCCGATGCCGTCGGCCGCGTCGATCAGGGCGATGGTGATCTCCGCCTGCCGGATCGCCTCGCGGGCCTTCATGACGCTGATTCGTTCGACCTCCTCGCCGCGCCCGGCCCGGCGCCTTATCCCCGCGGTGTCGACGATCCTGTAGCTCACTCCGCCGTACGCGAAGGTATCTTCCACCGGATCCCGCGTCGTGCCGGGGGCCGCGGAGACCAGCGCCCTCTCCTTGCGTACGATTCGGTTGAAGAGGGACGACTTGCCGACGTTCGGGCGGCCGAGGATCGCGATCGGCACCGCCCGCGGCGCCGGCGTCTGCTCGATCGAGGGCACGATCTCCCGGATACGATCGACCAGCTCATCGAAGCCTCGTCCCTGCTCCGCGGACACGGCCAGGATCTCTCCGAGGCCGAGCTGGTAAAGGTCGAACTCGCTCCCTTCGAGAGAGGCGGCGTCGACCTTGTTCCCCACGACCAGGATCGGCTTCCCGGAGCGACGCAGGATCGATGCGACCTCCCGTTCCGTCCCCGTCAGTCCGGCGCGGGCGTCGAGCACGAACAAAATCAGATCGGCCTCCTCGACCGCCTTGAGCGCCTCCGCCTTGACCCGTCTGGTCAAGTCGTCGGTCTCCCCGAGCACCACGCCGCCGGTGTCGATCAGGGTAACCGCCAGGCCGTGAAGGTCGCAGGTCGCCATGTTCCGGTCCCGGGTCACGCCCGGCTGATCTCCTACGATCGCCCGCCTTCGGCCCAGGATCCGATTGAAAAGAGTCGACTTGCCGACGTTCGGAGCTCCGACAATCGCAACGACCGGGTATGGCATCAGGACCTTTCCTCAGGCGGGCAGCACAAGTCGTTTAAGGAGAGGTAAATATATCACAGCCCCCTGCAGACCGTGCTTGACAGAGGCAGGCTACCTTCCTATACTTTCAGCAAGTTACGGTGATTTGGCAAGGATCGGTGGGGGGGGCCGGGCGGATGATCAAGACTGACATCATCAACAGCGTCGCAAAAAGCGCCGAGATCACCCGTGTGAAGGCGGTGGTCGCCGTCGAAGCGATCCTTGACGCCATGAAAGAGTCGATGCGGCGCGGCGAACGTATCGAGCTGCGCGGCTTCGGCGTTTTTCAGGTCAAACCGCGCAAGAAGGGGATCGGACGGAACCCGCGCACCGGCACCGAAGTCCGGATCCCGCCCGGCAAGACGATCCGCTTCAAGCCGGGCAAAAACCTGCGCAGCCTGCGCTAGATCGCCGGTCGCAGCTTGGCGCCGCCAGGGCCCGCCCGTCGCCCGCCGCTCCCACGAGTCGTCAACCTCTTCTGCTTTCTCGCCACCGTGGTCACGACTCTGGTGGCCGGGACGCTGCTGACCATCGACGATCATTCCTGGGCGACGCTGTGCGATATCTTCACGAGCCCCTCCTACTGGAGCCTCGGCCTTCCGTACAGCCTGAGCATCCTCTTGATACTCGGCACGCACGAGATGGGGCATTACGTCGCCTGCCGCCTGTACGGCATCGAGGCGACCCTGCCTTTCTTCATTCCGTCCCCCTTCCCTTTCGGGACCTTCGGAGCCGTCATCCGGATACGCTCCCCCTTCACGACACGCCGGGCGCTTTTCGATGTGGGGATTGCGGGGCCGATCGCCGGATTCATCGTCGCCGTTCCGGTCCTCCTGCTGGGACTCTCCCTGTCCACGATCGCCCGGCAGCCGCCGCGCGCTGATTCGATCCCTCTCGGGGGATGCCTCTTGACCGAAATCCTCGTCCGCCTGTTCTTCGGTGGCGGCGGGAGCGCATCGATCGATCTCCACCCGATCTACGTCGCCGGCTGGGTCGGGCTTCTCGCCACCTCCCTGAATCTGATGCCGCTGGGGCAGCTCGACGGCGGGCATGTCCTGTACTCTCTCTCCCCCCGTGTCCACCGGGCCGTTTCCCGCTTCGGCTCTCCCGCGCTCATCGTCGTCGGCCTCTCCATCGGCGGCTACCATCTTGTGACCTTTGGAATCCTCTTCGCCATTCTGGGGCTCGGGCATCCGCCGACGCTGGAGGAAGGGGATCGTCTCGGAACCGCCCGGGTCCTGGTCGCCGCTGCGGCGCTGCTGATCTTCATCCTCTGCTTCATTCCCGTTCCGATTCCCCCCGACTCGCTCCGCTGAGATCCGGGGGCGGCACGGAGCCGATCGGAACGCAACTCCACGGATTGAGCCCATCGGTGCGGCACCTCACCGCGCCGTCCCGATCGGTGCGATGGATGCCGGCCGGGAGCCGGGAGAGCCGGTCAAGCGTCTCCGGATCGGGATGACCCCAGGGGTTCCCCGCCCCCGCGGAGATCAAGGTCTCGACCGGCCGGATCCGCTCCAGAAACGGGCCCGACGAAGAGGTCCGGCTGCCATGATGACCCACCTTCAACAGGTCCGCCTGCAGCGGCCAGCCATCGCGCACCAGAACCGATTCGAGAGGCGCCTCCAGATCACCGGTCAGCAGCACGCCGAGCCTCCCGTAAAGGAGTCGCAGGACCAGCGAGTCATCGTTGCGGGCGGGGCCCGAGTCCGGCGGGCCCGGGCCGGGGTTGAGTACCTCCAACCGGACGCCGCCGACCGGGATTCTCACACCGCGGCGCGGCAGAAGGACCGGAATCCGCAGGGCGTCCGCCAATCCGATGAGATGGGTCACCTCGGGGTTGTCTCCGGGCATCCGACCGAGCCAAAGGGCCGCTGGACGGAACTGCTCCAGGACCGCCGCCGCCCCGCCCAGATGGTCGTGATGGGCATGGGTGATCAGGAGAAGGTCGAGATGAAGGATCCCGAGGGCGCGCAACGCGGGCGCGACGACTTTCTCCCCCACGTCGAACCCGCCTCGACCGAGTCCGCCGGCATCCACCAGGATCGTCCCGCCCATCGGCAGCCGGACCAGGATCGCATCCCCCTGGCCGACGTCCAGCGCCGTCACTTCGAGGCTCCCCTGCGGGAGCCCGCCGCGGCCCCGGAGGGCGACGCAGGCCGAGGAGAG
>WNFM01094108.1_pt1 | contig 18053 bp, 15 predicted proteins | sample 5400271 | NCBI WGS metagenome assembly WNFM01 (sample SAMN13153352, study PRJNA577476) | soil metagenome | isolation source: 60 cm saprolite on Douglas fir-dominated hillslope | place: USA:California | collected 2013-09-17 | reverse complement strand
CCCGTTTGCCAGCCGGCACTATCGATCGATCCTCGACGCGCTTCGCCTGGAGGAGTTCGCCGGGGTCAAGCTGTTCCTGCTCACGAATGGACTCGGCTTGACCAAGGGTGTCTGGGAGGCCATGCCTCACCTCGGGGAGAAGATCGTCGAGCTCCGCGTCTCCGTTGACGCCGCCACGAAGGAAACATACGAGGACGTCAGGCGCCCCGGCCGCTGGGAAGTCATACGCGAGAACCTGCGCACGATGGGGGAGCTCAGCCGGGCCGGGACGTTCCTGCGAAACCGTTTCAGCGGAGGCGTGCAGTCGGTCAGCACTGACCTCTTGCTCGATGTCGAGAACCCGACGAGCTTCGCGCTCGCCTTTGTCGTGCAGCGCGCGAATTTCCGCGAGATGCCCGCGTTCGTCAGGCTCGCGGAGGAAGTGAATGCGGACGCCGTCGTGTTTCAGCGGTACTACAGCTTCGGTCACGAGGGCGGCGAGGTGTTCTCGGCCAAGGACGTCGCGTCCTCCGCGCATCCCGAGCACCAGGCGCTTCAGATGATCCTGAAAGACCCGATCCTGCAGAGTCCGCGCGTGACGAAGTTGTTCCTTGCGCAACTGATCGATCAGCCCTCACCCTGATCGCGGACCCGATCATGTCCATCCACTACATCTCGGCGATCAGGAGACGTCTCCCCCCCTTCGGCGACGCGCGGCGTATGACGCTGTGGGCGAAGGGCGCCTTCAACGATTTCGTGGTGCCTGACGGCGATCGGGCAACGATGCTCTCAGCGATCGCGCATCATGCGGTGAACCTGACGAGGCTGGCCCGCGACCTCGAGGCAGACCCGGACGCGAAAGCTCAGTTCGCGAAGACGCTGCTGGATGTGTGCCGATGGACCGACTCCGGCCGCGTTCGGCTCGAAGGGTCGACATTGCGATCGTATGAAGATATCTCGATCCAGGTCGCGACGCTCCGCAGACTCGTCGACTATCTGTCCGGCGAGGTGGCGCACCCGGGAGGCTCCCGCAGCCTGGCCGATCTGCTCGTCGACCAGGTCCCTGATTCGCGTCCTGCGCTTCTCGTCCGTGCCGCGCTGTTCATGGAGCAGTCGCAATTGGACGAGGCGATTGAGCTCATCCAGCGCGCGCTCCGGATTCAGGCCGTCTGCCAATCCGCCCAGCAACTCCTCGGCCGCGCGTTACAGGCTCGGCGACAGATCCGCGGAGACGACGGCGAGCTCGATGGCTCGAACTACGACCTTCGCGACAAGTTCTGTCACATGCCATTCACGAACCTCGCCACCGGATTCAAGGGGGATGCGTTCACCTGCTGCTGTCCGGCATGGGTCCCGTATCCCGTGGGCAACGTGTTCACTGCCGAATCGGCCCAGGCGATGTGGAACTCAGAGGCCGCGGTGGAGATCCGGCGTTCGGTGCTCGATGGCGATTTCAGTTACTGCAGCCGCACCCTCTGCTCCTACATCGCCGGCCAGAAGCTCCCTCGGAAAGCGGACATTATCGACCCCGTTTTCCGGGGCTACATCGATCAGCGGACGGTCGTTCTCGACGACGTTCCGCTGATGGTTCAACTCAACCACGATCCGACGTGCAACCTGGCATGCCCTTCGTGCCGTACCGAGATCATTGCCGCGAAGGCTGAGGAACAGGACACCTACAGCCAGGCCACGGAACGCGTGATTCTGCCGCTCCTCAAGAAAGTCAACGGTCAGAGCTACATCTCCGGTGGAGGGGAAGCGTTCGCAAGCAAGCACTATCGCTCGATCCTCGCTGTGTTGAATCGCGATGATTATCCGGGCCTCCACATCTACCTGATCACCAACGGCCTGCTGATTACGCCACAGCGATGGAGCGAATTCCCCCATCTGCCGGAAATGATCGCCGTTCTCTCGGTGTCGATCGACGCATCGCGTCCGGAGACCTATGAGCGGCTCCGGCGTCCCGGCAAGTGGTCGGTTCTCATGCGGAATCTCGAGTGCATGGCGGAGATGCGGCGCTCCGGGAAGATCCGCCACTTCCAGATCAACTTCGTCGTTCAGGCAGAGAACTACCGGGAGATCCCGGGGTTTGCCGAACTGGGCGCGCGACTCGGCGTGGACGAGATCTGGTTCCAGCGGCTGACCAACTACGGCGCGTACGGCGAGGCGACCTTCAAGGAGGCGGATGTCACGTCACGCGAGCATCCCGCCCACGCGGAGTTACTCGAGATCCTGCGGAGCCCGGTCCTGAAGCATCGTCGCATGAATCTCGAGATGTTGATGCCCCTTCTCCCGGAAGTCGTCGCCTCGGATCTTCGCCTCCCGTCCTTGTACGGACTTTCGCGCAGGACACGTGAGAGGTCCTACCGGGGGAATGATGCGATCCGTACTGAGGAGTGAGATCAAGTCCGCCGGCATCACCGGAGATTCATCGAGCAGTCCCATCACGCCGGCCCAGGCGGGCCTGTCGAGCATCGCGATCGCGTCGAGGGCATTGCGTGCGTGCCACGGCGTGCGGTGCGATAGTGTCGGCGAATGTCCTATAAGCTGGCGCAGGGCTACCCGCGCAACTCAGCAGCCGCGGCGACCATCGCGGCGACTTTCGCCGCCGCCGTCTCCCACGTATTCATCGGCCGGCTCGAGAACGTGCCGAAGCCGCAATCGGGATTCAGAAAGATCTGGCCCGGCGCGTAGAAGCGCAGCGCGTCCTCCACGGCCGCGCGAATGGCGGCGCTCGACTCGACGGCGTCGGTCCGCGGGTTGACGACGCCCAGGCCCAGTTCCTTGCCGCCGAACGGCATGAGGCCGCCGGCGCGATCGGTCGCATACTCGAGGACGAGCTGCGCGACGTCGAGGCGCTCGAGATACGGCGCCAGCGGCTGATAGCCGCCGCTGAGCAGCGTCGTTTCGTCGCGGCTCCAGTTGCCGCGGCACACGTGCACGCCGATCCGGACGTCCCGGACGCCGCCGACCACCCGGTTGATCAGCGCCACGGCCAGCTCGAGCTCCTCCGCGGGATCGCGCCGCGCCGCCAGCGCCGCGCACATGAACGTGCGCGTGGTCCCCGGCGCAAACGCCAGCTCGGTCAACACCGGCTCGTCGAATTGCACGAAGTCGGCGCCCTCCGCGGCCAGCTCCAGGAGCTCGGCCCTGAGCAACGTCACCACGTCCTCCGCGAGCGCCTCCTTCGTCTCGTAGAACGCCCGGGTCACCTCGGACACGAACATGGCCCTGGTGAGGAGGTACGGCCCGGGCAGCGTGACCTTCACCGGTCGATCGGTATGGCGCCTCACGAAGCGGAGATCGTCGGCGGCCAGCGGCTGGCGCCGTTCGATCTTCCCCGTGCAAACGGGACTGCTGATCGAATACGCCGGGACGTCGAGCGTCTGGAGGAGGCGCTCGAATCCGGCCTTGTCCTCGACGACGTCGAGCATCTCGGCGAGGGTCATGAGGCGCACGCCGTCCAGCTTCTCCGCGACGAACGAGTAGAAGTTGTCGCGCCGCAGCTCGCCGTCGGTCACGATGTCGGCGCCGAGGTCGCGCTGAAGGTCCAGCAGCTCGACGACATGGAGGTCCACGACCCCATCGAGCTCGGCCCGGTCGATGCGCCGCCGGCGAAACTGGCGGAGCGCCTCGGCGACCTTCGGAGGCCTGGGCCAGCTCCCCACTGTCGTCACCGGGAACAGGGGGAGCGCCCTCATGACGAGGCCGGCCGGTCGAAGAAACGCTCGGAGGCGGCGGCCGCGGCCAGCGGGCCGAAGCCGCTGGTCCGGCCGGGCAGCCACGCCTTGAGCCCCTCGAGGTCCATCATTTCCCGGTGCGCGGGATTGTCGTAGCGCATCGCAAACAGCGCGTCGAGCCAGCGCCGCTCCGCGGCAGCGTCGAGGTCCTGGCGGACCGTGAAGACGCAGTGATCGAACCGGTCGGTCTCCGCTACGATCGCGAACTGTTTGGCGTCGATCGTGCCGTCTTTCGTCCAGCCGTCCCAGTTCAGATCGAGCATCGCGCAGGCCGCCGCTTCGCCGCTGCGCACGCACTCGAACGCGTCGCGCTCGCCGCCGATGTGGTCGCCGTGCTTGCCGACGAGCACGTCGAAGCGCCTGACGGTGAGGTCGGCTCCGGGATCGAGGCCGTCTCGACGCAGCCGTCCGAGCGGAATGAGCGTGGCCTGTGGGGAATCGATCGCGCCGGTCGCCAGCGTCCGATTGCGCAGGTCGGCCAGGCCCCGCACCGGCCCGCCGCGCCGCGCGACGAAATAGGAGACGCGGTCCCGATCGGTGTCGCGCATGGCGATGGCGCGACAGGCGCCGCCCGACCGTCGCTGCGCGTCGACCCAGGCCAGGGGCGAGTTCCAGGCGACGTCGATCGTGCGATCGAGCAGGGCCGCGACCTGCCCCTCGTACGTGCTGTAGAAGGCGACGTCGATCGGGCAGGCGTGCGACTCGAAGAAGTCGCGGATGATCTCCCAGATGACCGACACCTTGGGGTCGTACATCACCGCGCCGACCTTGAGGGGTCGATCCATCAGAACACCTCCAGGCCGCACAGCGCCCGGCCGATGAAGTCGTAGGCCTGATCGCTCGTCGGCGCCATCACGATTGGCGCCCGCGCGTCGCGGAACATGCGCTCGATGCCGTGCGCGCCGCCGAACGCGGCGCCGCCGCAGGTGCGCATCGCCAGATCGGTCACGGTGACGGCGGCTTCGGTGGCGGCCGCCTTGGCTTCGAGGACCATCAGTTGCGTGGCCGGCCCCGGCGTCTCGAGCGAATCGAGCACGGCGCCCAGGTGTGCGCGCGCCCGATCGGTCTCGATGCGCATGCGCGCGATCTGCGCGCGCAGCGTCGGCAGGTCCGCGAGCGAGCCGTTCATGTGCTCCAGCCGCGCGTGCGTCACGTGCCCGATCGTCGCCTGCACGGCCGCTTCCGCGATGCCGACGGCCACGGCGGCCGTGCCCACCTGGAAGGCCGGCAGCACGACGCCGAGCATCATGTCGAGCCCCTTGCCCGGATCCGATAGCGCCCGATCGGCGCCGACGGCCACGTTGTCGAGCGCCATCGGCGCGCTGGCGTTGCCACGCATTCCGAGCCCGCGCCAGGCGCCGGCGACGCTGAGGCCCGCGTCGCCGCCGAGCACGAGGTAGATCGTGCTCTCGAGCGGTGCGGTCGCGCCGGCCGCGAGCGTCGAGGTCACGTAACCGTCGGCGTGGCCGGCGGACGTCACGAACGACTTGCTGGCGTTCACGCGGACGGCGCCCGCGCCGTCGCCGGTCGCGCGGCTCACCGGCGCCCAGAAATGGCTGCGCGATCCCTTCTCGCTGAAGGCGAGCGTGGAGAGATGCCGCCCGGCGGCGGCCTCGCGAAGGAGACTCTCCGTTTTGCCTGGCGCCGCGGCGTAGCAGGCCATGCCACAGAGATGCATCAGATACACCATCGCGGTCGACGCGCACCGCTGCGCCACGGCGTCGACGGTCGCGGCCATCGTCCGCAGACCGTGGCCGAGACCTCCGTGCGCCGTGGGAATGGTCAGGCCGAGCAGTCCGCGTTCGCCCAGCGCCGCGATCGACTGGCGGGGAAACACCGCGTTCCGATCGACATCCGCCGCGTGCGGCTTGATGTGCGAGTCCGCGACGGCGATCGCCGCCGCGACGACCTGCTGCTGTTCATCGGTCAATCGGTACATGTCATATCTCCAGTCAGGTAGAAATCAGGTCGATCGTCAAGGCCAGTGCCGCCCGGAGCGTGCACACGAGCGGGAGCCGGTCGAGCACGTGCTCGAACAGCCGCCCGATGGCCGCGGCGTCCCCGCATGCCACGAAGACCTTGACGTGGATGCGGGCGATCCGCGGTGGACCCTGCTCACCGATGACCTCGAGGTAGGAGAGCCCGTTTTCAAGCTCACCGGTGACGAGCGCCTCGATGGCGTCAATCGGCAGCCGCCGCCGGTCCGCAAACACTCGCAGGCCCTGGACCACCTCGCCCCCGACCGCGCCGAGGGCGTATTCGATCGCGGCGACGCGGGGCGACGCCTCGTCGAATTCCAGCGGCCTGCCGATCGAGAACTGGCGGCGGCCGACCGAGACCCGTGCCACGTCGGGGTCCGGCGCGGTCACGCGGAGGGAGATCGTGATGGCATCCATTCGTGTGCTGATCCTCGGATGCGCGGGCCCGCACGGACCCGATCCTTCGAACGACGGTTTTAAGCGAGCGGACGGCGCGACGCGCCAGAAGGGGGGACTATCAGGTGAAGCCGGAACCGTGGCGGGGGAGACTCATCGCAGGAGCGAATCGTAGCACGGTCCGTTGTGACAATCGAGAGCTCGGGGTCATTCGGCGGGCCGGACGCGACTGATCTCACGCGGCGCGGCGGTCCAGCGCTGGTAGGCGCCGGAACCGCCGCGCCTCCGTGACGACGGGTTACTTGAACGCAATCACGGCGTCGGGATTGCACACAAGCACGACCCCGCCCGTGTTGTTGGCCTTGCGGTTGTTCCCGGCGGACGCAATGGAGCCGCCCCCGCAGCCCATGCCCGTCTGGTTGTTGTAGATCCCGTTATTGACCAGATTGACGGTTGCGCCGGTGTCGGACTGCACCGCCACGCCGTTGTTCGCCAGCATGCTGTTCTCGACCGAGAGGATCGAGGAGCCGGCCAGCGCGTGGACGCCAAACCCCGTGTTCTGGGTAATGGTCGAATCGATCACCGTGGCATTGCCGACCGTGGTCGCCACGCCGGTCTCGAATCCGGAGATGGCGACGTGGTCGATGACCACCGCGGCACCGTTCACCAGGCTGATCCCTTTCAACGTAGCACCGCCGATACCGAACAGCGAGAGGTTACGAATGGTCACTGTGATGCCGGCGCCGTTGATCACGATGCCGTTCGTGCCAGACACCAGGACGGACGCCAGCGTGCCGTCTCCATCGAGGGTGATCGACTTCGTGATGGTCACGCCGCCAAACCCGCCTGGATCGAGCACGGAGATCTCTCCGCCCACGGCCGTCTTGGAGATGGCGCCCGCGAATGTCTTGCAGGGCGCCGTCCGGCTGCACGGGTTGACATCATCACCAACTCCGGAGACCCAGGTCCTGGTCGCTTGAGCATGAGCCAGAGTCGTGCCCATGACGGTGCAGATCGTGAACGCGAGCGCGGTTCGTAAAGTGCGATTCATCGAGTCTCCTACTTCTGCGAAATCACGGCGTTCGTCGCGCACACAGGCACGACGCCACCCACGTTATTGACCTTGGTATTGTTATTGGCGGTCGCCAGGGTGCCGGGCGTGCCGGCGCCGCACCCGAAGCCGGTCTGGTTGTTGTAGATGCCGTTATTGGAGAGATTGACGGTCGCGCCGGTCTCCACCTGCACTCCCACGCCGTTGTTCGTCAGCATGCTGCCCTCGACGGTGATCGAGCCGCCAAGGGCATGGATCGCGAAGCCGCTGTTGCGGGCGATCGTCGAGTTGATCACCAGCGCGTTGCCCGTTGAAGTCTCTAGGCCGGTGCCGAACCCGGAGATCGTGACGTGGTCGAGGATGACCGCGGCACCGTTGAGCAACTGGACACCCTTCACGCCGCCGCCGTTCGTGGAAATCAGCGAGATATTCTTCCCGCCGTTTGCAAGAATCGACGCCAGCGTGCCGTCGCCATCGATCGTAACGGACTGCACGATGCTCACGGCGCCGTACCCGCCAGGATCGAGCACGGAGATCTCTCCAGCGACTGCGGTCTTGGAGATGGCGCCGGCGAACGTCTTGCACGGCGCCGTCCGGCTGCAGGGATTGGCATCGTCTCCCACCCCGGACACCCAGGTCCTCGAGGCTTGAGCGGAAGCGAGACCGGTGCCCATGACGCCGCAGATCATGAATGCGAGCGCGGTTTGAACAGAGCGATTCATCGAGATTCCTCCAAAGGCTCCGATTGCAGAAATGCTGGGGGGCCCAAGTATACCAGCCCAGGACCTGGCATGTCCCGCGCCCAGATCATTGGTCTACAAACCAAGCAAAAGGACCGCTTTCGCTGAACCTTCGTCGAGGCAATGAGGCCCGCCTTTACGAGCCGCTGAGGATCAGCAGATCGCCACGCCGACCTGTTCAATCGCCTCCACGTCTGCACTCGTCAGCCGGCGCGCGCGCGGTGGGCATAGCGCCGTAACCGGTGGCATTCACTCAGAGCCGCTGCAGCTCCCGCACGAGGTCCTCGAGACGGTCGTAGCTGATGCCGGCGCCTCTGGCCATGCCGCTCTGGATCACCATGTCGCGCACGTCCTTCGACGGGTAGAGGCAGGTGGCCGTCAGTCGCGTCCTGCCCGCTTCCTCGGTCAAGACCGAGGTCACGACAGACTCGACGTCTGGGAACAGCTCGAAGATCTCCGTAAAGACGACGCGCTCGGGGGCGTTGATCTCGCGATAGACGCCGTGGAAGGCGGCCTCGCCCTTGGGGTGGCGGTTCACGAAGCGCCAGGCGCCGCCGGGACGAAAGTCGATCTCGCAGATCGGCACCGAGTAGCCCTCGCCCAGCTGTCCCCACCATCGCCTGACGTGCTCGGGCTTGCTCATCGCGTCGAACACGAGCCGCCGCGGCGCGTCGAACAGGCGCGTCAGGACGATTTCGCGATCCGACGGCGTCGTCGCCTTGAAGGTGTCGCTATTGGCCACGCTGCTTACGTCCATGTCTCTTCTCCTTCTTCGCCTTCTCTCTTGCCTGCAGTTCCCGCAGATAGTCGTCGAGCCGGTCGAGGCGACCTTCCCAGATGTGGCGATAGCGCTCGGCCCAGTCGGCCACTTCCTTGAGGGGGCCCGGCTCGATCCGGCACGGCCGCCACTGGGCCTCGCGTCCGCGCGCAATCAGGCCGGCGCGCTCGAGCACGCGCAGGTGCTTCGAAACGGCCGGCATGCTCATCTCGAACGGTTCGGCCAGCTCGGTGACCGAGCACTCTCCCGAGACCAGGCGCGCGAGAATCGCCCGTCGCGTCGGGTCCGCGAGGGCGGCAAACGTGGTGCTCAGGCGATCGGCCGGCATGGGTGTATTAAACTGTCTAGTTAATTAACCTATAGGTTTAATACATCACATGGCCGCCGCCTGTCAAGTCAGCGATCTGCTTACCTACTCCGAATGGAGCACGCCGGACGGTTTCAGGCGCGATGCGCGCCACGCGGGAATCGCGGTGGCCGCCGCGGTGATGGCGGCCACGATCGTGACGGCGCCGCCGAGCATGATCGGATCGGACGCGCGGATCGCGTAAATCCGGCTGGCCACGATCTGGCCCGACAGGTAGGCGATGCCGAGGCCGATCGCCGTTCCGGCGAGGCCGATCGCGCCGCCCTGCTTCATCACCAGCCAGAACACGCCGCCGGGCGTCGCGCCGAGGGCGAGCCGCGTCGCCATTTCTCCACGGCGCTGCGACACCGCGTAGGCGACGACGCCGTAGATCCCGACGGCGGCAAGGAGAATCGCCACACCGCCGAAAATCACCATCAGCGTCATGCCGAGCTGCTGCCGGCGAATTGTCCCCGCCACGAGGTCCGTGACCAGCTCGAGCTCGACGGCGATCTGTGGATCGAATTGCCGCACCTGTCCGCGGATTGCCGGCTGCAGCGAGGTCATATCAGCCGCCGAGGTGGTCACGACCATCGTCTGCCGGCGCAACGGGTTTTGGGACACGGCCGCATAGAACGCCGGCTCCGCTTCGTCACTCACGCTCTTCTGGCGCACGTCGTCGACCACGCCGACGACGGTGACCTCGTTGCGTGGATCGGGGCGCGGATATCCGGCCGAAAACTGGAGGCCGATCGGATCGCGCCCCGCCAGATACCGCTTCACGAACGCCTTGTTGATGATCGCCACTTGTGTCGTGTTGGGACGATCGTCAGGTCCGAAATCCCGCCCCTGCAGCAACCTCGTACCGGTCGCCCTGAAGTACCCCTGGCTGACGATCCGCTGCCGCGTACCGATCGGATGCGTCGGGTCGACCGTCTCGCCGTGGAGCTGCGCGATGAGCGAGGCTTCCAGGGCATTCCGCATCGGGAAGTTGGACGTCGCGCCGACGCCGGTGACGCCAGGGAGGGCCGCGAGCCGGTCCATCATGGCGCGCGAGGCCGCCAGCACCGCGTCGGGGTTTGGATATTTCGGTCCGAGGAACGAGACGTCGAAGAGGAGGCGCTTGTCCGAGACGAATCCAAGATCGGTCGTCCGAAGACCGGCAAAGCCGCGCACCAGCCAGCCGGCGCCCGCGACGAGCATGATGGCCAGGGCAATCTCGACGACAGTCATCACGCTCAGCCAGCGCCCGGTGCCTCGCCCTCCCGTCGTCGAGCGGGTGCTCTCGTTCATCAGGCTCCGCACGTCGGTTCCCGCGAGCCGGAGGGCCGGCGCGAAGCCGACGAGGAGTCCGCTGACGACGAGCGCCGCCAGCGCGAACAGCAGCACGCGCGTGTCGAACGTGACGGCATCCAGGCGCGGCAGTCTCGAGGCGCCCAGGGTGAGCAGCGCCCGCACTCCCCCGTACGCGACCGCCACGCCCAGCACCGCGCCCGCGAGGGACAGCAGCGCTGATTCGGTGAGCAGCTGCCGGATGATACGTCCCCTGGCCGCGCCCAGTGCCACCCGGACGGCCATCTCGCGCGCCCGCGCCGCGCCCCGGGCGAGCAGCAGGTTGGTCACGTTCACACAGGCCAGCAGGAGCAGGAGGCTTGTCGCGGACATCACGATGATCAGGATGGGCCCGAGGTCCCCGACCACCGCGGCGACGAGCGGCTTCGTCACGTAGGCCCGGTTCAAATCCGACGCGGGAAAGTCGCGCGACAGCCCCGCCATGACCGACGCCATCTCCGCGTTCGCGCGCTCCAGCGCGACGCCGGGCTTCAGCCGCATGTAGCCGTCGAAGAAGTGATTGATGTCGTCCTTGTCGATCTGCTGGCTGAACCAGAAGTCTCCGCCGTGCGGCGTGTCGAAGTCACGCGGCGCCACGCCGGCGATCGTCGTGGCCACTTCCGCGAAGCGGATCGGCTTGCCGACGATGGACGGGTCGCCGCGATAGAGGTCCTGCCAGATGCGATATGAGATCACGACGACCGGTGGCGCACCTTGAACGGGGGGCGTATTGGGCGGGGGCGGCGCGGGACGTACGAACTGTTCGTGCACGAATCCCCCGAGCGTCATCGGCAGTCCGAACAGCTCGAAGAAGCCCTCCGTCACGCCGTAGATCTTCACGTGCTGCGGCGTGCCGTCGTCGTGCAGCAGCGTCAGGTCGTTTGGCTGCAGGCCGGCGGCCCGCACGATGGACAGATTCGGCGCGCTCAGGCGGGAGATCTCGCCGTTCGACAGCATGCCCGTGGTGACGCGGCCGTCCGTCAGCGTCGTCCGGATGTTATAGAGGTCCTGCGCCTCGGGATAGGGCAGCGGCTTCAAGAGGACCGCGTTGAGCGTGCTGAAGATGGCGGTCGTGGCGCCGATGCCGAGCGCCAGGGTCGCGATCGCGGCCAGCGGAAACGCGGGCGCGCGACGAAAGCTCCGGAGCGCAAACCGAAGGTCCTGGAGCAGTGTATCCATGAAGGGTCCTCCTGCAACCGTTATCATGGATCATGGCACGACCGCTCCCTGCGGGAGGGGCGATATCGCGAGGCCCGCGCGCTCATCGATGCCGCGCGGAAGATCCTCGCGCCCGCATCTAGTTGATGACGGTGGCCAGGAAGACCAGGCTGATCATCAGCCAGCGCAGGCGCGGAATCGTCACCGGGTGTGCATCCCGCCGTTGACGTCAATCGTCTCGCCGGCGAGAAACGACGCCCCGTCGCCGGCCAGAAACACGATCACCTTCGCCACGTCGTCGGGCTCGCCGGGCCGGCCGAGCGGGATGGTCTTGACGGCGGCGGCAAACGCCTCAGGGGCCGTGAAGTCGCGGTGGAACGGCGTCCCGCCGATGAGGCCGGGCGCGACCGCATTCACCCGGATGCCGTGCGGCGCGAGCTCCTTCGCCCAGGCCTTGGTGAGCGTCGTCACGGCCGCCTTCGACGCGGCGTAGATCGACGCGCCAGGGCCGCCGCCGTTGTCCGCGGCGAGCGAGGTCAGGTTGACGATGGCGCCCTGGCGTCGCGCGATCATGCCGGGCACCACAGCCTGAGAGCACAGGACGGTGCTGAGCACGTTGACGTTCATCACCTCGTGGAAGAACGCCTCGGTGATGTCCACCAGCGGATGGCGGCCGACGATGCCGCCGGCGTTGTTGACGAGGATGTCGATGCGGCCGAATTCGCCTTCGGCGGCCGAGACGGTCCGCGTGACCTCGGCGCTCTTCGTGAGATCGGCCTGCAGGACGATCGCGCGGCGTCCGAGCGCTTCGATGGCCCGCGCGGCTTCCGTCGCGTCCGCCGCATTGACGTGGTAGTGCACCGCGACATCGGCGCCGTCCCGCGCGAGCGCGATGGCCGTCGCGCGGCCGATTCCGACTCCACCGCCTGTGACCATCGCAACACGACCCGTCAGTCCGCTCATGTGGATCTCTCCTCCTATCCAACCCGGGGCGCCGCGAAGAGCGGCGCCGTCACCAGGGCGGCCGCGCCCCGCAACCTCGGATGATCGGGCGACGGTACGGCCGTGATCTCGATGCTCATGGCGGCCGGGGCGAGCACGCGGGTCACCAGCGCCCGGCGCACGGTGGTCTCGAGCAGATCCCACGCCGCGATGATCTCGCCGCTCAGGAAGATGCGCGCCGGGTCGACGGCGTTGACGACCGACGCGAGTCCGAGGCCCAGGTAACGGGCGGTCGCCTGGAGCGCCGCCATCGCCTTGGCGTCCCCGCCGCGGGCCCGGGCAATCAGATCCTCCACGGTGAACGACGCAACCTCGTCGGGGATTGGCAGGCGCGGCGAGATCTCGCGGCCGAAGTACCGCGACAGCGTGGCGAGGTTCGACACGTACGCCTCCCAGCAGCCGTTCGCGCCGCACGCGCAGGGCAGGCCGTCGATATCGAGCGGCGTGTGCCCGAACTCGCCGGCGACGTTATGCCGGCCGCGGACGATATCGCCGTTGACGACGAACCCGATACCCAGGCCGTCGGAGACGGACAGGAAGACGAAGTCGGTGCTGGGGCCCGTCTGCCGCCGGACGTCCCAGATCTGCGCGATGGCGCAGGCGCGCCCGGAGTTCTCGATGTGCACCGGCAGGCCGGTCTCCTTCGCGAGCAGATCGCGCAGGGGCACGTCGCGCCAGCCCAGGCGCGGGGCGTACGAGAGGCACGTGCCGGTGGCGTCGACCATGCCGGGCACGCCGATGCCGATGCCTTCGCACCGCCCGAGCTCCGTGTGATCCTCGAGCAGGCGCTGGATGCGGCCGCCCAGCGTCTTCACCAGCCGGCACGGATCCGTCGGCGTGGGAAAGCTCGAGACGCCGACCACGGGCTCGGTCAGCAGGTCCGTGACCATCAGGAAGGTCCGGGTCGGGCGCACGTCGATGGCGATGACGCAGCGCTTGCGCGAATCGATATAGAGGAACTTCGGCTTGCGGCCGCGGGCCGTCTCCCCCTTGGCGCCCTCGAAGAGGATGCCGTCGGCGATGAGGTCGTTGACGATGAGGCTGATGGCGCCGCGGCGCGTGCCCATGAGCCGCGCAAGGTCGGCGCGCGATACCGGCTGGGACGCGCGCACGAGGTTGAGCAGGATCTGCCGGTTGATTTCCCGGGACGTGCCGCGATGGGCCACCCGAATGCGAACTGGGGCGTGTCTCATCGATTGTCTATTCGAAGGACAATATGTGGCATTACCACTCCAAGGTCAAGGGGGCGCGGTGGATTTGACAGGGCGGATGCGCGTCTATATTGTCTTGCGCTGAGACAAACTGTGCGAGGTGTTCTGTGAAGAAGATGGCAGTCATATCCGCGCTGGTCGCGCTGGTCCTGGCGTTCCCCTTGGCCTCGATCGCCCGTGCGCAGGTCACGAGCGCCACCATTGTCGGCACCGTCACGGACGCGAGCGGCGGCGCGCTGCCCGGCGCCACCGTCACGGCCCGCAACGTGGACACGGGGTTCAACCGCACCGTGCCCAGTAACGAATCCGGCGCCTACCGCCTCGAGTTCCTGCCGATCGGCCGCTACGTCGTGGAGGTCACGCTCTCGGGGTTCAAGACCGCCACCCGCAGCGGCATCGTCCTGAACGTCAACGACACGGCCCGGGTGGACGCCTCCCTGTCGCTCGGCGGCATCGCCGAAACGGTGAACGTGGACGCGGACGCGCCCGCGGTCAACACCTCCACGTCCGACATCTCGCGAACCATCGACGCCGCCGCGATCCAGAGTCTGCCGCTCGTCGATCGCAACGTGTACACGCTGCTCGATCTGACGCCTGGGGTGCAGTCGAACAACAACGGTGTGGCGACGGCTTCGTCGGGCACCAGCGGGCTCGTGCTCGGGTTTCCCGAGCAGCGAACCTTGATTAATGGTGGAGCTGACGGCGGCACCGGCTCGGTGAACTATTACCTCGACGGCGGCATCAACATGACGGGACTGCGCAACACCGGCAACATCCTGCCCAACCCCGACGCCATCCAGGAGTTCAAGGTCCAGACCAACAGCTACAACGCGGAGTACGGCCGCTTCTCGAGCGGCATCATCAACGTCGTCACCAAATCCGGCACCAACAGCTACAAGGGCTCGGTCTTTGAGTACGGGCGCGACGGGAAATGGAACGCGAAGGATTGGAGCTCGCTGCTGGCGACCCCGCCGCTCAAGCGCAACCAGTTCGGCGGCACGATCGGTGGCCCGATCGCGCACGACAAGACGTTCTTCTTCGGCACGTACTCCGGCCTGCGCCAGACCACGAGCACATTCTTCAACACCGCGATCGTGCCGACCGCCCTCGAGCGCGTCGGGGACTTCAGCCAATCGAGGACCTTGCCGACCGACCCGGCGACCGGGCAGACGTCGGTCTGCAACGGCGTCGTTGGCGCGATCTGCGCGAACCGTCTCGATCCGGTGGCGATGAAGATCATCAACACCTACATCCCCGCGGCGAATGTCCCCGGCAACATCTGGCAGGGCTTTGTGCCGAGCCCCTACAACAGCGACGAGGTCCTGCTGAAGCTCGACCACCAGCTCAACACGGCGCACCGTCTCAGCGGCAACTATTTCCTGACGACCGGCTCGAACACGGTGAAGGCGGGCACGGGCAATCTGCCCTGGGCCAGCCAGCAGTTCAAGTGGCGGCAGCACAACCTCAATCTCAGCGACACATGGGTGGCCAGCACGAACAAAATCAACCAGGCCTGGTTCTCGTTCAACCGCAACTTCGGCGGCCGTCTCAACCTGCCGGCCGTCTCGCTCACCGATCTGGGCTCGTCGGCGATCATCCAGGGCGCGCCGTCGCTGCCGCAGATCACGGTCAGCGGGTACTTCACGTTGACCAACGCGATCGGCGGACCGAAGGCCGGCGGCGACTTCTACTCCGGGCGCGACGTCTTCAGCTGGACCAAGGGTCCCCATGCCCTCAAGTTGGGGGGCGAGCTCTCGTACAACAAGACCGTCCAGGACACACTGCTCAACAACTACGGCGTCCTGACGTTCAACAACACCGTGACCAAGGGGAATGGACTCGCGGACTTCATGCTCGGCATTCCCAGCGCGATGACGCAGGACGCGCCGGTCACCGCCCTCTGGAACAGCTGGTACGGCGCGGCCTTCCTGCAGGACGACTACCGCCTCAACGCGCGGATGACGCTGAACCTGGGCTTGCGGTGGGACGTCCAGACGCCCGGCACCGATCCGCTCAACCGGTTCAGCACCTACGTGGCCGGCCAGAAGTCCACCGTCAAGCCCTCGGCGCCGGCCGGGCAGCTGTTCTACGGCGATCCGGGGGTCGAGCGCGGCGTCATCAAGACCAAGTGGAACCATCTGTCCCCGCGCGCCGGCTTCGTCTGGGATCCCTTCGGCGACGGCAAGACGTCGATCCGGGCGGCCGGCGGCCTTTTCTACGGCAGCATCTCCGGCAACGAGTGGAACACGATGACGAACTTCCAGCCGTGGTCCACGCGGCTGACGTTCACCAATATCGCCACCACGACGAACGCGGCCGGCGTGCCGAACGGCGCCTCGCTCAGTAATCCCTACAACAACTATGTGGGAGGCGCGCCGTTCCCCTACAACGGTTCGTACGCCAACGGCGGCGGCATCTTCGGCGTGGCGCAGGACTTCCGGTGGGCGCACGCCTACCAGACCAACGTCGGGCTGCAGCGCCAGATCGGCAGGTCGCTGTCTGTCGGCGCCGCCTATGTCGGCACGTTCAGCCGGAACCTGCCGTTCGGGCGCGACGTGAACTACCCCGTGGTGAACGCGACCGCGACGACGGCCGGGGCCAACATCCTCGCGCGCCGGCCCAATCCGGCGTTCGGCGCCGTCCTCCTGCTCGATTCTGACCAGTACTCGAACTACAACGGCCTGCAGATCACGTTCACCGAGCGTCCGTGGCACCACATCAGCCTCGACGGCTTCTACACGCTCAGCAAGACCACGACCAGCGTGCAGCTGCAGAACAGCACCACGCAGGGCCTGGCGCAGAACTACAGCAACTTGAGCGAGGACGCCGGCCGCGCCGACACCGACCAGCGCCACGTCTTCAGCGCGAGCGTGAACTGGGCGATCGAGTACTACCGCGGCGGGAACGCCGCCATGCAGCACATCCTCAACGGCTGGACCCTCGCGCCCATCATCAAGCTGCGCAGCGGCCTGCCGTTCTCGATCACCAACGGCAGCGTCGACGCGAATCTCGATGGCAACACGAACGACCGCGCGCAGCTCGTCGCCGGGGTCGATCCGCACCTCAGCAACCCCACGGCGGTCATGTGGTTCAACACCGCCGCGTTCGTCCAGAACAAGGTCGTCACGGGTGTGGCGGTCGACGGCAACTCGCCGCGCAACTTCCTCGACGGTCCGGGATTTCGCGTCGTCGATCTGGCGCTCTCGCGCGAGTTCCGGCTGCCCGGGAAGACCAGGCTGACCTTCCGCGCCGAGGGGACCAACATCCTCAATATCGTGAACCTCGGACAGCCGGGCGCCGCCGTGCCCTCGGGCGCGACGTCCACGACGTTCGGCGTGATCCGCACCGCCAACGCGATGCGCAGACTGCAGCTCGGCCTGCGGCTGACCTTCTGAGACGGCGATGATCGTTCGAGCCGTCGCGATCGTCGCGCTCGCCGCGGTGCCGCTCGGCGCCGCGGCGCCTGCCTTCGCGCAGGAAGCGGTGCCGACGTTCGAGTCGCTGCTGGCGCACCCGGTCCATCTCAAGCCCGAGTTGACGGGCGTACACCCGCGGGTCTTCGTGACGGCCTCGGAACTGGCCTCACTGCGAACGCGGGCGAAGACGACGCACAAGGCTGAGTGGCAGCGCGCGCTCGGCACGCTCGTGTCCTTGATCAGCGACCCGGCGCCGCCGCCGGGATCCCAGGATCGCCGCGCGCAGAACGACGTGGCCCTGCAGATCGCCGGGACGAGCTTCGCGTACGCGATCGAGCAGGATCCCCGGTACCTGGCCGCGGCCAAACGCTGGACGCTGGCGGCCGTCGACTACGAGCCCTGGGGCTACACGTTCAACAAGCCCAACACGGATCTGGCGGCCGGCCATCTGCTCTATGCGATCGGATGGGCGTACGACCTGCTCTACGATCGATTCACGCCGGCGGAGCGCGATCGCATCCGGCGATCGCTCGAGCGCCACGCCGATCTGGTGTACGAGGCGTTCGCGCCCAGGCCGAACCGGCACTTCGAGCTCACGCAGAACCACGACTTCATTCCGACGTCCGGCCTCGCCGTCGCGGCGCTGGCGCTGATGGGGGAGTCTCCCAACGCCGCGAAGTGGGCGGCGCTTGCGCGCGCCCACCACCATCGCGCCGGTCAGCTGCTCAGTCCCGACGGTTTTTACTACGAAGGCATGGAGTACTGGATCTTCTCGGCGACATGGCTCGTGCGGTTCCTCGATGCCTGGGAGCACAGCACCGGCGAAAGCCTGTGGGACCGCGGCCAGTTCCGCAACTGGAAGTACATGATCGCGCACATCGTCATGCCCGACGGCCAGACGGTGTTCGACTTCGGCGATATCTGG
>WNFM01319074.1_pt4 | contig 18054 bp, 16 predicted proteins | sample 5400271 | NCBI WGS metagenome assembly WNFM01 (sample SAMN13153352, study PRJNA577476) | soil metagenome | isolation source: 60 cm saprolite on Douglas fir-dominated hillslope | place: USA:California | collected 2013-09-17 | reverse complement strand
GGCATACCCGGCTTGGCCGCCGATTCGAGCAGCTCCGCCGCCGGCATGGTCCTCAGCGCCGCGAGCGACGGGGCGTTGAGCGCGGTCGCGAGCGCAGCGCCGGAACGCTCCGCGTCCTGCAGCGGTACCGGGGAGAACGTCGGATTGATCGCCGCCCCGCTTTCGCCGATGGCGCCCGCGATCAGTCCCCTCGAGAGCGGCGACGCCATCAGCGCGCTGACCGAGATCGATCCGGCGGACTCTCCGGCGATCGTGACCTTGCGCGGATCGCCGCCGAACGCGGCGATGTTGTCGCGGACCCATTGCAGCGCCGCCACCTGATCCAGCAGGCCGTAGTTCCCGGACGCGTGGTGCGGCGACTCCTTCGTCAGCTCCGGGTGCGCGAGCAGGCCGAACACGCCGAGCCGGTAGTTGACCGTGAGCGCCACGATGCCCCGGCGGGCCATCGCGGCGCCGTCGTAGCGAGGTTCGGAGCCGTCGCCGGCGCTGAATCCTCCGCCATAGAAATAGACGAGCACGGGCAGGCGCCCGCCATCATGCTTCGCGGGCGTCCACACATTGAGGTACAGGCAATCCTCGCTGGTGCCGCTCGATCGGAAGACCATGTCGGCGAACTGCCGCCGCTGCATGCACTGGGCGGCGAACGCGGTCGCCTGGCGGATCTCTGTCCAGGTCTTCGGAGGCTGCGGCGGCTGCCAGCGAAGCGGACCGACGGGAGGCGCGGCGAACGGAACGCCCTTGAAGGCCCGAACGCCGCGGGTGTCGGTCGCGCCCTCAATCGGACCGGCCTTCGTGATGACGCGGTCCGCCGGCGGCAGGCCGCGGAGGGAAATGACGAGAAACATGGCGGCCAGCAACGGTTTCACAGGCACCCTCCTTTCATTGGCTGATCGTCATGATCGACCACGCCAGCGTGGGCACGATCTGGACAACCACCCGGTCGAGCGACGTTTTCAACTGCCAGGCGAGGTCGTAGGGCGTCACGAGATAGGCGATCGCATAGATCGCCACCATCACCGCCATCGCGGGGGCGGCGGCCCTCGCGGCGGCAGGGGCGGGCGCGCGGACGCCGCGCACGGCGGCGAACACGCACAGGAACGGAATCACGCCGACGACCGTCCCGCCGGCGAGCCAGAGCTCCCGCGCCATCGCTGAAGCGAGCAGCCGCGCCCGCGAAGCGTCGACCAGGCTCGCCATCGCCTGGCCCAGCGACTGCTCCGCCACGAAATAGCTCGGGGGCGCGAGCGTCTGCTTGAACACGACCACCATCACGAGGATCGGCGCGGCGCCGGCAAGCACGGGCGCCAGGTCCTTCAGTCCCCGCCAGCCGGCGGACCAGAGCCGCTCGACCGCGAGCACGACGATGAACACGAGGAAAAACGCCGCGCCTTCGTTCTTGGTCCACGCCGCCAGGGCGGCGGACAGACCCGCAACCGCGAGCCAGAGGCGCTGGCGGTCCGCGAAGGACCACGCGACGAAGGCCGCGAGCATGAAGAATCCCAGCGCGATGTCGGCGCACTGCGACGCGGCGTATCGGACAAATGACGGGCACGCGAGGACGGCCGCGGCGGCGAGGCACCCCCGTGCCGCGCCGCGGCTGCGGGCGGTCGAGAGGCCGGCGGCGAGGACCGCGCACACGGCCACGATTCCCGCGAACGCAATCGGGGCCCAGACCGTTTCGCGTCCCGCATACGTCCATAACCGCGCGACCGAGGCCGGCACGAGCGGCGGGTAATCGGGATGCGACCACGCGAGGACCGGCGCAAAGGCGCGCCGCCAGGAACCGTCGGCCAGACCGCGGAAAAAGAACCGCGCGCGGAGGTTCCACTGGGCCCAGGCGTCCCATTCCCCGTGCGGGAAGACCGCGCTGGCCGCCACGAAGGACAACGAGGCGGCGGCGCCGGTCACCATGAGGAGCGTCACGGCGGCGGCCGTCATGAGCCGGCTCGCCCCGGCGGCGGCCGGCGCCTCGACCACCTCGCGGGGCGCGCGAGTGAGTGCAAGGCCGGCGGCCAGAACCGTCGCCCAAGCCACCAGGTCGAGTGCGATCAGGGTTCCGCGCGAATGGACGCGGCTGAAGAGGAGCGCCGACCACGGAACCGAAGCCAGTCCCAGCGCGATGCCCACCGCGGCCGGGGCTGCCGCCAGACGATCGCGCGCGCCCCTCGTGGCGCGCCACACGATGGCGAGCGCCACGCCGGCCGGAAGGAGAAGCGCGAAGGCCCAGGCCATCAGGGGCTGGTCCGCCTGTAGAGGGCGAGCTCGTCCCCGAGCGCGTGGACGAGCGTGAACTTCGAGACGTCGACGAGCGAGGTTCGCGCGGCGGGCGGGCCGTACGCGATCACGAGCTGTTCGTCGGCCCCCAGCGTGACGAGCCGGGGCGCAAGCGCGTACTGCAGAAAATATTGCTGGCGCGCGCGCGCCGTGCTGCCCGGCGCCGCGGCCTGCACGAGTCCGACGCGACCGCGGGCCGGCACATAGGGGAGGAGCTCGGCGTAGAAGCGATCCCAGCTGATGTCGGGCGCGTCCCGGTGCCGCTGGCGCAGGCGCGACCAGAGCTGCAGGTTGGCACGCGCCATCGGGACGCAGTCCCACGCGGACAGAAGCAGAAGCGGAAGAGTCAGGACCGTCAGGAACCGCCGCATCGCGCGGCTATTCTATCCGTCTTCGCCAAGGCTACGGCGGGACGACCCGGCCGATTTGACGTCCCTGATGGTTACGAGGATCTCGCCCGGCCGGACGGGGCCGAGCTCCCCGCGCGCGACCGACTCGGTCGTCCGCCGGGTCGTCGCGCAGCCGGCGGGCCTGATCCCGCAGGGCCGCGTTGTCGCGCTTGAGCCGATCGAGGTCGCGTGCGGCGGAAGAGGCGCGGCGCGCGCGCAGAGTGTCCATCAGGCCCCGCTCGCCGATCAAGTTGTTAGCGAGGAGGACACAGGCGGCAGACAGCGCCACGTGTGACCAGTATCGCCGCGGCTGGCGGCGGCGAACGACCGGCCGGGCTCGGCGTCCCGCGGCGGCGTCTGGGTGTATCGGACCATGTCGATGACGGAAAGTACCAAATCCCGATCGCGAGTACAAGCGCAATCTTCGTTGGCCGTTTCCGAGTCGACGCGAAAAGTACCAGAGCGCGATCCCGAGTACAAGTCTTTTCTGATGCGGCGGTTTTCGATCTGGTATCATGAGGGTTCTGCCATCGATGAGGGGCCGTGCCGAGGTAGCTCAGTTGGTAGAGCACAGCACTGAAAATGCTGGTGTCCCCAGTTCGACTCTGGGCCTCGGCACCATTCATTGACGTCGCGGCCGGCGGCCGCCCCTGCCCGCTCCATTACGCAGCCGCGTGGTCGGCCGCTCCATTGCGCTCGCTTCTGATTGGAAGCGGGACCCACGGCAGCCGCAGCCACTCTCAACTTCCACCCTTCCACACGCCGCACTCGGCCCCGACCGAACAGGACATCACCTACGCCGGCGTTTCGCTCGGTGGGGCCCTCTAGTTTCTCCAGTAGTACGCCCGCCCCTGGCCCCAATTGATGGCGTAGCTGCGCGAATCGCGGCCTGCATACAGCCGGAACCCCGTCGAGCGGACGCGCGCGACGTCGACGGGTGACAGGAGCACCCGCGGCCAGAACTCGAGCCGGCCGGGCGGCTCGCACGACAGCGTGCCGCTGGTGATCTCGGTTCCGAGCAGGGCGCGCACCGGAGCCGCGTCGGTGATCGGAAACGTGAACGCGCCCCAGTGCCGGCCGTCGGGCAGGTGGCCCTCCCGAAGATCGCCGGCGCCCGACGGCAGCCCCTCTGGCACCCACCCCCTGATGATGGCCCCCGCCTTCCGGGCCTCATCGAGGTTCGCGTAGATGCCCATCTTCACGCTCAAGCCGGAGCAGCCAACGAGCACCAGAAGCACCACCGGCACCATTGGCACCCTTAGCACCTTTAGCACCAGCACCCTTAGCACCTTTGGCACCCTTAGCACCCTTAGCACCCTTAGCGCCTTTAGTACGCGCCCCCTTGCCGCCCCTAGCACCTCTCGGCCGGCGCGATCCAAGCCGCGTACAGCTCCGGGCGGCGATCGCGGAGAAACAGCCGGCGCGCGTGCGAGCGGCCCGTTTGCACGAAATCAAGGTCCGCGTAGAGGATCGCGTCCTCGCCGCCGGCGGCGCGCGCGATTATGCGCCCGTCGGGCCCGCAGACGAAGGACTCGCCGGAAAACGTCAGGCACTCTTCCTCGCCGACGCGGTTGCAGAGCGCGGTGTAATAGCCGTTCTGAAACGCCGCGACCTGCATTTCCGCTTCATACAATCCGTCGGGCCATTCCCCCACCGCTCCCGCCTGCGGGACGACGACGAGATCCGCGCCGGCCACGGCAAGGGCCCGCATGTACTCCGGGTAATGACGGTCGTAGCAGATAGCCACGCCGATGCGCCCGGCGGTCGTGTCATAGACGGGCGCGCCGGTGTCACCCGGCGTGTAGTAGCCCTGCTCGTGAAAGCAGGCGTACTCGGTGATGTGGATCATCCGGGTCCGCCCGAGCAGCCGGCCGTCGCCGTCGATGACCGGCGAGCAATCGTAGGCGCGGTTGCCATCCCGTTCGTAGAGGTTGAGGATGATGACCATCCCATGCCGGCGCGCGCGTTCGGCGAACGCGTCCGTCATGGGCCCGGGCACCGGTTCGGCCAGGCGCAGCGGATCCGCACCCGCGGGCTGCTGGGGATGGAACCGCTCGAACGCGAGCTCCGCAAAGACGGCGACCGTCGCCCCTTGCGCAGCCGCGGCGTCGACGGCCGCGAGTCCGCGGAGCACGTTGTCGGCCTTGTCCGGCGTGGCGTGCTGCTGAATGAGCGCGATGCCGACGGAGGCACGGAGACGGAGAATCAGAGACGGAGCATCAGAGGTTACGGAGGGAACGGAACAACATTTCAACACGGAGAAACGGGGGCACGGGGTAGCCTGCGGCCGCAACCAAAAACGACCGCCCTACGCTCTCGGGACACCGATCTCGCACTCTTAGCCGCATGAATGCTTGTCACAAAAACAAGATTCCAGACGTTTGTGACACGGAGGACGGAGGCAAGACAAGAAACGATTTCACGGACGACGATGGTGAGCGACCGTCGTGGCCGGTCTTCCCCCGGCCGTAGCAGATGTCGTCTCCCGCCATCTGCCGCCGCGCGAAGCGCGGCGCGACGGTCGCCTCCGTTCCCCGTGTCCCCGTGTCCCCGCGTCTCCGTGTTGAATGTTGTCCCGTTGCCTCCGTACCCTCCGTGACCTCCGTCTCTGTACCGCCGTCTCCGCACCTCCGTCTCCGCACCTCCGTCTCCGTACCTCCGTCTCCGAAACCCCCGGACTACGCCGTCTCCCACCGGCGAGCAAACGTCCGCGCGAGCCCCAGGAACACAACGGCGAGGACCGCGAGCACCAGCACCTGCGGCCAGAGCTGCCAGACGGCCGCGTTCCGCCAGAAGACCTTCAGATACCCGTCAAGCGCCCAGGCGTTGAACGTCAGCAGCCCGAACTTCTGCATCGTCTCGCTCATCAGGAAACGGGGAAACATGCTGCCGCCGAGCGACGACATCGTGAGGATGATGATCGTCGACATCCCACCGAGCTGGGCCCGCGTGCGGGCAATCGTGGCGAGCATCAGTCCGAAGCCCGCGGCGGCCGCGGCCGTGAACGCCGTCATCACCACAAACCCCGGCAGGTGGTGAAACAGATCGAGGCCGAACGCCAGCCGTCCCCAGAGGAACATGACGGTCAGCTGCGAGAACCCGACGAGCGTGATGAAGAGCCACTTGCCCGCGAGCAGTCCGCTCATGCCGACGCGCGTGGAGAGCACGCGATCGAGCGTGCCCGAATCCACTTCGTCGAGCAGCGTGCCGCTCGCCCCGGAGACCGAGAAGAGCAGGAACATGACCCCGACGCCGGCCGCGTAGAACGACACGAGACTGTCCTTGTTCGACGCACCCGGCCGCATGACGTCGACCGTGTCGATGCCGATGCCGAATCCGCCGCCGGCGGGATTCGTCGCGCCTCCGGATCCGCCGGGGGTCAAGCGTGGCAGCCACGCGCTGACGGCTGTCCGCTGCTCCGGCGTCAGCGTGCCCGCATACTTCTCGAACTGTGTGATGCCACCCTTCATCATCAGGTCCGGCGCGGACGTCATCGACACCTTCTGCAGCAGTCCGCCGACCATCTGGGGCGCGATGGGATCGGACACGTCGGCCAGCAGCTGAATGTGCGGCGCACCCTGCGCCTGGCCGAACGCCGCGGCCGTGGCGCCCAGGCCTTCGGGCAGGATGATCGCGACCGGGACGTCGCCGTTCTGCACCAGCCGCTCGGCCGCGGCGCGATCCAGTGGCACGCCCTTGCCTTCCGGATCGGCCGCCGTGCGAACGCGCAGCGCCGCCTCCGCCTTCAGCCCGTCGACGATGCGGCGGCTCAGGTCGCTGCCGTCCTCGTCCACGACGGCGACGCGGATCTTGGACGTCGAGTTGCTCTGGTTGCCGAAGACCGAGGCGAAGATCGAGAAGAAGAGGATCGGCAGCAGGAAGGTGAGCGCCTGCGCCACGCGATCCCGCTTCAGGTTCGTCCAGCTGATCCGAACGAGCGTCGTAATCATTCCCTGAGCTCCCTTCCGGTCAGATGGATGAAGACCGCCTGCAGGCTGGGGCCGCGGACCTCCACGTCCTCGACCTCGCGTCCCTGGGCGCTGACGGCGCTGAGCAGCGCCGGGAGCTCGCGCGCGACGTTGGTGACCTTCGCGCGCAGCACGCGCGGGTCGTCCACTGACACGTCGACGCCCGGCGGCACGGACGCGATCGGCGCATCGACGCGCAGCGTGACGATCCGATGGTGGCCGACCGTCTGATCCACGAGCTCCGGCATCGTCCCCGCCGCGATGACCTTGCCGTGGTCGATGATCACCGTGCGGCTGCACCGCGCCTCCGCCTCTTCGAGGTGATGCGTCGTCAGCAGCAGGGACACGCCGGACTTCGTCAGGCCGGCGAGCATGTCGTAGATGCGCTCCCGGCTCTGCGGATCCACGCCGACCGTCGGCTCGTCCAGCAGCACGACGCGGGGACGATGCAGGACGCCGCAGGCGATGTTCAGCCGGCGCTTCATGCCGCCGGAGAATCCCTTGACCGGCTCGTCCGCGCGATCCTCGAGGGCGGTCGTGGCCAGCGCCCACTTCACTTGCGCCTTGACGTCGCCGGCCGAGAGGCCTTGGAGGCGTCCGAAGGCGTCGAGGTTCTCGCGCGCTGTCAGCGACGGATAGATCGCGAGCTCTTGCGGGACTATGCCGAGGCCGGGAGGCGTTTTTCGGCTGGTCAGTGGGGTCCCGAACAGGCGGATCTCACCGGCGTCGAGCTGCACGCGCCCGGAGATCGCGCGAATCAGCGTTGTCTTGCCGGCGCCGTTGGGACCGAGCAGGGCCAGCAGCTCCCCCTCCCGCAGCGTCAGCGTGACGCCGTCGAGCGCGGGGACCTCGCCGAACTTCTTGCGGGCGCCGGTGACGATCAGCACGTCGGTCTGGGTGGTCATATGTCGAAGGCAGGATACGGATCGGCCGTGACGGAAGGCGCAGGGTTCCGGTGAACGGCGGCTGGGGAGCGGCGGGCGGAGTCGGGCAACGCCTGCTGACCGTTTACCGCGCCTCGCCCAGGGCCGCGCGGCGCTCCACGCGCTCCCGATCCAGCCCATCCGGGTACGACACCATCAAGTTGTATTGCTCGGACAGCCGATTGAGGTCCGCGACCGCGTCGTTGTGCCGCTGCACGCGCGCGTTGTAGGCCGCCGATCGGACGTCGAGGTCGCGGCGTCGCAGGTCCGCCGACTCCCACTCGGATCGGGCGGCGCCGCGCGCCTTGAGATCGGCGACGTCCGCCTGGAGGCGCGCGTTGTCGGCGTCGAGCTCCGCGCGTTCGTGCCGCAGGTGCGTCGACGCCTGCTCCAGCTCGCCGGCGCGCGCGTCCACTCGGCGGCGGAGGTCCTGCTTCTCGTCCTCAGTCGCGACAGTCCCGGTGAAGGCGCCGTCCGCAGAGAGCTGACGCAGCCAGCGTTGGAACTCGGGTCCGTGCGGGTCGCGCTCGCCCCGGACCGCGACGTGGACGATTTCGTGGCAGAGCGCGCGCCGGAACTGCCGGTCGTCATCCTGGAGCGCGGGATTCAGCAGGATCACGTGGCCGTCGGTCGTGCCCTCCAGGCGGAATCCCTCCGCGATGAGGGGACCAATCTCCTCGAGGCGCGGCTCCCACCGGATGCGGACGTCGGGCAGCCGGTGCTCGAAGTATTGCGCGTTGATTTCCTGGTATGCGGACGCCAGCGCCGGATCCGACGGCAGCTTCGTGTTCAAGCGTATGAGCTCGTCCATCCGTGTCTGATCCAAGGGCCGCGGCCGGGCCGCCGCGCCCGTCGCATGACTCCGCGCCGCGCGAGCTGGCAACTTTGTCGCCAGCACGCCCAGGCCCAGCGCCCCGAGGACCGCACCGAGCGCAACGCCGCGCAGGGTTATCGTCACCCACCGAGGGTAGACCAAACCGGCCAAAAGCACTCGCGGGCGTCTAAACGCCAGCCATATGCGCACACTCCTCGTCGCGGCGAGTCTCCTGGCCCTGGCGGGCCCTCAATCACAGCCCCAGGTCATCCGGAGCGGTGTTACGTACGTGACCACGGATCTAGCCGTGCGGAACGACCGCGGGCAGTTCGTCGCCAATCTCGGCAAGGGGGACTTCGACGTCTACGAGGACGGAGTCAAACAGGCGATCGTGACGTTCGTGGTCTCGCGCGGCGGCCGGGTATTGAACGAGACTCCCCCGCCGGCGGCCAGACAGGAAGGCATCCTCCTGCCGCCGGCTCGCCCGGCCAATGACTCGTCGGGCCGCGTCCTGCTGATCTTCATCGACGATCTGCACATCAGCCCTCGCGACACGCCCAGGGTGCGCGATCTCGTGAAGCAGATTGCCACGGAGCTCGTCCACGACGGCGATCTGTTCGGCATCGTGTCGAGCGGTCATTCTTCCATTGCGATCGACATGACGTACGACCGCAAGCGGCTCGACGAGGCGATGAAGAAGATCATGGGCGGGGGCCTGATGCCGTCGGAAATCATCGGCACTCCGGACGGCTCACAGGGCCCGCCCGAAGTCCGCTACAAGGCACACGTCGCCTTCTCCGCGGCCTACGAGATCCTGCAGAAGCTGGAGCCGGTACACGACCGCCGGAAGGCGTTCGTCTATATCAGCTCCGGGTACGATTTCGACCCGTTCGTGAAGTCCCGCGCGAAGGCCTCGGCCGACCGATCTGGTGCCACGTCCGACTCGGGACAGGTCCCGGATACGAATCCGTTTTCCAAGACGGGCAATGCATTCGCCGCCGCCGACCTTGCGGGGGAGCTCTCCGAGCTGACCCGCGAGGCCAACCGGGCCAACACGGCCATCTACACGATCGATCCGCGCGGCCTGGTGGACGGGCCCGACATCGATCAGACCACGCTCGATACCGCGGACTGGCAGGACCACGTCCGCGAAACGCAGAGCAGCCTTCGGGTGATCGCGGAGCTGACCGGGGGCATCGCCGGGGTGAATACGAACAACTTCACTGCCGCGCTGAAGCGCATCGACGCCGACACCAGCGACTACTACGTGCTGGGCTACTACTCGAGCAACACGGATCCGGCGAAGAAACGACGCACCATCGAGATCCGCGTCAAACCGTCGGACAAGCGGCGAGTGGACAAGTACCAGCTGTCCTACAAGACGTCCTATACGCTGAAGCCGCCGCGCTGAGTCCTTCCGCCTAAGGGCGGAAGCCACGAGAGGGGACTGCGAACTTCCGCCTGAAGGCGGAAGGCGGAAGCCGGAAGCGGAAGCCGGAAGCCAGAAGCCGACTACGAGCGGTTCTTCTCGTCCACCCGCTTGCGCAGCGCCTTCGCGCCGATCTTCCCCTGGCGCTTCACCTCCAGCCGCCCGCGCTCGTCCTGCTGCGTCGCCTGGAACGCCTGTTCCCCCTGCAGCTTGCGGTAGCTTTCGAGCCGCGCCTCCGGCAGCATGCCGCTCGCGACCGCGGCGATGACGGCGCAGCCGGGTTCGGCGGCATGGCGACAGTCGCGGAAGCGGCACCCCTCGCCGACCGACTCGACGTCGGCGAACGCGCCGGCGACCGCCTCCCCCGTGTCCCAGAGCTGCAGCTCGCGCATCCCGGGCGTGTCGATCAGGATGCCGCCGCGGGGCAGCAGCAGGAGCTGACGGCCGGTCGTCGTGTGACGCCCGCGGCTGTCGCTCTCGCGCACTTCACGCGTGCGCAGGATCTCCTCGCCGACGAGCGCGTTGGCGATCGACGACTTCCCCACGCCTGACGATCCGAGGAGCGCCGCCGTCCGCCCGGGCCCCAGGTGGTCCCGCAGCGCCGCCATGGTCTCGGGGCGCTTCGCCGAGACGGCGTGGACGGGCACGCCGGCCGCCAGGGCGCCGACCTCCGCGACGAACGCCGATGGATCGTCCACGAGGTCGGACTTGTTGAGGACGATGACGGGCGCGGCGCCGCTCTCCCAGGCGGTGACGAGGTAGCGCTCGATCCGGCGCGGATTGAAGTCGTGATCGAGCCCCGACACCAGGAACACGACGTCGATGTTGGCGGCGACGACCTGCTCCTCGGTGGGATTGCCGGCGGCGCGCCGCGAGAAGTGCGTCGCGCGGGGCAGGACGGCTTTTATGCGCGCATCGCCGCCGCCGGCGGGCGTCTCGACGGCCACCCAGTCGCCGACGGCCGGAAAATCCGCGCGGCCGGACGCGTCGTGGCGCAGGCGGCCCGAGACGCGCGCCAGACGCTCCCCCTCAGGCGCGATCACGCGGTAGATGTGCGTGTGCTCGAGGCTCACGCGCGCGGGCGACACGCCCGCCGCGCGACAGGCCTCGAAGGCCTGCGCGAACCGAGGCGTCCAGCCCAGATCTTCCAGGGTCACGACGGTTTAACTTTACAATACAAAGTAAGCGTGGTACCGTCGGCGCATGCGTCACTTCGCATCATTCGTCATGGCCCTTCTGGCCGCGGGCTGCCTCGGCCCCGGCCCCGGACAATTGAGCCCGCTCGCCGGGCCGGCGCGCGACGGCGATCTCGTGACTCTCCAACGTCTGATTGCCGGAGGCGTCAATCCCAACCTCGCCGATTCCGGCGGCACGCACTGGACGCCGCTCATGCACGCGATTCACAGAGGGCAGCCCGCGGCCGTCGATCTGCTCCTGCGCGCCGGCGCGGACCCGACGCTCGCGGTCAACGGCGTCCAACCGTTGCTCATGGCCGTCGGCACCGGCGACGCGGTCATCGTGCGCCGCCTCCTCGACGCCGGCGCCGATCCGCGGAGCGACGCGACGATCTTTCTGACCGCCGTGTCCGGCGGCGCGCTCAGCGACCTCGACAATCCGCTCCTGGGTCGCTGCAACACCGAGGTCGTCAAGGTCCTCCTGAAGCGCGCGCCCGATCTGCGGCTGCCGCCCGGTCCGCGGACGCGGATCGCCCTGGCGTTCGCCTGGTTCAATCGCTGCGGCGACGACCTGCAGGCGGCCGGCGTCAGGGGCGCTCACTGACAATACATGCACGGGCGGCTCGCGAGCCGCCCCCCTACAATTTCAGCCAACACCGTAAGACTTCCGCGACGCTCCATGCCTGCGCGACGCAGCCGCGCGGCAGGAAGGGAGGCTCGGCGTCGAACACCTCGCTGATCTGCCCGACGCACGCGTCGCCGAGATTCTGATCGAAGCCCACGAGCATGTTCCGGAGCCTGGATCGGTCGACGCGCGGAACCTTCAGCTCCGCGTCGATGTAGGGACCGAGCAGCCACGCCCAGACCGTCCCCTGGTGATAGGCGGCGTCACGCGCGCGCAGATCGCCGTAGTACCGCGCCTTGTAGTCCTGCTCGCCCGGCGCGAGCGAGCGGAGCCCCACGGGCGTGAGCAGCCGTTCGCGGACCACGTTCATCACGGGATCCCAGCGCGCGCGGTCGAGCACGGGATGCGGCAGGGAGATCGCGAAGACCTGGTTCGGGCGGCAGGCGGTGTCGTCCCCGTGCTCGCCGTCGACCACGTCGTAGAGGTACCCCCCCTTCTCGTACCAGAAGCGCCGGTTGAAGGACTCGCGCGCGCGGCGGGCGTGGTCCGCGAGGTTCAACCCGTCGCCGCCACCGTACTGCCGGGTCCAGGTCTCCATCAGGCAGAGCGCGTTGTACCACAGCGCGTTCAGCTCGACGGCTTTCCCGCGCCGGGGCGTCACGACCCAGTCGCCGACTTTCGCGTCCATCCACGTCAGCTGATAGCCCTCGGCGCCCTGGGTGAACAGGCCGTCCGCCGGATCGATATGGATGCCAAACCGCGTCCCCTGGAGGTGGTGCTGCACGATGTCGACGAGGACCGGCAGGAGCTTGCGCAGCGTCTCGGCGTCCCCCGTCGCCACCGTATAGCGTTCGATCGCGTGGAAGAACCAGAGCGTCGCGTCGGCGGTGTGATACAGCCCCTCGCGCTCGCCGTCGGGAAACATGTTCGGGATGAGGCCATCGCGGACGTAGTGCGCGAACGTGCGGAGGATGTACCCCGCCTCGCGGTACCGGTGCGTCGAGAGCGTCAGCCCCTCGAGGCTGATCATGGTGTCGCGGCCCCAGTCCGTGAACCAGTGATAGCCCGCGATCACCGTCCGCACGTCGTCGCCGGCGGCGCGGGCGCGCGCGGTTTCCTCGACGCGGCCGGCCGGCCGGATGATGAACTGATCCGCCGCCAGCACCAGCTCGCCGGCGAACGTGTCGTCGGCGCCGACGCCGGCGATCGCCACCAGACGGCGGCGGCGTTCCCGTTCCGCGCCGGCGGCGCCGTCGGGCGAGAGCGCGACCACCGTGTCCCAGGGCTCCGCCGATGCGACGAGCGACACCTGTTCGCCCGCGCCGGCATCGGCGCGGAAGTATCCGGGACTCCACAACGAGCCCTTCCACTGGTACCCCCGCGTCTCCTCCATCTGGTACGGAATGCCGGGCATGCCCTTTTCGTCGAGCGTCAGGGCCGCCCGCGTGCCGAGCAGCATCATCCGGAGAATCGGCAAATCGGGCCCGGCCGACAGCTCGTACTGCTGGCCCGTCGCCGCGATCGTGTAGGCCTTCGGCGGCGAGTCGTCGACGGCGGCCTCGTACCGGCGAAAGTGCACGGACGGCCGCAGATTGAAGCGCACGGTGCCCGTCCCCTCGATCACGCGGTAGGAGACGTGCACGGTGTTCTGCTCGTGGGGCATCAGGATACGCTTTTCGATGGTGAATCCGTCGACCCGGTACACCCACACGGGCAGCCCGAGCTCGAGACGGAATTCGGCCAGGTGGTCGGTGCGATCCGCCGCGTTAGGGCCGGCAACCTCGTCTTCGTCGCCAAGCCAGATCACCCCTTTGCCCGGAAGGCGCACGCGCTCGAGCAGGTGATTCAGCAGGACCATGCGGCCGAGGGGCGCCGGCAGCGACGCGATGAGCATGCCGTGATACCGCCGGGTCAGCTTGCCCGCGACGGTGCCGGACGCGTAGCCCCCCAGTCCGTTGGTGACGAGCCATTCGCGCCGCGGCGGCCGCTCGCCGGCGGCGATCGTTTCGTCCTCGCGATCGCGCGGCGCGAGGATGCTGCGTATCAGGTCCGTCATCGTGGCTCCGGAACGAAGAACATCGCGCTGCCGCCCGGCATGCGCCAGGGCCCGTCCAGGTCGAGCGGCACGACACCCTGCCCGCCGTACTGCGGCGCGTCACTGCACCACGCCAGCCGCCAGCGCGCATTCACGGGCGCAGCCAGCAGCGGCTCGGGCGCCGGATTGAAATCGAGATCGCGATCGAGATTCACGATCAGGAGCCGATCGCCGTGCGCGCTGTCGATGTAGCGCAGGACCAGCGCGCCCGGGCCGAGGACGGCCCCCTCCGGGCGATACGTCCCCGCGCGTGACAGCACGGGATCGTCACGGCGCAGCGCCAGGAGGTCGCCGTGCAGCGCGTAGGCATCCCCGTGCCGCTCGCGCTCCGTGAAGTCGAGCTTGCACGCCTCGAATGTGGAGGCCGCCCCGGGGTGCGCGAGCGCGCGCACCGCGCGCTCGCCGGTCAGGCTCGGGAACTGGGCCAGGAACTCCACACGGCCGCGCGCGACGGCCTCCGCAAGATCGGGCTTGTGATCCACAAAGAACAGAAAGGGCGCGGACGAGGAGAATTCCTGTCCCTGGAACAGCATCGGCGTCGCGGGCCCGAGCAGCAGCCAGGCGGTCATCGCCCGGTGGCACCCCGGCGAGGCGAGCTGGTGCAGGCGCCGGCCGGATCCGGAGTTGGCGACCTGATCGTGGTTCTCGAGGTAAGCCACAAATGCGGACGGCAGGAGATCCAGCGCCGGCGTGCCACGCCGTTCCTCCTGCCACCCGTACCACTGGCCCTGGTACAGGCTGCCGAAGCGCGCGCAGGAGATCAATTCCTGCGCCGTCCCCTTGTAGTCTTCGTAGTAGGCCTCCCGGTGGCCCGTCAGCGCCACGAGGGCACTGTGATGCGCGTCATCATTCCACAGCGCATCCACTCCGTAGCCGCCGCGCGCGGGGTCCCGGACGATGACCGTATCCAGCGGCTCGTTTTCCGCCACGATGAAAAGGGGCACCGCCCCCGCCGCGCCGCGCGCCGCCACGACGATGTCGGCGATGAGATGGCGTGGCGACGCGTCCTTGACGTCCTGCGTCGCATCGAGGCGCAAGCCGTCGAAGTGGAATTCCTCGATCCAATAGCGGGCGTTCTGCACGAAATGCGCGCGCGCCTGCGACGGCCCCTCGAAATTGATCGCCTGGCCCCAGTCGTTCGTGTACTTGTCGGTGAAGTAGTCGTGCGAGAAATCCGCCAGGTAATTGCCGTCGGGGCCGAGATGGTTGTAGACGACGTCGAGGATCACGCCGAGCCCGAGCGCGTGCGCGCGATCCACGAACGCGCGCAGATCGTCCGGCTGTCCGTAGATGTGCGCCGGGGCGTACAGATCGACGCCGTCATATCCCCAGCCGAACCGGCCCGGGAATTCCGCGATCGGCATCATCTCGATCGCGGTGATGCCGACGCGCGCCAGTTCGTCGAGCTGGGCGGCCGCGGCCGGCCACGTCCCTTCCCGCGTGAACGTGCCGATGTGCATCTCGTAGATCACTTGGCCGATCGGCCGCAGTCCCTTGCGATCGCGGTCCGTCCAGTGGAAGGCGTGCGGGTCGACATAGGCGGACGCCTCGTGCGGCCCGTCCGGTTGGTGCCGCGACGCGGGGTCCGGACGCACGCGATCGCCGTCCAGGCGGAAGCCGTAGCGCTCGCCGGCCCGGGCGTCGCGATCAAAGGCGTGGAAGTGCCCGTCCGGCTCCCGCTCCATCGCGAGCGCGCGCGGACCTGCCATGAGGTCCACCCGGCGACAGGCCGGCGCCCAGACGCGCACGTCGGCGCCGCCGCCAGGCTGCAGCTCAGCGCCGACTGTCAGGCGGCGCGCCACGTCCGGCGTGTTGCCCCCGTCATCGCTCGCTGCGGCCGTGAATCGTGAGCTCGGCCGGCGGCGCAGCCTCATAGCCGGCCTCCGCGTCGGCCACCGCCTGTTTGTCGTCGCTGCTGGCGAGAGGAGCGGCCGTCGCGCCCAGCACGTTGTCGATCAAGCCGTACTCTTTCGCCTTCCACGCGTCGAGATAGAAGTCGACGCGCTTGGTGTCACGGATGATCTGCCGGAGCGGCTTGCCGGATCGGTCCGCCATGATGCGATATATCTGGCTCTGCATCTGCTTCAACCGATCGAGGTGGTGCGCGGCGGCGGTCGTCGATTGCCAGCCGGCCCATTTCGCCGGTTCGTGAATCATTATCCACGAGTGTGGATACGATAGCCGCTTGCCGGGGCTGGCGGCCTGCAGGACGACCGAGCCCATCGAGTACGCCATGCCCTGCACGACGATCGTGACCTCGATGCCCGAACGGACGAGGTGCTGGACGACGTCGTGGAGCGCCAGCCCGTCCGTCACATTGCCGCCGGCGCTGTTGATGTACACCGTAATAGGGTCTCCGCTGCTGTTGGCCAGCTCCCGCAGCTTCTCGATCGCCGCGCGGGCAGTGTCCTTCTCGATATCACCGATGAGGTAGACGTCCCGCAGACGATCCGACTCGTCCTTCTGGAGGATTTCCTTGACGGCATCGACCAGCTCGGTGAGCAGACGGTCGTTGATCTCGCTCATGCATGAAGAACCCTTACACGCTGCGTGCCGGACGCCAATGGACGAGCTTAGGTGCGGTGGCGCGCGCGGTTCGCCACGGGAATGACGAACTTCTCGGCCGTCAGCACATCCGAGAAGCTGACGACCTTCACGTCGACGAGCCCGGCCTCCTGGCCGGCCCGCATCATCTCGGACTCCTTCAAATCCTCCGACCCCTTGGGACGGACGGTCCACAACACACCGTCCGCCTTCAGTCTCGGGACGAGCGACCGCAGGCGGCGCAGATCGTTCCGGTGGCGGAAGAGCGCGAAGATCATGTCCATCGGCTTGTTGCCGCCCGTGCGGACCACCGCGCCCCGCGCGCGCAGTTCGTCCATGAACCGGCAATCGCCTTCGACGCCGAGCACGAGGACCTCGGCGCCGGCCTTGACCCCGAGCTTCTCAATCCGGCTGCGTGTGCTGACGAGCTCCTCGCGCTTCGCCGGCGCCTTCATCGAACCGCCGCCTGTGCCCTGGAGGTCCTTGCTGTCCATCACGCCTCCTTGATTTTTCCGTCTTGCGTCTTCTGTCTTCCGTCTTGCCGTGCTGCGTGCATCTGCTCCTGGGCGGCGCGGGCGAGGAGGCCGAGGCCCTCAATGGCCCGCGCGCGTTCGTCGTCCGATAGGCGCGCCACCAGGGCTTCCACACGTGACGCGTCCAGGACGGAGCTCGCGTCCCGGACGCGCACGCCCGCGCTGGTCAATCGCACGTGCACGCGCCGGCGATCCTTCGCGTCCTTGAGCCGAACCACATAGCCCTTGCGCTCGAGCCGATCGATCGCCAGCGACATCGTCCCCGCGGTGACGCCCATGTGTGCGGCGAGGCCCATCACCGTCGTCGGCTCGACCTCGTCGAGGTGGTCGAGGATGCTCGCTTGGTGCCGGCTGAGCAGGAGCAGGGACTGCGGATCCCGCACGTGGCGTGTATGACAGGCGAAGTAAATCCGGGGGTACAGCGTCATAACCGCCGTCATCGCTTCCGCGATGGAATCCCTTTTCATTTGCTTTGACTAAACAATATACTTTTCGGTAAGTTATTGCAAACCCAGCGGCTCCAACTTTCGTCAAATTGTCCAACTTCGGCCGGATTAGACCAGCAGCAGCACTGACCGGTTGTGGGACTCCGGCATTCCACCAGCGGTCAGCGCCAGGCGGCGGCCAGTCAGCGAGTATGCTGGAAGTTACAGGAAATCCAGCACTTTTCCGGATCAGGTTGCTGGCACGGCATTTTGCTTATCTTTGGTAGACCGCGTTTCTCTCGCGGGCTCATCAGAGGCACCATTAATGGTTGATATCGCTCGTCCGTCACAGGCCAGAAAAAAGAAGATTCGCCGGATTCTGTACAGCTGCGACCGGCCGCCCCGCCCGTCGATCGCGCTGTCGTCTGGATCGACACCGTCAAGCGCGGCTCGATGCTGCGCCAGGTGCGCGGTTCGGGCACGCTCGTTCCCGAAGACATCCGATGGATCCCCGCGCGCTCGCAGGGGCGCGTCGAGCGGATCGTGCTGCGCCCAGGCGCGCAGGTGACGCCTGACAGCATCATTCTCGAATTGAGCAATCCTGAGCTGACGCAGTCGGTGCAGGAGGCGGAGCTCGGCTACAAGTCGGCGCAGGCCGCCCTGGCCAATCGGCGCGCGGAGCTGCAGAGCGCGCTCCTCAGCCAGGAATCCGCCACCTCGAACATCGAGTCGCAGTACAACCAGGCCGCGCTCGACCTCGAGGCGAACGAAAAGCTCTTCAAAGAAGGGCTCATTTCCGAGCTCACCGTGAAGCAGAAGCGCGGCTTTTGCGAGGACCTGAAGAATCGGCTCGCGACGGA
>WNFM01165308.1_pt3 | contig 18054 bp, 16 predicted proteins | sample 5400271 | NCBI WGS metagenome assembly WNFM01 (sample SAMN13153352, study PRJNA577476) | soil metagenome | isolation source: 60 cm saprolite on Douglas fir-dominated hillslope | place: USA:California | collected 2013-09-17 | reverse complement strand
CGCAACCAGAAGGTTGCGAGGTGCGAGAGTATGTCCTCAGTCGCTCGAGTCGTGGGATTAGCGGGGAACACCGCCGTGCTACGATTCTGGCCGCCATGACTGAGATCGAAACGGCGATCGCGGACAACCGGGGCGCGGTCGAGGCGTTCGTCGCGACGGCGCGCGGGCTGGATGCGGCGCAGTGGTCGGCGCCCCGCGGCGAGGGCAAGTGGTCGCCCGCTCAGATCGCCGAGCACCTCGCCATCGTGTACGAGTACAACCGCACCGTCGTCAAGGGAACCGCCGGGAAGGGCGCGCCGCGGTTCCTGCGGCCGCTGGCGAAGTGGTTCATCGTCGACCGGACCCTGAAGGCCGGACGCTTCACGCGGAACGGGAGAGCGCCAAAGATCTTTCAGCCCTCGGCGACCCATGCGGCCGCGCCAGAGGTGCTCACGCGGCTCACCACCGCCGTCGCCGGCATGGAAGCGGATATCCGCTCAGGCCACCCGGCCGGCCGCCACACGGTGGACCATCCGTTCTTCGGGACGCTTCAGACGGTCGACTATCTGCGGCTGCAGGCGATCCACGCGCGTCACCATCGGTCGCAGCTGACGTAGGACCGATCCAGCTCCGCGACCGACTTGCACCCCAGCAGCTTCATCGTGCGGATGACGTCTGTCTTCAGGATCTCGATTGCGCGCGCGACGCCGGGGCCGCCCGCCGCCGCCAGGCCGTAGGCGTACGCGCGACCCACCAGGACGCCCCGCGCCCCCAGGCACAGCGCCTTCACGATGTCGCCGCCGCGGCGGACGCCGCCGTCGAGCAGCACTTCGGTCCGGCCGCCGACCGCGGCGACGACCTCGGGCAGCACGCGGATCGTCGCGGCGACGCCGTCCAGCTGCCGGCCACCGTGGTTGGAGACGACGAGGGCGCTTGCCCCTTCGTCGACGGCGCGCTTCGCGTCGTCTCCCGTGTGGATGCCTTTGATGACGATCGGCCCCTTCCAGGTCTCACGAATCCACTTGAGGTCGCGCCACGTGACCGTGGATTGTTCGAGCGCGGCGCCCACGTCGGCGTAGGGCATCGGCCCGTCCGGCAGCATCACGTTGGGAAACGACATGAGACCGCCGTCCCCGAAGAAGCCCGCGAGCCACCGCGGCCGCGCGAGGAACTGCCCGGCGTAGGGCAGCATCGGCCAGGATCGCGTGAGCAGCTCCTTGGCGCCGTTCCGGACGTCGCGCTCGCGCAGCCCGGCGACCGGCGTGTCGACGGTGAGAATCAGCGCGGAATAGCCGGCCGCTTTCGCGCGCTGGAGCGCCGCGCTCGCGACGTCGCGCCCGCCGCAGAGATACAGCTGATACCACGCCGGGCCCGGGGTAGCCTTCTTGACGTCTTCGAGGCGGCACCCCGACAGCGTGGAAAGCGAGTAAATCGTGCCGGCGGATCCGGCGACCGCCGCCGCAACCTCCTCGCCGCGCGGCCAGAACATCCGGCTGCTGCCGACCGGCGCCAGGACGAGCGGCAGCGCGATCGGGGTGCCCAACACGTTCGTGCGCAAGTCAGGGGGCGGCGTGTCCACTGCGCACCGCGGGCGGAAGGTCACGTCCTCGTACGCGCGGCAGTTCTCCCGCAGGGTGACCTCGCCGTCCGCGCCGCCATCGATGTAGTCGAATACGGAACGGGGGAGCCGCCGCCGGGCGGCCAGACGCAGATCCTCGATATTTACAAACGCCACGACCGGAGATTCTCTCATGGAGTCTGGAGTCAGAGCCCGGAGGCTGCGGAAACCCGGTTATTCCGACCTCCCACCTCCGATCTCCCGCCTTCGCCACGGCCACGGCGGGCAAGCCGACCTCCGAGTCCCAACCTCCCGTATGATGTGGCGCCATGCCTTGGATTCAGGTCTACGACCCGCTCGGCGGCGCGTGGCTCAGCACCGCCGCCGCGGCGCTGCCGATCGTGCTGCTGCTCGTGGCGCTGGGCGTGCTGGAGTGGCGCGCGCACCGGGCCGCGCTGGCCGGGCTCGTGGCCGCGCTCGCCATCTCGGTCGTCGTGTTCGGCATGCCGATTGGGACGGCGTCGGCGACCGCGCTCTACGGCGCCGCCTACGGGTTCTGGCCGATCGGCTGGATCGTGCTGAACGCCGTGTTCCTCTACAGCCTGACCGTCGCGACCGGACAGTTCGAGATCCTCAAGTCGTCGGTCGGGCGCCTCTCGGGCGATCGGCGGATCCAGGCCCTGCTCGTGGCGTTCTCCTTCGGGGCGTTCATCGAAGGGGCCTGTGGGTTCGGCACGCCGGTCGCGATCTGCTCGGCGCTCCTGATCGGCCTCGGCTTCACGCCGCTCTACGCCGCCGGGCTGTCGCTCATCGCCAACACCGCGCCCGTGGCCTTCGGCGCGATCGGGACGCCGATCCTCACACTCGCCGCCGTCACCGGCATTCCGGCGACGACGATCGGGATGATGGCCGGCCGCCAGCTGCCGTTTGTCTCGCTGATCGTGCCGGCGTGGCTGGTCGTGACCATGAGCGGCTGGCGCGGCCTGCGATCGGTCTGGCCCGCCGTCCTCGTCTGCGGAGGCACGTTCGCGCTCGTGCAGTTCGCCTGGAGCAACTACGTCGGCGTCGAGCTGGTCGACATCGCCGGCGGGCTTTCGTCCATCTTCGCGCTCGGCCTCTTCTGCCGCGTGTGGCGGCCGGGCGACGCCTGGGAATCCGCGGCCGTCGCCGCCGCGATGCCCGTCGCCGTGGGGTCCGCCTCCGCTGAAGCTTCGGCGGACAAGACGGCGGGACAGGCCCTCGCGCAACAAAAGGCCGTGGCTCGGGCCTGGATGCCGTGGATATTCCTGAGCGTCGCCGTCATCGTGTGGGGGCTCGCGCCGGTGAAGGCGTCCTTGAACAAGGGCGTCCTGGCGCCGGCGTGGAAGGTCCCGATGCTCCACCACACCGTGTTCCGCGACTACCCTGTGGTGACGACCCCGGTGGACCGGGCGCGGATTGCGGACGCCGCGTATCGCAACGGGCGGGCGGAGGCGGCGGTGTTCACCGTGAACTGGGCGTCGGCCACCGGGACCGCCATCCTGCTTGCGGCGGTGGCGAGCGCGCTGTACCTGCGCGTGTCTGTCGCGCAGTTTCTCGCCGTGGCCGTCGCGACGCTGCGGCGGATGCGCGCGCCGCTCGCGACGATCATGCTGATGATGGCGCTCGGCTTCGTCACGCGGTACGGAGGCACGGACGCGACGCTCGGCCTGGCCTTCACCCGGACCGGCCGGCTCTATCCGTTCTTCGGGACCCTGCTCGGCTGGCTCGGTGTGGCGCTGACGGGATCCGACACGAGCTCGAACGTGTTGTTCGGCAGCCTCCAGAAGATCACGGCGCAGCAGCTCGGCTTCAACCCGATCCTGATCGTCACCGCCAACAGCACCGGCGGCGTGATGGGCAAGATGATCGACGCCCAGAGCATCGTGGTGGCCACGGCATCCACCGGGCAGTCGGGCCAGGAGGGGCGCATCCTGCGCTTCGTCTTCTGGCACAGCGTGGCGCTGGCGGCGATCATGGGCGCGATCGTGATGCTCCAGGCGTATGTCTTCCCCTGGATGATTCCTGGGTGAAGAGGCTCCACCTGTTCGAGCTGGAGGACCAGCCGTGGTTTCCGGCGGTGGTGCGCGACCTTGCAACGGACTATCTGCAGTACATCCAGACCCGGTTCCGGATCGACCGCGCGATGGCGCCGATCGTCCGGCGCGTGCTGGAGCAGAGCGGCGCCGGGCGCATCATCGATCTCTGTTCCGGGGGCTCGGGCCCGCTGTTGCTCCTCGTCAAGGATCTCGCCGCCGCAGGCGTGCCGATTCACGCGACCCTGACCGACCTGTATCCCAACGCCCAGGCGTTTGCAAAGATCGCCGCAGCGTCGGACGGCCTGATCGCCTTCGAGCCCGAGTCCGTCGACGCGTGCGCCGTGCCGTCTTCCCTGGCGGGGCTGCGCACGATTTTCAACGGGTTTCACCACCTGAAGCCGTCCGACGCGAAAGCCGTCCTCCACGCGGCCGCGGCCGCCCGCCAGCCGATCGGGATCTTCGAGATTTCCGAGCGGTCGCTGCGCACGCTGCCGGTCGTGCTGACGCCGCTCGTCGTGTGGCTGGTGACGCCGTTCATGCGTCCGTTCCTGTGGCGGCGGCTCTTCTGGACGTACCTCTTGCCCATGGTGCCGCTGACCTGCCTGTGGGACGGGATCGTCTCGCAGCTGCGCGCCTACACGCCGGATGAGCTGAGGCGACTCTGCGAGGGGTCGGATCCGATGCGCTGGGAGGTCGGCCAGGTGCCGATTGCCAAGGGGAGCGGGCGGCTGACCTATCTGATAGGATTCCCGCCATGAAACGCCTAGCGCTCACGTCGTCGGTCATCGCAGTCATTCTCGCCGGCATCGGTGGTCTCACCGCCGCCTCGCAGCGGTCCGCGTCCGCGATGGCGGGGGCCGCGAACAAGTGGCTCACGTCGCTCACGCCGGAGCAGCGCCAGAAGGCCGTCTTCGCGTTCGATTCCGACGAGCGCCTGAAGTGGCACTTCATCCCCAACGAGATGTTCGCGAGGAACGGTCTGACCATCAAGGAGATGAGCGAGCCGCAGCGGGCCCTCGCGCACGATCTCCTCAAGACGGGCCTCAGCGCGCGCGGTTACCTGACCGCGACGTCGATCATGGATCTTGAAAACGTGCTCCGCGCGATCGAGGGCGGGGTGCGCTTCCCGCGCGATCCCGACATGTACCGGGTCTCCATCTTCGGCACGCCGGGCGACAAGGATGCGTGGGGATGGCGGCTGGAGGGGCATCACATCTCGGTGCGCTTCGACATCGTCGGCGGCAGCGCCACGGCGAGCTCGCCCGCGTTCCTGGGGTCGAACCCCGCTGAAGTCCGGGACGGCCCGAAGAAGGGCACGCGCGTCCTGGGCGCGGAAGAGGACGCCGGCCGTGCGCTGCTCGAGTCGCTGGACGACTCGCAGCGGACCGCCGCGATTCTTCCGGGCGCCGCGCCGGGCGACATCGTCACCATGATCCTGCCGAAGGTCGATCCGTTGTCGCCGTCCGGGATCGCGGCCTCCGCGCTCACCAAAGCGCAGCGCGAGAAGCTGATGGAGCTCGTCGACGTCTACGCGGGGCTCATGGCGCCCGACGTCGCCGCCGAGCGGATGGATCGGATCCGGAAGGCGGGGCTCGACACCATCACGTTCGCCTGGGCGGGGGAGACTGAGAAGGGCAAGAAGCACTACTACCGCGTGCAGGGCCCGACGTTCCTCGTCGAGTACGACAATACGCAGAACGACGGCAACCACATCCACTCGGTGTGGCGCGACTTCAACGGCGACTTCGGCCGCGATCTGCTCCGCGAACATCTGAAATCGCAGCCGCACCAGTGAGCCGATCGGACGTCGCCTTGCGCCTTTCAAGGCGTGGTGATGTCCGTCTCACAGCTCCTGATGGCCTTCCGCGCGGCCTGCGCGCCCGCGATCTTCGTGCTCGCCTGTTTCGGGTTCCCTGGCCCGCTGCTCGCGAGCCTGCTCGTCGCCGGATTTCTTTCCGACGTCGCAGACGGGCTGATGGCGCGCCGGATCGAGCGGCCGGCGCCGGGCCTCCGCTATGCCGACACGCTTGTCGACACGGTCTTCTATGCCTCGGCGGCGGCGGCGATGGCGATCGCCGTGCCCACGGCGTTCGACGGCGCCGCACGGCCACTCGTGGCGTTCGTCACGATCCATGTCTCGCGCGCCACCTTCGAGCTGACGAAGTACGGGCGCCTCGCGTCGTACCACATGTGGTCCGCGCAGGCGCTCGGCGTGCTGCTGGCCGTCGCGATGGCGTCCTGCCTTGTCACCGGGCGGCCGAACGTGATCCTCACCGTCGGCCTCTGGGTGGGCATCGGCAATGAGCTGGAAGGATTCGCGGCGTCGGCGATCCTTCCGGCCTGGCGCGCCGACGTGCCGTCGATTGTTCACGCGCTCGGATTCGCGCGGCGATAGACACGTTCAGTGCTTTTCCGGCTGCTGGGACGTCGTCGCCTTCTTGCCGAGCTCGGCCTTCAGGACTTCGACCGCCTTCTCGATCTGCGCGTCGCGTCCCTTGAGGAAGTCGGACGGCGTGTTGTCGACGTAGACGTCCGGCGGCACGCCGTAGTTCTCCATGTTCTGGCCCGCGGTCGTCCACACCCCGCTGCCGGGCGTCCGGATCGCAGAGCCGTCGAGGAGCGTGTAGGACCCCGTCCCGATCACGGCGCCCATCGTCGGCACGCCGACCACCTTGCCGAGGCCGAGCGCCTTGAAGCCGGCGGGGAACATCTCGGCGTCCGACGCCGAGCGCTCGTTCTGCATGACCACCATCGGACCGTAGAAGTTCTGCGGCCGGGGCTGCTGGAAGCCGGCGTCGCGGTTCACGGTGTACTGATACTGGCGGCCGGCGAGGATGCCCAGCAGCTCCTGGTCGATCCCGCCGCCGCCGTTGAAGCGCTGGTCGATGACGAGCGCCTTCTTCGTCCGGTTCGCCGCGAGATCCAGCTGGAACTGGCGCAGCGACGGCGCGTCCATCGCGCGGATGTGCAGGTAGCCGATCTCGCCGTGACTGAGCGTCGCGACCATGTCCTTGCGGTCCGCGACCCACCTGGCGTACTGCAGGTCGCCGAACGCGGCGTTGGCGATCGGCGTGATCGTCACGTCCCAGGCGCCGTCCTTCGACGGCTTGTCGTTGATCTGGAAGTGGAACTTCGTTCCCGGCGCGAGCGTGAAGAACTGCCAGTAATTGTCGCCGCTCTTCAGGTCGTGGTTGTCGACCGAGACGATGTAGTGGCCTTCTTGAATCTTCAGGTAGTCGAGATCGGCAGGGCCGTCCTTGTAGACGTGTCCGACCTTGTAGAGGCCCGACGCGTCGGCGACCAGGTTGAAGCCCGGGTACCGCGTCTGCTGCGTGCGCTCGATGGGATTGGGTCCGCCGCTCACGCCGGTGTGCGACGCGTTGAGCTGGCCGATCATCATCATCATGAGCGTGTGCAGCTCGTCCTCGTCGACGACGTGGCCGAGGAGGCTGCCGTAGGTCTCCCAGGCCCCGTTCCAGTCGGCGCCGTTCATTTTGGCGTCGTAGAAGCGGTTCTTCATGATGCGCCAGCCTTCGTTGAACACCTGCGCGCGCAGCGCCTTGTGGTCGACCTCGAGGTTGGCCGTGTAGGTGACCTGCCGCGCGGTCGCGTTGGTGGCCGCCGGTTCGGCTGACGCCGCCGGGGCCGCCGCCGCCCCGCCGCCGCCACGTCCACCGCGGCCGCCGCCGCCCGCCGCCGTCGCCGCGCCGCCGGCCGCGGTCTGCGGGATCGCCGCGGCGAAGAGGCCGGTGCCCGACCGGAAATACAGCGTTCGCCCGTCTCGCGAGAACACCATGTTCCCGCCGCCACCACCGCCGCCCGCGCCGCCGCGCCCGCGCCCGCCGCCCCCGCCGCCCGGGGTCTGCGGCGCCGGCGGCACGCGCGTGAGCTGGCCGCTCTCGGCGTTGATGATGTACATCCCGGCGTTCGGGTCCGCCGCCGCGCCCGCGCCGCGCCCGCCGCCGGCTCCGCCCGCCGACACGGTCAGCGCGACGGAGTGGCCGTCAGGCGAGGGCGTCAACCCGCCGATCGCCGTTCCCGGCACCGTCAGCCGGCGCGCGCGCCGCGCGAGGCCGCTCCAGTCGATCTTGACGTCCGGCGGCGGCGCGCCGGGGCCGGCCCCGCGCCCGGCGCTCTGGCGTGCCGCCGCTTCGGCCGCGAGACCCTGCGTCTCGTTGTCGATGTCGCGGCTCATCGGATCGCGGTCGCGATCCTGCAGCGCGGTCACCCAGAGCTCCATCGTCGTATTGATGCCGCCCTGCGACGCGATGCCGTTGCTGAACCCTTCCGCGGACGTGAACACGATGTACTTGCCGTCGGCCGTCCACACCGCGTTGGTCTCGGAGTAGATCAGGCTGTCGTCCGCCAGCCGCCGTTCTTCGCCGCCGCCTGTCGGGATGATGTAGACGTGCGAGCGCAGCGTGCGGTCCTGTTTCGTGACGGCCACCCACTTGCTGTCGGGCGAGATCGATACCGATCCGATGCGTCCCAGGTCGCTCGACGACAGCACGCTCGTCCTGCCGTCGGCGACCGCGTAGCCGTAGAGCTTCTTGTCGGACGCCGTGTAGAGCAGCGCCTTCGAGTCCGGCGTCCAGACGGGCGCGCCCTTTTCGTTGTCGAGGTCCGTGATCTTCTTCGGCGTCCGGCCTTCCGGATCCGAGATCCAGACCTCGTCGCGGCCGGATCGGTCGGAGACCAAGGCGACGTACTTGCCGTCAGGCGACCACCGGGGCGAGTCGCTGCGCGACGCCATCTTGTCGGGGTTCACGCGGGTGATGTCGCCGCGGTCCGTGGCGATCGTCAGGATCTGTCCGCGGACCGAGATCGCCGCGCGGCGCCCGGACGGCGAAAGGTCGAACGCGTCGACCTCGTCGGTGACCGTCTCGATCTCCGCCTCGTTGTCCTTCTCGTCGGTCGCGATGTCGATCTTGATCTCGTTGGTCCGGCCGGTCGCCACGTCGAGCTTCCAGATACCGAAGTCGTCCTCGTAGACGATCGTCTTGCCGTCGGCGGACATCGAGGGCCAGAACACGTTGCCGTCGGTGTGCTTCGTCACCTGGATCGGCTGGCCGCCGCCGGTCGCGGGGATCTTGTAGATGTTGTTCGCGCTCTTGCGGACGTCCGCGCTGCCGGGCTTCACGCTCTTGTCGTTCGGCAGCGGGTCGGCGACGTAGTAGATCGCGTTGTCGGCGCCCCACATGGGCCACAGGCGGTTGTACTGCTCGTCGCCGAGGAGCTTCGCGTAGGTGCCGGTCGCCAGGTTCGCCGTCCAGAGATCCGCGGCGTAACTGCCGCGATAGTGCTGGCGCGACCAGACCGAGGGATGGCGGTTGAACACGAGCGACGTGCCGTCGGGCGAAAAGCTGCCCGAGTAGCCCCAGTCCACCGGCAGCGGCTTCTCCATGCCGCCGGCCGCCGGGATCTGGTAGAGGACCGCCACGCTGGGGAACGCGCCGTCGCCGCGGGCCGCGCGGAAGATCACGTTCTGCGCGTCGCGCGTCCACCCGACGACTTCGTCGTTGCCCGTGTGGAAGGTCAGCCGCTTCGGCGTGCCGCCCGCGGCGGCGACGACGAAGACGTCGTTGTTGCCATAGCGGTTGGAGGAGAAGGCGATCCACTTGCCGTCGGGCGAGAACCGCGGATACACCTCGCGCGCGACGTTGTCCGTGATCCGGTGGACGTTGCCGCCGTCCTCGCCGGCCGTCCAGATGTCGCCGAGATAACTGAAGGTGATGCGCCCGGCGTTGTAGTCCGGATGGCGCGCCAGCTTCACGGGGGCGGCGGCCAGCGGCGTCGCGAGGGCCAGGGCCACGAACGCCGCGACGGCGATGCCAACGGTCTGTCTTCCAAACATGTCCATCCTCCAGGGTCGTGCGGGCGGGACGAGAGCGGAACCGGGCGGATCCTATCTCAAACGGGAGGTCGGAGGCCGGCAGGCTGGAGCTTCGGCGGCGCCGTCGAGTATGATCCCTCCTTCCACATGAGCAGAATCGTCGTCTTCAGCGGGGGTGCGCATCCCGATCTGGCCAGAGCACTGTGCAGGCGGCTGAAGGTTCCCCTGAGCCCCTCGACCACCACGACGTTCAGCAACGATTGCCTGGGCGTGCAGCTCGACGCCAACTGCCGACAGGCCGACGTGTTCATCGTCCAGCCGCTGGCGCCGCCGGTGCAACACCATCTGATGGAGTTGCTCGTCATGCTGGATGCGGCACGAGGGGCATCAGCCGCTCGAATCACGGCCGTGATCCCGCACTTGGCGTACGCGCGATCGGACAAGAAGGACGCGCCGCGCATCTCGATCGCCGCGCGCCTCGTGGCGGATCTGCTCGTCGCCGCCGGCGCGAACCGCGTCCTGGCGATGACGCTGCACTCTCCCCAGGTACACGGGTTCTTCAGCGTGCCTGTCGACCACATGAACGCCCTCAAGGTGCTCGCGCGGCACTTTCGCGCGCAGGGGCTGAAGAACACCGTCGTCGTCTCGCCGGACCTTGGCAACGCGAAAGAAGCGTCCCACTTCGCGCGCCTCCTCGACCTGCCGATGGCCGCCGGCAGCAAGCAGCGCCTGAGCGACGATCGCGTCGTGATCGACACGCTCGTCGGCGACGTGGACGGCAAGAACGTCATCATCCTCGACGACGAGATCGCCAACGGCGGCACGATCCTGGAAGTGCTGATCAGACTGCGCGAGCGGCGGGTGAAGCGCATTGCGGTGGCCTGCACGCACGGCCTTTTTACCGGCAAGGCGATCGCGCGTCTCGGCGCCCAGTCCGACATCGCGGAAATCGTCACGACCGACACCGTGCCGGTCCCACCTGAGAAGCGATTGTCCAACATGAAGATTCTGTCGATTGCGCCGCTGCTCGCGGAAGCGATTCGGCGAATCCATGTCGGCGAGTCCGTCAGCGTCCTGTTCGAAGTATGAAAGTATTCGGGATGACGAAGCTCGAACGAGGCTCATTGACGGCCGTGGTCGTGTTCGCGGTCCTGATCCCACTCCTGCACGGAGCGCCGCAGGCCCGGGATCAGCCCATCCTCGATCCGATTCCGGAAGGCCCGATCGCGTCAGGACTCGGATTGACGGTCGAGGAGTTTGCCTCGTTCCCGAAGTCGGAGCCGCTGCCGGCGCCGACGGACCAGCGGCTGGTCCGCTGGGCGCGGATCAACCATCTCGGCGAGATCCCGGACGGCTCACGGCGCATGTTCGTGCCGGATATCAACGGCGCGATGTATGTGGTCGAGAACGGGCAGCCACACGTCTATCTCGACATCGGGCGCACGTTCGCTCCCGGCTTCTTCTCGGGCCGCGGTCTTGGCCAGGGGTTCGCTTTTGTCGCCTTCCACCCCGAGTTCAAGACCAACGGGAAGTTCTACACGGTCCACACCGAGACCGGCGACGCGATCGCGGCGAAGAAGACGGATCTGCCGCCGCAGCCCAACACCGTCTATCACGGCATCGTGACCGAGTGGACGGCTGACGACCCGTCCGCCGCGATCTTTCAGGGCAAGCGGCGGGAAGTGCTGCGCCTCGGATTCGCCGGGCAGATCCACGGGATCCAGCAGGTCGAGCTCAACCCGACCGCCGGCCGCGGCGACAAGGATTACGGGTTGCTCTACGTCGCCGCGGGTGACGGCGGCCAGGGCCACATGAATGACGTGCCGCAGGACCTGACGATGCCGCAAGGGAAGATCCTGCGGATCGATCCCCAGGGCAGGAACGGCGGCAACGGCAACTACGGGATCCCACCGGGCAATCCATTCGCCGGCAAGCCGGGCGTCCTGGCGGAGATCTACGCCTACGGCATGCGCGACCCGCACCGCTTCAGCTGGGACTCGGGCGGCAGCCATCGGCTGTTCGTGGCGCACATCGGCGAGCACGCGATCGAAGCGATCTACGACGTCCGCGCGGGCGACAACCTCGGTTGGAGCGAACGCGAAGGGTCGTTCGTGTTCAAGAAGGGAGACCGTTGCCATCTGTATCCGCTGCCCGAGAATGACAGCAGCAACGGCTACACCTACCCGGTCGCGGCGTACGACCACGACCCGCCGCCCGGCTGGCCGTGCACCAAGGACAGCGGCCACGCCGTGACCGGAGGCTACGTGTATCGCGGTCAGCAGGTGAAGGAGCTCGCCGGCAAGTACGTCTTCGGCGACATCGTCGACGGCCGGCTCTTTTACACCGATGAGCGCGAGATGCGCCGGGGCCAGAAGCCGGCTCCCATGTATCTGCTCACGCTCGTCGACAAGACCGGCAAGCCGATGACGATGCAGGACCTGGCCGGGGACAAACGGGTTGACCTGCATCTGGGCTGCGATCGTCTCGGCGAGCTGTACCTGCTGTCGAAGGCGAACGGCAAGATCTGGAAGGTCACCGGCGCGCGCCGGACGGGGCCCTGAAGCGCCGGATGTTCCCAAATGGACGATGGAGCGACGCGGCGACTACCGTTGTGACGCGCCCTACGCGCGGGTCACGTCTGCCGCTCCCTCAACACTCTCGAGTCGACACGACACGACGTCGGCGCGTCACGGCTTTGGTTCTGCGGCGCTCTTGACCGCCAGTTGGAGCTTGGCGATGAATGTGTCGTAGGCCGTTTGCACTTTGGCGGGGTCGGCGGGGTCGGATGATTTATTTTGCACGGGCTTGATGAAACCGTCCATGGCCTTATCGATTTGGCCCCACAGATCGGGGGATTTCTTTTGGAGCGCTTTTTCGCGGGTGTCCCACGCCACTTCAAGCTCCTTGGCCTTCTTTTTCGCGGTGGCCATGTCGTGGGCCTTGAACGCCTTCAGGGCGTCCGCTGCCAGCGTTCGATATGGGGTCATGTTGTCGTCAGTTGCCGCAGCACTCGCGGCGGGCTTCGACTGGTCCACCGCCGACTTCGGTTCCTGAGCCGAGGACGCGATCGTCCCGCACACCGTCAACGTCACCAACATCGCGATTCTGATCCACGCCTTCATGGTGCCTCCTCTCCTCAACGAGACGCGACGCTCACCGGGCGGTGTCGTCTCCGTTCGAGGGTCTCAAATGAGACATTAGCATCTATCGGTATGGCATCGACGCTTCCGCTGCTGCTCAGCTAGCCTCCTTCGGCGCGACGTAGTTTTTCCGCGCGCGCGCCTTCAGCCCTCCCTGGTTGACGCGCACGTTGATGTCGTGGGTCTTGCCATCGCGCTTGGGTGGCGCGTAGCCGAGCAGATACTGCGAGTGGAGCTCGTCGGCGACGCCCGCGAACGCGGCGCCGAGATCCAGCCCCGCGCGGATCTCGAGGTAACCGCCGCCGGCCTCCTCGGCGACGCGCGCGAGGCCGGGGTCGGGCATGTCGGCCAGGAGCATCGCCTGGAGGCCGCCCGGCCCGCCTCCCGGCGGCATCGGCTGTCTGCTCCGGCTGCGCATGCCTACACCGTAGATCATCACGTCGTCGCGGCGGGCACGGTCGATCACCTCGGCCTGGCTGGCGGGACGCTTCCGAAAGCTCAGCGGACCGGTCGCGCCGGTATCCTTCCCGTCGCTCAGGACCAGAATCGCCTTGCGCCTGTCGTCCGGGCCGGCGAACGCGTCCATCGCCTGATCGATCGCGCGCCAGAGCGGCGTCGGCGCGTCGGGGGCGATCCGCGTCGGCAGCGCCGCGGCGAGCTCGTCGGGATCGCGGGTAAACGCCTCGCTGATCGTGACCTCGTGGCCGAACGCGCCGACGCGCGCGCCGTCGTCCGGGCGGAGCCGCGCGAAGAGCTGCGCCGAGGCGGCGCGCAGCAGCGGCAGGTTGCCCTCCATGCTGCCCGAGACGTCCAGCATCACGATGAGCCGTATCGGCTGGGGCTTGTTGTCGAACTGCGTGATCGGCTGCGGCTTGCCCTCGTCACGCACGTCGAAGTTGTCCTGCGTGAGGGTCGTCACGAGACGGCCGTCGCGATCCGTCACCGTGACGAACACGCGGACGGCGTCGTTCCCGCCGCGGAACGTCGGTTGCTGCTGCCCGGCCGGAGGCAGGCCCAGGACACAGGCGGCCAGGGCCCCGCACGTGAGGGTACGCATCATACGCACTACTCCTTCATCCGCAGGCTGGCAGCCACCTCCAGTCATAGCACGAGCCGGACGTTTTCGCGAGTGTGGGCTACCAGTGACGGAGCGCGCCCCCACCCCCGAACGCGCCGCCGCCGGCGATCACGACGATGCCGACGAGGGCGAAGATCACGACGCCGAACAGCACGAGGACCTTCACCGCGTCGAGGACGGAATCGAACTGCACGTGCTCGAAGCCGGTCGTGAACGCGCGCCGTTTGAACAGATTCACCGGTCCACGGACGGTGTTGCGAAGGAGCCGGAGCGCCTGGCCCAATCCATCGAAGAATGCCAGTGCGAACAGCGATCCGAAGAACGTGATGCCGATCCGCGCGTCCCACGGCATCCCGCTGACCACGGGCCACGCGCCTCGCAGGGCCCTGGGGATCTCCACGACGAGTTGCCGGGCGAAGACGGCGAGCGGGCCGGGCATCCGTCCGCCGGTGTACGCCCCGCGGACGTCTTCGAGCAGCGCTCCGAGGGTTGCGTCCATGGCCTGGACGGTCTCCCCCCGCTGCCACGCCGGCACGAACATCGCGTCGAGCCGGCTGCCGGCCTTCCCGTCGTTGACCACCGATTCCAGCCCGTACCCAATCTCGAGCCGCGCGAGCCGCGGCTTCGCGAAGACGAAGAGGATCGCGCCGTTGTCCAGTCCCTTGCGCCCGAGGCGGGACAGATCCGCCGTCCGGATCGTGAACTGCTCGATCGCGCCGTCCGGCGCGTCAGCGTAGACCGCCACCGCGACCTGATTGGAGGTGTCTCTCTCGAAGCCCGCGAGCAGATTGTTGAAGCGCTCGACGTCCCCGGGGCTGAACAGTTGCGCCTCGTCGTTGAAATAACTGGTAAGCGCGTGCGGTACGAGCGTCGCGGCGCGCGCGGGCGAGACCGGCCCGGCATCCGGGCCCAGGAGAGGCACGTAGCTGACCCCGAGCCAGAAGACAATCCATCCGAGCCAGATCCAGACGAGGACCGGCACGGTGCCGTCCTCGGTGATCTCGGGGCCACGCCGCGCAGGCGTGTGCGCGGCCGGGGCAAAGGCCGGCGCCCGGCTAGGCAGCACGACGAAGGACCACACGAGCGCCGCGATCGACGCGAGCCAGAGCCAGTAGGCGGGAGCCTTCGCGAAATCGGGCAGCACGATCGCGACACTGACGTCGACGACGAGACAGGCGACGAGCAGGCCGCGGGTCGACGGCGGCAGGGTTCCCGAGCGGCGGAGATACGACGCCATGAGGAAGGCGACGTTCGAGAAGAGCGCGAGCACGAAGACCGACACCCGCAAAGGATGCACGGCGTCCCGGAACGAGGGCATGACGTCGGGCCTCATGATGTTGGCCAGAATGTAGAACGCGAAAGGATAGTACCCGCCCGTGACCGAGCCGCCGATCGTCGGGCACATCAGGCTCGCCAGGAGGAGGATCCACGCCATGCGGTACGTCGAATCGATCGACGTCAGCCACGAGGGCACGGGTCTTGAGGGACCACTCATGGCGATGAGTCTACTGGACCAGGATGCGGCGGTCAGTCGAATTTCATGACGACCACCGTGGGCTCCGACAGGACGTCTCCGCCAGCGAACGTGCCATCACACGTACCCGCGTTTGAGCAGCCTTCTCGCGGCCAGCTGGTAATACCCGCCGGCCAGAGGCGGGACGTCCCATCCCATCGCGTCGGCGAGCCGATCATAGACATTGAACAGGAACGCCACTTCCATGGCGTCCTGAATCGCCTGCCTGGACACGCCCGCGCGCACCACCGCGCGCACATCCTCGGGGCCAAGGCTGCCATGGTCGAGGGTCATCTTCTTCAGCAACCCCAGCGTCGTCCGAAGCTTGTCGCCGATCGGCGCTGTCGAGTAGTCGTTCAGGACCTGCTGGATGAGGAGGTCGTTGTCGAGGGCGGACGCCGCGACCGCGGCGTGGGCCTGCGTTCAAAAGTGGCACTGATTCAGGCGGGACACGAAGGCGGCGAACAGCTCGCGCTCGCCAACCGACCATTCGGAGGCCCCTCGCATGACGGCCTGCGTGTGCGCGGAGTGCGGCCGCCCAAACAGGTGCGGCCGGTACCGCAGCGTCCGTACGACATCAGGCGCACGGAACCCGGACACCGCGCGCACGAACCCGTAGAGCAGTCGGGCTGAGAGCCCATGACCGCGCTCGACGTTTTTGAGCCTCATGCGTCCCCCAACGCCCGGTGTGCTGCCGCGAGCTGGTCGCTCGCCGCGTCAAACGCGGCCGCCACGATGATCTCGAACAGCTGATCCTCGGTGTACCTGTTTCTGAGGGCGTCCAGGTCCTGATCCGTCACGGCATAGGCGCGCAAACGGATCTTCTGCACCAGGGTCATCAGCTCTGATGGAGCGCTGCCGGCCGCAATCGCCTGCCGAACGTCGGCAGGCGCCGCCCCGGATCCTCCCAGGAGCGCCGCGGCAGTCGCGTTTCTGAACGACGCGAACCGATCCTCCATGGGCCGCATTGTAGCGGAGATCCTTCGGCGTTACGCCTGCTCGCGCAAGTGCTTCTCGATGCGCGGATCCGGAATCAGCCACATCAGCGCCACGGCGACATAGATGGCCGCCGCGACCCACGGACTGACGAAGGCAATCGGAATCGCGACGGCGTACATGAGCGGCGAGATCTTGCCCTTGGTATCGGATCCGACCGCGGCCTTCAGGGCTGAGTGGGCGCCCTGCGAGGTGATGATGGTGGTCTTGAGGACGTAGTACGCGATCCCCGCCATGAACAGGATGACGCCGTACATCGCGGTCGGCGTGGGCGCGAGCCGCGTCTCGCCCATCCAGGCCGTGGCAAACGGCACGAGCGACAGCCAGAAGAGCAGGTGCAGGTTCGCCCAGAGCATCGCGCCGGTGACCTGCGTGGTCACGTGGAACATGTGGTGGTGGTTGTTCCAGTAGATCCCGAGGAACACGAAGCTCAGAAGGTACGCGCACAACTTCGGCCAGAGCAGGCCGAGCGCCGCCCAACCGTGCTCCTCGGGCGTCTTAAGCTCGAGGACCATGATGGTGATCAGGATCGCGATCACGCCGTCGCTGAACGCTTCGAGGCGGCCCTTGCCCATGGCAGTCCGTCGATTCTATGCGAGCGTGAGACAATTCTCCGCGTGAGGCTCTTCCGTCCCGTGCCGAGCCGTGTCGCGCGCGGCATCTCCCTGCTCGTCGGCGCCGCCTGGATCCTCACCATGGGCGTCCTCCTCAACCGCGCCTACGTGCAGGCCCGCGGGTTCAACCTGGCGACCGATCTGGCCGGGTATGGATCCGCGGCCGAGTGGCGCGGCGTCTACTACCGAGGCGAAAAGATCGGCTTCACCGTCAGCCAGACCAACCCCGGCCCCGACGGCGTCGAGGTGCGCGAGGACGCGCGCCTCCGGATGTCGCTGCTGGGGGCGACGACGGCGGCGACGATCCGGACCTCGGCACAGCTCGACCGCGCGTTCGCGCTCCGCTCGTTCGAGTTCTCGCTCGATCCGGGCACCGGTCCCGTGCAGGTCGCGGGCCGCGTGTCCGGAAAGCACGTCAGCCTGACGATCAAGACCCCCAGCGGCACGCAGGCCGAAGAGCGGGACCTGCCGGATGTGCCCGTGCTCAGCCTGAACCTGCCGCGCCGCCTCGCCGCGCAGGGCTTCAAGCCCGGGACCGCGCAGCAAGTCGTCGTGTTCGACCCGGCGACGCTGGCGAGCGAGACGGTGACGATTGCCGTCGGCAAGCGCGAGATCGTGAACGTCTACGCGCCCGCGATCGTGACGGTCGGCAGCCAGCGGGTGGGCAGCCACACCAGCCGGCCGATCCCCGCGTTCAAGGTGGAGATGTCGTTCGCCGGGCTGCGCACCTCCGCCTGGGTCACCGACACCGGCGAGGTCGTCCGCGAGGAGAGTCCGCTCGGCTACCTGACCGTCCGCGAGTCGCCGGAAGACGCGCAGCGGCTGGCGATCGGCGGACGGATCCAGGGGGACCTCCTCGAATCGGCCGCGGTGCAGCCGCGGCGATCGACGAAGAACCGCATCGACGATCCGCGCGACGTGCGCCGCATCCGCATCCGGATCGACGGCGCCGACCTTCAGAGTCCCGAGATGCGGGGCGCCGGGCAGTCGGTGGACGGCGACGTCCTGCAGATCGTCGACGCGCGCTCGCTGCGCGCGGAGCCGGCCGATCCCGACGTCGCGCGGTACCTGCGTCCGGAGCCGTTCATCGAAAGCGACGATCCCGCCATCCGCGCCGAAGCCGAGGCGGCCGTCGCGGGCGTGACCGATCCGCGTGGCCGCGCCGAACGGCTCGTACGGCGCGTCAACGGGATGCTCGACAAGAAGCCTACCGTGAGCCTGCCGTCCGCCCGCGAGGTGCTGCGGACGAAGGTGGGAGACTGCAACGAGCACACGGCGCTGTACGT
>WNFM01343624.1_pt3 | contig 18056 bp, 16 predicted proteins | sample 5400271 | NCBI WGS metagenome assembly WNFM01 (sample SAMN13153352, study PRJNA577476) | soil metagenome | isolation source: 60 cm saprolite on Douglas fir-dominated hillslope | place: USA:California | collected 2013-09-17 | reverse complement strand
ACGGTGCTGACGGTGCTGACGGTGCTGACGGTGGTCACTGCCAACTTCAGCGCTAGTCATACACGCCCTCGAGAAACCACCGCTCGGTCGTTCTATCCTGAAAAATGCGGCAGACTGCGCCGCTCGTGAGCGCGACATCCCACTCGTCGCGATTCCATCCGTCTTTCCCCGCCCCATGACTCGGCCCCCAGCCCCCTGCCCCTGATCCGCTCCACCACCCGCCCGACGTCCGCCACGGGCCCGCGGCCTGGATGACGGCCCCCTGCGGCATGCCGCGGCGCGCGGCGGCGATGTACACCGGCCGCCCGTGCTCGACGCTCACGCGAATCGCGGGCGGAGTCCGCTGACGACGAAATACGGGTAATTCGCTCACGCGCGACCTGAAGGCCGCGCCGCCGTGAACTGGCGCGTAGGGCGTCATCGCGAACGCCCCCGGCTGGTGCGTGTCCAGGAGCACCGCCGATCCCACCCGCGACTCCCCCACCAGCGCCGACAGGCGCGCGGTGAGCGTCGAGAGCGTTTCGGGCGACGGCAGCGCGCGCGCGAGCAGCGAGAACTGCGTGATGCGTGCCGGCGCGGGATCGAGCTCGATCGACACGATGTCGATCATCACTTCGCTCGGGGAGGCCCCGCCCCCGCCTCGCTGCGCGCCGCCGAACGGTGGATGCGATTCGAGATCCAGCAGGAGCAGCGTGCGGAGCACCTTGGGGTCGCGCATCGGCGCCGGCAGCTGCAGCACGCGCGCGTGCGTCGCGCGGTTCGTCAGGCGCAGTTCCAGATGGATGGCGGCCGCGCCGCGGTCCGCCCGCTCGAGCGCCGTCGACAAGGGCTCGAGCAGCCGCGCGAACACGAACGACAGCGGCTCGAGCGCCTCGAGCGGCCATTCGAGCTCGAGGCGGCCGACGTAGCGCGGCGTCTCCCCATCCGGGACGAACGGCCGCGGGTCGAGCCCGCACGCGAGCCGCTGCAGCGCCACCCCGCGGCGCCCGAGCCGCGACGACAGCTCCGCGGCCGGCAGCGCGACGAGATCGCCCAGCGTCGCGATCCCCCACCGGTCTAATATTTCGTAGAGACGCTCCGCGTCTCGTGTTGGGGAGGGCCGCGCGCGATCGCGATGGTTCGTCGCCGGCGGCAACGTCTCGAGCGGCTGGAGCAGCGTGACCGGCAGATGCGGGAGGTGGGTCACCGGGCAATCGGGCAACTGGGTCGCCAGGAGCCGCGCCGCCGTCTGCGTCGGCGCCAGTGCGACGCTCGCCTCGATCCCGGCGTCGTACAGGGCACGCGCCAGCGCCGCGGCGATCGCCGGCGGCTCGCCGATCAACCGTCCCAGCCCCGACACGTCGAGCAGGATTTCCCGGTCGCTGACGCGCATCACGCGCGGCGAGAAGTCCCTCGCGACGACCAACAGGGGATCTGGTGATTTCGTGATTTCGTGATTTGGGGATCGACGGAGACAGGCGTACAACGCGCCCGTTCGTCCCGTCTCCTGTAGGGGCGGTTCACGAACCGCCCCTACGTCGGGAATCCGCGGCATGTAATCGTCGCCGGACGGGACCGTCATGCGCGTGCTCTGATGACGCGCGGCGCGGGCGCCGCGCCGCTGAAGAGGCGCGCGCGGGAGGCGGCGCCGTGCCAGCGCGCCGGGGACGTCTCGCACGCGACGGTGACGCCGCCGGCGCTGCGCGCGAGGCGCTCGCCGCCGACCAGCAGCGCCGTCGTGTCGCTCCCCTCGACGATCCGCGCGAGGCGCATCCACGTCGTGCAGGGAAACCGCCGGAGCGCCGCCGCCGGCACATCGGCGAGGTCGAGGACGACGAGCCCGAAGCCGCCGGCCTGAAGGATCAGGGAAAACGCTTTCAGCGCGCGCGGGGCATCGCCGCGCTCCCGCACCCAGAGCACGCGCGAGAGATCCAGTCCGCGCGCCGCGGCGGAAGCCGGATCGAACGTGTCGCACGCGTCGACCATCGCCACCGCTTCGCCGCGCGCCGCCGCCGCCGTCATCGCCTGCACCACGATCGTCGTCCGGCCGCTGGACGAGGCCCCGGTGACTTCCGACAGATGCCCGCGCCGGAGCCCCCCGCCCAGCGCGGCGTCGAGATCGGGGCACCCGGCAGGGGCGAGCCGCTCGGGCGGCGGGGCGAGCGACCCGGGTGCGTCCGTCAACGTGACGTCCAGCTTCCGGGCGCGGAGCAGCGATTCAAGTGCGGCACGCATATTCGCTTTTTCTTCGCCTGACGCCGCGAGTATATGCTCCGGCCGGCCTGGGATCAAGCGTGGCTGTAACTACTTGATTTATCTGTGTTTTTCTGTGTTCATCGGTGGCGAATGTTCCGTGTTCGTCTGTGGCGGCTTTTCTGTGGCTGGTAAGATAGTGGCCGTTGTCCAGCGCCGCGCCACTCGACGCCCCGTCCACGCCCCGCAATCCAGTCATCGGCCGCGCCTTCGCCGCCTTTCACTACCGCGATTTCCGGGTGCTCTGGTTCGGCGCGTTCACGTCCACGGTCGGCAACTGGATGCAGCAGGTCGCCCAGTCCTGGCTCGTCTTCGAGCTGACCCACTCGTCGTTCTACCTCGGCCTCGATTATTTCTTCGGCCAGCTCCCGATCCTGCTGCTGACGCTCATCGGCGGCGTCGTGGCGGATCGCCACGATCGCCGCCACGTGCTCCTCGGCTCGCAGCTCGTGCAGATGGGGACCGCGTTCACGCTGGCTGCGCTCATCTATCTGCACCTGGTGCGGATCGAATTCATCCTGCTGCTGTCGTTCGGCGCGGGGCTCGGACAGGCGTTCGGCGGACCCGCTTACCAGGCGCTGATCCCGTCGCTCGTGCAGAAGAAAGACCTGCCGAACGCGATCGCGCTGAACTCGATCCAGTTCAACCTCGCGCGGGTGGTCGGGCCGCTGCTCGCCGGCGCGACGCTGGCCGCCTTCGGCAGCGCGGCGTGCTTCGGCCTCAACGGCCTGTCGTTCCTCGTGGTGATCGTCGCGCTGCTCTCGATGACCATCAAGCACGTCAAGCCCGCCGATCCGAAGCCGATGCTGCAGGAGTTGAAGGGGGGCCTGCGCTACGCGAAGGGAGAGCCCGCCATCGTCGCGCTGACGATCCTCGCGTCGCTGACGACCTTCCTGGGGCTGCCGTTGCTGACGTTCCTGCCGGTCTTCGCCCGCGACGTCTTCCACGGCGACATCAACCGCTTCAGCCACATGATGGCGTTCTCGGGCGCGGGGGCGGTGTGCGGCGCGCTGATCGTCGCGTGGATGGGGCGCTTCCGGCACATGGGCCTGACGGTGCTCATCACGCAGGCCTCGTTCGGCGCGCTGGTCACCGCGTTCGCGCTGTCGCGGATCATCTGGCTGAGCGACCTGCTGCTCTTCTGTACCGGCGCGACCCTGCTGATGACGTTCTCGATGACCTCGTCGCTGGTGCAGCTCATCGTCCCCGACAACCTCCGCGGACGGGTCATGAGCATCTACATGGTGGCGTTCCGCGGCGGGATGCCGCTCGGGAGCCTCGCCGCGGGCTACGTGGCGAGCGTCACGTCAGCGCCGCTCGTCCTCGAAATCAACGGCGTGCTGATCATGTGCGTGGCCACCTACTTCCTCGTTCGCAGTCACGGCGTGCGCGAGCTGTAAAACGGCCCACGGCAGAACCACAAAGGTCACGAAGATCACGAAGATCACGAAGATCACGAAGATCACGAAGATCACGAAGAAAAACTAGTTGTTCTTTGTGCTCTTCGTGATCTTCGTGATTAGCCGTGGGTCGTGGGGCCGTTAATTTAGAACGAGAAGCGCAGCGCGAATTGTACTTGGCGCGGCGTGCCCAGTCCCACGGTGCGGCCGACGGTGCTCGTCAGGCGGCCGAAGGTGCCGGCCGCGGCCGCCGTGTAGGGCTGCCCAGGCTGGACGCGGCTGGCTTCCGTCAACGCGCTGGACGGCAGCGCGTTCGGCAGCGTCCCGACCGGGTTCTGAAAGTTCACCGAATCGAACAGGTTGAACACCTCGCCGCGGAGCTCCAGGTCGCGCGATCCGCCCGCGTGGAAGTGCTTCGCGAAGAAGAAGTCCGCCTGCCTGAAGTTCGGCCCGTGGATCGAGTTGCGCTCCAGGTTGCCGAACGTGCCCGGCGCGGGGGTCGCGAACGCGGCCGGATTGAGGAACAAGACGCCTCCCTGGTTGAGGAACGGGCTCACACCCGGGATGAGATCGGGACGACGGATGTTGCGCGTGTTGCCGCCCCCGGGGGTGTTGATGATCGCCACGCGGTCCGCCGCGGGATTGACGAAAACGTTCCCCGCCGCGTCGCGATAGAGGACGTCCGGGCGCACGATGATGACGTTGACCGGCATGCCGCTCCGCGCGTTCACGATGCCGCCGATATCCCACCCGCCCAGCAGCGCCTGCGTCAGGCCCGAGGCGTTCTGCCCGTAGGCGCGGCCGTGCCCGTATGGAAGCGGATAGAGCAGGCTCAGGTTGAAGGTGTGGCGGACATCGAAGTTGTTGTACCCGTTGTCGTAGTTGAACTCGCTCGGCGTCCGCGCGTTGTTCCCCGCGGTGAGCGCCTCGTTCGACCCGGCCGTGTTCCCCTTGCTGCGGCCCAGCGTGTACTGCACGTTCAGGCTGACCCCGGCCGGCGCGCGGCGCGAGAGCTGCAGCATCATCGCGTTGTAGCTGTCGTGGCCCCCGCTCGTCTTGTAGTCGACTTCCGCGAACGGGTTCTGCACGCCCGTGACGTTGCCGGCCGCATCCCGCTGGACGATCGAGAACTCGCGGATGACGAACGCGTTGCTGGCCGGGTTCGGGTTGGTCACGACCTGCGTAATCCGGTTCGCCACGCTGCGGAGGAACAGATTGCGCCCCTGGCTGCCCATGTAGGCGGCCGACGCGGTGTACCGGCCGCCGAGCTCCTGCTGCACCGACGCGGTGTACTGGTAGACGCGCTCCGGAATCGAGTAATCGTTCGCGTAGGCGCGGGGCTGATACGACCGGTTGTTCGGGTTGCTGACGAAGTTCGTGACGAGCGCCGTGACGTCGACGGGAAACGAGCCGTTGCTGATGGTCGAGCTGATGCGGTCGCTCTCCACCGGCTGGATCTGATCTTCCGTCTGGCCGGGACCCACGAACATGCCCACACCCGTGCGGAACACCGTCGTCCCCGGCGCATACGTGAACGACACGCGGGGCTGGACGTTGTTCTTGTTCGACGTGTAGAGCCGCGTCGTGTTCGGATCCAGCACACCGGTGTCGATGTTGAACTTGACGATCAGATTGTTCGCCTCGTGGAGCGGCGTGTAGTAGTCGTACCGCAGGCCGTAGTTCAGCGTCGCCTTCGGCGCGACGTGCCACTCGTCCTGCGCGAACGCCACGTAGTACTCCTGCTTGGTGTGCCGCGGGCCCGTGGCGCCGTCGTTGAACGGGCTGGGCGCACTGACGTCGCCCAGGTACTGCACGGTCGACGCCTGGTTCGCCAGGAACGCGGTGATGTTCGAGAAGCTGTAGGTGACGCCGCCGATGCGGTCGGTCGACATCCGGATGGCGCGGATTTCGCCGCCGGTCTTCAGGTAGTGGTTGCCGCGGATCGCCGTCAGCGCATCGATGAACGAGACCGTGTAGGGATCGTAGGGCTGGGCGTGGCCGTTCGTCGCGCTGTTGGCGCGCACGAGGCCGCCCGGCACCGCGATGCCCGAGCTGTTGCCCGGGCCGGCAATGCCCGTGTTGGCGACCGAGCCGCTCAGGTTCAGCGCGAACCCGCCGAAGTCGATGCCGTTGACGACCGGCGCGGCGCCGACGATGTTGGTCGGGGCCGCGTTGTAACCCACCTTGATCTCGTTCTGCGTCGTCCCGCCCATCGTGCCCTGCAGGGCGAACACGGCGTTGGACGGGTTGTCGGTGATCACGACGGTCCGGCCGCTCACCCCTTCCGGCTGAAGGCTCTTGCCCTGGTCGTGGAACACACGGATATAGGATCCCCAGTTGGGGCTCACGCGGAAGTCGACGCGGGCGCTGACCGAGTTCTCCTTGACGTCCTGCAGCCCCTGGAGCTGCGCGATGTCGAAGTCAGGGCTGGCGGACGCGCCGGGCAGGATGACGGCGCCGGGCGCCGTGAAGCCGGGCCGCAGCGCGGCGATCGCCGGCACCGCGCGCGACCACGCGGCGACGCTCGGGACGCCCTCCACGAAGTTCACGCCCGCCTTCAGCTTGTAGCCCTCGTAGCTGCCGAAGAAGAACGCCTTGTCCTTCATCAGCGGCCCGCCGATCGACCCGCCGAACTGGTGCTGATTGAGCTGAGACTTCGGAAGCCCCGCCGTCTTGTCGAAGTAGTTCGGCGCGTCCAGCTTGTCGTTGCGGTAGTACTCGAAGAACGACGCGCGCGCGCGGTTCGTGCCGGACTTGGTGACGACGTTGACCTGGCCGCCGGTGCCCGTGCCGAATTCCGCGGGATAGCTGTTCGACTCGACGCGGAACTCCTGCACGTTCTCGAGGCTCGCCTGGAGCTTGAAGGGGGTCGGGATCTCGCCGTTCAGGTTGCCGGGCGCGGCGTCGATGATCGCCGAGCCTTCGACGCCGTCGTAGCGGATGGCGTTCTGCTCGACCGCGCGGCCGGAGAACCGCACGTCCTGCCAGGTGCCGGTGCCGGTGTTCAGCGATCCCGGCGCCTGGAGCATGAGCTGGGACATCTGCCGCCCGTTGACCGGCAGGTTCTGGACGTCGCGCTCGCCGACGTTGACGCCGAGACGCGCCGAGCTCAGGTCGACGGTCGCGCTCTCGGCATGCACCGTGACGCTCTCGGTCACACCCGCGGGCTGGAGCTGGAGATCGATCGCGAACTCCTGCGCCGCCTGCAGCTGCAGGCCCGTGTATTCGAGCGGCGCGAAATTGGTGAAGCTCGATTTGATCGTGTAGACCGACGGTTTCAGGCCGGTCACGAGGTAGCGGCCCTGCGCGTTGGACGTCACGGCGCGCTCCTCGGCGGTGCGTTCGTTCTTCACCACGACCGCCGCGCCCGGCACCGCCGACCCGCTCTGGTCGATCACCGTGCCGGTGAACCGGCCCTCCGTCACCTGGGCCTGCGCGAGCGGCGCCCGTGCCAGCACACCGATCAGGACGGCGATCCCCAGCCTCACGACTCTCGATATCTTCATTGGACTCCTCACTGGAAACTGCGAACGAGCAGGAGTGGAGCGTATCGATCGGCTTTGATCGCCGCGCGACGGCTGAGTAACCGTGGTGTAAATCCAGCTTCCAGTTTCCAGTTTCCAGCTTCCGGCTTCCAGCTACCAAGCTTCCAGCTACCGTACCGGATCGTTCCGTGTCGTCCGTGCGGTCCGGCCTTGATGTTCTGTGACCTCCGTGGCGTACAATGACGGGCATGCTGAGAGTGTCCGTGACCGTCCTCGCGCTGTGCGCCGCCGGGGCGGGCCAGGCTCTTCCGCCGAAGAGCGGAGGCCACGCGGCGGAAACCAAGCATCTCGCCGTGACGACGTCCTCGAGTCCGGACGCGGTGGCGCCGGGGAAGCGCGTCACGCTGGCGGTGGACGTCGCGCCGAAGCCGAAGATGCACGTGTACGCGCCGGGGCAGGAGGGCTACATCACCATCACCCTGACGCTCGAGGCCGCTCCGGCGTTCTCCGCGGCGAAGGCGAAGTATCCGGCGGGCGAGAAGCTCTTCATGCCGGCGCTGAAGGAAACGCAGCTCGTCTACGCGAAGCCGTTCCGGATCGCGCAGGACCTGACGCTGGCCGCCACCCCCGAGCTGCGCAAGCGCGCGTCGGAGGGGGGCTCGCTGGCGATCAAGGGCACGCTCCGGTATCAGGCGTGCGACGAGGCGATCTGCTATCTGCCCGTCACGCTGCCGCTCGCGTGGACGGTGAAGCTCGCGTCAGGCAAGTAGACAGTTCACGGTTCGCCGTTAACAGTTCACGGTCTGCCGTTCGCCGTTCGGTATAATCACAGAACTTTGTTCCTTCTGGCGTCCGCCCTTTTCCTGGGCTTCCTGCACGGTCTTGGCGCCGATCACCTGATGGCGATCGCGGCGCTGTCGATGGACGGCGACCTCGGCGATCGGTCGGCGGGAGCCCGCCGGGCCCGGGCGCTCGGAGTCGCGATGCGCTTCGCCGCCGGTCACGCGCTTCTGCTCGGCGTGGGCGCGTCCCTCATCGTGCTCATTGGCTGGTCGATTCCGGCGCACGTCGAGCGCGGCGGAGAGATGCTCGGGGGCGCGCTCCTGATCGTGATGGGCTTCGTGACGCTGCAGCACCTGCGGGTCGGCCGTCATCACCACGCGCATGCGATCGGCGTGCCGCATGCCCATTCCCACCTCCCGACGATGATCGGCGCGGCCTTCGCGGTCAGCAGCCTGCGCGCGCTGGCGATGCTGACGCCGTTCGGCGCCGGCCTCGGGACAGCGCCGCTGCCCGTCCTGCTCGCGCTGATCGGCGTGTTCGCGCTGGGGATCCTGGTGTCGATGTCGCTCTTCGGCGTCGCGCTGGCGGGCGTGCTGTCGACGAGGGCGCTCGGGCGTGTCGGCCGGGGGGCCGGGGCGCTGGTCGGACTCTCGTCCGTCGCGCTGGGTGTTGCCTGGGTCGTCACCGCATAAACAGCTTCCGGCTTCCAGTTTCCAGTTTCCAGCTTCCAGCTTCCAGCTTCCAGCTTCCAGCTACCAGTTTCCAGCTACCAGCTACCAGCTACCAGCTACCAGCTTCCAGCTTCCAGCTACCAGTTTCCAGCTACCAGCTGGCAACCGGCAGCTTTTGAGCTGCGAGCTGATGGCTGGAAGCCGGAAGCTGGAAGCCAGAAGCTGGAAACTGGAAACTGGAAGCTGGAAACTGGAAGCTGGTAGCTGGTAATCATGTCCTCCGTGCGATCCGTGGCAAGAAACGCCGCGTGTGACTCCGCACGAGAAAAGGCGGCCCCGGGGACGAATCCCAGGACCGCCTTTCAATCGGGACCGCAGACTGGCGCGACGCTACTGCTTGTGACGCGTGATCTGGTCCCAGAGCGCCGCGCCGCCGCCGCCCACGAGCGCGCCGATGCCCGCGCCCTTCTTGCCGCCCACTGCGGCGCCGATCCCGGCGCCGATGCCCGCGGACGACCCGATGATGATCGCGCTCTTCTTCACCGACCGCACGGGCCGCCGGACCACCACGCGCTCACGCGCCGGCTGATACACGACTCGCCGCGGCGCCGCGACGGTGCGCGTCACGGGGTACGCGGTGCGGACGACGCGCGTGGTCTCCAGAGGCTCGGTATACACCGCGGCCTGCGCCGAGGGCGCCGGGGCGTAGACGGGCGCCGTCACACCGAAGCTCCCGGCCGTTCCGACGGGAGCGAAGGCGGACTCGCATTGCACCTGCGCCTGCAGCCCGCCGTTCACCGCGACCTGCCGCACGACGGCCCGCTGGTTGGGCTCACATGTGACCGCCATCGGCATCGGGGCGGCCGATGCCGTCCCGCCGTAGCCCGCGCTCGGCTGGACGCGGGCGAAGGCGGACTCGGAGCCGTTGGGATTGCTGCACCCGACCAGCAGCGCTCCCAGCCCGATCACCGCGGCCGCCGCCACGCTCTTCCGACCAATGTTGTGCAATGCCATAATCCCTCCGTTGCCTTACCTTCATCAACCCCGATGCCACCCGCCGTCGCCGAATTCGGGCGCAATTTGCGGTCGCGCTGGGCGGATCACGAAATTGACTGTCCTCCAGATGGCTCAACTGTTCCCCACCGGCGGGCAGCGCGGCGGGACGGCCGCATGAGCCGCGTGCTCGTCGTCGAAGACGACACGGACATCGCCGAGCTCATCGCGCACTATCTCCAGAAGGCTGGGCACGCCGTGGAGATCGTCGCGTCGGGCCCCGCGGCGCTGCGGAGAGTGAAGGAGTCCGCGCCGGAACTGATCCTGCTGGATCTGATGTTGCCGGGCATGGACGGCCTCCTCGTCTGCCAGACGTTGCGCAACGACTCGTCGACGGCGGCGATCCCGATCATCATGTTGACGGCGCGTGGCGAAGAGACGGAGCGCGTGACCGGGCTCGAGCTGGGCGCCGACGACTACGTCACCAAACCGTTCAGCCCGCGCGAGCTGACGGCGCGCGTCGCCGCGCTGCTGCGGCGCGTGCAGCGGCCGGCGGGCACGCCCGGGACGCCGCTCACCTACGGGCCATTGACCATCGACGTCGGCCGCCACGCGGTCGCGCTGGACGGCGCGGACGTGCGGCTCACGGCGAAGGAGTTCCTGCTGCTGCAGTACCTCGTCGAGCATCGCGGCCGCGTGCTGTCGCGCGATCTGCTGCTGACCGACGTGTGGGGGTACCAGTACACCGGCGGCACGCGCACGGTGGACGTGCACATCCGGCGGCTGCGCGAGAAACTGCCGTTCCTCGCCGATGCGATTGTGACGATCAAACAGTTCGGGTATCGCCTGGAAGACAAATGATCCGGCCACAGGCGCGGGTCCCGTGACGTTCCGCGCGAAGATGTTCCTGACGGCGCTCGCCGCCGCCGCGCTGGCGGTGTTCGTGGCGACGACGCTCGTGTCGTGGTCCGTCCGTCGGAGCCTCGAGCAGCGGACCGAGCGCGAGCTCGGGACCGATGCGCGCATGGCCGCGGAGATCCTCTCGCACCGCAGCGCCGCGACCGAGCGTGAGCTGGACGCCGAAGCCGACGCCCTCGGCCGCATCCTCGGGGCCCGGGTCACGTTCGTCGCCGAGGACGGCCGGGTCGTGGGCGATTCCGACCTGACGGCCGACCAGCTGCGCACCGTCGAGAACCACGGCACGCGGCCCGAGATCGTCGAGGCGCGGCAGCGCGGCTTCGGCGCCGCGCAGCGCCACAGCGCCACGATCGACGACGACCTGATGTATGTCGCGATTCGCGTGCGCAGCCCGGGCATGCCGCGCCTGGCGTTCGTGCGCCTCGCGCTGCCCCTGGCGGACATCGATCGCCAGCTGGCGTCGGTGCGATCGCTCGCGGCGGTCGGGTTCGCGGCGGGGCTGGCCGCCGCGGCCGGCCTGACGTGGCTCTTGTCCGCGCCGCTCGCGCGCCGGCTCCGCGCCATCGACGAGCGCACGCGGCGCTACGCGGCCGGCGATCTGTCGCGATCGATTCCCGATTACGGCCAGGACGAGATCGGCAGCGTCGCGCGGATGGTCGACTCGTTGACCCACGATCTCGCCAACCGCCTGGCCGGCCTCGAAGCCGACCGCGCGCGGATGGCCGCGATTCTCTCAGGCATGATCGAAGGTGTGCTCGTCGTCAACGCGCACGGCCGCCTCCAGCTCGCCAACGACGCGGCGCGCCGCATGCTCCGGATCGACGATGCCGTCGAAGGACGGCACTATCCGGAGATCGTGCGGCAGCCGGCGGTGGCGCGGCAGATCGAAGCGGCGCTGGCCGGGCGCCCGACCGAAAGCGTGGAACTGACCGGCCTGCGCGACGATGCCGTCACGCTCATCGCGCGCACGGCGCCGGTGGAGGTGTCGCCCGGCCGGGGCGCCGTCGTCGTGCTGCACGACATCACCGATCTGCGGCGGGCCGATCGGATCCGCCGCGACTTCGTCGCGAACGTCTCGCACGAGCTGCGCACCCCGCTCACCGCCATCCGCGGCTACGTCGAGGCGCTGGCGGACGCCGACCCGGAGGAGAGCCGCCGCTTCCTCGAGATCGTGTCGCGCCATACGCTGCGCATGGAGCGTCTGGTGCGCGACCTGCTGCGGCTGGCCCGGCTCGACGCGGGGCAGGAGGTCCTGGAGCGCGTGCCGTGCTCGGTCGACGCGTTGTTCAGCGCGGTGGAAGTCGATCTGGCGGGCCTGCTGACGTCGCGCCGCCAGACCGTCGTCCGCGAGGTCGCGCCCGATGCGGCCACGGTACCCGGCGATCCGGCGAAGCTGCAGGATGCGCTCCGCAACCTGCTCGAGAACGCGACCAACCACTCCCCCGAGGGCGGACGCATCGTCATGGCGGCGCGCCGGGCCGGCGAACGGGCCGTCATCACCGTCGCGGACGAGGGACCCGGGATTCCGCCGAACGACCTGACGAGAGTCTTCGAGCGCTTCTACCGGGTCGACAAGTCACGGACGCGCGAGGGGAAGGATCCCGGAGGGACGGGGCTTGGCCTGTCGATCGTACGGCATCTGGTGGAGCTCCATGGCGGCCGCGTCACCGCCGCCAACCGCCACGGCCGCGGCGCGATCTTCACGGTGGAGCTGCCCGCTTGAGTTGCTCGTCCACGGACCCGTCGACGCGGGTCAGGCTGGCGATCTCGCGCAGAGGCCCCGGAGTTGCTGAGCCGCAGAGCGCTCGTGCCAAAGGAACACACTCCGCGCGCTCCGCTTCTCTGCGAGGTCGGCGTGAGATCGTACGTGACAGGCAGCGTCGATAACCGGCGAGCGAGCGGACAAGTTCGGCGCGGCTTTCACCGAGCGCAACAAGCGACGTCAGTCTGCCCCGCCGGCGCAGGCGCGCAGCAACCGGTCGTCTTCTGCAGCCGCGCGCCGTCGCGGCGCACGGTGTCGACGTGTCCGAGCGCGTGGACGACCGCCTGCCGGATCGTGGCGGCGACCGGATCGGGCGTCTCGGCCAGCCGGTAGTGCACCCACACGCCGTCGCGCCGCGCGGCGACCAGGCCGGCGCGCCGCAGACACGCGAGGTGCCGCGACGCCTTGGGCTGCGGGATGCGCAGCGTGTCGTGGATGTCGCACACGCAGACTTCCCCGTTCAGCAGCAGGCCCAGAATCCGCAGCCGGGTCGGGTCCGCCAGCGCCTGGAACAACTCTGCCAGCGCGGTCGTCTGCGTGCCCATATATTCGTCTTGACAAATATATCACGACGGCCATAGATTGCAAATATACGCTGACGCGAATATAAGGAGTCAGGGCCATGTCTACGACCAACGTCCGGGATGCCGTGCGGCAGAAATACGGGGAGCTGGCGAAGGCCGCCGGCACCGGGGGCTGCGGGCCCGCCGCGTGCGGGTGCGGCGACCCGATCACCTCGAACCTGTACTCGCAGGACGAGAAGGACGGCCTCCCGCACGCAGCGGTCGCGGCCTCCCTTGGCTGCGGCAACCCCACCGCCCTGCTCAAGCTCGAGCCGGGCCAGACCGTGCTCGATCTGGGCTCGGGGGGCGGCATCGACGTGCTGCTCTCGGCGAAGCGCGTCGGCCCCACCGGCAAGGCGTACGGGCTGGACATGACGGACGAGATGCTCGCGCTCGCGCGGGACAACCAGCGCAAGGCGGGCGCGACCAACGTCGAGTTCCTCAAGGGCGCGATCGAGGCGATTCCCCTGCCCGACGATGCCGTCGACGTCATCATCTCGAACTGCGTCATCAATCTCTCGACCGACAAGGACACGGTGCTGCGTGAAGCGTTCCGCGTGCTGAAGCCCGGAGGCCGCTTCGCCGTCTCGGACGTCGTGGTGCACGGCGAGGTGCCCGACGAGGTACGTCGCAACATGGAGCTGTGGGTCGGGTGCATCGCCGGCGCGCTGCAGGATGCCGAGTTCGAAACCAAGCTTCGCGCGGCAGGCTTCGCGGACGTCGAGATCGAGCCGTGGCGGGAGTACAGCCTGGAGGACGCGCGCGCGTTCCTGGGCGAAGCCGGTCTGGACGTCGACGCGCTCGTGCGGCAGGTCGAGGGCAGGTTCCTCAGCGCCTTCGTCCGCGCGCGCAAGCCCGAGGCGCCGGCGTGCTGCGGCCCGGAGTGCTGTGCGTGACAGCCCAGGCGCCGCTCAATGTGCTCTTCCTGTGCACGGGCAATTCCGCGCGCTCGATTCTCGCGGAGGCGCTCATCAATAATCTGTCGATCGGCGGCGGCAAGTTCAGGGGCTACAGCGCCGGCAGCCAGCCGAAGGGGGCCGTCCACCCGCTGGCCCTCGAGACGCTGAGGCGGCACCACCTGCCGTCGGAGGATTTCCGCAGCAAGAGCTGGGAGGAGTTCGCGCGGCCCGGCGCACCCCGGATGGACTTCGTCTTCACCGTGTGCGACCAGGTCTCGGCCGAAGCCTGTCCCGTGTGGCCGGGTCAACCGATGACCGCGCATTGGGGCATCCCGGATCCGGCGGCGGTGCAGGGAACGGAGGCGGACGAGCGGTGCGCGTTTCGCGATGCCTTCCTGCAGCTGCGCCGCCGGATCGAGCTCTTTGCCGCGCTGCCGCTCGACCAGCTCAAAGGGCTGGCGCTGAAAGAGCGCCTGGATCAGATCGGCCGCGGCTGAGCGGCTACGGCGCGATCGCGTGCGCGGTGATCCAGTAGGTCACCGCCGCGATGAGCGCCGCGGCCGGAATCGTGAGCACCCAAGCCCAGACGATGCGGCCGGCGATGCCCCAGCGGACCGCGGACAGACGCCGGATGGATCCGACGCCGATGATCGCGCCGGTGATCGTGTGCGTGGTGCTGACGGGCACGCCGAAGTGCGTGGCGGTGAAGAGCGAGATGGCCCCCGCGGTCTCCGCCGCGCAGCCGCCGACGGGCTGCAGCTTCGTGATCTTCGACCCCATGGTGTGGATGATGCGCCACCCGCCCGAAAGCGTGCCCAGCGCGATCGCCGCGTGGGCGATCAGGATGACCCAGAGGTCGATGCGGAACGCGCCGATGTATCCCCCCGCGTACAGCGCGCCGGCGATGATGCCCATCGTCTTCTGCGCGTCGTTGCCGCCGTGGCCCAGGCTGTAGAAGGCGGCCGACACGAGCTGCAGCCGCCGGAACCAGCGGTCCACGCGCGAGGGCGGAAACCACCGGAAGATCCACATGAACGCGACCATCAGTCCGAACCCGATCGCCATGCCGATGAGCGGCGCGAGCGCGATGAAGACGAGCGTCTTGGTCCAGCCGGCGGGAATGATGGCGCCGAGACCGGCCTTGGTGACCGCCGCCCCCGCGAGGCCGCCGATGAGCGCGTGCGACGAACTGGTCGGCAGCCCGTAGTACCAGGTGATCAAGTCCCAGGCGCTGGCCCCAATCAGCGCGGCAAAGAGGACGCTGAAGCTGAGAATCCTGATGTCGATCAGGCCCGAGCCGACGGTCTTGGCCACGGCCGTGCCGAACACGAACGCGGCGACAAAATTGAAGAAGGACGCCCAGATGACGGCCTTGCCCGGGCTCAGGACCCTGGTCGACACCACGGTCGCAATCGAATTGGCGGCGTCGTGAAACCCGTTGAGGAAATCGAACGCGAGCGCGACGGCGACGAGCGCGATGACCGCGAGGAGATTCGTCTCCATCCCGATCAGGCGTGCTTCACGACGACGCCCTCGAGGACGTTGGCGACGTCCTCACAGCGATCGGTGGCCTGTTCGAGGAAGTCCAGAATCTCCTTCCACTTCATGATCACGATGGCGTCCCTTTCGTCCTTGAACAGCGCCGAAACGGCGGCCTGGTGCGCGCGGTCCGCCTCGTTCTCGAGCCGGTTGATCTCGACGGCGCGCTCGGCGACTCCGTTGCGCTTCTCGAGCGCCTTGATGGCGGCGACCACCTGCTCGGCGGAATCGCGGACGAGGCGCGTCAGCTCGCGCGCCCCGGGGCGGACGCTGTCGATGTGATACAGGCGCACGATGGACGCCGACGCGTCGATGGCGTCCATGACGTCGTCGAGGGCGCGCGCCAGCCCGAAGATGTCCTCGCGATCGAGCGGCGTCACGAACGTGCGGTTCAGGCGCTGGATGATCTCGTGGGTCAGGAAGTCGCCAGGAAGTCGCACTTGTGCTCGACCTCCTTGATCTCATCCGCCTTGTCCCAGAGGGGCCTGTCGGGCGCCATCATGGCGTCGAGGAGCTCCGCGCCGTGCTGGATCTGCTCGGCCATGGCCGTGAAATCGTCGTAGAATCGCTCTTCCCGCGGAATCAGCCTGAATGCCACCGTCATCCCCCTTCGACCGCGGTCGGATCTTAGCAGAACACGTTACAGTGCGTTTACACGGCGCCCGATTTAACTGCCCTGTAACCGGCGCGTAGCGAAGCGGTAACGTGGGGCCACTACGCTTCAGCCGGGCCGTACGCCGGTCGAACGGAGGCGGCACTGTTTACACACCGGAAACGTGCCGGTGATGCGCGCGAAATTCACGACCGGTAGATTCTCAAGGAGGAACAGCGTGTTCAGCAGTCATTTGAAGGTCCGGCGCCTGCTCGGCGTCACGCTCATCGCGGTGCTCGCGGGCGCGCTCCCGTGCGCGGCCCAGGTCACCCCCGCCGCGGGCTATACGCCGCCCGACGACACGCCCGCCATCAAGATCGGCGTCACGATCTTCACCGACTTCACCGTCAACCAGCAGCCGAAGATCAAGGACGCCGACGGCAACGACGTGACGCTGAGCCAGTTCCAGGTGGGCCGCAGCTACATCAACGTGACCGGCAACATCTCGCACAACATCGCGTTCCGCGTCACGCCGGACATCACGCGCGAGACGGGCGCCGGAAGCTCCTTGAACGGCAGCTATGTGTTCCGCGTCAAGTACGCCTTCGTGCAGTGGAACCTCGACGATCACATGACGAAGGGCAGCTGGGCCCGCCTGGGCATCCAGCAGACGCCGTTCGTCGATTTCATGGAAGGGATGTACCGCTACCGCTTCCAGGGCACGATCTTCGAGGAGCGCGAAGGGTTCATGTCGTCGTCGGACGCCGGGGCGTCCTTCCACTACAACCTGCCGCAGAACTGGGGCGACCTGCACGCCGGCGTCTACAACGGCGAGAACTACAACAAGGCCGAGGTGAACGACCAGAAGGGCTGGATGCTGCGCGGCACCGTCAGGCCGCTGGCGCATGGCGCGCTGGCGCTGCGCGGGCTGCGCGTCACCGGGTTCGTCGACCACGACCTGTACGTGAAGAACGCCGACCGCCGGCGCGGGATCGTGTCGGTCAGCTTCGAGCATCAGTACTTGAATGCCGCGTTCGACTATCTCGCGACGACCGATCAGACGTCCGCCACCAAGACCGCGCTCAAGGGGCGCGGGTGGTCCGCGTGGGTCACGCCGCGCACCACGAAAGGCTGGGAAGGGCTGCTGCGGTTCGACCACCTCGAACCCAACAAGGATGTCTCGAACCAAACGCGCACGAGAACCATCGCGGGCGTGTCGTACTGGTTCCCGCACCAGGGGACCGTGTCCACGGCTCTCCTGTTCGACGTCGACAACGCCAAGTTCAACAACTTCACGCCGGCGCCGCCGACGCAGCGCAAGATCGCCGTCCACGCGCTCGTGAACTTCTAAGGAGCCGACACTGATGAGGAGCCTCTTTTGCAGCGCGCTCGGCATCGCGGCGCTCGCGGGCGCGACGCTCGCCGCGCAGTCCGTGCAGATCAACGGCGCCGGGGCCACGTTCCCCGGGCCCATCTACGCGAAATGGTTCTCGGAGTACAACAAGCTCCACCCGGACATCCGCATCAACTACCAGCCGCTGGGCTCCGGCGCCGGCATCAAGCAGGTCACCGAGCAGACGGTCTTCTTCGGCGCGACGGACGGGCCGATGACGCCGGAGCAGCTCGCGGCGGCGCCGGGCAAGTTGATCCACCTGCCGACGGTGCTCGGGGCGGTCGTGCCGGTGTACAACCTTCCGGGCGTCACGCAGGAGCTGAAGTTCGACGGCCCGGTGCTGGCGAACATCTTCCTCGGCAAGGTCACGAAGTGGAACGATCCCTCGCTGACCGCGCTCAATCCCGGCGTGACCCTGCCGGCCACGGACATCGTCGTCGCCCACCGGTCCGACGGGTCGGGGACGACGTATATCTGGGTCGACTATCTCTCCAAGGTCTCGCCGGAGTTCAAGAAGGTGGTCGGCGTGGCCACGGCGGTCAAGTGGCCGGTCGGGGTCGCGGGCGCCAAAAACGACGGCGTCGCCGCCATCGTCAGCCAGACGCCCGGCGCGCTCGGCTACGTCGAGCTGATCTACGCGATCCAGACCAAGACCGCTTACGGGCAGGTGAAGAACCTGAGCGGCAAGTTCGTGAAGGCGTCGATCGACTCGGTGGCGACGGCGGCGGCCGCCGCGGCGAAGCAGATGCCGGCTGATTACCGCGTGTCCATCACGAACGCGCCCGGGGACGGCGTGTATCCCGTCTCGTCGTTCACCTGGATGCTG
>WNFM01213162.1_pt1 | contig 18056 bp, 16 predicted proteins | sample 5400271 | NCBI WGS metagenome assembly WNFM01 (sample SAMN13153352, study PRJNA577476) | soil metagenome | isolation source: 60 cm saprolite on Douglas fir-dominated hillslope | place: USA:California | collected 2013-09-17 | reverse complement strand
GACCTGGCTGAGGTCTACGCCCTGTGGGGCGGGCACGCCTACGGGCGCGGCCTGGACGGCCGGGCCGCGCGGGAGGACATGGAGGCGGCCTACCGGCGGATCGCGGTCGCGGTGAAGAACAGCGACACCCGCGAGCACGACATCGCCGACTCCGGCGACTACTACGCCTACCACGGCGGGATGGTCGCCGCGGTCCGGGCCCTGACCGGCGCCGCGCCGCGCGCCTATGTCGGCGACAGCACCCGGCCCGACTACGTCCGCACCCGCAGCCTGACCGAGGAGTCAGCCCGCGTGTTCCGCTCCCGGGTCGTCAACCCGCGCTGGATCGAGGCCATGAAACGGCACGGGTACAAGGGCGCGTTCGAGCTGGCCGCCACCGTGGACTACCTGTTCGGCTGGGACGCCACCACCGGGGTGGTGACCGACTGGATGTACGAGCAGCTGTCAGCCAGCTACGTCCTGGACCCGGATACCCGCAAGTTCCTGCAGGCCAGCAATCCATGGGCGCTGCGCGGTATCACCGAGCGGCTGCTCGAGGCGGCCGAGCGCGGCCTGTGGGCGGCTCCCGAAGCCGCCACCCTCGACCAGCTCAGGAGTACCTACCTGGAAGTCGAGGGCCAGCTTGAGGAAACCCACGCGGGGGAGGCGTAGCGATGACCGTGATGCCGTTCTCCGCGGTGGTCGGCCAGGACGACGCCCGGCTCGCGCTGCTGCTCGCCGCGGTCGACCCCGGCATCGGCGGCGTGCTGCTCAGCGGCGAGAAGGGGACGGCTAAGACCACCCTGGTACGCGGGCTGGCTGATGTCCTGCCCGGCATCATCGTGGTGGCCAAGTGCCGTTTCTCGTGCGACCCGGCCGGGCCGGACCCGGCGTGCCCGGACGGCCCGCACCCGTCTGGCGCGGCAGCCGAGTACCGCCCGGCCCGGCTGGTCGAGCTGCCGCTCGGCGCGACCGAGGACCGCGTCACCGGCAGCCTCGACGTGCCCAGGGTGCTGGCCGGGGCAGCCACCTCCGAGGCGTTCGTGCCGGGCCTGCTGGCGCTGGCCCACCGCGGCGTCCTGTACGTCGACGAGATCAACCTGCTGCCCGACCACCTGGTGGACGTGCTGCTCGACGCGGCCGCGGCCGGCACCACGGCCGTCGAGCGGGAGGGCGTGTCGCTGCGGCACGCCTGCCGGTTCCTGCTGGTAGGCACCATGAACCCGGAGGAAGGCGAACTGCGCCCGCAGCTGCAGGACCGGTTCGGGCTGTGCGTGCCCGTTGTCGCCAGCGCCGACCCGCGGCAGCGGGCGGAGGCAGTGCGCGCCCGGATCAGCCACGACCTGCGGCCCGCCGCCACCGCCGCCGCGCACGAGCGGGCCGGTCAGCAGCTCACTAGCCGCATCGCCGCCGCGCAGGCCGCGCTCGGCGGCGTCGACCTGCCCGAGGCCGAGCTGTTGCGGATCACGTCGGCCTGCGCCTCGCTCGGCGTGGACGGCCTGCGCGGCGACCTGATGACCGCCCGGACCGCGATCGCGCACGCCGCCTGGCGCGGTGACCTCGCGGTCACCAGCGCCGACGTGCGCGAGGCAGCCAGGCTGGCGCTGCCGCACCGGCGTCGCCGGGGCCCGTTCGACGATCCGGGCATAGGCCAGGCGCAGCTCGATGAGGCACTCGGCGGACCCGACGACACAGACCCGCCACCCGGCGGCGGTGGCGGCGAGCCGGAGGGCCCGGACAGCACCGAGGCCGCCGCCCCGACGGGGCATGATGACAGCGCTCCCGCTGAGGCAGCCGACGAGCCGTCACCGGCTGATCTGGGATCCGGAAGCACCGGCCAGGCTGGCCAGCCGGCAGCGGGCCCGCGCGGTCCGGCCGGGCCGCGGACCGCGGGCGCGCCCGGGCCGGCCTTCGAGATCCGGCACCTGCAGGCCGGCGGCATTGGCACGGCCAGCGGCGGGCGCCGGTCGCGGTCCCGCGGCGCGGGCGGTCGGCCGACTACGAGCATCGGCACGGCAACCCGGCCTGACCTGGCGCCCACGGTCCGCGCGGCGGCGCTGGCCCGTCCCGGCCAGCCGTTCCTGGCCACGTCGCGCGACCTGCGGCGCTGGCTACGGCGTGGCCGCGAGTCGAACCTGGTCATCCTGCTGCTGGACACCTCCGGGTCGATGGCCGCCCGGCGGCGCAGCCAGACTGTCACCACTGTCGCGCTCTCCCTGCTCAACGACTCCTACCGGCGCCGTGACCAGGTTGCCGTGCTGACCTTCCGCGGCCGCGACGCCACCGTGGTCCTGCCGCCGACCAGGTCCGTGCAGCTCGCCAGCCAGCGCCTGCACGACCTGCCCGTCGGCGGCATGACCCCGCTGGCCGCGGGCCTGGACGCGGTTGCAGAGCTCACCCGCCGCGAGCGCTGGCGGGACCCGGCCCGGCGACCGCTCCTGGTCGTCGTCACCGACGGGCGGGCGACCGGCGGCCGCGACCCGGTGGGCAGGACGAGGAGCGCCGCGCGGCGCCTGGCCGGGATCTCCGGCGTCGTCGTGGACGCGGAGGAAGGACCGGTACGCCTCGGGCTAGCCGCCCAGCTTGCCCGCGACCTCGACGCCGAGCTCGTGACCGTCGCGGGCCTGGCGTCAGCGAGCCAGCCCTCCCGGCAGGATGCCGCCCGCGCCCTGGCCGCCGTCATCACAGCCGGGGAGGTCGCCTGATGCCGCAGGGACAGGTCACATCGGTTCCCGACGACGGGCTCACCACCCGGCAGCGCCGGGCACAGCCGCTGCTCGTCGTGCACACCGGCGACGGCAAGGGCAAGTCGACCGCCGCGTTCGGTATGGCACTGCGCGCCTGGACAGCATGCTGGCCGATCGGGGTATTCCAGTTCACCAAGAGCCCGAAGTGGAAGAGCGGCGAGGAAGCGGCGCTCAAGTCGCTCGCCGCCGTGCACGAGAGCACCGGGCAGGGCGGCCCGGTGACCTGGCACAAGATGGGCGAAGGATGGTCCTGGCTGCGGACGCAGCCCGCCGACCACGAGCGCGCCGCCCGCGCGGGCTGGGACCAGGTGAAGCTAGACCTCGCGGCCGCGCGGTACCGGCTGATCATCCTGGACGAGTTCACCTACCCGGTCAGCAACGGCACGCTGGACGTGGCTGAGATCCTGGCCACGCTGGCGTCTCGGCCAGGCACCCAGCACGTCGTTATCACCGGCCGTCGCGCGCACCCGGACCTTGTCGCCGCCGCTGACCTCGTTACCGAGATGACCAAGATCCGGCATCCGATGGACGCCGGGCGCAAGGGACAGGCCGGCATCGAGTGGTAGACCAGCCCAGGCTCGTCATCGCGGCCACCCGCTCGGGCGACGGCAAGACCACGGTCGCCACCGGCCTGATGGCCGCGCTGCGGGCCGCGGGCCTGCGGGTCTCGGCGCACAAGGTAGGACCGGACTACATCGACCCCAGTTACCACGCGGCGGCGACCGGCAGTCCCGGCCGCAACCTCGACCCCTGGCTGACCGGCGAAGAGCAGATCGCGCCGCTCTTCCTGCACGGCGCACGCGGCACCGACATCTCGATCATCGAGGGCGTCATGGGGCTGTTCGACGGCGCGGCCGGCCGCCGCGACTTCGCCAGCACCGCGCACGTCGCCAGGCTGCTGGACGCCCCGATCATCCTGGTCGTCGCGGCCGGAGGAGCAGGCCGCTCGATCGCCGCGACCGTGCACGGCTTCGCCAGCTACGACCCGGCAGTCCGCGTCGCCGGAGTCGTGCTCAACCAGGTGTCCTCAGCCCGGCACGAGCAGATCCTGCGCGAGGCGCTGGCCGGCACCGGCATCCCGGTGCTCGGCGCGCTGCCGGTGCAGGCGGTCCTGCACACCCCGTCGCGGCATCTCGGCCTGGTTCCGGCGGCCGAGCGCAGCGCCGAGGTCAGGGCCTGGCTGCCGCCGCTGCGCACGCTCATCCGGTGCCACCTCGACCTGGACCTGCTGACCGCGATCGCCCGCGCCGCGCCGCCGCTGACCGCAGTGCCCTGGTCGGCCGCGTTCCCGGACAATGCGATGCCGGAAGCCGGCCCGGGCCCTGGCGCACCTGCCCGGGTGGCCGTCGCCGCCGGGCCCGCCTTCACCTTCGGCTACGCCGAGCATCGCGAGCTGCTGGCCGCGGCTGGGGCAGAGGTCGCGGAGTTCGACCCGCTCACCGTCGGCGCGCTGCCGGCCGGCACCGACGGGCTCGTGACCGGCGGCGGCTTCCCGCAGCTCTACGCCAGCGAGCTGGCGGCCAACGTCACGCTGCGCGCCGAGGTGGCCCGCCGGGTAGCCGCGGGCATGCCCGTGATCGCCGAGTGCGCGGGCCTGCTCTGGCTCGGCGCCCAGCTCGACGGTCGCCCGCAGTGCGGAGTGCTGCCGGCCGCCGCGACGATGACACCGAAGCTGACCCTCGCCTACCGGGAAGCGGTAGCCCTGGCATCCAGCCCGCTCGCCGAGGCCGGGACAGTCGTCCGGGCACACGAGTTCCACCGCACCGCCAGCGTTCCCGCGCACGGGACCAGCGCCGCCTGGCAGTTCGCCGACGGCAGCCGGCACGGCTGGGCAACGCCTACGCTGGTCGCGTCCTACCTGCACGTGCACTGGGCCGGCCTGCCGTCCGCTCCGCGCCGGCTGGTCGCAGCCGCGCTGGACTCGCGGGCGGCGCGCACATGACCGCCGAAGCTGCGCCTGGCCGGCACGCCGGTGACGGCATCACGTTTGCCGGCCCCGCGCAGCACGGCGACGCCGGCCTTCCCCCTGACGCGGACGCCGCCCTCGGACACCACGGCGACGCCGATCTCGTGCCCGGCCTGGTCGACCTTGCCGTCAACGTCCGGTCGTCCGGGACGCCGGGCTGGCTGGCCGCACTGATCCGCGCTGCCGACCTTGCCGCCTATCCCGACCAGCGGCCGGCGGTCGCGGCGGTCGCCGCCCGCCACCGCCGCCCCGCGGACGAGGTGCTGCTGACCGCGGGTGCCGCCGAGGCGTTCGTGCTGCTCGCGCGCGTGCTGCAGCCCCGGCACGCGGTCGTCGTCCACCCTCAGTTCACCGAGCCCGAGGCTGCGCTGCGCGCGGCGGGTCATCAGGTCGACCGGGTCGTCCTGCCGTTCCCGTTCACGCTCGACCCGGCGCTGGTCCCGGCAGACGCGGACCTGGTCTTCGTCGGCAACCCGGTCAACCCGACGTCGGTCTGTCACCCGCTTGCCGTGCTGCTGGAGCTGGTGCGGCCGGCTCGGCTGGTAGTCGTTGACGAGGCCTTCGCCGACTGCCTGCCCGGTGAGCGGGAGTCGCTGGCTGCCCATGCCGACCTGCGCGGACTGGCCGTGATCCGGAGCCTGACCAAGACGTGGGGGCTGGCCGGGCTGCGGGTGGGCTATGTGCTGGCGGCACCGGACGTGATCGCGCTGCTGGCGGCGGCGCAGCCGCTGTGGCCGGTGTCTGCACCGGCGCTCACGGCGTGTGTCGCCACCGCATCGAGCGCAGCCGCGGGTGAGGCGGCGGCCTGGGCCCGGGTGCTCGCGGGGGAGCGCGCGCACCTGCTGACCCGCCTGTCCAGCCTCGGCGCTGTCCGTGTGGTCCCGGACGCGTCGGCGTCGTTCGTGCTGCTGGACGCCGGGATCACCGACGTGCGGACCCGCCTGCACGAGCGTGGCTTCGCGGTCCGGCGTGGTGAGACCTTCCCCGGCCTGGCGCCGGGCTGGATCCGCGTCGCCGTCCGGGACACCGGCACCTCCGACTGGTTCGCTGCTGCGCTGCGGGAAGTGCTCGGCCGTGCCTGACGCGTCGGCCGTGCCTGCCGGGTCGGCTGCGCCGGCCGGGCGCGTCGTACTCGTCGGCGGCGGCCCGGGCGCCGACGACCTGATCACGGTGCGCGGGCTCGACCGGCTGCTGGCCGCGGACGTGGTCATCACCGACCGGCTCGCCCCGACCGGCCTGCTCGGCAGGCTGGGGCCTGACGTCGAGATCATCGACGCCGCGCGAGCACCCGGCTGCCGGACCCTGACCTACGACGAGATCGTCGCCCTCATGATCGACCGCGCCCGGGCCGGCCTGACCGTCGTTCGGCTCAAGGGCGGCGACCCGTTCGTCTTCGCGCATGGAGCGCAGGAAGTGCAGTCCTGCGCCGATGCCGGAATCCCGGTCGAGGTGGTACCCGGCGTCACCAGTGCCACTGCCGCGCCGGTGCTCGCCGGCCTGCCGCTGACCAGCACCGACGGCGCGGCCGGCTTCAGCGTCGTGTCCGGGCATCTCGACCCTGGTGACCCGGCCAGCCGGATCGACTGGTCAGCGCTGAGCCGCTCTGGGACGAACCTGGTCATCCTCATGGGCATGCGCTACCTGCCGGCCATCGTCGCGCGCCTGATCAGGGAGGGAGCTGACCCTGCCGCAGCGTCCGCGTGCGTCGCCGAGGCCAGCCTGCCGTCCCAGCGCGCGGTCCGGGCTAGGCTCGGCGACCTGCCGGCCGCGGTCGCGGCGGCCGGGCTGACCAACCCGGCGACCGTGATCATCGAGGCCGGCCCGCAGCGCCGGTCGTGGACGGCGACTGGGTCCATGTGTCGGGTACCACCGGGTTCGACTACGCAACCAGGACGATCTCCGGCGACGTGATCGAGCAGTGCGAGCAGTGCCTGCGCAACGATGCACCTACGTCAGCGCCCGGCGGGGCGCGGCGATCGAGCTATAGAGAGCCTGGTGCTCGCGGGCCGACCGCGACCAGGTGAATCTGCGGGACACCGCCAGGCCAGCGGCGCGCAGTTCCGCGGCCAGACCGGGATCGTCCAGAATGGCGGCGAGTGCCCTGCTGAGCGAGGCCGCGTCGTCGACCGGGACCACCAGAGCGTCTCTGCCCGGCCGCAGGTACTCGAGGAATACCGGCAGATCCGATGCCACGACGGGGAGCCCTGCGCTCATGGCCTCCATGACGGCCAGGCCCCAGCCCTCCTTGGTCGAGGGGAATGCGAGCACGTCTGCCGCGGCGTACCAGGCCGGCATCTCGGCGTCCGGGACGGTGCCGAGCTGGATAACGTCGCTGCCGAGTATCAGCCCGAGGTCGGGAAGCATAGCCAGGACGCGCTCGGCGTACGCGCGGTAGTCCTGGAAGGAGTGGCCTCCGGCCATAGCCAGAACGGGATTCCGGCCCGACTGCCGCAGCGCCGCCAGTGCTCGCATCAGGGTGTCGCTGCCCTTGCGGGGCTCGATGCCGCCGACGGACAGGATCAGCTGACGGCCAACAGCGCCGGCACGCTGGCGCAGCCGCCCGGCCAGGTCGCTGTCCGCACATGCGAAGCGGGCCGCGTCGACGCCGTTATGAACCACGCCGGCTTCGACCCCGTACTGCTCCCGCAGCAACCGCTGCCAGTACTTGCTGACGACCAGGACCTTATCGGGCTCGATGATTGCCTGCTGCTGGCAGTCGATGAGGGAGGAGCTGGTGAAGTCGTCCACGTGATGGACGGTCCTGATCACGACGGGCCCGCGCCTCGGCCGGCCGCCGCCTGAGAAGCCATCATCCGGGCGGCCCGCCCGGCCCGCATCGCGAACACGACACGCGGCACGCGCCGAGATGCAGTCCTGCGCGTGCATGATCGGGTAAGCGGTGACCTGGCCTGCGAGCGCGTCCGCCAGCGCCGCGACGCTGGCGAACACCCGTTCCTCCAGCGTTGGCAGGGCCGCCGGGGCGGGGATGATCGTAAACGGGGCGCGCACGCTCCGGAAGAAGCCAGCGGCAGGATCGCCGAGAGCGAAGACGCGGACGGGATGGCCGGCCTCGTGCAGCGCCTCGGCCAGAGCGAGGGTATGGACCACGCCGCCGCGCGGCTTGACCGAGTAGGTCAGCAGCGCGACCGGGGTCGGCGAGCTCACCGGGTCACCATGGCGACGAGGTCAGGCTGACGGGTCGCGATCGCCGCGGCGGTATGGGCGGCGCGGGCGGCCGTCTCGGTCACGATGACGCCAGCGTCCTCCAGTATCGCGCGCTGGGCGTCGTACCCCTGCGAATCCGCCCGGGTGCCGAGCACGTACGCCACGACGGCTGCGCCGCCGGCCACGATGTCGGCGCAGGTCCCAGCGATGTCTCCGGCGGGGTCCCGGTGCGATCCGTACCCGAGTACGACGTCGAGGAGCACGACGGCCACGTCCGGCCCCAGCGCCCGGTCCTGCATGATCTCGCGGCGCGCGGCCGGGTCGATCATCGGATGCGGCCGGCCCTGGGTGAATTCCTCCTCACCCAGGTCCAGGCAGACGTGCGCCGCCGGCGGCGCGGGCAAGCCGTGACCGGCGTCGAGCGGAATGTTGGAGTAGACGGCGCCCAGCAGCTCGCGCAGTATCACCTGCGCCTCGTAGCACAGCGTGCCGCCGGTGAAGAATCCGCGTACCGCCCTCCTGCCGCCGTCCAGCCCTCGGATGGCGTTCTCCGCGGCGCGGCGAAGGCCGGGCGCCAGGTCCGGGACCGGCCTGCCGAGCTGGCCGGCCACCCGGACGGCCCCTTCCTCCAGGGTCCGGGCGAGCACCGCCCCAGTCAGCTGGTCGTCTGGTGCAATCATCCCGATGCACGCGGCGACGAGCGGCGTATGCCGGGCTTGGGCCGCCACCTCGGCGGCGACGACGGGGTCCGGCGGCTTGGACACGAGCAGGATCGCGTCCGTCCCGGGATCGGCGTCGAGCGCCCGCACCGCGCAGGCGGCCATCCGCCCGCCGACGCGGGCGGAAAGGTCACGCCCGCCGACGCCGATCACATGGGAGACGCCGATATCCCAGCGATCCAGAAGGGTCATCACCTCCTGCGCTCCCGTGCCAGCGGCGGCGACGACTCCGACGGGCCCCGGGCGGACGGCGTTCGCGAACCCGAGGCCCACCCCGCCGAGCACGGCGGTTCCGGCGCCCGGGCCCATCATCAGCCGAGACAGCTTGCTGGCCCGATCCTTGAGCCCGATCTCCTCCTCCAGCGGCACGTTGTCGCTGAACAGCAGCACGTGGAGCCCGGAGGTGAGGGCCTGGTGCGCGGCCAGGCCCGCGTAGGGACCCGGGACCGAGACGACGGCGACGTTCGCGCCGGGGAGCTGCGCCACGGCGTCGGCCACGGTCCGCCGGGCCCGCGCGCCCGGCCCGTCCTCGGCGCCCAGCCTGTCCTCGGCGCCCGGGCCGCCCTCGGCGAAGAGGACGGCGCGCCCGCGGTCCAGGGCCGCGCCCGCGATCTCGGCGGCGCCGGCGCGGACCGCGAGCACGAGATCGTTGGCATCGGCGCCGTCGAGATCGCCGCTGAGAAAGCCGCGCGCGGCCAGGTCATCGACGGTCGCGGGAGCGGCCATGGCGGCCGTCGCCCATTCCACTCCCTCGCCATCGCGCATGGACCGGCTCGCGCTGAGCAGCAGCAGCGAGTCGCGGTAGGCCCCGGCATAGACCCGGAGGCTGGTGACGCTCATCGGATGTGCCCGGCTCGCGACGGGCTCGGCTCGATCCGCGTGCCACCACCAGGACCGGTTCCGGCCAGGGTCTCGGCGAGCAGGGCGGGGGTCGTGATCACCGCCAGGCCTCCGCCGTCGGCGAGAAACTGCAGCGCGGCCTCGATCTTGGGGCCCATGCTGCCGGGCGGGAACTGGCCCTCGGCCAGATAGCGGGCTGCCTCGTCGGCCGAGATCGTGGTCAGGCCCGCCTGCCGCGGGCCGCCGTAGTCCAGCATGACCCGGTCTACCGCGGTGACCAGCAGCAGGGCCTGCGCGCCGATCAGGGTGGCCAGCAGCCGGGCCGCCCGGTCCTTGTCGATGACCGCATCGGGAAACACGGTGCCCGCAGGCTCGTCCGAGGGGCGACCGCCGGTCCAGGCGGCCACGGGAATGCCGCCGCCGCCTGCCGCGATGACCAGGAGACCCGCGTCGACCAGAGCCCGGATCGCATTGATCTCGACGATGCCCGTAGGTTGCGGTGAGGCGACGACGCGGCGGTAGCCGTGACCGGAGTCCGGCCGCACGACCCACTCCCGCTCGGCCGCGAGGAGCTCGGCCTGATCGCGGTCGAAAAACGGCCCGATCGGCTTGGTGGGGGCCAGGAACGCGGGATCGGCCCGGTCCACAGTGACGTGCGTGATCAGGGACGCGGCGGAGCCCGGGCCGCGCAGCCGGTCGATCGCGAGCGCCAGCAGGCTCCCCAGCTGTCCCTGGGTCATCGCGCTGAGCACGGCCAGGGGCTGGGCCGGCACCAGCGCGGTGGACTCCTGCTGCAACGCGAGATTGCCGACCTGCGGGCCGTTGCCATGGACGATAACGACCCGCCAGCCGGCCTCGATCACCTCGTTAATGGAGGAGGCCATCTCCGTGGCGCTGGCCAGCATCTCCTCGCACGTCCCCGCCTGGCCCGGCCGAGTCAGGGCGTTGCCGCCGAGAGCGACCACCGCGGTCTTGGTCATGGGATCCTGCTGCCTGGGGTTGACGGCGAGAGCGAGTCGTATAGGTGATGTATCGTTCAGAATAGTAAACACGACTCGGCGAGAGGCGCAATGGCTGGCCGTGGCGGCGACGTTCAGGCGAGCGGCTCCGGCCCGGACCGGCCGGGGCCGACGGAGGCGCCTGGCCGGGCCGGGGCGGACGCTGTCCCCGCGGAGACCTTGCGGTCGTGGGACGCGGCGGAGGCCCGCCTTTTCCCGTTGGTCATGGCCAGGCCGGAGGAGTACGAGCGGTCCCTCGCCCTGATCCAGGTACTGCTCGGGTGGCTTCGGAGCCGCTGCCAGGACGTTCCGGGGCTGCTCGCCCAGTCTGCGCGCGGGGCGGCGATCGTCACCGACGCCGCAGATGAGCTGTCGGGCGATCAGGGCGGGCCCCGCCTGGACGAGGGAGGCGTCGGCACGGGGGTACGCGGGGACCTTATCGCGGCTGCCGCGTGCGCCATGCGCTACCGGGAGCTGGTGGCCCAGAGCGCCGCCCGCGGCCGCCGCGACGCGTTCGCGAGAGCCAGCGCCCGTGGCGCGTCCTGGGCGGTGATCGAGGAGGTCGGCGACGAGGCGCGCGCGCCCTATCTGCCGTATCAGCGGGTAGAGGCACACGTGCCCAGCGGGCGAGTCGTGATCATCTCGATCGAGCCGGACGAGACGCTGAACGCGGTCCGGCGCCTCGACGAGGGAACGCTCGACCCGGCCAGCGGCAGGCTCGTGGTTGGCGCCGAGATCGGCAGCTACGCCAGCGCGAACGAGTTCGATGACGCGCTGGCCCGCGCGCGCCTGCGGCTGAGCTGACCCGCGAATCCCGGGCCCCGGGGTTGCCTGGCCCAGCCCGGAGGTCTGATCCGCGAATCCCGGCCCCGGGGGGTTGCCCTGGCACAGTCCGAAGGTCTATCAAGGATGATAAACGTCTATGTCGCATGACGAAGGCCGCGTCGGATGAGCCGACGGTGGCAGTCCGATGCGGGCGAAGTGAGGGGCTATGGATCTCGCGCACCTCATTGCCGAGCTCCAGGGGCATGGCCTGCGTGCCGAGGTGCCGATGGAACGGCGCCAGGGCGGAGCCGGGCCTGCCGATGCCGGCATGCTATGGATCGACGGCGTCGCCGCGACCGTGCCGACGAGCTCCGACTACGCGCAGGCCTCGCCCTACGTGCTGCGGGCCGAGGATGACGGCTGGGGGATCTATCGTGACGACCGCAGGCTAGCGTCGGCGCGGCCGCTGCAGCGTCCCCGCTACTACGACCTGGAGACGGCCGCCGGGACTCCCTACTGGAAGATCGCGCTGCTGCATCTGGACTCCCTGGCCAGCACGGTCATCCAGACCTGCGCCTACTGGGGGAACTCAGACCAGTGCACGTTCTGCGGCATCGGGGTGACGCTCGCCAACGGCCGAACGATCGCCAGGAAGACCCCGGAGATGCTCGCTGAGGTTGCGGTTGCGGCGCGGGACCTCGACGGCGCGGTCGATGCGACCCTCACCACGGGAACGACGGCCACGCCGGACAAGGGTGCCCTGTACGTGGCGCGCTGCGGCCAGGCGATCCGCGAGGCGGCGGGCCTGCCGGTGGAGGTGCAGTTCGAGCCGCCCGCCGATCTCGACGTGATCGACCAGGTCGCCAGCATGGGGATCGACTCGGTCGGCATTCACGTCGAGTCCTTCGACCCCGAGGTGCTGGCGAAGGTGGCGCCCGCCAAGGCCCGCACCGGAATCGACGGCTATTTCCGGGCGTGGGAGCGGGCCGTGGCGGCCTTCGGCGCGGGACAGGTCTCCACCTACGTGATCCTCGGCATGGGCGAGGACCCCGAGCTCACGGTCGAGGGCTGCCGCCGGGCGACCGACATCGGGGTGTACCCGTTCGTGGTGCCGCTCCGCCCGACCGTGGGCAGCCTGATGGAGCGGTGCGCCGCGCCGTCGCCCGGCTACACCGAGGCCATCTACCGCCGGGTCGCGCCCCACCTCGCCGCCCGCGGCCTGGGCGCACACGGGGTGGCGGCGGGCTGTGCCCGCTGCCAGGCCTGCTCGGCGATGAGCCTGCTGGAAAGGAGTGGTGACCGGGATGACCGTACCTACCTCCCGCTGGTCGGCAGCGGCTAGCCCGCCCGCCGCCGCGCCGTGCCTCGCCTGCCGTCCGGCGGCCTCGGCGGCCGAGCTAGCCGCCCATTTCCGCATCCGGCACCAGGTCTTCGTGATGGAGCAAGGACTTTTCCGTAACGGAAGTGGTGGGCCCGGCCACGACCATGACCCTCACGACGACGACCCGGCGACCATTCACGTGATCGGCCTGGCGGACGGGGTCACCGGCGGGACCGTGCGGCTGTACCCGCTCGGCGGCGGGGAGGGCCGGTGGAAGGGCGACCGGCTGGCGGTCCTGCCCGAGTACCGCCGCCACGGCCTCGGCGCCCCGCTGGTGCGCCTTGCGGTCACCGAGGCCGGTGCACGCGGCGGCCGGGAGATGGAGGCGTACATCCAGCCCGAGAACGTGGCGTTCTTCGAATGGCTGGGCTGGCGGCGGGTCGGCAGGGTCGTGCTGTATGCCGGGATCAACCACCAGCGCATGGTGACCAGGCTGACCGCCCGCCGCCAGCCGGGACAGTCGTACTAACGACCCTGGCGAACGGCTGGCCGGCACAGGTTCGTCACGCTCTCCCGGCTGAGGTCGAACGCGGTCGCCACCTGGCCGCCGGAGCTGACCCGCAGCTGGCCGGTTCCGTCCAGTGTCCCCACCGGCGCGGCGGCCAGCCCGCGCTCGGCAAACGCCCGCAAGCACTCCGATTCGAGCTGCGGCGGAACGCAGAGCAGAAACGCGTAGCAGGGAAAGCACATGATCCAGCGGTCCAGGGCCACCCCGGCCGGGACCGGAAGCCCGTCCAGGTCGAGGAGCACCCCCAGCCGGTTGCATTCCAGCAGCATCGCGAGCGAGCCGACCAGCCCGGCCATGCTGACGTCCTTGGCCGCCGTGACCCAGCCGCGGGACGCGACCTCGGCCAGCAGGCGCACGTCGTCGGCGAGAAGCTCGCCACGCTCGTCGAACGACGGGAAGAACGGGTAGTCCGCCCGCATCTGCCCCTCAAGGCAGCAGGCGAACACGAGCGTCTGTCCCGGCGCTGCGAACCGGGCGGACAGCGGCCGGTCGGCCCGGCCGAGGCCGAAGGCCGACAGGGACGGGGCGCCGTCGGTGATCGTGAGGTGACCGCCGACCACCGGGACCCGGTAGAGCCCGGAGGCCCAGCGCATGCCCTCGAGTACCTGCCGGGCCAGTGGTTCCGGGCCGGTCACGGTGTCCACCAGGCTTAGCGGCCAGGCGCCCATGGCGGCGAGGTCGTTGAGGTTGGTGGTCACGGCGGCGATGCCCGCGCCGTGCGGATCGGCGGCCACGAAGGACGGCAGGATCGCCTCGCCCCCCACGACCAGGCTGAGGCCGCCGTCGCGCACGACGGCCCCGTCGTCACCCGGGCCGGCCAGCCAGTCGGTGCTCTGGAAGATCTCGCTGACCATGCCGATCGCGGACTTGCCCCGCACGCCCGGGCTCGTCCGGATCCGCTCGATCAGGCCGGGAAGGTCGGCGGTCATGGCTCGCCCTTTCGGCCGTCCGGCCGTTCTTGCACTAAAGTGTAGGAAAATCTATTATAGCATTCATGCCGGGGCCTGACTTCCTTGATCTGCCGGCCAGGACGGCCAAGCCGCGCCGTACTGGCATCACCCACGTCCTGGACGCCGGCATCCCGCTGCGGCAGGCCGCCGACCTGCTGGACATGTGCGGGACGTACGTGGACGTCTGGAAGCTCGGCTGGGGCGTGGCCTACCTCGACCCGAACCTGGACGCGAAGCTCGAGCTGCTGGCGGCGCACCGGGTCCTGGCCTCGCCGGGCGGCACGCTGCTGGAGATCGCCTGGTCGCAGGGCCGGTCCGCGGAGTTCCTCGGCTGGGCCCAACGCGCGGGCTTCCCCTGCGTGGAGGTATCCGCCGGAACCGTGCCGATGGATGCCGCCGCTCAGGCGGGCCTGATCGCCGAGGCCGCCGAGCACTTTATCGTGCTCGCCGAGGTGGGCGCCAAGGATCCCGCGGTCCGCCTCACGCCCGATGACTGGGCCGCGGCGGTGACCCGTGGCCTGGAGGCCGGGGCGACGTGGGTCATCGCCGAGGGCCGGGCGAGCGGGAACGTAGGCATCTACTTCGCATCGGGCGGCGTGCGCGAGGACGTGGTCGAGGCAATGGTCGCCGCGGCCGGGACCGACAGCCTGGTCTTCGAGGCGCCGCGAGAAGAACAGCAGGCGTGGTTCGTCCGCCGGTTCGGCCCCGACGTGAACCTGGCCAATATCCGGCCGGCGGGTGCGCTGGGCCTGGAGACGCTCCGGCTCTCCCTGCGGGCGGACACCTACGATGCCTCGTCGGCCAGTCCGGTCGCCGCGTGCCGAACGTGACCGGGCCGATCGTGAACCTTGTTCCGGCCAGGTACCGGAACATCAGCGTCGCCAGCGTGCCGGTGCCCCTCGATGAGGCAAGCCTGCGCGCGCACTTCGTCGGTCGGCCCGCCTACCGGCAAACCCGTTACATCGTGGCCCAGGCGGGCGGGTCGCAGGCGGCCGGGGCGAGCGCGGTGGTCGAGGTCACTAAGAGCTCGGACGCACCCCTGTTCTCTGAGATAACGGCCGTCACCGTGATCGCACGGCCGGACGAGACGGCGTTCATCGAGGTACCCGAGGCGGACACCGGCATACCCACCGTCCTCGGCCGGATCGCCGCTGACCGCGCTCCAGGGGCCCGGTGCGTCATCGTGCGCGGGCGCTATGGCCACGTCGGATTCATCGTCGACCCGGCCCCGGTCAGGATCCGGGTGGTCGAGGTGGTTCCCCCGTCGCCGGCCAAGCTGGTCGACCAGGCGAGCCGGGTGCTCGAGCTGGCCGAGGACCTGCCCCCGGTCGAGCTTGTGCCCGAGCTCACGGATCTCGGCGCGCTGGCGGGAAGCTCGCCCGCCGGCCACTACCTTTTCCCCTGCCGGGCGGGAGCCGCGGCCGGGCCTGCCGAGGATTCCGCGGTCTCTTACCTCGATGAGATCCCGCCGCGGGCCGACTGGACGCTCGTGGGCTGCGCCCGGTCCCGTGCCATCCATGAGTGGTTCTACGGCGACGCGGTTCCGGTCGTAGACATGTGCCCCCGCCAGCTGGCGCGGCAGGCCGGGGCCGACGTAACGCTTCCGGTCCTCACCAAGTGCTGCCTGCTCGAGGACAAGATCGCGGTCGAGGACGGGCTCGTGGTCGTGCCCTGGGGAGCCAGCCTCGCCCAGGTCAGAGAGGGGCTGGGCCGCGCGGTCGCGATCGCCTCCGCCGCCCAGCGGGTCGGCCTATGAGCACCCGCATCACGGACTCGGCCCTCTACGGCCACCTGTGGGGGACCGAGGAGACCCGGGCCATATTCGGCGAGCAGGGCAGGCTGCAGGGCTGGCTGGACGTCATCGCGGCGCTGGCCCGGGCGCAGGCGGCGGAGGGCGTCATCCCGCCCGCCGCGGCCGGCGCGATCACAGAGCACGCACGGGCCGAGCTGATCGACCTGGACTACGCGGCCAGGCAGACGCGCGAGAGCTCTCATTCCGCCCTGGGCCTGATCCGCGCGCTGCAGGCGGTGCTGCCGGCCGACGCGCGGGATTACGTCTACGTCGGCGCCACGGTGCAGGACATCACCGACACCTGGACGTCGCTCGCCATCCGCCAGTTCGGCGGGATCGTCTGGCGTGACCTGCGGCGGATCGAGGATCAGCTGCTGTCCCTCGCGGTCGCGCACCGGTCGACCGTTATGGCGGGGCGGACGCATGGCCAGACGGGCAGCCCGGTGACGTTCGGCTGGAAGGCGGCGTCGTGGGCCGATGAGATCCGCCGGCACCTCGGCAGGTTGCGGGACGGGGCACCACGCTGGCTGGTGGGCCAGCTCGGCGGGGGCGTGGGCAGCCTGGTGTTCTACTCCGGCCGGGGCTTGGCGGTCCGGGCCGGGTTCTGCGGCGAGCTGGGCCTGGCCGATCCCGTCATCTCCTGGCTGTCATCCCGGGACCGGGGGGCCGAGGTCGCGCAGGTGCTCGCGCTGATCTGCGGGACCCTGGCGCGCATCGGGGTCGAGGTCTACGAGCTGCAGCGGCCGGAGATCGGCGAGCTCGCCGAGCCCGCTCTGCCGGGAGCGGTCGGCAGCATCACCATGCCGCACAAGCGCAACCCGGAGGCGAGCGAGCACCTCGACACGCTGGCCCGGCTGGCCCGGGCTCAGGCAGGCGTTATGGTCGAGGGGATGGCGCAGCAGCACGAGCGCGACGGCCGCGGCTGGAAGGCCGAATGGGTCGCGCTCCCGGAGGTCTGCCTGCTGACCGCGACCGCGTTGCGGACGGGGGTAGAGCTGACCGGCGGGCTGCGGGTCGACGCCGCGGCGATGCGGCGTAACGCCGGGCGCGACGGCTACGCGGGCAGCGAGCAGGCGCTGGCGCGGCTGGCTCCTGAGCTGGGCGCCCGCCGGGCGCAGGCGCTGCTGCAGGATGTCCTGGGCGCGGGCCTGGCGTCGGGCGTGACTGCGACCCGGGCGCTGGCCGAGGCTGGGCTGGCCGACGGACAGCTGGCCACTGACCCAGAGCCCGCACCAGACACCGGCGCGTGCGGCGACATCGTCGACATGGTGGTCGACCGGGCCCGGGCGGCCCGGGCCGCCGAGCCGCCAGAGTGGCCATGAGGCTCACGGGCCGGGTGGCGGACGAGCCGGTGGTCGGGTTCTGGGATACCGGAGGGATGTTGGCGGCCATCGCCTCGGCCGCTGGGGAGGTGCGATGACGCCCGGCCGCCCACTGTCCGCCGGGGCGGCCGCGGGACCGCCGACCGGTCCGCCTGCCGCCGAGCTGATCGCGGCCGGGTTCGAGCTCGAGAACGCGGACGCGCCGCTCCTGCACGACGGGATCAACCTGGCCGATCTCGCGCACGTGCTCGATCTCGCCCGCGCCGGGGTGATACCGCCGAAGGCAGCGCGCCTGCTGCTCGCGCTGCTGCTCGAGACGTTGCGGGTCCCGGCGGATGAGTTTCCCTACGAACCCGGCTACGGAGAGCCCTACAACTCCCGCGAGCGCTACTTCGTCGGCCGGGTCGGCGACGTGGCCGGCTGGCTGCACGCGGGCCGGCCGCGCCGCGAGGCGATGCGCATCGCGTTCCGGCTGCGCCTGCGCGACGGCCTGGTCGACCTGATCGAGGCGGCCGCGGACCTCGCGGCCGAGCTGGGCACCGTGGCCGAGGCGCACGCCGGGACGCTGATGGCCGACCAGACCTACCTCCAGCATGCGCAGCCTTCCACGTTCGGTCACTACCTGCTGTCCTTCGCCTTTCCCGTGCTGCGCGAGTGCGGGCGCCTTGACGAGGCGCTGACCTGGACGGACGCCAGCCCGGGCGGGGCAGGTTGCGTGAACGGCACCCGGCTGCGCTCCGACCGGGCGAACGTTGCCCGGCTGCTGGGCTTCCGGGCGGTCGCGGAGCACACGAGAGATGCCATGTGGCAGACCGATGGCCTGGTCGACATGATCGCCGCCGCCGCCGGGTTGTTGCTGACCCAGTCAAAGCTGGCCGAGGACCTGGAGATCTGGGCGAGCCAGGAGTTCGACTACGTGAGCCT
>WNFM01332710.1_pt2 | contig 18059 bp, 13 predicted proteins | sample 5400271 | NCBI WGS metagenome assembly WNFM01 (sample SAMN13153352, study PRJNA577476) | soil metagenome | isolation source: 60 cm saprolite on Douglas fir-dominated hillslope | place: USA:California | collected 2013-09-17 | reverse complement strand
CCTTAAGCGTTGGGCGCTTGCATCCTCGCAAACCCTTCAGGCCAACTGGCGCGAAGACGTAGCTTCTGCCGAAGCCGACCTTTTACCGAAGCCGACCTTTTAGCGAAGCCATGCTTTACCGAAGCTATGCCGTGGCGAATCGCGCGGCCCAGTGCGTTGCTTGCACAATTGTGGCCATGACTTACCTTTCCCGGAGGCAGCAGGGCGATTCGCGCCGCATCCGGGAGCCACAGGCCGCGCGCTTGAGTGCCTACAGCAGAGGCGGGAATCCCGCGCGACATGTCGAGCGGCGCTTGATCTGGGGACAAGTCAGGCTAGTGCGATGAAAATCCCGGCCTGCATATCCGGAACCGGCAAATCCTGTCGTGCTTAGTGTAAAACGCACACACGAGGGCGTTGATGATGTGGAGTCGGAGATGACGCAGCCTGCGAAGGTCCAAGAACCCTCGATGGAGGAGATTTTGGCGTCGATCCGGCGTATCATTGCCGACGACGAAGCAAAACCGGCCGCCGAAAAGCCCGCCCCCCCGGCCGCGGCGCCTGCGAAACCGGAGAAGCCCGTTGCCGCGGCGCCGGCACCCGCTCCGGCGCCACCGCCCGCCCCCGCAAAGCCCGCGCCACCCCCGCCGCCTGCCGCCCCCGCGCCCGCGCCAGCCGCGTCCAACAGCCAGGACGACATTGACGCCTTGCTGAACGGCCTCGATGAGGCGACATCGGCCGACGAGATCCGGCCGGCGCCCTTGCCCGAAGCCGAGGTATTCGAGCTCACCGACGAGATGGCGGTGGTGACACCGCCGCCGCCGCAGCCGTCGTTCCAGAAGGTCGAACCGGAGGACGATCTCGAATTTACCGAGGCCGCCAAGGCTCCGCCACGGCAAGGCGCGTTCGAACCGCCGCCGTTCGAAAGCGCGGCCCCGCAGCCGCAGATGCTGTCGCGCTCGACCGTGTCCGCCGTCGAAAGTGCCTTCAATACGCTGGCCCATACCGTGCTCAGCAACAACGCGCGCACGCTGGAGGATCTGGTCAAGGAAATGCTGCGGCCAATGCTGAAATCTTGGCTCGACGACAATCTGCCGGGATTGGTGGAGCGCATCGTCAAGGCCGAAATCGAGCGGGTTTCGCGCGGTCGATAGGGGCGCGTATTCGGCAAAAGTGGACACCGGTTTTGCGATCAGAATGCGCGCAAGTTGTGAAATCAGCCGATTGCCGGGCCTGATTCAGCCATTACATCGGGTTTTATCTAAGTTTTTGGCGTGCCTGTCTGGTTGACTTGGCGCGCCCGTGCGGCTTTAGAGCATGATCCGGAAAAGTGGAAACCGGTTTTCCGAAAAGATCATGCTCAAACAAAACGATAGCGGGGTCCGATTCAACTTCAGCTGAATCGGACCCCCGCGCCCCCTTCATATCTCCAAGATTGCACCCTGATGATCGAGAAAAACTACCAGCCTGCCGATATCGAAGGCCGCATGTCCCGCCTCTGGGAGGAGGCCGGCGCGTTCAAGGCCGGCCGCGTGGGGCGGCTTGATGCAAAACCGTTCACGATCGTGATCCCGCCGCCGAACGTCACGGGTTCGCTGCACATGGGCCACGCGCTCAACAACACGCTACAAGACATTCTCTGCCGTTTCGAGCGGATGCGCGGCCGCGATGTGCTGTGGCAACCCGGCACTGATCACGCCGGAATCGCGACCCAGATGGTGGTCGAGCGGCAATTGATGGAGCGGCAGGAGCCGGGCCGGCGCGAGACGGGACGCGCCAAATTCCTCGAGCGGGTCTGGCAATGGAAGTCCGAGAGCGGCGGCGTCATCGTCAACCAGCTGAAGCGGCTGGGCGCCTCCTGCGACTGGTCGCGCGAACGTTTTACGATGGACGAAGGCCTGTCGCGCGCGGTCGTAAAAGTGTTCGTCGAACTCTATCGCGAAGGGCTGATCTACAAGGACAAGCGGCTGGTCAATTGGGACCCTGCGCTCGTGACCGCGATTTCCGATCTCGAGGTGCAGCAAATCGAGGTCAAGGGCAGCCTTTGGTATTTGCGCTATCCGCTGGAGGGCAAGACCTTCAGCCCCGAAGATCCCACGAGTTTTATCGTGGTCGCCACCACGCGGCCGGAGACGATGCTTGGCGATACCGCGGTCGCGGTGCATCCGGACGATGAGCGCTACGCGAATCTGGTCGGCAAAAACGTGATCCTGGCGCTGGTCGGGCGAAAGATTCCGATTGTCGCCGACGAATATTCCGATCCGGAAAAAGGCTCGGGCGCGGTGAAGGTGACGCCGGCGCACGACTTCAACGATTTCGAGGTGGGCAAAAGGCACAACCTGCCGCAGATCAGCGTGCTCGATCGGGAGGGCGCGCTCAACCTCGTCGGCAACGAAGATTATTTGCGCGGATTGCCGGAAGCATCACACGAGTTCGCGGAGGAATTTCATGGCCTCGATCGCTTTGTCGCGCGCAAACGAATCCTGACGCGGCTGGAGGATTTTGGATTCCTGGAGAAGCCCGAACCTAACACGCATACGGTGCCGCATGGCGATCGCTCCGGCGTCGTCATCGAGCCGTATCTGACCGACCAATGGTATGTCGACGCCAAAACCCTGGCGCGGCCGGCGATTGCGGCGGTGCGTTCAGGCGCGACCGGTTTCGTGCCGAAGAACTGGGAAAAGACCTATTTCGAGTGGATGGAGAATATCCAGCCCTGGTGCATCTCGCGCCAGCTCTGGTGGGGCCATCAGATTCCCGCCTGGTACGGGCCGGACGGCAAGGTGTTCGTCGCCGAGACCGAGGAGGAGGCGGTCGGCCACGCGCTCGGCTACTACGCCGAGCAGGAGGTCATCACGCCGGAGCAGGGCCGGGAGATGGCGCTCGATCCCTCAAAGCGCGAAGGATTTATCACGCGCGACGAGGACGTGCTCGACACCTGGTTCTCCTCGGGGCTGTGGGCGTTCTCGACGCTCGGCTGGCCCGACGATACGCCGGAGGTGAAGCGCTATTATCCGACCAACGTGCTCGTCACCGGCTTCGACATCATCTTCTTCTGGGTTGCCCGGATGATGATGCTGGGCCTGCACTTCATGAAGGAGGCGCCGTTCTCGACGGTTTACATTCACGCGCTCGTCCGCGACGAGAAGGGCGCCAAGATGTCGAAGTCGAAAGGCAACGTCATCGACCCCCTGCATCTGATCGACGAATTCGGCGCCGACGCCCTGCGCTTCACGCTGGCCGCGATGGCCGCCCAGGGCCGCGACATCAAGCTCGCCGCGAGCCGCGTCGATGGCTATCGGAGTTTCGCGACCAAGCTATGGAACGCCTGCCGCTTCGCGGAGATGAACGCGTGTGTGCTGCCTGCGGACTTTGATCCGACGAAAGCGAAGCAGACGCTGAACCGTTGGATCGCCCATGAGACGGCGCGAGCGACGCGCGAGGTGACCGAGGCCATCGAAGCCTACCGGTTCAATGATGCCGCCAACGCGGTCTATCGTTTCGTCTGGAACGTCTATTGCGACTGGTACATCGAACTTGCGAAACCCGTACTGATGGGCGAGGAGGGCGCCGCCAAGGCCGAGACCCGGGCCATGGTGGCGTGGGCGCGCGACGAGATTCTAAAACTGCTGCACCCGTTCATGCCCTTCATCACCGAGGAGCTGTGGGCGGTCACCGCAAAGCGCGACGGCCTGCTGGCGTTGGCGCCTTGGTCACGCAAGGCAAAAGGGCTAACGCCGGAGCAATTGGCCGCGGTATCGACCGCGAGCCCGAGCGACGCCTTGATTCCGCCGGTCATCCTGGCGCTCGACGCCGAGGAGTTCAGCGATCCAGCCGCCGAGGCCGAGATCGGCTGGGTGGTCGATCTCGTCACCGCGATCCGCTCGGTGCGCGCGGAGTTGAACATTACACCGGCGACGTTGATCCCGCTGGTGCTCGCCGGCGCATCCGCTGAAACAAGAGCGCGCGCGCAACGCTGGACCGACGTCATCAACCGCATGGCCCGGCTGTCCGACATTTCCTTTGCCGATCGCCCACCGGAAGGCGCCGTGCAGCTCTTGGTCCGCGGTGAGGTCGCGGCGTTGCCGCTCAAAGGCGTGATCGATTTTTCCGCCGAGCGTGCACGGCTCGACAAGGAACTGGCAAAAGCCGAGACCGACATCAAGCGCGTCGACACAAAACTTTCTAACGAGAAATTCGTCGCCAACGCGCCGGAAGAGATCGTCGAAGAGGAAAAAGAAAAGCGCGAGGCGGCGGTGGCGCGGAAGACAAAACTTTTGGAAGCGCTTGAGCGGCTCAAGCTCGCCAGGTAGTCCGTCTGTCGTCCCAGAGTCTAATATGTCACCATGTTTCGGCGGCTACGTCGAAACGCGTGCTCCACGCGCCCGGCCTTTCCAGCAAAACGCCCAACAGCCATCATGATGTGCTATTTAAGTCTGGACTGGCGTTTGGAACCGACTGCCCACGCTTGGATTCAGATCAATTCAGGTCGGCCCCCAAGGATCTGCTGCCGCGCTGCGGCAGGCTGAGCATAACCATGCCAGAGAATTCGGAGCGTCCCACCCCGAGTTCCGAAGACCGCCTTCGGACTGTGATGGCATGGGCAGCGGTTGTTGGGACGGCATTGTTGGGAGCGTCAGCTTTCACGCTCGTCCTCTGGAGAGGCTTCAGAGATCAAGCTTGGGTTTCCACTGCGCAACAACACTTTGCCGCGGTAATCGGCCTTCCGATGTCAGCAATCGCTGCCCTGTTCATTGTGCTTGTTCTCAGGATTGCATCTGGGCCGATTGAGGTTGAGGTGGGTCCGCTCAAGTTCAAGGGCGCCGCGGCACCTGTAGTGTTTTGGTTGATTTGCTTTGTTGCTATCGCCCTGATGATCAAACTCTTGTGGGCCAGCGGATAAACAATCGGGTCCGAAGCCAGGTGCACCAGTCCGCTAATGGCAGCACTTTTCCGACGTAGGCGGTCAAGCCGACGATGTCGGCCTCTTGGAGGAAAGCGGACATCGCGGGTGTGCGCGCCGAGGTGTGGAAATGACGCTTAGCTGACGCACACTCTCAAAAAAACAATTTCGACAAGATGTGGGCCGGTTCAACTTTCTCGCTGTTCGGTTCACGATGAGGAAACCAGCGACTGGAGAGCCGTATGCGGGAAAACCGCCCGTACGGTTCGGAGGGAGGGGAGGCCAAAAGCCTTCCCTACCCCTATCAGCCTCTTTTGCGGCGACGTCTTCGCTTCGCTCGCAATGACGGCGTCAAAACGGCTTGCTGAGAAATCTCGAACCCTTCAGCCCATATCGCCAGGGCAGCTCGACCGCTTTTGTAATCCCGATCCGCAACCCCGTCGCGACGTCAACCTTGCCGATCCGCGCATGAAGCGCGATCGGCGCGGCGTCGAGTGCGAGGCCATTGTGCTCATCGGTGATGCCGAGCGCCTCGGTCAGCTTGCCCGGTCCCGAGCACAGCGACCGCTCGTCGTGCAATCCGCGCCGGCGGCGCATCGCGGCAAGGCCGTGGGTCGGCTGCAGGGCGCGGATCAAGACCGCGCTGGCGGAGCCTTCCTTCTCGCAGACGAAATTGACGCACCAATGGATGCCGTAGGAGCGGTAGACATAGGCAAAACCGGGCGGGCCGAACATCACCCTGTTGCGCGGCGTCGGCCCGCGGAACGAATGCGCGGCCGGCTCGGTGTGATGATAGGCCTCGACCTCGACGATGATGCCGCCGACCCCATTGACCAGAAGCGTCGCGCCGATCAGGTCGGGGGCGACCTGATGCACGCTGCGGCCGAAGAACGCGCGCTTCAGCGGCTTGCCCAAAAGGGGCGCGACGGTGGCGGGGGTGGGGCTTTGAGCCATTCCAATCGGGGGCGGGCAAATCAGGGCGGGGAGAAAATATGGCAGAGGATGCCATAAGCGAAAGGCAGTGGGCTAACAAGGCGAGCGGTTGCGATTTGGCCCCAAGCGGATTAGCTAAGATACCTGCCCAGATCGGACATTCTATGGTCGTCGTCGTCGATACCGTTTCAGCTACGCCCTTGCGTCCGCGTCACCCGGAAAAGGTCAACCGGCCGGATGCGGTCTCGCCGCCGAAGCCGGACTGGATCCGCGTGCGCGCGCCGAATACCCGCGGCTATGCCGACACCCGCAACATCGTCAAGGAGAACGGCCTGGTCACGGTCTGCGAGGAGGCCGGCTGCCCGAACATCGGGGAGTGCTGGGACAAGAAGCACGCCACCTTCATGATCATGGGCGACACCTGCACCAGGGCCTGCGCCTTCTGCAACGTCAAGACAGGTTTACCCGGCGCGCTCGATGCGCACGAGCCGGAACACGTCGCGGAAGCCACCTTCAAGCTTGGGCTCGCCCATATCGTGGTCACCTCGGTCGATCGCGATGATCTGGCCGATGGCGGCGCCGAGCATTTTGCAAAAACCATTCGCGCGATCCGCGCGCGCTGCCCGACCACGACCATCGAGATCCTGACGCCGGATTTTTTGCGCAAGGAGGGCGCGCTTGAAATCGTGGCGGCGGCAAAACCCGACGTGTTCAATCATAATCTCGAAACGGTGCCGTCGCGTTACCTGAGCGTGCGGCCAGGCGCGCGCTATTTTCACTCGATCCGGCTATTGCAGCGGGTCAAGGAAATCGACCCCAATCTCTTCACCAAATCCGGCATCATGGTTGGCCTCGGCGAGGAGCGTCACGAGGTGTTGCAGGTGATGGACGATCTGCGCTCGGCGGATGTCGACTTTCTAACCATCGGCCAGTATCTGCAGCCGACCCGGAAGCATCACGCCGTGATGCGCTATGTGCCGCCGGACGAATTCTCAGCCTACGAGAAGGTCGCCTACGCCAAGGGCTTCTTGATGGTGTCGGCGAGCCCGCTGACGCGCTCGTCGCATCACGCCGGCGATGATTTCGCAAGGCTCAGGGCGGCGCGCGCTGCCCTCGTGCGCTGATTTGCGGATTTTAAATCATGGAGCGCATTCTTGTGATGGGATCGTCCGGGTCCGGCAAGTCGACGTTTGCGCGACGGCTTTCTACTATGACTGGGATTCCGATGGTGTCGCTAGATGCGCTCTACTGGAGACCCGGTTGGATACCGTCAGACCCGGCCGAATTCGAAGAGCGCGTCACCGACGTCGCTTGCCAGCCGCGCTGGATCATGGACGGCAACTATATCTCACACGGCGGCGAAATCCGCCGCAGGGTTGCCGACGGCGTTTTCTGGTTCGATCTGCCGCGAAGAACCTGCATGGTTGGAATCCTGGCGAGGATCGCGACGAGCTATGGTCAGGTGCGGCCGGAAATGGCGCCTGGCTGCCCGGAAAAGATCGACGCCGAATTTTTCCGGTATGTCTGGACCTATCGTGCGCGGCAGCGGCCGAAGCTATTAAAATACTTCGAGGGATTGCGGCCGGATCAGGCCTTTATCTGCTTCACGAGCCGGGTACAGGCGAAGCGCTATTTGACGGATGTTCGGTCAACGGCCATCCAGGCGAGCGTTCACTGATGCCGCAGTTTTCCAATAAGCGCCGGGTTCAGCATAGCGCATCAGAGATGTTCGACCTGGTGGCCGATGTCGAGCGCTATCCTGAATTCGTGCCGCTGTGCAGCACGCTGAAAATACGCCAGCGCACGCAAAGGCCAGACGGCACCGAGATCGTGGTCTGCGACATGACGGTGTCGTTCAAATTGATACGGGAAGCTTTTACTAGCCGGGTGACGCTCGACCGTCCCAATTTGAAAATCCTGGTCGAATATTTGCGCGGGCCGTTTTCCAACCTCGAGAACCGCTGGTCGTTCGAGCCGAAGGCGGACGATGCGTGCGATGTCGGATTTTTCATTTCTTATGAATTTCGCAGCCGGATGCTGGCGATGCTGATGGGAACGATGTTCGACGCCGCATTCCAGCGCTTCGCAGCGGCGTTCGAAAAGCGCGCGGATGCGATTTATGGCAAGGCGGCCTAGAGGTTCGCGTTTCGTACGTTACGCCCGCGGCGGCCGCCGCCGTTTGACGCCGTTGCGCCGCGGCGAGCGCGCGACGCGGGGACGGAGCCGGGCGGCGGCCTCAAGGCGCGGTTTTGCCAGCGCCTGCGGTCCGCGTGCCAATTCCATCAGCATCCTGAGCGCCTCGACCACCGAGCGCAGCCGCACCGCGCTGCGGCCGATCGCGCCAAAACGGCATTCGCGGTGCACGATCCTGCCGTCGCGGGCGGCCACGGCAAAATGCACGAGGCCGACCGGCTTGCCCGGCGTCGCGCCGCCCGGGCCTGCGATGCCGGTAATGGCGACGGCGAGATCGACGTCAGCGCGTTCCAGCGCTCCGATCGCCATCGCGGTCGCGGTCTCCTTGCTGACCGCACCGAAGGTCGCAAGCGTCGTTGTCTTGACGCCGAGCATCGCGCGCTTGGCCTCGTTGGAATAAGTGACAAAGCCGCGGTCGATGACGTCGGAGGAACCAGGAATATCCGTGAGCGCGCCGGCGACCAGGCCGCCGGTGCAGGATTCCGCGGTCGCGATGGTCAATTTGCGCATCCGGCACAGATCGAGCAGCGAGCGGGAGAGGGCGCGGGCGTCGCTGCCGCTCATTTCAGTCGCTCCACCCTTTATCACCAAATGGGAGACGGACAGTTACGCACGCCGTCGCTGCGATGCCTTCCTCGCGGCCGGTAAAACCGAGCCGTTCGCTGGTGGTCGCTTTCACCGCGACCCGCGAGATATTCAGCCCCGTGATCTCGGCAATGCGTGCACGCATAATGTCGCGCAATGGTCCGATTTTCGGGCGCTCGCAAATCAGCGTCACTTCGAGATTGGCGATGCGGCCGTCGCGCGCGGTGACGCGGTCGATGGCGTATTTCAGGAAGCGGTCGGAGGCGGCCCCCTTCCATTGCGGGTCGCTCGGCGGAAAGTGCGAGCCGATATCGCCGTCGGCCAGCGCGCCGAGGATGGCGTCGACCAGCGCATGCAGGCCGACATCGCCGTCGGAATGGGCGAGAAAGCCGCGTGTGTGCGGCACGCGAACGCCGCAGATCATCAGATGATCGCCGTCGCCGAAGGCGTGCACGTCGTAACCGGTCCCGGTCCTGATATCGCCGAGCAAGCTTGCGAGGCGGGCTTCCTCGCGGACAAAATCTTCCGAGGTCGTGAGTTTCATGTTCGCAGCATCGCCTTCGAACGTCGCTACCGTCAATCCCGCCCATTCGGCGATCGCCGCGTCGTCGGTGAAATCGCGGCGGCCCTCGCGCGCGGCGCGGCGATGGGCGTCGAGGATCACATCATACCGGAACGCCTGCGGCGTTTGCGCGATTCTCAAACGCGCGCGCTCCGGCGTCGCCTCGACGTCGCCGCTTTCGCTGACCTGTTTGACGGTATCGGCGATCGGCATCGCGGGAATGGCAGCTCCCGTGCGCAACGCAGCTTCGATCGCGCGCGAGATCAGCGCTGCCGAGACGAACGGCCGCGCCGCATCGTGGATCAGAACCACATCCGGCTTCACGCTCGCAAGCGCCTCGAGTCCGGCATGCACCGAGGCCTGGCGGGTGGCTCCGCCATGGGCCGGCGGCTGGTAGCGCAACGCGCTGACGGCCTCATTGAAGACCGCGGTGTCGTCCGGATTCAAAACCGGCTGCACCGCAAAAACCTGTGGATGACAGCAGAACGGTTCCATCGCCCGGAAAATGACGGTCTGGCCCCCGATGACGCGATATTGCTTCGGTCCGCCCGAGCCCGCGCGCAGTCCGCGTCCGGCCGCGACAAGGATGGCTGCAGTCCGTGGTGATGTCGGCATTTGACGCAATTACGGGCGAATCGGGGTTGATAGGGGCAGCAGTGGTCCGCTGGCGCACAGCCCTTACCATGCTGTGGCCGCAAAACGGAATGATTCCCAATTGCTTTGGGAATGGCATATTTTGCTGCAGTGCACTTGCAGAATTGTCAGACTTGTCTAAAGTGTAGGCATGAAGCTTGACTGCACAAGATTTGTGCTCAAAATGGGTACCGGCAGCCGCGATGAGGCGCCTGCCAGAAACATGAGAATCCCGTGACCGGCTCGGCAATATCACGGTCTAAGCCGTTGAAAATAGGCAATATTACGCTCGCCAACCGGGTTCTTCTGGCGCCCATGTCGGGCGTCACCGATGCACCCTTTCGACGGCTGGCGGCCGGACTCGGCGTCGGCCTTGTGGTCTCCGAGATGACCGCGAGCGACGATCTTGTCCATGGCCGCGCCATGTCGCAATTGCGCTGCGAGGCAACCGGCATCGGTCCGCATGTCGTTCAACTGGCCGGCTGCGAGGCCCGCTGGATGGCGGAGGGCGCGCGGGTCGCCGAAGCCGCCGGTGCCGATATCATCGATATCAATATGGGTTGTCCAGCACGGCATGTGACCGGCGGGCAGTCCGGCTCGGCCTTGATGCGCGATGTCGATCATGCCGAGAAATTGATCGACGCGACGATATCGGCCGTGACGGTACCGGTGACGCTGAAGATGCGGCTCGGCTGGGACGATCGCTCGCGGAACGCGCCAGAATTGGCACGCCGCGCCGAGCAGGCCGGCGTGCAGATGATTTCCGTGCACGGCCGCACCCGCTGCCAGTTCTACAAGGGCGAGGCCGATTGGGGCGCGGTGCGCGCGGTCAGGGATGCGATCGCTATTCCGCTGGTCGTCAACGGCGATATCACCTCGTTCGAGAAGGCAGTGTCCGCGCTTGCAATGTCCGGAGCCGACGCGGTCATGATCGGCCGTGGCGCGCAGGGTCAGCCATGGCTGCCCGGTCAGATCGGACGCCGCCTGGAGACCGGTATCGCCGAGGCCCCGCCATCGCTGGCGCAGCAGCTCAGCCACGTCCGTGCGCTCTATGACGACGTTTGCACGCTGTATGGACTGCGCATCGGCCTTCGCCATGCACGCAAGCATCTCGGCTGGGCGCTGGAAATCGCGGCGCGATATAGCCGCACGCCGGCACACACGCTCAAGACCTGGCGCGAGCGGATCCTGACATCGGAGGATCCGCATAAAGTTCACCGATTTCTTCAGGATGCATTCGACGATTTTGCATGGAGCGCCGCCGCATGAACTCGGCCGCAGAAAATCGCCGACCGGTGCCGTCAGACGGTGACGCCATCCTCAACGCGCTGCCGAACCCGGTGCTCCTGGTAGCGCCCGACGGCAGGATCGTCGATGCCAACATGGCTGCGGAATCCTTCTTCGAGATTTCCACGCAATTTCTGCAACGGCAGTCGCTCAAAGAGCTGGTGCCGTTCGGCAGTCCCTTGCTGGCGCTGATCGATCAGGTGCGCAGTAGCGGCTCGCCGGTCAACGAATACAAGGTTGATCTCGGCACGCCGCGGATCGGCGGCGATCGCCAGGTCGATCTGCATGTGGCCCCGCTCACCGAACGGCCCGGTCATATCGTGGTGATGCTGCAGGAGCGCACCATCGCCGACAAGATGGACCGGCAACTGACCCATCGCAGTGCCGCGCGCTCGGTGATCGCGCTGGCCGCGATGCTGGCGCATGAAATCAAGAACCCGCTGTCCGGCATCCGCGGCGCGGCGCAGCTTCTGGAGCAGGCGGCTTCCTCGGAAGACCGCATGCTGACGCGACTGATCTGCGACGAAGCCGACCGCATCGTCACGCTGGTCGACCGCATGGAAGTGTTCGGCGACGACCGGCCGGTGGCGCGCGGCCCGGTCAACATTCATTCGGTGCTCGATCACGTCAAGCGATTGGCGCAGTCGGGCTTCGCCCGCAATATCCGCTTTGTCGAGGAATATGATCCGTCGCTGCCGCCGGTGCTCGCCAATCAGGACCAGTTGATTCAGGTGTTTCTGAACCTGGTGAAGAATGCTGCCGAGGCCGTGGTCGATCTCGGCAGCGACGCGGAGATCCAGCTCACCACCGCGTTCCGTCCCGGCGTCCGTCTCTCGGTGCCGGGCAAGAAATCGCGGGTGTCGCTGCCGCTCGAATTCTGCGTCAAGGACAACGGCCCCGGGGTGCCCGAGGATCTGTTGCCCAATCTGTTCGATCCCTTTGTCACCACGAAACCTACGGGAAGCGGTTTGGGTCTGGCGCTGGTGGCGAAGATCGTCGGCGATCACGGCGGCATCATCGAATGCGAATCCCAGCCCCGGAAGACCATTTTCCGCGTGCTGCTGCCGATGTTCAACACCGCCAAACAACTAGATCAAAGCCATCGCGATGACGTTTCGGGGACGCCGTTGCATGCCTCACAGAACACAAGATGAGGAATCATGACGATGCCCGCAGGTAGCATACTCGTCGCTGACGACGACACGGCGATCCGCACGGTTTTGAACCAGGCTCTCTCGCGCGCCGGATATGAGGTGCGACTGACGGGGAACGCGGCGACGTTGTGGCGCTGGGTGAGCCAGGGCGAGGGCGATCTCGTTATCACCGACGTCGTGATGCCGGACGAGAACGCATTCGACCTGTTGCCGCGGATCAAGAAGATGCGGCCCAATCTCCCGGTTATCGTGATGAGTGCGCAGAACACCTTCATGACCGCGATCCGCGCATCCGAACGCGGCGCCTATGAATATCTGCCAAAGCCGTTCGACCTGAAGGAGCTGATCGCGATCGTCGGCCGGGCGCTGGCGGAGCCGAAGGAGCGGGTGGCGAACCAGGTCGACGAGTCCGAGTTCGACTCGATCCCGCTGGTCGGCCGGTCGCCGGCGATGCAGGAGATCTACCGGGTGCTGGCGCGGCTGATGCAGACCGACCTCACCGTGATGATCTCGGGCGAATCCGGCACCGGCAAGGAATTGGTGGCGCGCGCGCTGCACGATTATGGCAAGCGCCGCAACGGCCCGTTTGTTGCCGTTAACATGGCGGCAATCCCGCGCGATCTCATCGAATCCGAATTGTTCGGCCATGAACGCGGCGCCTTCACCGGCGCCAACACCCGCGCCTCCGGCCGGTTCGAGCAGGCCGAGGGCGGCACGCTGTTTCTCGACGAAATCGGCGACATGCCGATGGAGGCGCAGACTCGTCTGTTGCGGGTGCTGCAGCAGGGCGAATACACCACCGTCGGCGGCCGCACCCCGATCAAGACCGACGTGCGCATCGTTGCCGCCAGCAACAAGGATCTGCGCATTCTGATTCAGCAGGGCCTGTTCCGCGAGGACCTGTTCTTTCGCCTCAACGTCGTGCCGCTGCGGCTTCCTCCGTTGCGCGAACGGATCGAGGATCTGCCCGACCTGATCCGGCATTTCTTCGCGCTCGCGGAGAAGGACGGGCTGCCGCCGAAGAAGCTCGATGCGCTGGCGCTGGAGCGCCTGAAGCAGCATCGCTGGCCGGGCAATGTCCGCGAACTTGAAAACCTCGCGCGCCGGCTCGCGGCTCTGTATCCGCAGGACGTGATCACGGCCTCGGTGATCGACGGCGAATTGGCGCCGCCCGCTGTGACGTCAGGCGGCAATGCGCACCACGGCGTCGACAATCTCGCCGGCGCGGTCGAAGCCTATTTGTCGTCGCACTTTTCGGGTTTCCCCAACGGCGTGCCGCCGCCCGGGCTCTATCACCGGATCCTCAAGGAAATCGAGGTGCCGCTGCTCACGGCAGCCCTGGCGGCGACGAGAGGCAATCAAATCCGCGCGGCCGACCTGCTCGGGCTCAACCGCAACACGCTGCGCAAGAAGATTCGGGACCTGGACATCCAGGTCTACCGGAGCGGCAATTAGCGGCGTTCGGAACCGGAACACGACGCGCACTCCGGCAGGCAGTAAGCCGCTGTGGAACGAAAATTTTGATGGCAAGCCACGCCGCGGATTTGTCGCAATTTGGCAACAATGTGATATGAATGCATCAGTCCGTCGCCGACATTGATCCGGCGGGCGGAAGGCCATCATCTCACCCCTTGCCGGAATGACCAGCGCAGAGACCACGGCCGCATCGTTTGATCCGTCGTTTGCTGAATCCAAGGGCTCGTCCCTGTGGAGGTGGCTGGCGCCGTTTGCGGTCGGCCTGGCGCTGCTCTCGACGTTCCTGACCTTCGTGGTGCTGACAGGCCTGACCCCGATCGAACCGACCAGGGCCGTCGTCCTTTCCTTCCTGATGATCAATGGCGCCACCATTCTGGTCCTGATCGCCATCATCGTCCGCGAAGTCTGGCAGGTGATGCTGGCACGGCGCCGGGGCCGGGCGGCGGCGCGGTTGCACATCCAGATCGTCAGCCTGTTTTCCGTGATCGCGGTGTTGCCGGCCGTGCTGGTGGCGATCATCGCCAATGTCACCATCGATCGCGGCCTCGATCGGCTGTTCTCGGGTCCGACCCGCGAGGTGATCCAGAATTCACTGATTATTGCCCACGCCTATTTGCAGGAACACGCCCAGCTTATTCGCGGCGACATTCTGGAAATGGCCAACGATATCTCCCATGCCCGGCCGCTGTTCGACCAGGACCGCGGCACGTTCCGTGACCTGCTGACGGCGAGCGCCACCTCGCGCAACCTGCCGGGCGCGATGCTGATCGACAAGGACCGCAATATTCTGGAGACCGCGCAAACCGGGATTCAACTGGCGTTCACGGCGCCGGATCCGGACTTCCTGAAGAACGTCGAGGAGAACGAACCGCAGATCGCGGTGCTTCCCGAAACCAACTACGTCGCGGCCGTGATCCGGCTGCGGGCGTTCAACGACACCTTTCTCTACGTGGTGCGTCTGCTCGATCCCCGCGTGGTCGCGCAGGTCAACGAAACCCAGGCCTCGGTGGCCGAATATGCGGAGATCGAATCGCGCCGACTCGGCATCCAGGTCAATTTTGCGCTGATGTTTGCGGTGATTGCGCTGACGATCCTGATGGCGTCCGTGCTGATCGGGCTGAACTTCGCCAATTGGCTGGTCGCTCCGATAAGGCGGCTGATGAGCGCCGCCAGTATCGTTTCGACCGGCGATCTGCATGTGCAGGTGCCGGTGCACGGCTCGAAGGGCGATCTCGCCCAGCTCGGCGAGACCTTCAACAAGATGACGCAGGAGTTACGCACCCAGCGCGACGAGCTCGTCAGCGCCAGCGACCTCATCGACAGCCGTCGCCGGTTCATCGAGGCAGTATTGTCCTCGGCGAGCGCCGGCATTATCGGCGTCGATGCCTCGGGGAGCGTCGGCATCCTCAATCGCTCGGCCGAAAAGCTGATCGGGCACGCGGAATCGGAGACCCTGGGTCACCCGCTGTCGGACGTGCTGCCCGAGCTCGACGACATGATGAAAACGGCGCGGGAAGGCGCACAACGGCTGGTGCAGGGCCAGATCACGATTACCCGCGACGGCCGCGAGCGCAACCTTTCGGTTCGCGTCAGTGCCGAACAGACCAGCCAGTCGCGCGACAGCTACATCATCACGCTTGACGATATCACCGAGCTCGTTTCGGCCCAGCGCACCTCGGCATGGGCCGACGTCGCCCGCCGCATCGCCCATGAAATCAAAAATCCGCTGACGCCGATCCAGCTTTCGGCCGAGCGCATCCGCCGCAAGTTCGGCAAGGTGATCACCGAGGACAAGGCGGTGTTCGAGCAGTGCACTGATACCATCGTGCGGCAGGTCGACGACATCAGGCGGATGGTCGATGAATTCTCCCGCTTCGCGCGGATGCCCAAGCCCGTGATCGAGGGCGAGGACGTCGCCGACACCGTGCGCCAGGCGGTATTCCTGATGCGGGTCGGCCACCCCGACATCGATATCGACGTCGATATCAAGGAAGAGCCGATGCGGGCCCATTTCGACCGCCGGCTGATTTCGCAGGCGCTGACCAACATCATCAAGAACGCGACGGAAGCCATCGAAGCCGTTCCGCCGGACAAATTGGGCAAGGGTCGCATTGATGTCATCGCCGCGCGCGAGAACGATGACATTGTGATTGACGTCATCGATAACGGTATCGGCCTGCCGAAGGTTGCGCGGGCGCGTCTGCTCGAACCCTACGTCACGACGCGTGAAAAGGGCACCGGCCTCGGGCTCGCCATTGTCGGCCGCGTTCTCGAGGACCATGGCGGCCGGATCGAACTTAACGATGCCACGGACATCCGTCCCGGCGCGCGGGGGGCCTGGATGCGATTGCGCTTCGCCATATCGGGCCATGCCCCGAAGCCCGAAGTGAAGGAGCCAGCCCCCGAAACAAAACCGCCGGCATCCGAAACCGCCGAGCCGGCTGATGTGACCAACAATGAAACAAAAATCAAAGCCGCAACAGGCAGCTGACAAGACAGGCGCGACCCATGGCTAATGACATTCTCATTGTCGATGACGAAGCAGATATTCGTGATCTGGTTGCAGGCATTCTTGACGACGAGGGTTTTACGACCCGGACTGCGCGCGACAGCGATTCGGCGCTGGCGGAAATTTCCAACCGCCGCCCGCATTTGGTGTTTCTTGACATCTGGCTGCAGGGCTCCAAGCTCGACGGTCTGCAATTGCTGGAGCAGGTCAAGCGCGACCATGCCGATCTGCCGGTCGTGATGATCTCCGGACACGGCAATATCGAAACCGCGGTCGCCGCCATCAAGCGTGGCGCTTACGATTTCATCGAAAAGCCCTTCAAGTCCGACCGGCTGATCCTGGTGGCGACGCGGGCGCTGGAGACCTCACGGCTGAAGCGCGAAGTCAAGGAACTCAAGCAGCTTGCGCCGGCCGCCAGCATCCTGACCGGGCGTTCCGCCTGCATGAATCAGCTGCGCCAGACCATCGACCGGGCCGCCAAGGCCAACAGCCGTATCCTGATCGTCGGGCCGTCCGGTTCGGGTAAGGAACTTGCGGCGCGCACGCTGCATAACGCCTCGAGCCGCGCCGAAGGACCGTTCGTCGTCATCAACGCCGCGGCGATCACGCCAGAGCGCATGGAAATCGAGCTGTTCGGCGTCGAGCAGTCCAATGGCGAGCATCAACGCAAGCCGGGTGCGCTGGAAGAGGCCCATAGCGGCACGCTCTTTATCGACGAAGTCGGCGACATGCCGCGTGAAACCCAGAACAAGATCCTGCGCGTGCTGGTCGATCAGACGTTCCAGCGATCCGGCGGCACCAATAAGGTCAATGTCGACGTCCGCATCGTCTCCTCGACCGCGCGCAATCTGGAGGAGGAGATCGCGCAAGGGCGGTTCCGCGAGGATCTCTACCATCGGCTGTCGGTGGTTCCGATCCGCGTACCGCCGCTATCGGAGCGCCGCGAGGACATTCCGGAATTGATCGACTATTTCATGGACCAGATCTCGGCTGCGACCGGCTTGCCGAAGCGCCAGATCGGCCAGGATGCGATGGCGGTCTTGCAGTCGCATGTCTGGCCCGGAAACGTCCGCCAGCTTCGCAACAATGTCGAGCGCGTCATGATTCTGGCGAGCGGCGGCCCGGAGGTCATCATAACAGCCGATATGCTGCCGCAGGACGTAGGCTCGATGGTACCGGCGATGCCGACCAGCAATAATGGCGAGCACATCATGGGCTTGCCGCTTCGCGAGGCGCGGGAGGTGTTCGAGCGCGACTACCTGATTGCGCAGATCAGCCGCTTTTCCGGAAATATCTCGCGCACGGCGGAATTCGTCGGTATGGAGCGCTCGGCGCTGCATCGGAAGCTCAAGGCGCTCGGCGTTGGCTAAGTGTCGCACCCCAGGGTTTCATTTCATGGGTTCGGTTTCATGCAATTGCTTGAGAAATTTCATCTCTTTCCGGGCTTTTACGGGGAATTGCGCTGTCGTTTGATGCAGGTGCCGTGCGAACTGGCTTGCCTAAAAACCGCGCCTGCCCTCTAATCGTGCTGCCGCACCGCCCAGAGGGGGATCTCAGGGGATGCGCGGCAACCGGGTGACGCTCCGCAAGAGAGCTGCAATCGGTTCAATAAAAAGAAACAAAAGCGGGACAAAAACAATGGCGGCAGACCGCGCACAGAATCTACAAGACACCTTCCTTAATCACGTTCGCAAAACCAAAACGCCACTGACGATCTTTCTGGTCAATGGGGTGAAGCTGCAGGGCATTGTCACCTGGTTCGACAATTTCTGCCTGCTGCTCCGGCGCGACGGTCATTCGCAGCTTGTCTACAAGCATGCGATCTCGACCATCATGCCGGGCGCT
>WNFM01000116.1_pt3 | contig 18059 bp, 14 predicted proteins | sample 5400271 | NCBI WGS metagenome assembly WNFM01 (sample SAMN13153352, study PRJNA577476) | soil metagenome | isolation source: 60 cm saprolite on Douglas fir-dominated hillslope | place: USA:California | collected 2013-09-17 | reverse complement strand
TTTGGCAAATTGCGGTAGGGGTCGCCCGATCCGGGCGGTTCGATCTTGATCACCTCGGCGCCGAAATCCGACAGCACGGTCGCGGCCGCGGGTGCTGCGATGAAACTCGCGCAGTCCAGAACCTTGAGGCCGTCAAAGATGCCGTCTTCCATTTGAAATCGCTCCCGTGAGGTTTTGTCAGTCTTGTTCCGCGTGCTGGAATTACGCTTGCGAACGATCAGGATGAAGCGCCATTTGACCGATGTTAGTAGCTCGATGCAACGACAGTTTTCAACGTCATTGCGAGCCAACGGGTCGCGCGAACGCGCGCCCGATGACAGGCTCCGCGAAGCAATCCATAGAGCCGCACGTAAAGACCCGGATTGCTTCGTCGCTTGCGCTTCTCGCAATGACGGAGACTTCCTCATTCCGTACCCGACATCAGCGCCGCGTTGCCGCCGGCGGCGGCCGTGTTGATGGTCACGGTCTGTTCGGTCGCAAAGCGCGTCAGGTAGTGCGGCCCGCCGGCTTTTGGACCGGTGCCCGACAACCCCTGTCCGCCGAACGGCTGCACGCCGACCACGGCGCCGATCATGTTGCGGTTGACATAGACGTTGCCGACCGAAAGCCGGTCGATCACGCCATCGACCAAATCGTCGATGCGGGAGTGAATGCCGAGCGTCAGCCCGTAACCGCTGCGCTCGATTGCTTGCAGCACGCGGTCGAGATTTTCCGCGCGGTAGCGCACCACATGCAGCACGGGTCCGAACACTTCCTCGGTCAGTTGATCGGCATCGGCCAATTCGAAGATATGCGGCGCGACGTGATTGCCTGACGGAGCGGTGCCGGCGAAATGCACGCGGGCTTCGTTCTTCATCCGCGCGATGTGGCTTTCCAGCCGCTGTTTTGCGTCCGCGTCGATCACCGGCCCGATATGGGTCGCCAATTCGCGCGGATCGCCGATCCGGAGTTCGCGGGCGGCGCCGGCGATCATCTCGATCGTGCGGTCGGCGACGTCGTCCTGGACGAACAGCAACCGCAAGGCCGAGCAGCGTTGGCCGGCGGAGCGGAACGCCGATGTCACGACGTCGTCGGCGACCTGCTCGGGCAGCGCGGTTGCGTCGACGATCATGGCGTTGATGCCGCCGGTTTCCGCGATCAGCGGCGCGATCGGGCCGTCCTTGGCCGCCAGCGTGCGGTTGATCGATCGCGCAACCTCGGTCGAACCGGTGAAGACGACACCGGCGATATCAGGGTGCGCCGTCAGTGCCGCGCCGATCTTGCCGTCGCCTGGCACCAGATGCAGCGCTGACGTGGGCACGCCGGCCTCATGCAGCAATCGCACTGCCTCAGCCGCGATCAGCGGCGTTTGTTCGGCGGGTTTGGCGACGACACTATTGCCGGCCATCAAGGCGGCGGTGATTTGCCCGGTAAAAATCGCCAGCGGAAAATTCCACGGCGAAATCGCTACGAACACGCCGCGGCCGCGCAGCGACAATACGTTGCTCTCGCCCGTAGGCCCCGGCATGGTTTCGCCCGCGCCGAACAGCTTTTTGCCTTCGGCGGCGTAGTAGCGGCAGAAATCGGTCGCCTCGCGGACTTCCGAAAGCGCATCATCGAGCGTCTTGCCGCCTTCGCGTTGCAACAGCGCGATGAAATGCGCATGCCGCTGCTCCAGCATATCAGCAGCCCTTTCCAGGATTCTTGCGCGTATCTCGGCGGGTGTTCGGCTCCAGGCTGCTACTCCCTTGCGCGCGGCGGCGACGGCCTCGTTCGCCTGCTCCGGCGTCGGGTCGACGACGCTTCCGACTGACATTGCCGGATCGATCGGGCTGATCACCGGTCGCGCTGTGCCTGCTGTTTTCCTGCCGTCGATCAGCGATGCAGCCGCAACCGGCGCAGTGTCCGCTGCGACCGCCGAAAGCATCTCGTCCAGCGCCGTGCGCTCGCCGAATTCGATGCCGCGCGAATTTTGCCGTTGTGGCTGAAAGAGATCGCGGGGAAGGCGGATGTTCGGATGCCGCGCATTCTCTGGTCTGCCGATGATATCGGCCGGGCGCCGCAGCAGCGTTGCCACCGGAACCGCATCGTCGGCGGCGATCGCCACGAATGACGAGTTGGCGCCGTTTTCCAACAGACGCCGCACCAGATAGGCCAGGAGATCGCGATGACTGCCGACCGGCGCATAGGTCCGGTAAGCCAATCCGGGGCGATCCTCGCGGAGTTGCGCGTATAGCGCTTCGCCCATCCCGTGCAGGCGCTGAAACTCGAATCCGCTTTTGCCGTCAGCAAGTTCGAGCACGGTCGCAACCGTCAGCGCATTGTGGGTCGCAAATTGCGGGAAAATTTTTGGCCTTAGCGCCAATAGCCTTTGCGCGCAGGCGACGTAGTTCAAATCGGTCACCGCCTTGCGGGTGAACACCGGATAGTCGTCGAGGCCGCGCTCCTGCGCGCGCTTGATCTCGGTGTCCCAGTAGGCGCCCTTGACAAGCCGCACCATCATCCGCCGGTTCAACGCCCGCGCGAGCTCATCAGTGTAGCCAATCACGTCGTTCGCGCGCTTCTGGTAGGCCTGGATGGCCAGCCCAAAACCGTCCCATCCCCCAAGCGAAGCATCACGGAACGCGGCCGCGATCACCTCCAGCGACAGCTCCAGCCGGTCGGCTTCCTCGGCATCAACCGTGAAATTTAAGTCGAAAACTTTGGCGCGGCGCGCCAGATCGATCAGCCGCGGCACCAGCTCCGTCATCACCCGCTCGTGGCTCAATGGATCGAACCGCGGATGCAGTGCGGAGAGTTTTACCGAGATGCCGGGCCGGTCGGGCAGCGGGCGATTGTCCGCGGTGCGGCCGATCGCTTCGATCGCGCTGGCGTAGGAATTGAAATAGCGTTCCGCATCCGCGGAAGTCCGCGCGCCTTCGCCGAGCATGTCGAAGGAATAGCGCGGCCTGCCTGCCGAATCCGCCCGCGCCAACGCAGCCTCGATGGTCTCGCCGAGGACAAAATGGCTGCCCATCAGCCGCATCGCCTGCCGGGTCGCGGCGCGCACGGCGGGAACGCCGAGCCGTTTGGCCAGCCGCCCGATCGTTCCATCCGGGGTTTCGCCAGGCTGTATCACCCGCGCCGACATGCCGAGCGCCCAAGCCGACGCATTGACCAGGAAGGCGCTGGATTTGGTCTCGTGATGCACGAAATCGCCCTGGCCGAGCTTGTCCTCGATGAACTGGTCGGCGGTGCGGGCATCGGGCACGCGCAGCAGCGCCTCCGCGAGCACCATCAGCGCCAGCCCCTCTTTGGTGGAGAGCGCGAATTCGCGAAGCATATCCTCGACGCCGCCGAGCCGGTCGTCCTTGGCGCGTATCGCCTCGATCAGGCGGGTAGCCGTGCGGTCGATCCGCGCGTCCTGTTCCCTGCTGAGGCCTGCGTTGGCCAGCAGACGAATTGCGACGGCTCTGTCGTCCACGGCAAAGGGTGCGTGGAAGTGCGGGAGCTCAAGATCGGATGGCATGGCGTGTCCTCAAGCGATAAAATCCTTAGCTCAGGTCTCAGGCGCAGCTCGATGGACAAACTCATCCGTTTCCCCTGGACAATACGGAGAAATCATCATCGGTTCGAGTACGTTCTGAACCAATGACCGCCAATGAGATACTGAAAAACGCCATCCGGCAGCAGAACTACCATGGGCCGGGCGACCTCGAAACGCGCATCGATCGCCTTGCCGAGCGAGGTCACCACCGGCATCACCAGACCTTAATGAAACACTGAGTCCCTGCAGTGCCGCAAGCCGACTTGCCCGATCGCGCAAAGATCTTTGCAAAGCGTCAGCGCCGGTAATTGTTTGCGTAGTCGGGCGTCGGGATCCCAGACTTGAGATTGACGCAATTCTTCGGCGTACCTGCAACGAGCTTGAGCGGAACGACGCCGGCCCAACTATCGAGAGCATGATCTTCTTCGGGATCCATGACGCCGTGATCTCTGATTTTTGCCGAAACCTCCGCAAGCGGGAAGCGAAGGAAAATCGTCGCCGCTATTTCCTTGTTTTTCGGAGGGCGAACCTGATGGCCCGGCATGATGTCCTCGACGAACGCCGCGACGATGCGCTGCTTTTCTCTGGGATCCAGGATCTTTTCCGCCTTGGCGAAGATCATCACAGAGCGGTAATCCATACTCATGCCAAAGCCGGATCTGCCGGCCACAATGGAATCCACCAGCGTCACCGTGATACATGCCGGTTCACCGGCTTCAAGCGTTGCAAGCAGCTGATTATTTGGACTGCCGTGGATATAAACGTAATCGTCGATGCGGACGATAGCGGTCGGAATGACGCGAGGCTGCCCGTCGACGGCAACGCCGATATGACATACCAGCGCCTCGTCGATGATGCTGTTGACGACATCGCGGTCGTACGCGCCTCGCTCGGGACGACGGCGTATGCGGGTCTTCTCGGTCACGGGAATTGTCGACATGTTGACACTCCTAGATCATGATCCGATTAAGTTGAATCGGATCATGATCTCATCTTCTTGTTTGAGCATGATCTTTTCGGAAAACCGGTTCCCACTTTTCCGGATCTTGCTCTAGAAAGCGTGGGTGTTGTGGCCGGCTTCCTTTTTGTGAGTTAGGTGGTCGCCTTCGTAGGCGTTCCGTTCCTTGATGCGCTTTCCGGCGATGTAGGCTTGGATCGATTCGTACAGGGATCGTGGGACCTTGACCCCTTCGGCAGCGGTCCGCTTGCGGGCCTCGTAGCGGCGATCCGAAGGCAGCCGCGCGCCATCCTGCTCGAGCATCTTCTTGAACAGCATTTCGGCATGCTCGAGTTGAGCGATACGGTCGCCGTTCTCGATACAACGTACCGGGTCAATGGCTATGATGAGTTCGCCGCCGCAGGGCGCGCCGGTATTGGCCTTGTCCCTCTCGCCGGCCTCGAAGCTCAGCGCGTCTCCCAGCAGAGGTCCGGCAAGCAGCTCGACCATCATCGCGATGTTGGAGCCCTTGAAGCCGCCGAACGGAAGCTGGGCACCGGCCAGCGCCTTGGCCGGGTCGGTGGTTGGTTCTCCGTCGGGTCCGATCGCCCATCCTTCGGGTAGCAACTTGCCGTCGCGGAGACGGAGTTGGATCTCACCGCGGGCGCTCGCGCTTGAGGCCTGATCGAAAACCAGCGGCGGCCTGTTGGGACGCGGCCATGCAAACGCCATCGGATTGGTGCCGAACAACGGCTTGGTACCTCCGGCCGGCGCGACGTAGGGACTTGCTGCAACGAACGCGAAGCCGACCAGCCCCCTGTCGGCCAACCGTTCGACCTCTGGCCAAAGCGCCGCCACGTTCAACGCATTGTTCACGGCCAGTGCGGCGATGCCATGCTGCTTGGCTCTTTCGGCCAGCGGCGCATCTCCGCGTTCCAGAGCGAGTGGTGAGAAACCATATTTTGCGTCGACCTTGATGACGCTCGGCGCGAGCTCCCTGATCGTAGGCTCGGCGTCGGGCGAAGCCTGACCGGAAAGCAGGCCGTTGATGTAGAACGGCAGCCGGAACAGCCCGTGATGCCGGCACTCGTCGCGCTCCGCGGCAGTCACGGTATTGGCGATCGCCTCGGCGTGCGCGCCGTTGAAGCCCTGGCCTGACAACGCGGTCTTGGCGGCGGTGTGTACCTCACCAAGAGACATCTGGACTGTATCGTGCATGGAGGAGGAACCTGCTGACTTCGGTTGAACATCGGAGCGCGCGATCGCGCGTCAGTCGGTATTCTCCACAAATTTGTATGTTATGCAAATTCAATTTTGGAGCAAAAGTGCGTGCGGCCGCGGCAAGCGGTCGAAATGGCGCCGCGCTTGCAAGCCGTTGCCGCCGGGGTCAGGTAGGAGCGTCTGTTCCGTGATCTATGACGTTGGACGGGGTGACGACCATCAGCATCCGGGCGGGTTTCTTCCCGACGTTCCGCCCCATATGCGGCTTCTGGCCCACCAGATGAACGCAGTCGCCTGCGTCAAGCACAAGCCGGTCCGAACCGATCTGGAATTCGATGCGGCCCTCGAGGATATAGAGGACCTCTTCGCCCTCGTGCGAGAGCAGCTTCACTTCCGTCTCAGAGGTGACGGGAAACTCGAGCAGGAACGCGCTGAGCTTCGGCTCCGTGAGGGCGCCGGAAAGCCAATGATAATCGTAGCCGTTGGCGGCCATCTGGCTCGATGATTCCCGCTCGGCTTTACGGGAGACCGTATAATATTTCGGCATGTAGGCTTCGTTGGTGTCTTCAAACAGGTCGCGCAGCGGGACGTCGAGACGGGTCGCTATCACGATCAAATTGGCGATCGAAATCGCGGTCTCACCCCTCTCGATCCTGGAGAGGTACGCCGCCGACAGCCCGGTGTCCGTTCCGAGCTGCTGCAACGTGAGTTTCCGAAGCTGGCGCGTCGCACGAATCCGGAGCCCTATTTGGCGCGCGACGAGACGGGCCTGATCCAACTACGTTCTCCCTAAGGCAGACTATTGTGAATGTTCACAAAAGTGCCTGTAGAGACAATTCATACGGGATGCAAGGCTAACTGCCGATCGGAAGGTTACACCCGGCCGGAGCGCACAGGATTTGAAGCGACCTCCGCGCCGCCAGCGGGAGACCCGATTGATGCTCGAAACGCTAACTTCCCACGCCCCTACTTCTTCACCAACGGACAAGCGCTTTCCTCAAGCGACGGGAAGATCTTGTCTGCGGGAATCGTGGCCAGAATTTTATAGTAGTCCCAGGGTCCTTTTGATTCCGACGGGCTCTTGACCTCGATCAAATACATGTCGTGAAGCATGAGGCCATCCTCGCGCACCTTTCCATTGCCAGTGAACATGTCCTGAACCGGAAGTTCCTTCATCTTCGCCATCACCGCATTGCCTTCGTCGGTCTGAGCCGCCTCGACGGCGCGGATATAGTGACGCACAGCCGAGTAGATTCCGGCCTGAGTCATGGTCGGCATCGCCTTGCGCCGATCGAAGAATTTTTTGGACCAGGCACGCGTTTCGTCGGTTCGATCCCAATAGAATGCGGAGATGAATTTCAGGCCCTTCGCACTGGCCAGTCCCAGCGCGTGGACATCGGTAATGAAGACCGCGGGCGCGACCAACGCCTGCCCTGATATGCCAAATTCCGCGGCCTGCTTGATGCCGGTCGCCATGTCCGCGCCAGCGCTCGCGAAGGCAATGACCTTGGCTTTCGAGGCCTGCGCCTGCAGCAAATACGAACTCATATCGGACGTGCCCAGCGGGTGACGAACCTCGCCCAGGACTTTCCCGCCACGCTCCGTCACCGCCTTGCGGATGTCGTTCGCAAACGCTTGTCCGAACGCATAGTCGACGGTGACCAGGAACCAGCTATCGTAGCCCGCTTCGGTCAGGTTCTTGGCTAGTCCGTAACCGTTGGAATAGCTCGTGTAGATCCACTGGGCGGACGTCGACGTGCACGCCTTACCCGTGAAATCGGCCGAGGCGGCCGCAATCAGCGCAACGCGATCGCGATCTTTTGCAAGCGTCTGTACCGCAAACCCTACCGAGGAGTTCGAGAAATCGGCAACCATGTCGACTCCATCGCGGTCGAACCACTCGCGGGCCTTCGCCAATCCGATGTCGGCCTTGTTCTGGTGGTCGGCGAAAACCAGTTCGATTTTCTTACCCAAAACCTTTCCGCCAAACTCCTCGATCGCCATGCGGGCGGCTTCGACTGAACCAGGGCCGGCCAAGTCCGCATACGGCCCGGATTGGTCGTTGAGAATGCCGATCTTGACGACATCGTCCGAAATCTTGGGTTCGGCGGAGACATAGCTCGCGCTCAGCGCCAGCAAGGTCAGCGCCAGCGGCAGAATGCCCAATCGCGGGCAAGCGCGGACGGTCAGCTTCGACATGGCTCGTTCCTTTTGCCTCTCAGGCTTTTTGGCCTTTTCAGAGCGCCATATTCGCGCCTTCCGGTTGAAAATGCACTATATGCATTATTGCATAAAGAACAATTTATAGGCAACGCGCCTATTGTTGGACCAGGGTTTGGACCAAGGTGTTGTGACGGTGAACTTGCCAGACTGATGCGCATGACGGGCAACGCCGGCAGCGGACGTCAGACAAATTCGGAACAAGGCAGACACCGATGCGGCCGGCCTTGGCATCGCGAAACCGCTGCGATAGCTTCCGCACGATTTTTTTGACTGGAAGTGCGGCGGCGGATGGGGCTGACGGGCAGGCGGGAGCGAGCTGGCGGAATAGGCGGAACTCCGGCGTTCTGCAGTCTTGCCATCACCTTGTTCGGATTGAGGGTGATCGCCGCGCCGATGCCGGCGGTCGCGGGCGAATTGAGCGCGCCGCAGGCGGCGCTCTACTCTACGGTGTCGATCTACCCGCCTTCGGCGCAGCGCATGACGGTTTGCTATGGCTTCGTCTGCCGGCGCCGCGAGATCCTGGATTTTACCCCCGGTGACCGCAGTGCCCTGACAAAAATCCTGGCCGCCGGCCACGCATCGGCCGCGACTGAGCGCGCGGCGGTGCAAAAGGCCGTGATCTGGTTCGACCGCCGCATGGGGCCGGTGATCGGCACCGAGAAGCGCGTCGCGAAGGCGGATTTCCGTTATTTCGACGACAAGCACAATTTCGATTGCTGGGACACCACCCGCAATACCACCAGCCTGCTATTGGTGCTGCAGGATTGGGGCCTCTTCAAATATCATACGGTGGGCGACCCGCATTATCGCGGCAACGCGCTGGTGTTGCAGACGCCGCATAACACGGCGGTGCTGGTCGAGCGCGCGACCAAGGTCGAATGGGTCGTCGACATGTGGCCGCGCGGCTATTCGCAGCCGCCGGATGTCATGACGGTCGAACAATGGGTCACGGAAGACTGAGCGGCTCAACCAGGTCCCGGCACGCCCTCGACGTGGCAATCTACCCGTATTGGTTGTAGGGATGAGAGAAGCCGTCAATCGGTGCCGGGGCCAAAAATGATTTCACGCCCAAATGACATTTCCCTTGCAGTGACGGCTTGTGCGCCTGGCTTTCGGCCTGGCTGGGGCGCATGGCTGCTGATCGTCGCGTTGTCCTCGACATCCGGCCCCACCCGCGCGGGCGACCTGGAAGACTGCAATGGCGCCGCCCCCGAGAAGATCGAGCCGGCTTGCACCGCGGTGATTGACGACGCGTCGCGTCCAGCCGACGATCGACTGAAAGCCTATACCAATCGCGCGCGTCTCCAAACCGGCCGTTCGAAGCTGGATCTCGCGTCGAGTGACGTCGAGGCAGCGCTTCAACTGAATCCTCACTTTGTCCCGGCTTTGCTGTTGCGCGGATATCTGCGCCAGAGGAGCGGCAGCTTCGATTTGGCGCGCACGGATATCGACCTTGCGATCGAGCTTGAACCGAAGAATGCCATCGCGTTCCTTTCCCGCGGCAACCTCAGAAATGAACAAAAGGCCTGGGCGGAAGCGCTTGCCGACTTCAACCAGGCGATTGCCCTGCGTCAGGATCTGGCTCAGGCCTATGTCGGACGCGCACGCACCTTCGTCGAAGCGTCGCAGTTGGATCAAGCGCTTGGCGAGCTCAACACGGCGCTGGCCCTCAACCCAAACATTCCCAACGCATATTACTGGCGTGGCCAGGTCTATCGCCGCAAAGGCGACATCGATCATGCGATCGAGGATTTCTCCCGCGCCATCGCGCTGGCTCCCCAAACGGAGCGCTCATCCTATTTCGTGCGGGGCCAGCTGTTCAGCGCCAAGGGCGACTATGCCCGCGCCATTGCTGATTTTGACAAGCTGTTGTCGTTTGCGCCCGATAACAACGAGGCCCAGCAGCAGCGTCAATCGGCCATCGCTGCGCAGGCGGAGCTTGCCCGGGTCGCGACAAAGCCGCCCGCGGCAACGACCCCGGGGACGGTGACCGGACTTCCGCAGCCTGCTGCTCCAGCGGTTGCCTCTCTTAACCAGCAGATCGACCAAGCCAGGCTATCGATCAATCAGGGAAATTACGCCGCCGCCGTCCAACGTCTCAATCAGGTGCTCGCCACCGATCCGAGCAACGAAATGGCGCTTGGCCTGCGCGCGCTCTCCTATTCGAGGCTGAACCGGCTCGCCGAAGCCCGCAATGACCTCAATGATCTGCTCAAGCTTAGACCGGACAATGCGGCATTGTTGGCGGTGCGGGGGATAACCGCGGCGGGCCTGAGGCAGTTCGATCAAGGAATGGCCGACGTCAATCGTGCGATCGCGCTCGACCCGAACAATGCCTTCGCCTATCTCGGGCGAGGCATGATCAAGGCGAACACTGGGAAAGCCCAGGAGGCTCTCGCCGACTACGATCGTTCGATCGCGATCAACCCCAAAGATACGCTGACGTTTACCGAGCGCGGCCTGGCATACCTGTCCCTCAACCAGATGGACAAGGCTTTGCTGGATTTCGATCAGGCCCTGGTTCTAAGCCAATCGAACGATCTGGCGAAAGGCTGGCGGGGATTGGCTTTGTTGCTGAAGGGCCAGAGTGCGGAAGGGCTGGTGGATATCAACGGCGCCCTCGATAAAAATCCGAATAATCAGGCGGCGCAGCTCGGCCGGGGCCTCGCGCTGTTGACGACGGGTCAGTTTGATCGCGCGGTTGTCTCATTCGATCAACTCGTTGGAAAGATGGAGGACGACACGCTGGCGCGAGTGCTGCGTGCACGTGCGCTGGTGGCGCTGAAAAAGCCGGCGGATGCGATGCCTGACCTCAACCATGTGCTGACCGTGCGGCCCGGCTATCCGGACGCGCTGGCGTTGCGCGGCATCGCCTGGTCCGCGATGCTTGAATATGGCAAGGCGCGGGATGATCTCGATCAGGCTATTTCGCAGAAAGAGACCGTTGAGAGCTATTTTGCGCGCGCGAAAATCCACGAGGCGCAAAACAATCCGAAAACGGCAACCGACGATTATCGGCGAGCCGCCCAACTGACGCCCACCAGCGTGTTCGATGTTCTCGCTCAGGCTGAATCAAAGCGAAAAATCCAGGAGCTTTCAAAGCGGTTGCCCTGCGGCGGCAGCGGGCAACCAGGTACGTGCCTGTGACGGCGATCAAGCTTGCGGTCGATCGTGCGGCTACGCAAAAGCGCGCGGAAGCGGTGCCCGCTCCGCCGAACGATCAAAATGTTTGAGATTATCTGAAAAGCCTCACTCCCGGATCGCCTCCGAGAGTGCGCCGTTGCCGCGCGGAGCCGTCAAACCTTGAGGTTTTCCGCCGAGGTCTTGCCACGATTGGCAACCTCTTCGTATTCGACCGTCTGCCCCTCATTGAGCGTTGAAAGACCGGCTTTCTCGACCGCCGAAATATGAACAAAAACGTCCTTGCCGCCCGTCGCGGGCTGAATGAATCCAAAACCCTTGGTCGGGTTGAACCACTTCACAGTACCTTTAGCCATCACGTCGTCTCCGCGGGATCAAAAAATAATAGCGAACTGCCGGTCCCCGCAGACCGGCCATGCCCGACGCGCGCACGATACGCGGTATGGGCCAACCTTGATAGCTTTAAACGACATCTCGATTTCGGCGGAAAACCGTCATTTCGCGGCGCATTTGGGGTTTTTGCCTGTTTGGCGATGACTGGATGCGGCGAAACAAAGGCAAAGGCGGCCAATTACAATTTTATCAGATCAGGCGCACGGGACGTCCCGTGTTCCAATTGCGGACCCGTGAGGGTTGGGCCTGCGATCGAATTCGAGGTCGCGGCCTCATCGCGGGCATCGATCGATGCCATGCGATGCCGGATTTCAGGCGGCTCGTCCTGTCGCTTCGACCACGAGATGTAGTAGGCGATCAGGGTCATGACGGCGACGCCGCTCACGCTCACCACAATCTGCGCCAGCAGCGAGCCCGAACTTATCGTCAGGGCGAAATGGCCGATAAACGAGAGGAAGACGCCTGCGCAAAACACCGCGAGCGATTGTTCGCCGCATTTGATGAAGGGTTGCCAGATTTTCCATTGCAGGTAGGGCCAGTCCTTCGGCACCAAACGCGTCACGATGAATGCCAGCACGATGAAATGCAAAAGCCGATAGGGGGCGAGATTTGTCTTGTCGCTGGGGTTGAACGCGTCGAACAGCCAGTTCGGGAACATTTTTCCGAACTCCGGGAAACGCCCCGCCATCGTCACCACCAACGCAAGCGCCAGGTAGGCAATCCCGAGATTAAACAGGATCGGCATCTTGAGAATCGCGCGGCATTTTTCCAGTCCGCCGAGCGCGAGCCAGGCGCCAAGCACGAACAGCAGCTGCCAGCAGAACGGGTTGAAAGACCAGTTGCCATCGGAAAAGGACGGCAGGTTCCATTCCAGCGCGCGCGCAGCAAGATAGAGCGCAATCGATGCGGCCAGCGTCAGGTCAGGCTTGTGCAACATGATCCCCAACACCGGCGGGAACGACGCCATCAAAATGATAAGGAGTTGCAGGACGTCGAGGTTGAGCGGCTTGGATTCCAGCAACAGCCCGTGCGCCAATAACCGGATCGGATGCTCGACCAGGCCGGTCACATTGAATTCGGTGATGATGTCGGGAGCGGCGTATTCTGCCGCAACGTTTGTGATGGTGACGACATAGATCACGAAAAAGACGATGTAGGCGATGTAAAGGTGCCAAACGCGCTTGGAGAGCCGGGTTGCCCCGACAATGAAGCCGCGCTCCAGCATCATTCTCCCGTAGAAAATCGACGTAGCATAGCCGGCGATGAAGATGAAAATATCCGCGGCGCCGCTCAATCCGAAGTTTCGAATCGTGATCAAGCTCACGACATTGTTGGGAATGTGATCCACAAAGATGAACCAGTTCGCCAGCCCTCGAAACAGGTCGAGCCTGTCGTCGCGTCCGTGTGCCGCGAGAATAGTTTTGATGTCCATGAAGGCGGTTTTCGTGCCCGGGATTTTGGTGCGCGTCGTTCAATCAACGATTCGGCACACCGGAATCGTAGCGCAGGCGCGCCCGCGACCCCAATCGACTTTACGTGAACGGAATTGAACGGATGCGAGGTCAAGCGCCTGATCAGCGGTGCCCGACGGTTGGCAGCGCGCACGGAAGTGTGATGGGCTGCGCCGTCCTAATAGGTGGCGGCGAGATATTCGACGATCTTTGGAATATCCACCTCATCGATCGGCGCGCCGTAGAGTTTTATCATCTTGGTTACCTCGGCCTGCCAAAAATCCTTCTTGTATTTCGGTCCGCGCGGCTGGGTGTTGATGTAATCAGCGGAGTGGCAGCCCGTGCAATTATTCTGCACCACCTCAAGGTTTGGCCCGGGCCTAAACGCCGCAGTCTCGTCCGGGAGCGCATAGGACACCGGTGCCGCATTTGCCGAACCAAGGACAAAACCCGCGACGGCGACAGCCGCGAGCGGGAGCGAGAGGCAAGATTTCATTAAAATTCTCCTCACGCCGCGGTGACGCGAACGGTTTCGACGACGTTGCGCAAATAACCGGCCGGATTCCATAACGGCTCCATCGGCTGGGTATCACCGGCATTGTTGGTGGCGCGCACCTTGAGCTCGTAAGAGCCTGCCGCGAGTTTGATCGGCAGTTTCCATTCCCGGAACGAATATTTGCCGAGATCCTTGCCGAGCTTTGCCGGCGCCCAGGTCTTGCCGCCATCGATCGAGACCGCGACTTCCTTGATGCCCTTGCCGCCGTCGAAGGCGATGCCCTTCAGCGTCGTTGAGCCCGGCTTCAGCTTCGCGCCATCGCTCACGCTGGTGATGAAAGAGCGTACGGTAAGGCTGTTGATCGGGATCGTCGCCTTTGGCGCGGTGCCGGGCTCGACGCAGCCGCACGGCGTGTCCGGTATCCGGTAGGCGGTCTTCATCCAGAAGCCGTCGAACACGCTGTCGATCACGGTGATTTCGTTGAGGTGCTTTACCCAATAGGTGCCGTAATAGCCGGGCACGACCAGGCGAAGCGGAAAGCCGTTGAGAACCGGCAAGTCGTCGCCGTTCATGCCATAGGCCAGCATTACCTCGCCGTCGCGTGCATGATCGATATCGAGCGCCTTGACGAAATCCGGCGTCGTGTCGCTGACCGGCCCATCCATCCCGTTGAAGGTGACTTGCCTGGCGCCCTGCTGCACGCCGGCCATATCGAGAACCGTTTTGAGCGGCACGCCATGCCAGCGCGCATTCCCCATCGCGCCGTTACCTAATTGACCTCCAGCAACCCGCGGATTGGAAAATCCGCGGCTGTTGCCCGAGCATTGGTTGACGGCAACCAGTTCGACGGCCGGAAGTTTTCTTAATTCCTTCAGCGACAACGTGAGGGGGTGATCGACCTTGCCTTTGATCGTAAGCGTGAATTTATCCGGATCAATATCGAGCGGCACATCCGCCAGGTGATAGCGGACGAAAAAAGCATTGTTGGGCGTGATCGCGCCGTCGTTGAAAATAGAAAATGGCGTCTCAAGCTGCGGCGGGCGGCTGGTGAGGCCGATCATCTGCCGCTTCTGCGGATATTTTATCAGCGGCCGTTCGCCATTGTCGAAGGGAAGCGTCACGGTATCGAGCGCCAGTGCCCTGACTGAGCCGAAACCCGTCGCCAGCGCCGCCATTGCAGCGCGCTTCATCATCTCTCGTCGGTCGAGCATAAGGCTTCCTCCGAAGCTTCTTGTCGATTCCGGTCTCCACCGGATTCGGTGTCGCATTAGTCATCCGTAACGCCGAAGTCAATTCATGCTTTAGGAGCGCAGCGGGAAGCCGCAACGCAACAATTCTGACCTTCCAATTTGGTTCATGCCAGATCGCATCAAACCGCACGGCAAACACAAAACCCCGGCCGCGAGCTGGCGGCCGGGGCGTTGTGAATTGAGAGAACGCTTAAGGGTTCGATCAATATCCGCAGACGTTGACGGTGCGCAGGCGATAGCCGAACCGCGTCATGACCGGGCGCGTCACAAAACATCCGTCGTCGCCATAGCCGCCGCCGATGTAGCCGATGCCGAGGCCGTGGCCCCAGTGATGATGATAGCCCCAGCCGCCGCCCCATCCACCGCCACCGCCGAACGGCTTCGCGGAAGCAACGGAGGGAGCCAGCGCCATCGCGCTGAGCGTAGCTGCGGCAACAAGTCCAAGAGTCAATTTACGAAACATGGTCATTTTCCTTTAATCTGCGCCTTGGCGCGGGTTGATCGTTCAGTGTTACCCATCGCCCATCAGTCGCACCCTTGAAGAACGGGGTTCGAGAAAATTGCATTTGGTTGGAGGACAATTTTCTGAATGGTCGTTCAGGTGTGGAAGATATCAACTGCCGGCTAAGCCGCGACAACTTCCACATCGTTAACCACTACCGACAACGTCTTCGTGTCGGCGATGGAGCGGACGATCATCGGCTCGGTGCGCCCGCGAATCTCGACTTGCTGCTTGGGCAGAGTGTCGGCCTGCAAGCCTGCGGTTATAAAAATTTCTTCCGAGACGATGGCTTCGCAGGCAAAATTCTTTGTCATGTCCTGCAGTCTTGCGGCGACATTGACCGCGTCGCCGAGCGCGGTGAACACCATGTGATCGCGGTAGCCGATATCGCCGATGATCACCTCGCCGCCGTGAATGCCGATGCCGAAACGGATCGGCTCGCGCAGATCGTGGCTCAGGAATTCGTTCAACTCGTCGACATTGACGGCAATCATGGAAGCCGCCTTGAGCGCCTGGCGGCAGGCGGTTCGCGGGCTTGAGCTCAGCCCGAACAGCGCCAATTGCCCGTCGCCGACGAACTGGTTCGGTTGACCGCCGCATTCGATCACGGCCTGCGAGACCGCGCCGAGAAAACGGTTGACGATGAACACGGTATCGAACGGCAACTGGTTTTCGGCAAGTTTGGTCGAGCCCCGCATGTCCACGAACATGCTGACCAGATAACGCTCTTGCCCGATGCGATGCGGATGCGAACCCTGCGCATTCGCCGATATCGCGTGCGGCATGAAGAGCTGGAAGAAGGAGAGATCGGTCTCGGGCCTGAGCTGGCAGGCGAGGCGGATCGACGGATCGGCGGCGCCGACCCGGTTGAGCACGAACGCCTCGCGCGGCGAGGGCTGCGGCAGCAGGCTCAGGTCGAGCACCGGGCGCGGCCGCCGCAGACGCTGGCATGCGGCACATGATAGCGCAGGCTCGCTTCGAGCACGCTCAGCCCCTTGGGCACCCGCAATGTCCGGCCATTGCCGTAAGACAGCGTGATCGTGCCGCCCCGGCGCTCGGCCAGCGCGCGCACGCCCTTGGCCAGCAGCACCAGTCCGACCAGGCCGAGATAACCGATCAGGAAACGGTCGGTGATGTTGTCGAGGACGTCCTGCTGGGCTGTGGTGCCGACCTGGCGCCGCGACAGATTGTTGATTCGCCAATCTGCATCGTCGCTGTCGGCAATGACGCTGCGTCCTCCCTGATAAACGCCGAGCAAGGCCAGCGTCGGAATCAGCACCGCGGCGGCCAGCAGAAACGGCGCCGTGCGCCGGTAAAATGCTTTCATCCGGAGCCAGAAATAAAGACCGATGCAGCCGTGGACCCAGGCGATGATCAGGACTGCAGACATCAGCCATATCCGGTACGGCCGCGCGACCCAGAACGAATAAAGCTCCTGCGGGTAGAGTTTTTCGTGTTGGAACAGCGCCTGGCCGAGCCGCACGCCGACAATATGGGTGATGATGAGCGCCGGAATGCTCAAGCCGAGCACGAGCTGCAGCGGCTCGATCGCCTTCCAGCGAAATTCCCGGCGCTGGTAGAGCGCCCAGATCCCGAGACCGGTGTGGAGCAGGGCCGCGGCGTAAAACACCATCCCAACCGGGGGAAACTGCCAGAACAGCATGTGGTAATGGACGCCGGCGGCGAGCGCCTCCATCGAGATATTGCCGAGCGCGTGGTTGAGGAAATGGCTGACCAGATAGGCAAACAACACCAGCCCGCAGCCGAGACGGATCTGCCGGACGCCGATGCCGCGGAAGAGTTTTGTTGTTCGTTCTCGAAGCGGGGTCATGCGATCCAATCAAAAGCCCATCACCAATAGATCGACGATAGTAGAGCTTAATTCCCACGGCGACCACCATATCGGTCTCGTCCCTGCGAAAGCAGGGACCCATAACCCCAGGCGTTGGTTGGTGCAGAAGGTTATCCCACCGCCTCAAAACGAGGGGCCGCGGCGCCACGATGAGCGCGATGGCACTCACGCTAGGGGTCCCTGCTTTCGCAGGGACGACCCCAAGGGGTGTTCAGCACGCTTGTCCCTCAAGTTGACACCACTCGATCAGTCGGGGAGAAAGCGGCGTGACGATTGCCGCCCCCAATAGAAGCACCACCAAACCGGACAGTCTTGCCCTTCGGCAAGGGCTTGCCGTTGCCGCGCTGATCGCCGCAATGACGGCGATGCGGGTGATTTACGCCTGCGTCATCGATCTGCGCACCGATGAGGCCTATTACTGGACCTGGTCGAAGGAGAACGTGCTCTCCTTCCTCGATCATCCGCCGATGATCGCCTGGTTCATCCGCTTCGGCACTGCGATTTTCGGCGACACCAATTTCGGCGTGCGGTTTGCCGGCATCGTTGCGATGCTGGTCACGCAACTATTGCTCGCCGATATCGTCCGGCGGGTGACGCATGATGTCCGCGCGATCGTGCTCGCGGTGCTGATGCCGGAGGCCGCGCTTTATTACGGGCTATTGATGGCAAAGGTCTCGCCCGACGTGGCGCTGATCCCGTTCGCGGTTGCGATGGTGTGGGCGCTGATCCGGCTCCACGAGAGCGGCGATGGGCGCTGGTGGCTGGCCGCCGGCGCATTCGCCGGGCTTTCGCTATTGTCTAAGTTCACCGCAATGATGTTCGTTCCGGCGGTCGCGGCCTTCATGCTGGTGCCTCGCTGGCGCCGGCGCTGGCTCCTCAATCTATATCCATGGGCGGCGGTGCTGATCGCGGTGGCATTGTTCCTGCCGGTGCTGATCTGGAACGCCGGGCATGATTGGGCGTCTTTCAAATTCCAGTCGGTGCGGGCTACCGCGACCCATGAATTGTCGCTTCGCACCGTCGGCGATTTCATTGGCCTGCAGTTCGGGCTGGTCGGATTTGTCCTGCTGCCGGTGGTGTTGTCGGGA
>WNFM01359736.1_pt2 | contig 18060 bp, 20 predicted proteins | sample 5400271 | NCBI WGS metagenome assembly WNFM01 (sample SAMN13153352, study PRJNA577476) | soil metagenome | isolation source: 60 cm saprolite on Douglas fir-dominated hillslope | place: USA:California | collected 2013-09-17 | reverse complement strand
GGTCGTGAAGAACGTCGCCGGCTTCGATCTTCCGAAGCTGATGGTCGGGTCGCTCGGCACACTCGGGATGATCGCCACGGCAACATTCCGCCTCCATCCGCTTCCGGAAAGCACCGAGACGCTGCTACTGGCGAAGCGGAGTGCCAAGGCCGTTCGAAGTATGGTGGCCGATTTGCGGGAGGCGCAACTGGAGCCGGTCGCAGTGGTAGCGATCTGGGAAGGGAGCGGCTTCGACGTAGCGGTGCGCTTCGAAGGATTCCGGGCCGGCGTCGTGGCGCAGCGGGATGGTCTGTTTCAGCGACATCGCACGAGCGGCGGTTGTGACGTTCTCGACCCCGACGCCGCGAAGCATCTCTGGATGAGGCATGACGACATCCGCACCGCTGGGTCGCTCAAGCTCAAGATTGCCGCGCTACCGTCGGCGATCGAGATGGTGAGCAACTCCGTGGCGGCGCCGTTCCTGGGTGCGATGAGCGGTGGCGGCTTCATCTGGTATCCGCTGACAGGCCTCGGCTTCATCACCGGCACGCCCTCGGACGAACCGGGTACTGCCGTCGCGATCGAGAGGGCACGCCAAGAGTTGGTCATGGCCCGCGGCTCCCTCACGATCCTGGCTGCCCCCGCGACCATCCGAGGGCTCGCCGTATGGGGCGACCCTGGCCCCGCGCTCTCCCTCATGCAGTCGACGAAGCAGAGATTCGATCCGGCCGGGCGGTTTGCTCCCGGGCGCTTTGTGGGGGGCATTTGAGCGACTCGGCAAAGCCCATGACGCCCCAGCCTCATAGTGGCCGCAGTCTCATCGACGACTGCGTGCACTGCGGTTTCTGTCTGCCGCACTGTCCGACGTACCAGTCTTGGAGCGAAGAGATGGACTCTCCGCGCGGCCGCATCGTCCTCATGAAAGGCCTGGCCGAAGGTACGATCGAGTACACCGACACGGTCGTTGCTCACTTCGATCGCTGTCTCGGCTGCATGGGCTGCGTCACGGCCTGTCCTTCCGGAGTCAAGTACGACGTTCTGATCGAAGAGACGCGGGCAAACATCGAAGAGCACCATCTTCGTGGTCTGGGCGACCGCCTGCATCGCGGGATGATCTTCGCCCTCTTCCCGTATGCAGGCCGCCTCAGGATGCTGCTTGCCCTGCTGCTCCTGTACAGCCGCAGCGGATTGCAGTGGGTTGTCAGGAAGACAGGTTTGGTCGGTCTTTTGCCGCGACGGTTAGCGCAACTGGATGCGCTGATGCCCGCGGTCACGATCCAGCACCTCACGGCCTCGCTTCCGGCGCAAACTGCGGCAGTCGGTAAGAGGCGTGCGAGGGTCGGCCTGCTTGCCGGCTGCGTGCAGCGTGTCTTCTTTCCCGGCGTCAACGAAGCGACGATTCGTGTGCTCAGTGCGGAGGGTTGCGAGGTCGTCGTTCCGCCGGGACAGGGATGCTGCGGCGCCCTTTCCATGCACGCCGGACGCGAGAAAGAAGCGATGCGGTTCGGGCGGGCGCTGATCAACGCGTTCGAGAGTCAGAACGTCGACACAATCGTCATCAACGCCGCAGGTTGCGGCTCGCATCTCAAGGACCTGAATCGCATCCTCGCCAATGATCCGGAGTGGGCGGAGCGTGCCGCTGCCTTCTCGAGCCGAGTCCGTGACGTCAGTGAGTTTCTGGCGGAACTTCCGCCGGTAGCGACGCGGCATCCCCTGAAGCAACGAGTTGCGTATCACGATGCCTGTCACCTCGCGCATGCCCAGAAGATCCGGTCGGCACCGCGGCAACTTCTGCGCGGAATCCCGGAGCTCGAGCTCGTCGAGATTCCCGACGGCGACCAGTGCTGCGGCAGCGCCGGAATCTACAACCTCATCCAACCCGAGAGCGCCGACGAGGTCGGTGCGCGCAAAGTGGCGAATGTGTTGTCGACGAACGCCGTCCTCCTGGCGAGCGCCAATCCGGGCTGTACGCTGCAGATCCAGAAACTTCTCCGGGAGAGTGGCAGGACGCTGCGCGCCGCGCACCCGATCGAAATCCTGGATGCCTCACTCCGCGGCACTACGATTTGATTACTGGATTCAGGTGGCTAGTGGCTGGCCCGTCGTTAGTCGCGAAAATTAATCGCGGCGCACCATCATCTCTCTAACCACTAACCACTAACCACTAATCACTCAATATTGACATCACCTCGGAATGCTGACATTTTGCGACCACACGGAGGAGCTTTGCATGCACCGTTCACGTTCGTGGCAGATCCTCGTTTCGGCGGCTTTCTTCCTCGCGTTGACTGTGGCCGGGTCCGTTCAGGCCGCACCCGATGATGAAATTCGCATCGGTGCCGTGCTGCCCGTGACGGGCAAGGAGTCGAAGATCGGCGGAGCCTACAAGGTGGCCACCGAGCTCGCCGTCAAAGAGGTCAACGATGCCGGCGGTGTCAAGGTGCACGGCAAGAAGATGAAGATCAACCTGAGTCTTCTCGACGATACCTCCGACGCAGCCAAGAGCGCGCAACTCGTCGAGCAGCTCATCGTCCAGGGGAAGGTTCATGCCGTCATTGGCGGCTATGGGTCGCAGCTCGTCCAGGCACAGAGCGTCGTGCCCGAGCGCTACGGCGTTCCGTACATCTCTGGTGGCGCCGGCGCCAGTGCCATCTATGGCCGAAGCAAGTGGGTCTTCGGCACGCTCTCACCGGTCGAGAAGCTGGCCCAGACGCAGATGGAGTTCCTCTCGGATCTGGTGAAGGCCGGGAAACTGAAGGCACCCCTGAAGATCTCCCTGGTCCGCGAGAACACGGAGCATGGAAAGGACTTCGAGAAGGGCGTCAAGGACTACGTAGCCGCCCATCCGAAGCAGTACTCAATCGTCGTAAACGAGAGCTTCGAGCTCTACGCGCCGGACTTCAAGCCTCTGCTGGGACGCGTGCAGGCGGCCAAGGGCGACATCTTCATGTGCGACGCGCATCTGGAGGATTTCATCGCCATGCATCGCTCTTACACTCAGATGGGTCTGTCCCATCAGATGGTCACCTACGGCGCTCGCGGGGCGGACGAGGCCGGGCGGAAGGGTCTCGGCGCCGCGACGGACTACATCTTCGCCAGCGGATGGTGGTCCGACCTCCTGCCATACCCGCAGGTGAAGGCGTTCAACACTAAATGGCAGGCCGCCACCGGCAAAGCTCCTCAGTGGTATCACGCCTGTGCGTATGAGACCGTACGCGCCCTGGTTGCCGCGATCCAGAAGGCGGGCTCGCTCGACCCGGCAGCGATCCGGAATGGGTTGGCCACAGTCGAGCTGAAGGACTCGATCCTTCCTGGCGGTGTGCTCAAGTTCAGCAAGACCGGCGAGGCCATTCTTCCGTTCGTCGTGACGCAGAACAAGCCGGACGGGAAACTCGACCTCGTCTGGCCGAAGGCGGACAAGACGGGCGAGCCGGTGGCGCCGATACCTCATCCGTAAGTTAGTTGCTAGATGCTAGTTGCTAGTTGCTAGGGAACCTCTGCACAAGTCACGACCCCTCACCCGGCGCGTCGCGCCACCCTCTCCCGGTGGGAGAGGGATGGAGTCGCGAGAGCCTTCTCCCCGTGGGAGAAGGTGCCCGAAGGGCGGATGAGGGGCGGTACGTACCCTTCCTTCGTGATGTTCATGACTTGTGCAGAGGTTCCCTAGTTGCTAGTTGGTCGCGTTGGTGGGCAGCGACTGCCGACCGCGAGACTCTCGGCCTCTCGTTTCTGAACGCTACATTCTGGTGGTCCGTAGCCGGCGGCAGTTGTGTCGAATGGCGAGTAACGACATCTAGCATCTAGCAACTAGCATCTAGCAACTGACAATGCTCGTCTCCGTTCTCCTCAATTCGCTGCTCGCAGCGGGACTGTACGCCACGATGGCCTACGGTCTCGCCGTCATCTACGGCGTGATGAGGATCATCAACCTTGCTCATGCCGGCATCATGATGCTAGGTGCGTACGTTACCTTCGCGCTCTTCACACGTTTTTCGCTCGACCCTTTCGCCAGCCTGGTCGTGGTCGCGCCGCTCTTCTTCCTCTTCGGTGTCTTGTTGTACCGCCTCTTCGGCCGGCGGATGGCTGCACCAGGCTCGGTGCCGTCGATCGAGTCGCTGTTGTTGCTCTTCGGTGTCTGGCTCGTTCTGCAGAATGCCGCCTACGTCATCTGGACAGGCGACACACAGTCGATTCTGACCGGCTACACCATGAAGTCGATCGAAGTTGCCGGCGTGCGTCTCGGACTCCCATCGGTCTACGTCTTTCTCGCCAGCGTCGCGTCGCTCGTCTTCCTCAATGTCCTGCTGACGAGGACCTATCTGGGCAAGGCCATCCGCGCCGTGACGCAGAACCGTGAAGCTGCGCTCCTCTCGGGGGTGAATGCCGGCCGCATCTCCGCGATTGCCTTCGGCCTCGGCACGGCGTTCGCGGGAATCGCCGGAGCCATGCTGTCCACGCTCATGGCATTCACGCCCGACTTTGGACGCAGTTTTCTCCTCAAGTCCTTCTGCATCATCGTCCTCGGCGGCATGGAGAGCGTGACCGGCGTCGCGGCCGGCGCTCTCATCCTGGCTCTGCTGGAGAATGGCCTGGCGGCGTACACGTCGGTTCCGACGTCGCTGCAGGACGCTGTGAGTTTCGCGTTGCTCTTCGTCGCGCTCGTGGCCTTTCCGCGCGGGCTGCCTGGGCTCCTGGCACGCTTTGAACGACGGAGCCCGGCGCGGTGAAGATCCTGAGGTCACTATTCTGGCTCGTGTCCGCGCTCTTCGTGCTCAGTGGTCCCTTCTTTCTCGAACGCGGAACGTTGAACGATCTCTGGAGTCTCGCGTTCGCCGTGACGCTCGCGTCGGCGTGGAATCTGCTTGGCGGGTTTGCCGGTCAGGTATCCCTTGGATACTCGGCCTTCCTCGGCGTCGGCGCATACACGACCGCGCTCCTGTCACTCCGTGGCGCCAGTCCCTTCGTGACTCTGCCTCTGGGTGCGGTGCTCGCCGCAATCTTCTCTGTCGCCATCGGCCTCCCCGCCTTCCGCTTGCGGGGCCCCTATTTCACGATCGCCACGATCGGCGTCGGCGAAGCCGTACGCGTCTGTGCTGCCAGCGTCTCCTTCACCGGCGGCTCCAGCGGCCTGCGCATGCCGGCGGGCTCGTTCGACTTCAACCACAACTATTTCTCGATGATGATCCTGGCCATTCTGACCATTTCGCTCGCCGCGTACGTCAAGGGCAGCGCATTTGGCCGTGCTCTGGCCGCCATCAAACAGGACATCGACGCAGCCGAGGCGGTTGGCGTCAACTCGACCCGCTTCAAGCTGATTGCCCATGCCCTTTCAGCCGCTGTGGTTGCGGTTGCGGGCAGCCTCTACGCGATCAACTTCCAGTACATCGCTCCCGGCTCGGTCTTCGATTTCCAACTGAGTCTGAATACCGTGCTCATGCCGATCATCGGCGGCGTGGGAACCTTGGTCGGTCCGGTGCTTGGCGCGATGATCGTCAGCACGCTGCAGATCAAGCTTCTCTCGATACCCGCACTGCGCGACTCGTTTCTCTTCATCTATGGTGGGTTGCTGATTCTCCTGATGCTCTTCGAGCCCAAAGGTGTTTTGGGGATCAAGAAGCGCGTCGTGGACCTCTTTTTCCGCACCATCAGGCCAGGAAGCGGGGCTGCCGATGCCGGCTGACGCGCTGCTCTCGGTTCGCGGGATCTCCAAGCGCTTCGGCGGATTGCTTGCGCTCTCGTCGATTGAGTTTGACGTGGCGCCAGGAGACGTCTTCGGGATCATCGGACCGAATGGCGCCGGCAAGACGACGCTGTTTTCCTGCCTGGTCGGCGCACTCAGGCCGTCGTCCGGAGAAATCTGGTTCCGAGGCGAGCGCATCGACGGACTTCCGAACTACACCGCCGTCAGGCGAGGCATCGTCCGCACCCATCAGATCGTGCGGGATGTCGCAGCGCATTTCGGAGCTGGACGCCGGCGGGGGAGTGACGCCGCCCGTCGCGTGCGCGAGATTCTCGAGAAGACGGGGCTGGCTTCCGAAGCATCGTCGCCCGCCGGCGTGCTGACGATCGGGCAATTGAAGCGTCTGGAGATCGCCCGGGCTCTGGCCACCGAGCCGCACGTCATTTGCCTCGACGAGGTGATGGGAGGTCTGAATCCAGCCGAGATTCAGGGCGCCATGACATTGATCCGGGCCATCCGCGACTCGGGGGTGACCGTCCTGATGATCGAGCACCACGTTCACGCCGTCGTGGGAGTGTCGAACCGGATCCTCGTGCTCAACTTCGGACAGAAGATCGCCGAGGGCTCTCCCCAAGCGGTGTTGAGAGATCCGGCAGTGATTGCGGCATATCTTGGAGACGAGGCGAAGTGATGCTCGAGGTGAACGGCATCGACGTCTTTTACGGAAACGTCCAGGCGCTGTGGGACGTGTCGTTCCAGGTTGCCAAGGGAGAGGTCGTCACGATCATCGGTGCGAATGGTGCCGGGAAGACGACCACTCTGCGGGCGATCGCCGGCCTGATGCACCCGCGCAGGGGTCAGGTCATCTTCGAAGGTGCCGACATCACCCGGGTCGCGCCAAACGATCGGGTCGGCCGCGGCATCGCGTTGGTGCCGGAGGCGCGGCAGCTCTGGCCCGCGATGTCGGTCCTGGAGAATCTCGAGCTCGGCGCGTACAAGCCCGCTGCGCGTAAGGTCCGGGCGGCCACACTCGAGAGGGTCTTTGCCGGCACGCTCTCGGGGGGCGAGCAGCAGATGTGCGCGATCGGGCGCGGGCTCATGGCCTGTCCTCGCATTCTTCTCCTCGACGAACCGGCGCTCGGTCTGGCACCGCTGCTCGTACGCGAGGTCTTCGCGTCGTTGAAAGCGATCGCTCAGCAGGGGATGACCATTGTCCTCGTCGAGCAGAACGTGCCACACGCGCTGGCGCTGGCCGATCGTGCATTCATTCTCGAGACTGGCCGCGTGACCCAGTCGGGTCCGGCGCGTGACCTCGCGAACGACGTCCGTGTCCGCGACGCCTATCTGGGCGAAGCTGCGGTGTAAGTTGAAATATCTTCGCTGAGCGACTGCGCATCGCCTGGACGGCACCTCTCCCTCGGTCCATCCGTGTATCCATCTCGCTGAGTGGACTGCACGCTGGCGCCGTTGACGGGTATGATCGCGCGCGTATCTCGGTTGCCATCAAGGACATCGCATCACGGGTTGGAGGGAGACTTCATGTCGAAACGGGATGGTCGAGGGATTACTCGCAGGAAGTTCGTCAAGCTCGCCGGCGGAACTGCAGCGGCCGCGGGGTTGACGTCTGGCTTTCTCTTTCCTCAGCGGGCCCTGGCACAGCAGAAGACGCTGAAGATCATGCAGTGGAGCCACTTCGTCCCGGGCTATGACAAGTGGTTCGACGGCACCTTCACCAAGGAGTGGGGAGCCAAGCACAACACCAACGTCACGGTGGATCACATCAGCACGGCCGAGATCCCTGCGCGGGCCGCGGCCGAGGTGGCGGCGCACACCGCCGGCGGCCTACGAGAAGCAGGTCGTCGACCTCGGCGATGTCTACGCGGAGGTGCAGAAGAAGCACGGGAAGGCGATCGATCTCGCCATCAAGTCGACGTTCAATCCGAAGACGAAGAAGTACTTCGCGTTCTCCGACGCATACGTGCCCGACCCGGGCAACTATCGCAAGGATCTCTGGTCGCAGGTCGGCTTTCCGAACGGCCCGGACACATGGGACGACCTGCTCGCCGGCGGGAAACAGATCCGGCAGAAGCTCGGGAATCCGGTCGGCCTCGGCCTGTCTCAGGAGACCGACACGAACATGGCGATGCGCGCCCTGCTCTGGTCGTATGGCGGATCGGAGCAGGACCAGCAAGGCCGCGTCACGCTCTACTCGAAGCAGACCATCGAGGCCGTGAAGTACATGCGCGCCCTTTACAAGGAGTGCGAGACGGGGGAGATCTTCTCCTGGGATGTGTCGTCGAACAATCGCGGGATTCTGTCGGGCAAACTCTCGTTCGTGCAGAACGCCATCTCGGTGACGCGCGCGGCAGAGAAGGACAATCCCGAGATGTCGAAGCAGATTCAGCTACGGCCGGCGCTCAAGGGACCGGTGCGCCGCATCGCGTCCGAACACGTGATGGAGTGCTACGTGGTCTGGAACTTCGCCGAGAACAAGGACGGAGCCAAGCGCTTCCTCGCGGATCTCGTCGACAACTTCTCCACGGCCTTCAATGCCAGCGAGTTCTACAACTTCCCCTGCTTTCAATCGACGGTACCCGACATGAATGCGCGCCTGAGCAACGACCCCAAGGCGGATCCTCACGACAAGTACAAGATATTGGGCGATGCTCTGAGCTGGACGACCAACGTCGGGTACCCGGGCTATGCCAGCGCCGCGATCGACGAGGCCTTCAACACCTTCGTCATTCCGACGATGTTCGCCAAGGCGGCACGCGACGAAATGACGCCGGAGGAGGCTGTCCGCGCGGCGGACACAGAGCTGAAGAGGATCTTCGCGAAGTGGAAGTAGTCTCGAGTTTATCCCGAGCGGGGTGGTGGCGTTGGCGGGAGCGAGGGATCAAAACGAACGTGTATCCGCATGTGAATTTGCGTTCCAGTTTATCCCGAGCGGGGGTGGAGGGATGGGTGGAGCGAGGGATCAGAAACAAATGTACGACCGGATGTGAATTTGCATCCCGATGGACGCTTGCTTTGATCCCTCGCTCCCACCCGGCCCACCGCCCACGCTCGGGATAAACTGGGAAACTACAACCCCAGATACGCCGTCTTCACCCCTTCATCGTTCAACAGCTGCTCGCCCGTTCCGGACAGCACCACGCGTCCCGTCTCGAGCACGTACGCGCGGTGGGCGATGCGGAGCGACTGGTAGACGTTCTGCTCGACGAGGAGAATGGTCACGCCCTGCCGGTTGATCTCGCTGATGATCGTGAAGATGTTCTTCACCAGCAGCGGGGAGAGGCCCAGCGACGGCTCATCGAGCAGCAGCAGGCGGGGGTTGGCCATCAGGCCGCGGGCGATGGCCAGCATCTGCTGCTCGCCACCGGAGAGCGTGCCCCCGAGCTGCTTCTCGCGTTCCTTGAGGCGGGGAAAGAGCGAAAAGGCGCGGTCGAGGTTCGTGGGGCGGTCCTTTCTCGTGCTCTTCGGGAACGAGCCGATCTTGAGGTTCTCCATCACTGTCATCTCGGGGAAGATCCGCCGGCCCTCGGGCACCTGAATGATTCCACGCTCCACGACCTCGTGCGGCTTCAGGCGGGAGAGATCCTCCCCCTCGAACGTGATGGATCCCGCCATCCACTTCACGAGACGGGAGACGTTCTTCAGCGTCGTCGACTTCCCGGCGCCGTTGGCGCCAACGAGGGTGACGATCTCACCTTTGTGGACGGTGAAGTCGATGCCCCAGAGGACCTGCAGGTCGCCGTATGCGAACTCGAGCGTCTGCACGGCGAGCATCGGCGCGCCTTGCGCTTCCGCCGCCGTCATTGCTCCGCTCCCAGGTACGCTTCGACCACCTTCGGATCGTGAACGACCTCCTGCGGACTCCCCTCGGCGAGCTTCTCGCCGGAGTTGAGGACGACGATACGGTCGGAGAGCCGCATGATCGCCTTCATGTCATGCTCGATCACGATCTGCGTCAGGCCCCGCGCCTTGATCGCCAGAATGAGCTGGATGATCTCCTCGCTCTCTGCTGCTTCGGTTTCGTGGCCAGCACGCGCGCGACTTCGAGCTTCTTTCGCTCGCCGATCGGCAGCACGCCTGCGAGCATCTCCGCTTTCCCCTCGAGCCCGACGACTCGCAGTTGCTCATGCGCGACTGCGCGCGCCTCCGCGACCGAATTGGTACGGCACAGCGCGCCGACCACCACGTTGTCGAGCACGGAGAGGTTCCGCAGCGGGCGGACCTTCTGCCAGGTACGAGCCATGCCGAGCTTGCACACCTTGTCCGGGTGCAGACCGTTCATCCGCCGTCCCTGGAAGAGCACGCCGCCGCTGGACGGCTGGTAGTAGCCGGTGATGCAGTTGAAGAGGGTGGTCTTGCCTGCGCCGTTCGGGCCGATCAAACCGAGGATCGTCCGTTCCGGCACGTCGAAGGAGACGTCGAGATTCGCTGCGAGGCCTCCAAAGAATCGGGTGACGTGCTTGATCTCGAGGATGGCCATGGTCGTCACGCCTTCCCTCGACGTGAGGCCAGCTTCCGGAAGAAGCCGAGCAGGCCTTCAGGCATGAAGAGGATGACGATGACCACGAGAATCCCGTAGATCAGGACGTGGGCGTGAGCGAGGTTTGTCTTCAGGAACGCGCCGGTTCGCGAGTCCGCGCTGACCAGCCCCGCCTTGATCAGCGCGTCGGTGATGATGTTGCTGCGGAGAGCCTCAGCCAAAGGCACGAGGAGCACCGCACCGATGACCGGCCCCAGGATCGTACCGACGCCTCCGATGATGCACACCACCACGATCTGAATCGACCTGTCGAGTCCCAGCACGCTGCCGGGATCGATGAAGCCTACGTAGACGGCGTAGAGGCTTCCGGCCAGCGCAGTGAAGATCGCCGAGATCGAGAGCGCGGTGTTCTTGAAGAATGTGGGATTGATGCCGAGGGAGTGGGCGGCATCCTGATCCTCGCGGATGGCCTGGAAGTAGTAGCCCAGCTTCGAGCGCGACACAAGCCAGCTCACACCGATGGTCACGAGCGCCAAGACGAGGCCGGTGTAATAGAACGGCACCTTCGACTCCCAGTCCGTGATCAGCGTGCCGTGGATGGTGAGCGGCGGAATCTCGGTGACGAGAATTCCCTCGGCGCCGTTGGTGATGGCTTTGAGATTCAGCGTGGAGACGCGAAAGATCTCCGCAACGGCAATCGACGCGAGCACGAAGTACGGCCCCCGCAACCGAAAACAGATCGAGCCGATGATCAGCGCGGTCACGAGTGCCGCGAAGGCACCTGCCCAGATCCCGTACCAGGGAGCGACGTGCCGGTACTGCAGGAGCAGCATCGTCGTGTACGCTCCGACGCCGAAGTACGCCGCGTGGCCCACCGAGTATTGGCCGGTATACCCGCCCAGCAGATTCCAGCTCGATCCCATGATCACGTTGACGAAGATCAGGATCATCATGTGCAGGGCATACGTGCTCTCGACGAATAGCGGCAGAATGGCCAGCGCGCCGATCGACACCGTGATCAGCGCGACCGGGACGTACCGCGTCCTCTTCACCGCAGTTGCAGCCAGCACCATTACGTCTCTGACTTGCCTCTCAGCCCGGATGGCTTGAACAGCAGCACGAGCAGGAAGAGCACGAAGACGATGACCTCTTTCCAACCGGAGCCCGCGTACGCGCCGCCGACCGACTCGGCCACGCCGATGAGCACTCCTCCCATCATGGCCCCGGTGACGCTGCCCATTCCGACGAGCACGGTGATGACGAACGCTTTGAGCGTGAAGACGCTGCCCACCTGGGGAAAGATGTAATACGTAGGTGCGATCAACGCCCCGGCCGTTCCGGCCAGGGCCGAGCCGAGTCCGAAGGCGATGATGGACATCTTCCTGACGTTGATCCCCATCAACGTGGCGGCCTCGCGGTCCTGCGCGGTGGCGCGGATGGCCTGGCCGGTGTTGGTCTCGCGGAAGAACCAGGTCAGGGCCAGAGTGATGGCGACGGTAATCGCGAACGAGATCATCAGGGGGCTGGAGACCGAGATGCCGAAGAGCCTCACGCTGCTCGATGAATAGGTCGTCGTCAGGATCTTGTAGTCCGAGGTGAAGGCCAGCATCACGGAGTTGCTCATGATCAGCCCGAGACCGATCGTCAACAGAATCTGGTTCTGCGGCAGGGCATTCAGCACGCGGTCGACGAAGACCTTCTGCAGGAATGCGCCGAACAGAAACATGAGCGGGATGGTAATGAAGATGGAGAGGAAGGGATCGACGTGCAGGATCGTGAAGAGATAGTACGTCGCGTACATCCCCACCATTAGCAGCTCGCCATGCGCGAAGTTGATGATTCGCATCACCCCGAAGATGATGGTCAGGCCGATCCCGATGAGCGCGTACACGCCGCCGATCAGAATGCCGCTGATGAGCGCCTGTTCGAAGATCGCCATCGTTGGAATCGGAGCGGGCCTTACGCCCGCCCCGCCAGTCTCAGGAGGCTATTTGCCCCAGCCTGGGAAGGGGTAGACCGGCTTCTTGGGTGCGAACTGAGGCGGGTAGACGGTCTCGTGCACCCCGTTCTGAATGTTCTGGTTCGTGTAGCCTTGGTAGTCGGCGAAGGTGACTTCGCCCATGATGCCGTTCCACTTGCCGCGTTTGAGAAGATCGTGGATGCGCGCCGAATCGCCGCCCGCTTTCGCCGCGGTCTCACCCATGATGATCATCGACTCGTACGCAGTCGTGGCGTGGTAGGTCGGCTCTTTGCCGAAGCGCGCTTTGTATCGTTCGTTGAACTCCTTGGATCCCGGCCAGCTCACGTCGGGCGTCCATTGAGTGCTGGAGAAGACGTTGTTGGAAATCTCCTTCTCCTTCGCGAACTGCACGGTGGCGAAACCGGCCCCAGCGCCGAGGAATGCGCGCGGAGCCAGTCCGATCTCGCGTGACTGCCGCATCAGCAGGATGGCGTCGGCCACGTACGAGACCATGAACACGAGATCGGGGTTCTTGGCCTTGATGCTGGCCAGGGTGGAGCGATAGTCGGGCGAGCCCGGCGCATACGCCTCTTCCGCGACGACGGTCAGACCCCTCTTCGCCGCATACTCCTTGGCTGACTTCGCGCCGGACGTGCCGAAGTCGGTGTTCTCGTTGATGATGGCGATCGTCTTCGACTTGCCGAGCTTCGCGGCCATGTCGAGGAGGATCGTGGCGTAGTCGTTCGTCGTGGCACTGAGCCGGAAGGTCCACTTCAGACCCTGGCGGGTGATGTCGTCCTTCGAGGCCACGGGAATCAGCAGGGGAACCTTGTATTTCTCCGCCAGCTTCGCCAGTGCCGCCGCGCACTTTGAGGTGTACGGGCCGACGATGCCTGTGACCTTGTCGCCGGTGGCGAGCTTCTCGAAGGCAGCCATCGCTGTCTCGGGCTTTCCGGTGTCGTCTTCCCTCAGGAGCTCGACGTCGATTCCCTTCTTCTTCAGGTCCTCGATGGCCAGGGTCACGCCGTTGCTCAGGTTCTCACCGATCGGCGCTTCCGGCCCGGTGATCGAGTTCACGAAGCCGATCTTGACCTTCGTCGCGCCATAGCCGAAGGAGGAAACGAGGAGTGAGGTTGCCGCCAGGAAAATGGGGAAACGTTTCATGCGAGCGTGCCTCCTTGGATTCGATGCGGCAGATTAGCACTTACCGAACACGCTGCGGTGACCCGTACTACGTAGGACGGTGAGGAGCAGCCTTGTACAATCATTCACATGCCGGTGTATGACGATCCCGTCGGTGGCTCGAGGCTTGACGCAGGCGCGTTGCTGGGCGCCCGCCGACATCGCCGCCGACGTCGCCGAGCTCCTGATAGCCTCCGACCTTCGCGGCATCGCCTCGCACGGTACGGCCCGTCTTCCCCAGTACGTCAAGCTCGCCGAGGCGCGCGTGATGGATCCGGCCGGCCGCCCGCGGCTGGAAGGGGGCAAGCCTGCGCTCTCACTCTTCGATGCGCAGAACGGGTTCGGACATCACGCAGGGCGCGTGGCCATCGACCATTGCATTGAGCACGCTCGCGAGGTCGGTGCGGCCATCGCCGTCGTTCGCAACTCGAACCACTACGGCATCGCCGGCTGGTACGCCATGCGCGCCGCGGCAGCAGGCATGATCGGCATGAGCCTCACCAACACCTCGCCGCTCGTCGCGCCAACGCGTTCGCGCGTCAGTATGCTTGGAACAAATCCGATTGCCGTGGCCGCGCCCGCGGGGAAACACGAAATGCTGGTGCTGGACATGGCTACCAGTACGATTCCGCGCGGCCGCATCGAGGTCGCTGCCCGCCGCGGCGAAACGCTCCCCATCGGCTGGGCCATCGGTCCCGATGGCTCACCGGCGACGACGCCCGAGCGCGCCCTCGCCGGCTCGCTCCAGCCACTGGGCGGCGAAGAGTCGACTGCCGGATACAAGGGCTACGGTCTCTCCCTCATCGTCGAGTTGCTGACAGGCATCCTCGGCGGAGCGGCGTTCGGTCCCAACATCATCGGACTCTTCTCCACCGCAGGGAAGTCGGACCTCGGACAGTTCTACATGGCCGTCGATCCTGGTGCGCTCGGTGAGCCCGGCGCCTTCGTCGCGCGCCTCGAGCAGCTCATCGATCAGCTCATCGACGCACCGCTGATTCCCGATGCGCCCGGCCCCGTTCTCTACCCCGGCCAGCCCGAGGCGGAGAGGGCGCGCAAGCAGCAGCGCGACGGCATCGTGATCGACCGGGAGCACCACGAGTCACTCGTCTTGCTCGCGCGGCGTTTCGGAATCCCCCTGCCGGACGGGCTGTGAGCGACTACGACCTCATCGTCATCGGGGGCGGGATCGTCGGACTGGCGACCTCCTACCAACTGCTGATCCGGAAGCCTGGTCTGCGCCTCTGCCTGCTCGAGAAAGAGCAGGAGCTCGGCACGCATCAGACAGGTCACAACAGCGGCGTGCTCCATGCGGGCCTCTACTACCAGCCCGGCTCGCAGAAGGCGCGCCTCTGCAGCGAAGGAAAGCGCGCGCTGCAGATCTTTGCCGGCGAGCAAGGAATCCCCTATGAGCTCTGTGGCAAGCTGGTCGTGGCATTGGACGCGGGTGAGCTCGATCGCCTGGCCAACATCAAGCAGCGCGCCACGGCCAACGGCGTCGAAGGTCTCGAGGAGGTGGGGCCGGAGCGGATCAGCGAGCTCGAGCCGCACGCCGCCGGCATCCGCGCGCTCTGGTCGCCGACGAGCGGGATCATCGACTTCCGACGCGTGGCCTTGGCGTACGCCGACGAAGTGCGCTCGCGCGGCGGCGAAATCTTCAACGGAGAGGAAGTGCGGATCTGATCAGCTGCGCAGGCCTCCACTCCGACCGGGTGGCCGCCATGACCGGCGACGCCGGCGACGAGCGTGTCGTGCCCTTCCGTGGCGACTACTACACGCTGAAGCCGGAGGCCCGCCGGCTCGTGCGCGGCCTACTCTATCCCGTGCCCGACCCCCGCTTCCCGTTCCTCGGCGTGCACTTCACAAAGCGGATCGACGGCGAGGTCTGGGCCGGACCGAATGCTGTCCTGGCGTTCGCCCGTGAGGGCTACAAGCGTCTGGACATCTCCCCGCGCGACCTGGCCTCGACGCTCCTCTTCTCCGGCTTCCGCCGTCTGGCCCGCAGCTACTTGCGCACCGGCCTCGCCGAGCTGTGGCGCGACTGGTCGAAGCGTGCGTTCACCGCCGAGCTGCGTCGCTATGTCCCCGAGCTCCGCGAGCAGGACCTGACTTTCGGCCCCTCCGGCGTCCGCGCCCAGTCCCTCGGCGCCGACGGCCGCATGGTCGACGATTTCTCCATCAGCAACGGCCCGCATGTGCTGCACGTGCGGAACGCGCCCTCGCCCGCGGCCACTGCCTCCCTCGCCATCGGACGGGAGCTGGCGGAGACGGCCATCGAGCGATTCGCGATCTGACCTTGTCCGTACCTGACGCGCGCGGCTGCGTCCGGAGGGTTCCATCTACGCGATTCACGTTCCCGGTACGTAATTCACGTTCCTGGAACGCGATTCACGTTCCCCGGACGTAATTCACGTTCCTGGAACGTGATTCACGTTCCCGGAACGCACTCTTCACCTCTCGGAGTCTGATTTACGTAGCCGGAACGTGATTTACGTGGCCTCGAGTCCAATTTCGACCCTCCGGAGTCCGATTTGCGCTCCTCGGAGTCTAAAACGCGTACTCGAGAGTCAGAATCGCGTTCCAAGTGTCCACTTTCTGGACGTTCGCGGCAGAAACTCACGTACAAGCAACGTAATTCACGTACGGCGAGTCTAATCCACGTTCCGGGAACGTGAATCACGTTCCCGGAACGCAATTCACGTGCCCCCAGACTCTGATTCACGTGCATCGGAACACGACGTTACCCTCCGGGAACGTAAATCACACTTCAGCCTACGTAAAACACGTACCACCGAACGCGGCGCGCGTTCCCGAAACGCGGTCCAGTGCCCTCAACTTGGGCGATAGGAGCGCCTGCCTTCCAGATGCCGACGCTCCGATGCTTAGCGTAAGGTTAAGTCAGAGGCCGACGGCGGAGGGCTGGAGCCTGGCCGACCCTTTGCCCGCGCGGCCAGTCAGCGGTTCGACCGGGAGCTGCGGGCGCACAGCTGTGCGCCCCCTACGGGCGCGGCGACGGCGATGAGTGGCTCGGGGATGTTTCTGGGAGGGTTCTACCCGCTGTCACGCTCGGGGGCAGCGTCGAGTGCGAAGACGGTCCGATCCCGCCGGGCGATGACGTGGGCGCGGGCGCCTGAAAAGCGCTGGATTTCGCCCATGATCGCGGCGTGTTGGGTCTCCACGATGGTCGAGATCGCTTCGTCGAGCTCAGACGCCTCCACGAAGTGGTACGCCGAGGGCGACCGTTCGGACAACGGCTTGCCTTCGCTGTCGGTCAGAAAGATTTGTTCGATCGAGAATCGCATAGATGCACTTCCACCCCGCACAGGTCGTCCCGGGCGTTGCAAACCTCGTGCAGGGTCGGCGTGAGTTTTCCGCGATTCCTGTGGAAAACCCTGTTGAAAACCGGCGGCCGAGCGGCTGAAGTCGCATGCTGCAAGGGTCGTGACAGCACTTTGCACAATACTCCGTGCGGTCGAGTACGTTTTTCTTGCCGGCTGCGGCCTGACCCGGTCAGCAGCGTGTGATCACACGGTTGTTCGGCGGTGTCCTAGTAGCCCCGGCTAATGCCGTCTCGGCTCTAACCCTCTGCGACGAACGTCAGTGACGACGTGATCTCGATGCAGTTCCTCGTGGTCCGGTAGAGGGGACACTTGGTCGCGTAGAAACCGAGTACCCGCTCGGCGGTCTGACGCTGCTCCTCTGGCGCGTGCAGGACGAGCTCCACGTGAATGCGTCTGACGACCAGCACACCATCTTCGTCGGACTCGACCTCTCCGCGTACCTCACCGGCCAGCTTCCCATCAGCGACGATCTCGCGCGCTACCAGCGCGCCACCATAGGTGCCGGTCAGTCAACCGGCGATCGCGGCGATCAGATAGTCGATCGTCGCGGCATGCTTCTCGCCGAGATCATCGGGGTTCACCCCGTAGTGTTGCGCAATTTCGTCATGAACGCTGAACACGACCGGCTGCGCCTCGCCGGCGATGAATGCGTCGCGGATCGGTCCCTTGCGCCGCACGATGCGCGAGCGGGAGATATAGGTTTCAGCCATCAGTTGCCTCCGGCGACCATGGTGCGCTCACTCGACGTTTGGATCAAATCGCGTGGGTCTGCGCGAGTCAATGCCGCCTCACTTGGCGCGTCTCACGGTCTCCCTCGCAGGCGCGCCCGTGTCGCCCCGAACGCCTTCTCCCGGTGAGAGACGTTACCTGAAGTGCGGGTGAAGCGACTCGCGGATGTTTCATTTGACCTGCGCAGACGGTCACCTGCTCGTCGCCGAGCGCGCGCGGTGGATCCCGCACGACCGTTCTGGTTTCTGCTTTCTGGTCTCCAGAAACGTTGACGCGTCCGTAACCGATGACTACTCTGACGAGCGCATGACGGATGACGCGATCCTCGAGACCCGCAAGCTCACGAAGGAGTTTCGCGGGTTCGTGGCAGTCAACGGCGTCGACCTGCGCATCCGCCGCGGCTCCGTTCATGCGCTGATTGGCCCGAACGGTGCGGGCAAGACCACCGTCTTCAACCTGCTGACGCGGTTCCTTCCGGCGACCTCAGGCTCGGTCGTCTACCGAGGCGACGACATCACCAGCCTGCGCCCAGCGGTCGTGGCACGTCGTGGCCTGGTGCGCTCGTTCCAGATTTCGGCGGTCTTTCCGAAGCTTACCGTTCTCGAGAACGTACGTGTCGCACTTCAGCGCAGTCTCGGCACTTCATTTCACTTCTGGAGGGCGCAGCGTACTCTCGATGCGCTCAACGGCCGGGCCA
>WNFM01081571.1_pt1 | contig 18064 bp, 18 predicted proteins | sample 5400271 | NCBI WGS metagenome assembly WNFM01 (sample SAMN13153352, study PRJNA577476) | soil metagenome | isolation source: 60 cm saprolite on Douglas fir-dominated hillslope | place: USA:California | collected 2013-09-17 | reverse complement strand
GTGGTGCCCTCGGTGAGCGAAGAGGTGAGTTGGGTCAGGCGCGAATCGATCGAGTGGATGGTCTGCGCCGCGCCATCGGTCAGCGAGGATGCCAGCGAGTTGAGACGGCTGTCGACGGTTTCGGTCACCGACTTGGCCCGGGTGTCGAAGGTCTGCTCGAGCGATTTGAGACGGCTGTCAATCGATTCATCGAAGGAGTTGATTCTGCTGTCGAGCGAGCTGTCGAGATGGGCGACGCGGGTGCCCAACGTGGTCTCGAATTGCAGCAGGCGCTGATCGAGCGAAGCGGTGATCTCGCCGCCGTTCGAGGTTAGGCGGGTGTCGAAGGTGTCGACATAGGTCTTCAGGGTTTCCGCGATATCCTGGGTGCGCTGGCCCATGCGATCGACGATCTCGCCGCCGAAGGTTTTGACGGTACGGTCGAATTCCGAGATGTGGCGGGTGATCAGCGCCCCGAGCGTGCCGCTGTCGCGCGCGAATTTTTCGGCCAGTTCGCCGCCCTGGTTCTTCACCAGTTCGTCGAACGAGCTCATCTGCAACGAGAGGGTGTCGTGCGCGGTCTCGGTCTGGCTGACGACCTTCGCCACCAGCGAGTTCACGGTCACGTCGAGCGCTTCAGAGGCCTTGTCGCCGGAAGTGAGGATTCGGGTCGCCAGCCGGTTGCCGGCGTCGTCGATCTTGTTGACGAGATCGCCGCTGCGAAGCTCGAGCTCCAGCAACAGCGAGTCGCTGGAATTCTTCAGCGAATCGTGGACCTGTTCGGTGCGGTCGGAAATGCCGTCGACGATGGTGGAAGAACGCTGCTCGAATTCGCTGGTGATGCGGTCGATCCGCTCGTTCAGCATCTCGTGGACGCGGTCGGCGAGGTCGACGAATTCGTCGTGGACGTGGCCGGTCTTGAAGTTGAGAGAGGTGGTGAGGCGCTCCGAGGCGTCGAGCACGGCGCGTGTGGTCTCGGCGCTGGCTTCCTCGAGACGATCGAGCAGGTCGCCGCCGCGCTCGCCGAGCGCCAGGATCATGGTGTCGCCGGCATTGCTGAGCGCGCTCGTGATGTGGGCGCCGCGCTCTTCCAGGGCGCCGGTGATGCTTTTGGCGACTTCATCGACGCGGGAAGCGATGGCGTCCGAGATCAACGCGATATCGTGGCGCAGGTCGATTTGTACACCCGAGATGGCGCTGCGGACCTGTTCGGCCTGTCCAACCAGATTGTCGCGCTGATGGGCGATGTCCTGCAAGAGAGCGCGGATGCGCACCTCGTTGTCGGAATAGGCGCGTTCAAGGGCTGCGACTTCGTTGGCGACCAGGGTTTCCAGCTCGCCGGCGCGCGCGATGGCGCGCTCGACGCCGTCGCCCATCGCAGCGACTTCGCGGCGGATCGCCTGGCCGACGGTCACCATCGAGTCGCTGGCGGCGCCCTCGGGCTCCGAAAAGCGGATCGCGACCTGGGCCATCGACTGCGCGATCATGCGCAATTCCTGGCCGCGCCAGGCCAGGCTCGCCAGGAAATAGAACAGCAACACCGGCGCGAAGAACAACGCCGCGAGGCCCGCCAGCGCCAGCGCGCCGCCGGAGCCCTGACCGATCGCGGCCTGCAGCGAGGGCAGGAAACTGAAGGTCAAAAGTGCGGCGCCGAGAATCCAGACGCCGGCAAACAGCGTCGCCAGCGTATAGACGTTGCGGGCCGGCCGGCCCTTCTGGATCGCTTGCAGAATCTGCCCGATGGTTTCGCGGTCGTCATTGGCGGCGCGGCGGGGGGCGCGCGTGTCCTCGATGGAATCAAAGATCGGCCGGTCGGTGCTCGGCCGGGTGTCGAAGGTGGGCTCGTCGTAGGCCGGTGGCGATGCCGTGATCGCCGGCGCCACGTCGCCGCGGACCGAGCTGCGCGAATCGTCCACCGCACTGACGTCACTGATGTTGAGAGCTTCCTGAATGGCAGAAAGCGCGACTTCGGTAGGGTCTTTGACCTTTTTGGGATTGTTCGCCATGTTCAGTCTGAGCCCTCGTGTTACTTCATACGCGTCCCCGGAGAGTCTCGCGCGAACGCCCCTCGCGAAGCTTCAAGCCGGTTTGATGTCCCAGGCCGGTCGCGAAAGCGCGGCCGTCGCCCGGCTTGTCCGCCACCATCCGGAAACATCCTATTGGCTAGGCGGTACGAATGAAATGGCCGCGATTAATACAATCTTAATCATCGTTAACAACGCGGCGCCGTAACGCCTTACGGTTCCACAAATTTCTCGTTTCCGTGCGCCAACCAAGGCTAATCTTCGCCGAAAACAAGGCGAACTTGCGGCGGATACACAAAACGTTCCGTTAACCATTTCCGTGATTGGCTGTCGAAAACCCCGCGGCCGGAACCATCGGGCAGGCAGATTTGGGGCAGGAAGATTTGGGTTATCGCATGCCGCTTCATCTGGAACGGATTGACTGGATGCCATCGCCGCCGCTCGTTCCCGATGATGGTCCGATCGATATCGAACATCTTAAGCGCATGACGCTTGGCGATATCAGCCTCGAGCACGAGGTGCTGGCGATGTTTTCGGCCCAGGCGGCGAGCCTTTTGGTTGCGCTCGCAACACTCCCGCCCGACGCCGGCGCGCTGGCGCATACGCTGAAAGGTTCGGCACGCGCGATCGGCGCAATCGGGGTTGCGGACGCCGCCTTGGATCTAGAGACCGCACTGGGGAACGGCGGCGATCCCGCCACGGCGCTCGGCGCGCTCGCTGACGCGATCACCGAAGCGCGCACCGCGATCGACGCGATCCTGCGCCGGTCCTGATCTCGGCCTTCCAACGGCTTTTTCCAAAAAGCCGCGCCACCGCTAGCGCGGAGCGGATCGACCCGTTATAGGACACCCCGGACACCCCCCTTCATCCGGCAGCACGAGCATCATGGCCAAGATACATTTTACTGACCATACCGGCGAAACCCGCACCATCGAGGTCGAAAACGGCGCAACCGTGATGGAAGCGGCGATCCGCAACGCCGTCCCCGGCATCGAAGCCGAATGCGGTGGCGCGTGCGCCTGCGCGACCTGCCACGTCTATGTCGATGAAGAGTGGCGCGCGAAGGTCGGGGCGCCCTCGCCGATGGAAGAGGACATGCTGGATTTCGGTTTCGACGTGCGGCCGAATTCGCGATTGTCGTGCCAGATCAAGGTGAGCGACGAGCTCGACGGTCTCAAAGTCTCGACGCCGGAGCGGCAGGCCTAACAAGCGGCAGGCCTAGAACGTCGGCTGCGCTATTTCGACGCCACGGCGCAGCCACGGCTGAAATTTTCTGACGATCTCCGGTGTCAGCGGCGTCGGCTTGCGATGGGTTTCGTCGATCAACACGCTCACCGACTGCGCCGAGGCGATGCATTTGCCTTCGGAAAACACCACCTGATCGAAGCTAACGGAGGTCCGGCCGAATTTTGAGACGCCGAGCCCCATCTCGATCGTGCCCGGCCAGCGCAGTTCGGCGCGGAAATGGATGTCGAGCCGCACCATGATCCAGGCCAGGCCCGACGGCATCAGGCCATAACTGCGGTCCTTCATCAAGGTCACACGGCCGGTCTCGAAATAGGTCGCATAAACCGCGTTGTTGACGTGGTGATTAGGGTCGAGATCGGCAAAGCGGACATTGTCGGTCAGGCGATAGGGGAAATCTTCGAGAAGCGGCGTTGAATCAAGACGGCCAGCTACGTTCACGGGGCGGACTCCGAAAATGACACGCCTTTACAACCCAGTTGTCGAATGGCGGCAAGGGGTTGCCGCGCTCACAGGTCGCCATATTATGGCTTTCCTCTGCCCGCTGCGTTAGCTAGACAGGCGCAAGCCCCAACGCATTGTCCAACCGAAAAGAAGCGACATGAGCGAAGCGATCAAAACCGATGTCCTGATTATTGGCGCGGGCCCCTGCGGGCTGTTCGCCGTTTTCGAACTGGGGCTGCTCGACATGAAGGCACATCTCGTCGACATTCTCGACAAGATCGGCGGCCAATGCGCCGAGCTCTATCCGGAAAAGCCGATCTACGACATTCCCGGCATTCCCTTCGTCACCGGCCAGGGCCTCACCGAGGCGCTAATGGAACAGATAAAGCCGTTCCATCCGGCCTTCCACCTCAACGAGATGGTGGAGAAGATCGAGAAGATCGGCGATCCCGCATTTCGCGTCACCACCGATGCCGGCAAAATATTCGAGTGCAAGGTGGTCGTAATCTCCGCCGGCGGCGGGTCGTTCCAGCCGAAACGCCCCCCAGTGCCGGGCATCGAGGCCTATGAGGGCACGTCAGTGTTTTATTCCGTGCGCAAGATGGAGCAGTTCCGCGACAAGGATCTCCTGATCGTCGGCGGCGGCGACTCGGCGCTCGACTGGACGCTCAATCTGCATCCGATTGCCAAGCGCGTGACGCTATTGCACCGGCGCGACGATTTTCGCGCGGCACCGCACAGTGTGGAGCAAATGCGCGCGCTGGTGGCTTCCGGCAAGGTGGATTTGAAGATCGGTCAGGTCACGGGCCTTGAAGGCGAAGGTGGGATGCTCACGGGAGCGACCCTCAAAGGCAATGACAACGCAATTTCGAAAATCGCTTGCGATACCATGCTGCCGTTCTTCGGCCTGACCATGAAACTCGGGCCGGTCGCGAATTGGGGCATCGAGCTTGAGCACAATCTGGTGCCGGTCGAGACCTCGGCGTTTGAGACCAGCGTGCCCGGAGTTTTTGCGATCGGCGACATCAACACCTATCCCGGCAAGCTCAAGCTGATCCTGTGCGGCTTCCACGAGGGCGCGCTGATGGCGCAGAAGGCGCACCGCTATGTCTATCCGGACAAGCGGCTGGTGTTCCAGTACACGACCTCGTCGTCGAGCCTGCAGAAGAAGCTCGGGGTCAACTGATCGGGGGAAACGCCGGACCAAGGGCTGCGGCGGATTTGTGACGTCCGGCCTTCCCAGCAATAGTTTGAAACGGGATGTCGCACTGGAACGATCCGCGAAATGGCCTTACTCTGGGGCTATTGCTTCGATGGGATTGGTCAGGTGGTGATGATGTGGACTGCGACACCCAGACTTCGACTGGCGCTGGCGTTCATAGCGGGTCTCGTGCCGTTGCTTGCCGTTGCACCGGGGCGGGCCGCCGAGCCCTCAGCCGCGGGGCTGTGGCAGAAGACCGAGGATGGCAGGACCGCGGGTTGGTTTCTCATCATTGACCATGACGGCATTTTCGAAGGCGTGATTGCCAAGACGTTCCCACAACCCGGCGATGAACCCAACAAGGTTTGCTCCAGCTGCACCGACGACCGCAAGGACGCGCCATGGCTTGGATTGTCTTTCATCAGAGATATGAAGCGCGACGGATTGAAATACGAGAACGGTAACGTGCTCGATCCGCGCGACGGCAAGATCTATCATGCCAAGATGAGCGTCAGTCCCGACGGCCAGACGCTCACCATGCGCGGCTATCTGGGTATTTCCCTGTTCGGCAAGGATGAGACCTGGACCCGGCTGCCGGATACGTCGATCACCCAGGTCGATCCCGCCATCGTTGCAAAATACCTGCCGACGCAGGCGGCGGCGATGAAGCCACCGGCCGCCGCAGCGAAAGCTCCCACTGGCGTGAAGAAAACCAACCTGCCGGCGCAGCCGCCGAAATGAGCTGACGCTTTGCCATTCGGGAATTTGCGCCGAGCGGAGCTAACATGTCTGCCCGCCCCCTCATCCCCCGACGCAAGCTGTTCGACAATCCGACATTCTTCGGCGCGAAATTGTCACCGGATGGCCGCTCGATCTCGTGGCTAGCCCCGGTCGATGGCGTCCTGAACGTCTGGGTGGCGCCGGCCGACAGCATCGCGGCGGGTCAGCCGGTCACGCGCACCAAGGGCCGGCCGATTACCTGGCAGGCCTGGAGCCCGGACGGCCGTTACATCATGTTTCTCAACGATGAGAACGGGGACGAAAATCTGCACCTGTTCGTCGTCGACCCCACTAGTTGCGAACTCCGCGATCTCACACCGCTTGCCAACATCCGCGCGGTACCGACGTTTTGGTCGCACATTACCCCCGGCAAGATCGCGATAAATCTCAACGATCGCGACCGGCGCTGGAACGATGTCTTTCAGCTTGACCTTGCGACCGGCGAGCGCTCGCTGGTTTGGGAAAATCGGCAGGGGTTCGAATTTGTCGGCCTCGATTGGCAGTTGAGGCCGCGTCATGCCCGCAGCCATGGCGCTGACGGAGGCGTCCGGCTTTGGCGTCTTGATGGGGAGAAGGCAGCGCTCTGGCGCGATGTCCCCTTCGATGCCAGCTGGACCACCAGAATCTGGACGTTCGACGCCGCTTGCACGCATCTCCATATGCTCTCCTGCATCGAGCAGGACAAATCAGCCCTGGTTCGGATCGACTGGTCGAGCGGGGAACAGAAAGTCTTGTTCAAAAGCGAGCGCGCCGATGTCACCGGTGCGATATTCGATCCTCGGACCATCGAGCCGGAGGCCGTTTGCGTCGATCTCGGTCGACAGGAGTGGACGGCCTTGACGCCGGCGATCGCCCCCGAACTCGCCCTAATCAAGGCGAGCCTGCCCGGTCATGCCTTCCACGTGCAGAGCCAGACCGACGATGGCCGGCGCCGGATCGTCATGAGTTACACGGCCGAACAGCCGGCCACCTATCATCTGCTCGATCGGGACAAACAGACCCTCACCGAACTGTTCACGGCGCGACCGGAATTGAAACCTTACCGTCTTGCGCCGATGCATGCCGTCGAGGGCAAATCGCGCGACGGCTACCGCCTCGTTTCATATCTGACGCTGCCGGCCGACATCGAGGGTGATCGCCCGCAGCAACCGCTGCCGATGGTGCTCGTCGTGCATGGCGGTCCGTGGGCGCGCGATATTTTCGGCTATCGCGGCGATCATCAATGGTTGGCCGACCGGGGCTATGCCGTGCTCTCGGTCAACTATCGCGGCTCAACCGGCTTTGGCAAAGCCTTCGTTGCCGCAAGCGAAAAGGAACACGCCCGCAAGATGCATGACGACCTGATCGATATGGTCGAGTGGGCGGTCGATGAGGGCATCGCGCAAAAAGACAAAATCGCGATCTTCGGCACCTCCTATGGCGGCCTCGCTTCGTTCGTGGGCGCGACATTTACACCGGAGGTTTTCTGCTGTGCCGTCCCGGTGGTAGGTATTTCGAATCTGCAGACGCTGCAGGAGTCGCTGCCGCCCTATTGGGCCGGCTTCGCCGAATATATGTATCGCAGCTATGGCGACCCCCGCACCGAGGATGGCCGCAAGTTGCTGGCGGAGCGCTCGCCCATCAACAAGGTCGACAATATCCGCAAGCCGATGCTGATTTTTCACGGCGTCAATGATGTGCGCTGCAAAGTGGCGGAAAGCGATACGATTGTCGCCGCGATGCAGGCCAGGAAAATTCCTGTCACCTACGTGGTTTATCCGGACGAAGGGCACGGGTTTCAGAAGCCCGCAAACAGGCTTTCCTACATCGTGATGGCAGAGGCGTTCTTTGCCCGGCATCTCGGCGGTGCCTTCGAACCGGTTGGTTCTGATCTTGAGGGCTCAAGCCATGAGATTCGTGCGGGCGTCGATATCCTGACCGATCTCGGCGTGACCTGACCTCACCGGTCATCGTGTCAGCGTGTGCCGGAGGAAGGCACGATCGGCGCCGTCGGCTCCTGAACAACCTCGGGCACGACGGCATCGAGTTGAAGCACCGAGGTCACGGCAGGCAAGGTCGCGTCGGCCATCGCGGCGTGGCCCTCGGCTGAGGGATGCACCGCCCCACCGTACACGGCCGAAAGAACCCCCCAGGTCGCGTCATGGACGTCGGTCGGCTGGCTGGAAGCTGGCAGCCCCTGCGGATAGGTCATCGCCGCGAAGTAACTGTCGTTGGCGTCGCGGATCCAGCGCGCGCGCGGCAGATAGGCGCGATACTCGGAGGCGCCGCGGCCGCACAGCATCGGCTGGTTGGCCGCGGTGACAATATCGGGATCGAAGCTTTCGCCCTTCGGTGAAAAACATTCCCGGTCGAATTCGGGATCGGTCGAAGCGCGGGCGCAGAATCCGTGATCCGCGAATGCCGCCTGATGGGCATCGACAAAGCTCATGCGATCGGCGGCGGGATCGCGGCACAATACCCCCGACTGGCACAATGCGAGCGCTTTCAACTGCGGCAGGAATTCCCGCTCGACATAGCTCGACACATTGGCGAGCCGCTGCGGTTCGGCGTTGAACGAGGGATGGATGTCGAAACCGGCGCGCCCGCCGGGGCAGGGCGCGCCGCCATCGGCCAGGGTCGGGTTGGCGTAGGAGACATACACGACGTGCGACATATCGCCGACCAGCGGCTTTAGCGTCTCCCGCAGCTTCACAAAACTTTGCGGCAGGTCGCGCGCCAGGGCGGCGCGGGAATCCTCCACCGATCCCATCACGCCGGAGCGCCGAAACAGCACCCGCTCGGTCGGGTTGTCGACGATCACATCGGCTACCAGCCCGGAAAAATTGATGTCGTTGGCGCCGATCGACAACAGGATCAGATCGAGCTTGCGGTCGGGCTGACGTTTCCTCGCCGCAGAGACGGCGGCGCGCAATTCGTCGAGTTGTGCGTTGACCGAACCTGAGCAGTTGGCCCCCGATTTCGCCGGCGGGCATTCCCGCACGCGTTGCCAACCCAACAGCCCATCGGGGATGCTGGCGCCGGTGCAGGCGAGCGGCAGATAGGTCACCGCGATATGCTGGTAGCGAACTGCGAGCGCAAGCGCCGTGCGGGTCTGATAGCTGTACAGCGAGCGGTGGCAGGCGGAATTGAACCATAGCGCGCTCTGGCGCTGCCATACCTGCAGCGAGTCGGGGGCCTCGCAGGCGCGTCCGCCCTTATAGCCGGCGCGGCTCGGACGGTAATATTGCGAGGCCGCCGTGGCCAGATAGGAGCGGAAGCAAAAGCCCTCGTCCGACAACGCGATCGACCGGTCCGGATTGCCTTCGCCGGATGCGATGCTGTCGCCGAGGCCGGCAATGAAAACATCGCGCACCATGATCTCGGCTGAGAGACGCTGCGGCGCCTCCGGCCCTGAGGAGACCTCGACGGTGGCGACCGTTTGCCGGCCATAGCGCACCCGCAAATTGACAGGCTCGGCGCAATCGAAGGTGGATGCTTGCGGACCATCGCCATCGTCGAACGACCAGGCGCAGGTGGCGCCAACCGGAACGGCGCCGGTCAGCCGCACGGTCACCGCATGGTCCACTGGCGTCAGGTAGCTTTCTTTGACGTTGTCGCGGGTGCAGGGCTCGCTGACGCGGCCCAACAGATCGATGCAGAGGCGGTTCACCGTATTGCGCGCCCAGCCGCGACCGTCGCTCTGCAGTTCCAGTGCCTGTTCGGAGGCGAGAATGCTGCGGCCGCGCGCGCTCTCGGTATGCAGCAGGAAATCGCGTTCTTCGCGGAACAGCCGGAAGCGATTGCGCACCTCCCAGGAAATCTGCATCGGGGCATCGGGGCCGGCTTGCGCTGCCGCGGTCTGCACCGTCGTCCATCGCGCGGGCAACGCGGCCATCGCGCACACGACTAGCGCGCCTACGATCATCGGGCGGAGGTGAATTCGGGCCATGACGCGTTTGACGTTACGGATGGGGCGGAAATAAGTAAGAGAGATGCCCCGGAAACGAGGAGGGGTGAGATGCCTAGCCCCGGGCCTGACGGCGCTTCACCGGCCGGGCTCGCCGACCTTCGAGAGACTGCGGCACCGCGGCGGGCGCCGAGGCGGAAGTGGGAAAATTCTCGTTCAGCCGGCGGCGTTCCTGCCACGGCTTCACGACGTTAAGCCATAGCTCGCGCGTTCCCATGATGCTGATCGAGGTGCCGAACGGGATCACGAAATACAGGATCCGGAACACCAACAGCGTGGCGAGCAGCTGTTCTCTGCCGAATTCGGGCAGCGCCACCAGCATCGCGGCGTCGAACACGCCGAGTGAGCCGGGCGCATGGCTGGCGAACCCGAGTAGCGTCGCCAGAATGAACACCACCGCCAACGAAACGAAATCGATGTCCGGCTGTGCTGGCATCAACAGATACATCGCCATCGCGCAGAAGCCGAGATCGACTACGCCGATCAGAACCTGCAGCAGCGTTAGCCGCGCCGAGGGCAACACGACCTTCCAGCCGTTCTGACCGAGCTCGCGGCGGTTCTCGCCCATCACCAGCCAGAAGAAATAGACCGCAATGCCGGCGAGGCAGCCGAGCGCGATCAGCCGGTTCATGGCGGGCGGCAAAAGGTCCATCGCGGAGGCGGCCCAGGGGTGCAAGGCCATGCCGAACCCGAGCACGAACAGATTGCCGAGCCAGAAGGTGAGCCCCGAGAGAAAGCAGATCTTGGCGACGTCGATGGCGTTGAGGCCGAAATCCGAATAGATCCGAAATCTTATCGCGCCGCCAGTGAAGACGGTGGCGCCGATATTGTGGCCGATCGTGTAGCTGGTGAAACTCGAGAGCGCTGCGATGCGGTAAGGCACGTGTTTCTTGCCGATCGTCCGCAGTGCGAAGAAGTCATAGAAGGTCAGGGTGCAGAATGCGCCGACCACACACAGCGCGGCGAGCGCGATGTGGTGCGGCGGTATTTCGGTCAGCGCGGTCAGGATCACGCCGGTATCGACACCCCTGAGGGTCCGGACCAGGGTCGTGATCGCAAAAGCGATGATGAGGAGCCTCGCCGCGATTCCGAGCCGTTTCCAGCCGATCCGTTTCTTGAAGCCACGCCCAAGCGTGGTCAGCAGTCCGTGCATTCGTCCTCCCGGCGGGGCGGCAACGAGGCCCTTCCGACGCGATTGATGGGCTGGCGGTGGCCAATTGCGCCTCATGTGAAAGACCCTTAGGGCAAAAACGGTTCGTTGTGCAGTCCTTGACAACGCAAGCTTCGGCCCCCGAGCCGTGCCGCCGTCACATGCCTTACATATGCCGCAACGCGGGAGATTCGAGTCCTGGCGCTTCGTGCCGTTTCATTTGGCGCAATGTTCCTTTGGTCCGGCGCGCCGCCTCCGGTGAATGAGGATTGAGACAAAACGTCGCGCGAACCCGGCTGCCGTTTTTACGTCGACGGCGCCTCGAACACCCGGCCGCCGCAAACTTACAGGCATAATTCGACCACGGACGAGATGTTCCCAGAAACGGCCGGCGAAGGCGCAGCGTTGGCGGCCAGCGACGCCGATTCCGCGCGCCGCCTCGACCGGATCTTACGCCTTGCGCAGCGCAAAATGCGCGCCACAAAACGCCATCACGGCGCCGAGACAGAGCGCGGCGAAACCTGCCAGCACGCCCGAGATGGTCGGGATTGGACTTGGCGCGGAAGCCGCCTGACCGGCGCCCGCCAGGATCAATACGCCGACCACGATCAGGAACTGTCGCATCCGCTGCGGGATTTGCCCCGACACCGCGCTGTCCATCAGATTTGCGGCGAAATAGCCGCCGCAGAAACCGACGGTTGCGATCAGCCACCACGCAATGGCCGCGCCCGCGGGCATGAATTCGCGTGTATCGGATCGCCACAGGCGGCCGAGATCGAGGCCGTAACGCGCGCCCAGCATGTGCACGGCGAGCGCCAGCAGCACACCGGAAATCATGGCGCCGGCGAGGATCAGGCGACGCGGAAAAAAAGTCGTCTCGGGCATGGTCCGCTTGTAAGATAAAGCCGAAGGTGCGCGCAAGCCGAGCTTGCGAATTCAATCGAGGTTTCCAAAACAGGAATAAACCATGGTTTTCGGACTTCTTGCATTGATCGCAGCCGCGGTTTTCACCGGCGTCGCGCTCTACGTCAATATCGCCGAGCAACCGGCGCGGCTATTATTGGACGATCGCGCGCTGCTCACCGAATGGAAGCCGTCGTATAGACGCGGCGCCGCGATGCAAGCGCCGCTCGCGCTGCTCGGCTGCCTGCTTGGCGTGATGGCGTGGTGGCAGACCTCGCAGGTCGGATTCTTGATCGGCGCGGTTGCGATCATCGCACCATGGCCATGGACGCTGATCGGGATAAAACCCACCAACGATGCGCTGCTGGCGACGGAGGTGGACCGAGCGGGGCCGCAGACGCGGGCGCTGGTGGTCAAATGGGGCGCGCTGCATGGCGTCCGCACCGTATTGGGCGCGCTGGCAACCCTTGCTTTTTTGTGGGCATGCCTGCCGCGATAGGTTTGGTGTACGAGTTTCCAGGATCAGTCCATTGCCGATGACGCTCGATGTGCCGGACCAGGCGGCTAGCGATGTCCAGTACGCCTACAAGGCGTCGTTGATCGGTGCTGCGCATCGGTTCGAGCTGACCGGCGAGGGGTTATCATGGCGGGCCGGAAGCAGGTCGGGGGTCTGCCGCTACCTCGATATCGCGGCGGTCCGATTATCGTATCGGCCGGTATCGATGCAGTCGCGCCGTTTTCGCGCCGATATCGAATGCGTGAGTGGTCAGCGCATCGTCATCCTTTCGACCAGCTGGCAGACCGTCGCGCTGATGACGCCGCAGGACCACGACTATCGCGCCTTCATCAAGCGATTGCATGAGCGCATGGCGAAAGCCGGGAGCAGGGCGGCGCTGATCGCGGGCATCGGGCCCAGGATCTATGCCATCGGCATTGTGCTGCTGGCGCTGGTAGGGATTGCGATTGCCGGCCTTCTGGTTCGCGCGATCGCCACCGGCGAATGGGCAGGGGCGTTGTTCCTGGTCGGTTTCGTCGCCCTGCTTGCCTGGCAGAGCGGCGGTTTTATCGCGCGTAACCGGCCGCGGACCTATGCGTTCGATCGTTTGCCGCAAGCGCAATGAAATGTGACTTCGCGATGCGGCAAACCCACGGCATCGTGGATGCCTGTCCTGGATGAGGCGCGAGGCGGAAGGTGGAGGATCGAAGCGGCCGATTGCCGAGCGAAGCCGAAATTGCGGAGATCAATGCGAAGCATTTTGTCAAAACGCCGATAAAACCCGCCGATCTGCTGTTCGTATTCGGCACGCGCGAGGATGTTGATCGGCGCGTCGATGAAGCGATTCGATTGTGGCGCGAGGGCTTTTTTCGCTGGTCGATCGTGAGCGGCGGTGTGACGCCGGGCTCTAAACTCTCGGAATGCGAGATCATCAAGGCCGCGATGGTCGCGTGCGGCATTCCGCCTCAAAATATTCTGGAGGAACGCCGCTCGACCAACACCGGCCAGAACGTGATCTTCTCGCTACCCATCATCGATGCCGCGCTTGGCTTGAAAAATATCCGCAGCGTGATTTGCCTCGGCAATACCTGGACGGCGCGCCGCTACCCGATGACGCTGCATCGCCATTGGCCGGAGGTCGAGAAGATGCTGATCACGGTCGATAGTTTCGAGACGCCGCGCTCGCGCTGGCACACCGATCCTGTTTTCCGGGCCTTGATTCTCAAGGAATGGGACAAGATCGAGCCCTACAAGGCAAAAGGCTTTATCGCGGAGTGGCCAGCGGAATGAGCGAGCGCAGTTCTCTACTCCGTCGAATCGAAATCCTCTTCCTTCGCATTCAGCATTCCCGCCAGCGTGCGCAGGCCCGCATCGAGCTGCTCCATCGTCGGTGCCGCCAGCGCCAGCCGTATGGCGTTTGGCGCATGTCCGGGGGTCACCGTGAAGGTCGTTGAGGGCGTCAAAGCGATGTCCCGTCTGGCCGCTGCGGCTACAAATGTTTGAGACCGCCAGTGCGGCGGCAATGTCAGCCACAGATGATACGATTTGTCATTTGACTGCATCGCAAAGCCGGCAAGCCGATCGGCTGCCATCTGCTGGCGCTGGCGCGCATCGATACGCTTCAGTCGTGAAAGTTCAGCAGCGGTGCCGTCACTCATCAGCCGCTGTGCGGCCGCAAACGCATATCCCGAAGCCGTCCATCCGCCGGAACGTACCGAAGCCATGATACTTTCGCGCAAACGAAGCGGTGAAACGATGAAACCGAGCGCCAGCCCCGGCGCTACTTTCTTGGAGAGGCTGTCAATCACCACGCAGCAATCCGGCGCGAGTGCGGCCAACGGCGGGACATCATCGAGAAAGGCGTAAACGGCATCCTCGATGACGACGAGACCGAGCTTCTCGACGACGCGCAGCAGGTCGCTCCGGCGCGACGGCGGCATCGTTATGCCCAGAGGGTTTTGAATCGTGGGCTGGACATACAGCGCCGATAGATGCGCTTCGCGGTGAGCCTTTTGCACGGCGTCCGGCCGAACGCCGGCTTCATCCATCGCCAACGGCACCAGTGTCACGCCGAGCCGGGCGGCGATGCCTTTGATAAAGGGATACGTGAGTGCCTCGACACCGCAGCGGCCCCCGGGTGGCGTGAGCGCGGCGAGGGCGGCTGCCATGGATTGGCGGCCGTTGGCGGTGAAGACCACTTGTTCGGGGTTTGGTGACCAACCTTGACGGGAGAGAAACCCGGCCGAGATGTTTCTCGCATTTGGTGTTCCGGCGCTCGTCGCCTGTCTCAGCGCGACATCGAGCGCGTCCGGCTTGTCCAATCCCTCTAGGCTCTTGGCGATCAGGGCCGATTGCGTCGGCATGGTCGGATAATTGAATTCCAGATCGATGCGCGCTCCTCGCGGTTCGTTCGGAACATTTATCGCGGGCTTCGTCTCTCCGGAAATAAATGTGCCGCGTCCCACCTCACCGACGACAAGGCCGCGACGCAGCAGCTCGGTGTAAACCCGGCTTGCGGTTGAGACGGCTATCTTTCGCTCATAAGCAAAGCTGCGCTGCGGCGGCAAGCGATCGCCCGGCTTGAAAGAGCCGCTTGCGATCTCGGCGGCGACGGCATCGGCAAGTCTCAGATATTCGAATTTCGACAATATTGCACCGAGATCAATGTTTTACTTGCACCGATACAATTACAAGATAATTTCCGGTTCATCAAGTCCATGCTTGTACTGAGGAAAGCGAAAGCAATCCGAAGTTACCCGAGGGGCAACCACGGCCGAGCGGCGTTTGCCGCAACGGCATCGCTTTGCCGGTGCAAGCCAATTCGAGAACAAAAAATGACCGCGATTTCCTCGACCTCAGCGCAACCTGCCGGTTCCGGCATGCTGGGCGGATTCATCCGCTGGATCGGAGTCTTGGCCAATGGCCTGGCCGCGTATTTGGAGCGCAGGGCCGCGACGAAAGCGCTTCATGAACTGGACGATCGCGGATTGCGCGATATCGGGATTGCGCGCTGTCAGATCGAGACCGCGGTCTACGGTTGTACAAACCCGGACCTGGGGCGGTTTTGATCACGCCCGTCACGCCACGGCTAGAGCACCCCATGAGGTCGCAAGACCCCGGCCATCGTCGGATCGATCGGGAGCGCGGCGCGGCTTCACTGCGCGCGCAAGCGTGCTCCGCTCGCGCAGCCGGTTGATTCGCGAAACCGGCTGGCGGATGGCGGCCCTCGATACAAGTAGCGCAAACCGGAGAAGCCGCGAAGCGATGCGCCACATCTGAAGTATGTGCTCCCTTCCGGCTGCGAGCCGGAGGATGACCACGAATTCCAGATACATCAGGGTGTCGCCAGCGAACAGAAACGCCAGGTCGATCGGAGCGGTTTGGGCAAAGGCCATCACCAGAATGGCGATCACGATAAACTTGAGAACCCGACGGATGGTAAGCTTGGAGAGAAAGTCGGCGAACTGCACAACCAATACTTCCCAAAGCGCGTCACCAAGAACGAGCGGGAGTTCGTAGCTCCACCTCCGCCACCAGTTCCTCACATCAGTCTCCGCCGTTCAATCATCACGCCAATCAAGTAAATTCAATGCCGCACCACCAGCACCGAGCATTTGGCGTAGCGCACCACGTGTCCGGCGTTGGAGCCGAGGAAATAGGTGCGCATCGCGGGCCGGTGCGACGTCATGACGATCAGGTCCGCCTTGACAGCGGCGGCTTCCTCGAGGATCTCGTGATAGATGCCGCCTTGGCGCACCACGCTGGAAATCCGCTCATTGTCGATGCCGGATTCGCGCGCCACGATCGCGAGTGCCTCCTCGGAAGCCTGTCGTTGCTGGGTGTCGAAATCGGCCGGCACATATTCCGCCAGCATCACCGGTGTCATCGGTAGCACGTTCAAAAGCCGCACCACGCCGCTCCAGGTCTGCGACAGCGTGGCCGCCGTGGCAATCGCAGGCTTTGCCAGATCGGTGTCAGAGAGATCGATCGGGACGAGAATGGATTTGAACATCTCACGCCTCCGTGCCTGATTTCAGCCTAGCACAAATTGATTGCCTTCAAGTTTGCTTCAGAAGCTTTGGGGTGACGAACAGCACCAGCCGCCCGCGACGGAATGCCACGTCACCCCAATCGTCGATCGCAAAGTCGAACCCGGCAAGAGCGGACGTCGGCAAATTGTCGGCGAGCGCCTTGCGCCCGGCGGCGTCGCCGCCGCTGGCCAGCGCCAACGCCAGTTCATGCATGCCGGGATTGTGTCCGACCAGCATCAGCCGCTTCGGATCGGCGGCGGATTGCTCGCGGATGGTTTGCAGGAGCTGCGCAGCATCGGCCCCATAGAGTTCCGGCAGAATTTCGACCTGCGGCGCCCGGACCCGGTCCTTCATGGCCTCCCAGGCGATATCCCAGGTCTGATGCGCCCGGACTGCGTGGGAAACCAGGACGGTGTCCGGAAACGGCGGGTGCCGGCCGATAAAGCCGCCGATCTCGGCGGCGTCGCTGCGGCCGCGGTTGTCGAGCCTTCGGTCCACGTCGCGGCCACTGGGCGCGTCGGTCTCGGTCTTGGCGTGACGCAGCAACATCAAACGGCGCATGGCGCATTCTCGATTTGGTTCAAGTCTTGCTCGATTCGGTTCAAGTCCAGCCGGATTAATGTACAAGGCGGCGCTCAGGACAAGGTGACAAGCGCCGGATCGGTCGTCTAAGAAACCAATATGAGCGAGACTTCCACAACCAAGACCGGCGAATCCCAGGCTCTGCGCGAACGCGCGCGGCTTTCGTTCGATCTGGACGTCGATATCGCCGTGGTCGGCGCAGGGCTGGCGGGGCTGACGGTGGCGCTGGAGGCGGCTCGCCTCGGTGCCAGCGTCGCCGTTCTCGAAGGCCGGCATGTCGGCTGGAACGCGTCCGGCCACCAGCTCGGCACGGTGATGCCGGGCTATGGTCTGCCGATCGGCGATCTGATCGCGCGCGTCGGTTTCGAAGACAGCCGCGAACTCTGGGCGCTGTCGAGGGAGGGCGCCGAATTTGTCCGGGCGACCGCGACCGAACAATTGATCCCGGGGATCGCGCCAAGCGAGGGGGCGCTCGAGGTCTCCAATGTCGATGTCGGCGATCAGTTGATCAGCCGGCTGCAGATGCTGGGCGAGGATTTCGAGACCGAAGTCGAGGGATGGCAGGTCGATCGGGTGCGCGCCGAGCTCAAGACCGATCGTTATTTTCATGGCGTGTATTATCCCAAGGCGTTTCAGATCGACGGCCGCAAATACGTCCATGGCTTGGCCGCGCTGGCGCGGCGGGCCGGCGCGCGAATCTTCGAGGACACGCCGGTGGTCAGCATCGACCCGTCAGGCATTCGCAAGCGCATCGTCACGCCGTCGGCGCGGCTGCGTGCGTCCCACATCGTGCTCGCCGGCAATGTCCATCTCGGTGCGGCGTTGCAGCGGTTGTCCGAAACCCTGCTGCCGGTCTGGCGCTACGCCGCGGTGACCGCGCCGCTCGGCGAGCGCCTCGCCGAGACCATCACATTTCAGGGATCGGTCGCCGACAGCGACGGCGTCGATCATTTCCGGGTCGTGGACGGCGACCGGCTGATGTGGGCGAGCCCCGAAACCACCTGGGCGGCGCGGCCGCAGGGATTTGCATCCGCCATCCAAAGGAGAATCCGGACGATTTTTCCAAGCCTTTATAGTTCAAGCCTCGGGAAGATAGAGATAGCTGAGGTCTGGGGCGGCGCGATCGGACAGACCGTGCACGGCATGCCGCAGATCGGCCAGTTGCGTCGCGGATTATGGGTTGCGAGCGGTTTTGGCCGCCAGGGCCTCAACACCAGCGCGATGGCCGGGCAATTGATCGCGCGCAGCATTCTGTGGGGCGACGAACGCTGGCGGCTGTTTTC
>WNFM01224844.1_pt1 | contig 18067 bp, 17 predicted proteins | sample 5400271 | NCBI WGS metagenome assembly WNFM01 (sample SAMN13153352, study PRJNA577476) | soil metagenome | isolation source: 60 cm saprolite on Douglas fir-dominated hillslope | place: USA:California | collected 2013-09-17 | reverse complement strand
TTCTCGATTTGGGTCGTGGTTGGCGTGAACACCTCATTGATGACGGGCACTTGGGCCGGGTGAATGGCCAAACGCCCGGTAAAGCCGTCGCGGCGGGCAGCTTCGGTGTCGCGGCGCAATCCTTCGGAGTTGCGAAAATCCACGTAGACAGTTTCGATCGCCGGCAGTTTTGCCGCCGCGGCCGCGTAGAGACACACTGAGCGCGCGAGGCGATAAGGCTCTGTCAGCTCACCGTGAATGTCGCGGTTTGCTTCCGCGCCCAATTCCGCCGATAGGTCTTCGGGCCCCCAGGTCAGGCCGATCAGCCGTGCGCTCGCGCCACGAAACGTGCCGGCGGCAAACAGACCGGCAGCGGATTCCACGGCTTGCGCGAGGATTTTGATCTGTCCTTCCGGTACTCCGGCGATCGCCTCGCGCGCCGTCAATTTGGCGTCGAGGTGAATGACGCTGGCAGCGCCTTCTGCCTTGGGAAACACGATCACGTCCGGCTTGCCCGCAACGATCGCGTCGAGGTCGGCATCAATCATGCCGGTGTCCAGCCCGTTGATGCGCACCAGCAAGCGCGGGCGTTGCTTGGCCATTCCGGCACGCTTGAGAAAGTCCAGCGCCGACGCGCGCGCGGCTTCCTTGCGCTCCGGCGTGATCGAATCCTCAAGATCGAGAATGACGGCATCCGCGCCGCTGGCCATCGCCTTCTCAAGCTTGGACCCGCCGTCGGCCGGAACAAAAAGAAGTGAGCGCATCATTTGGGCTGCATCAGCATAAAGGCCTGGCGGTGGCATTCGGCCACCAGCGTGCCGTCTTGTTTAAAGGCCTTGTGATGGAATTCCACGACGCCGGCGCCGGCGCGTGATTTTGACTCTCGTTTGCTCACGACCTGCGTCGTGCAATTCACGGTGTCGCCTTCGAAAAGTGGATTGGGGAATTTGACATCGGTCATGCCGAGATTGGCAATGGTCGTGCCGACCGTCATGTCGGAAACCTGAATGCCGATCATCAGCCCAAGCGTGAACAGCGAATTCATCAGCGGCTGGCCCCAATCGGTCTCGGTTTCGCAGAAGTGCCGGTCGATGTGCAGCGGCTGCGGATTCAGCGTCATGTTGGAGAACAACATGTTGTCCATCTGTGTCACGGTGCGGGTGTACCTGTGCTCGTAAGTCTTGCCGACCTCGAAATCCTCGAAATAGAGGCCGCCGCGCTTGTGCCGCTGGATCGTATCCGCCATTGATTCCTCCGAAAACTCATTGTCTACGAGGGGCTTGCGCGCCCCGTTAACGGTCCATTTACCATAATTCCCCATGCTCGGGAGGTCCGCCAGACCGTTGCGTCCGCGTCTACACCCATAAGCCCAGAAATTCGCAAGGCGCAACATTATGGCCGTTCACCCGGCTACAGCCAGCGGTGCACCGCAGATCACCGGCGCGATTCGCCAAGCGGCGCAATCGACCGGGATCAGCTTTGAATATCTGCTCACGACCGCGCAGATCGAATCCAATATGAATCCAGCGGCGCAAGCTTCGACCTCGTCGGCGAAGGGGCTTTACCAATTCATCGATCAGACCTGGCTCGGCACAATGAAGCAGGACGGCGCCGCGTTGGGGCTTGGGCGTTATGCTGACGCCATTACAAGATCGGCAGACGGCCATTACGACGTATCGGACTCCGGAATGCGCGCGGCGATTTTGCGTTTGCGCGGCGATCCGCAAGCGAGCGCGATGCTTGCGGGGGCACTAACCCGCAACAATTCCGCGTTGGTAAGCTCGAATATCGGCCGTCAGCCGACCAATGGCGAGCTCTACATTGCGCATTTTTTAGGGGCCGATGGCGCGGGCAAGCTCATCAACGCCGCCACCTCGAAACCGCAGGCCAAAGCTTCAGCCATGTTTCCGAACGCCGCCGCGGCCAACCACAGCATTTTTTACGACAGCACTGGCCGTGCGCGCAGCGTAGGCGACGTGTACAACAAGCTGACCCAGTTGTTTGACGTCGCCCGTGCGGTGGCCTTTGCTCCGCAGCGCGGCCTAGTCGAAACGGCAAGCCTCACATCGCCGGCAACCCAAGTGCCATTGACCGTATCTGCGCCCGCTGCGCCACCGCTGCCGCCTCCGGTGACCGTTGCGGCCGCGCACGTGAAATCGGTGTCCGGAGTGCGCACGGCGCGGCTCGCGCGCGAGCCAATTCCGGTCCCGCCGGGCTCAATTCCGTCGCACGACACCGCCGGCGTAACCCAGGCTTTTGCGAGCGCCAGTGAACAGCTGCCGCCACCGCCCGCGGCGCGACCATCGTTCCAATCCATGTTTACGGATCGCGTGCGTCAGCCTCTGGCACAGACCGTCAACAACCTCTGGGGGCCCTCGACAGCCGGCGCGCCGCAGCCGGCACCGGCGGTAAAGGCCTTCGATCTGTTCACGGACACCCGGCCCAACGAGCGCAAGCTGATTGACGGCAAAGCCTGATAGAGGCGGCCAAGCGTGCCTCTTATGCTTAACAGCCGCTCAATTTCTATGGTGAACGCTTTGTTAAGCCTCCTCGGCTAGGCTTGTTGATGCCGTCAGTTGGGGTGGCGGTTTTCGTAGCGTCGGTCGTGCCATGATAGTTCGTCAGTTTCTGCAGTGGGTTCGACAAGCTCCGGCCGGCGAGCGGGCGGAGGCCACAGCTGCCCTAGCGCGCGCCTATCTTTATTCCGAATTATCTCCAGATGATCTCGCCGCCGCGGAAGGCGCGATGATCATGCTGCTGGACGATCCGTCACCTTTGGTCAGGCGGGCGCTTTCTGAAGCGTTTGCCACGGCCGAGAAGGCGCCGCAGATCGTTGTGCAAGCCCTCGCGGGCGATCAGCCTGACGTCGCACTACCGGTCCTGGCTTGCTCGCCATTGCTGTTCGAAGACGATCTGGTCGACCTGATAGCGACAGGCCATACAGATGTACAAATCGCGATCGCCGGCCGCGTGCCGTTGCCGCGCCCGCTTGCCGCAGCGATCGCCGAAGTCGGCGCAGCGGATGCCTGTCTCGCACTTCTGGAAAATCCCGCCGCCGACATCGCGACCTTCTCCGTCGACCGCATGATCGATCGCTTCGGCCATTTGGCGGCGATCCGGGAAAATCTGCTGGCGCGAGAAGATCTCCCGATGGCAATGCGCCAGGCACTCCTTTCGAAACTATCGCAGACACTCGCTGGCTTCGTTGCGGCACGGCAATGGCTGGGACCGGAGCATGCCGAGTCCGCCACCAAGGACGCCTGCGAAAAGGCAACCGTCGCGCTCGCCGCCGACACCAGTTATGACGAAGTCGGCGCACTGGTGCAGCATTTGCGGCAGAGTGGACAACTCACCGCGGGGATGATTTTACGCGCTCTGTTATCGGGTAACGTCGTGTTGTTCGAGGAGGCGCTCGCGGAATTGTCGGGCGTGTCGATCGATCGCGTCACCGCCTACATCCACGACAAGAACATTTCAGGCTTTCGTGCGCTCTACCGCGAGGCCGGCTTACCCGAGCTTGCTTATCCAGCTTTTCGTGAAGCTTTGGCGGCCATGCGCGCGGGCGCATTGATTGGTGAGCAGGGCGGCGCTGCGCGGCTCAAGCGGCGCATGGTTGAGCGTGTGCTCAGCGCTTGCATGGATGAACGCGGTGAAGACACCGCGTCGTTGTTGGCTTTGCTTCGACGATTTGCGGTGGAAGCTGCGCGTGACGAAGCGCGTCTATTCTGTGACGACCTGGTCGCGGAAGCCAGTATTATTCAGGCTGTCCAGTCATACGGTGAACATCAGCAACTGGCGGCGGCGTAGGCCGGATCTACCATTTATTCGGGTACGATCGAGGGGCCCTTGAGTTGCTCGAGCACCTCTGGGTGGTCGCGGTTTTCATGGACCAGAAATTCGTCGGTGACTTCGCGCAAGCGCGTCGTCAAGGTTGCAGCGAGTTCTTTGGCGTCTGAGCGCGCATATTCACGAATGATCGCGCGCACAGCGTCCACGTGCTGGTCGATGAGCTTGGACGGGATTTGTGTGACGGCGGGTGTGTGCTCGATAAGCCGGCAAAGGCTGTCAGCCGCAGACGCTACCGCTGGATAGCCAAATGTCGCGCATTCGCCCTTGATGTCATGTGCGGCACGGAAAAGGGCCTCTTTATTGGCGTCGGTCGCCGCGTTCTTGGCGAACTCACGACGGGCTTTATCGAGCCGGTCGCATTCGGAATCCATCCAGCTGGCAAATTCGGGGGAAAGCTCGGCGAGCGCGTTTTCGGCGCGCGCGATCGGATCATCGCTGCCGGAATCGGTCGCATCTTTGGATACGGCTCCACGCAATTTGTTTTCCGGCGTAATCACTTCGTGGTCGCCGTAAGTGACGATCGCTGCGGTTTCTTTAGAGCGGGACATTTCTTACTGCCTTTGTCATACCGCGGACCGGGCTTTTTCTAGCAAGGGGGTCTGGCGGATGACATCGGCCTTGCCGCCCTTTCGGCGTTCCGGACCGATATAGTTCGACGGGATATTGCGGCGGCGATCGGGGCCGAAATAGGTCTTCGTTTTGATGAATGGTCGTGGATTGGCGACCACGTTGATGATCCGTTGGTAAAGCCCCTTCGCCGAAATCGGCTTGGCGAGGAATTCGGTGACCCCCGCGTCACGCGCCGCCATCACGCGCTTTTTCTCGGAATGGCCGGTGAGCATGATGATGGCGACATACGGATTTGCGTTGGCGCCGGGCTGGCGGATCATCTGCATGAGCTCAAGCCCGTCGAAAATCGGCATCGCCCAGTCGGTGATGACAATATCGGGAAGGTAGTGGGTGAACGATTCCAGGCCCGCCGCCCCGTCTTCCGCTTCATAGACTTCGCGGGCGCCAAAGCCGTGCAGCAGCGTACGCAATATGCGCCGCATATGCGTGTTATCGTCGATGACGAGGAAACGCAGGCGGTTAAAATCGATGCGGACCATACTGCCCCCGGGCCTCGGGCGCTTGGAGCCCGGCACCGCCTTGCCAAAGCTAAATGGGGCGCGTTAACGAACGGTTTAGGATGGCAATGGCAGTGCGCCCGTTATCCCTTGAGCAGCGTCGTCATGATGCGCTCGCGCGTCAGCGGCAAATCCCGGATCCGGGCGCCGAGCGCATGAGACACCGCATTGCCGATCGCGGCGGCAGTGGGGCCGGCCGTCACCTCACCGACGCCCAGCGGGACCTCATCCCGGGTATTGATGAGTTCAATATCGATCTGGGGTACTTCGCTGAACTTCATGACCGGGTACGTTTCCCAATCGAATGAGGCGATACCGTTATCGAAACGGACTTGTTCTTTGAGAACCCAGCTCGCCGATTGAATGATACCGCCTTCGAGTTGGTTGATGACGCCATCAGGATTGATCACCAGGCCGGCATCCGTCGCACACCAGACGCGATGCAGGCGGATTTCTTCATCGACCGACAATTCGACCACCACCGCGGAATAAGCGGCGCGGTTTTTGTACCGGGCGAAGGCGATGCCGCGACCAGTTCCCGTAGCGGCCACTGCACCGGCTTTCCAGTCCGCCATGGCGGCAACCTTTTCGATCACAGCGCGAGCACGCGGATCGGCGGTGATCGAAAGGCGGTACGCCACCGTATCCTTCCCGGCGCGCTCGGCGAGCTCATCAATGCAGCATTCAAGCGCAAATACGTTCGGCATAGCGCCGAGGCCGCGCAGCGCCGAAGTGCGTATCGGGGGCTCCGTTACAAGGTGATGGAGAATACGCTTGGCGGGAATGTCGTAGAGCGGTTCGGCATTGCGCGTAGCGCCACCACCGTTCGATTCCGGCACGTCGTTTGGTGGGGGCTCGGGCGGGGGATCGGGCAGGGCGAGGGCGCCAAGCAGATTTCCGCCGGCGCCGGGCCGCAGGTTATGCGTCGGGCTCCAAATTTCCTGCGTCCAATCGACGGGCTTCCCGGCTTCGTCGAGCAGCGCGCGTACCTTTACGACCATCGCCGGGGTCTTCGGCTCGTAGATGAATTCTTCCTCGCGCCGCCAACGCACGCGGATCGGCTGTCCCGGTTTCTGCATGGCGATGATTGCAGCATCGGCGGCGGCATCATCCGCGCCATTGTGGCCGTAACAGCCCGACCCCTGGACGTGGTGAACGATGATCGAGGAAGGTTCGAGCTTCAGTGCCTTCGCCAGCGCCGCCCGCAGGGGATAGACACCCTGGCAATGCGTCCAGACTGTCAGTTTGGCGTCTCGATAAACGGCGAGGCCGCAGGAGGGCGAGATCGAGGCGTGGGCGAGATAGCCCCGTGTGTAGGTTGCCTCGTAGCGCTCTCTGCCTTGAGGGTTGCCGGCGTCCGGTGCGCCGAATACCCGCTCGACGACAGGCCGTTGCAGCAACCAGTTGGCTTCCTGTTGGGTCGGCGTCGGAGCCTCAACATTCTGCCAGGTTACGCGATCGACAGCCGCGATAGCAGCCGCTTCGACTGCAGTTTCGTCGTCGCCGATAATCGCCAGGAAGTTTCCCCTGCGGACGAATTCGACAGGTCCTTTGGCCGCGCGGCGAATGGCGTTTTCGTCGATCGAACCGATCGTAGCACCGCGGTTTGGCTGGCGGACAACGCGTGCGTGCGCCATGCCGTCGATGTGCATGTCGTGGATGAATGCGCTGGCCCCGAAAATTTTGCCAGGCAGATCGAGGCGGGGCGTGCTGGTGCCGATGGTCTTGAGATCAGCGACACGTTTGCGCGTTCCCTCACCGGTGGCTTTGCCGGTGAGATCGACCGCGCCGGAAAGGGTCCAGTAATCCTGTCCGGTCGATTTGCCGTCGCGATAGATGCTGCCGTTGTGGAGGGATAATGCATCCGCATTGCAGCCGAGGATTTTCGCGGCTTGCGCAAGAAAAAGGGCACGCACATCGGCGCACGCCTGGCGCATCGCAACGCCGCCGAGCTGGATTGAATGGCTGCCGGCGGTATAGCCCTCGTTTGGCGCCTTCTCGGTATCGCCGGAGCGGACGGTGATCCGTTCGATCGCGACGTCGAGTTCGTCGGCTGCAATCTGTGCCATGGCGGTGAGCACGCCTTGTCCCAGCTCGACCCGCCCGGTGAGCACGGTCACCTTGCCAGGCGAAGGGAAAGCGACCCATCGATCGAGGCTTGGATTGTCGTTGAGCGGCCCGGGCAGGGGAGCGTTCATTGTCCGGCTCCTGCAAGCATGACTGCCGCCGCGTTTTCTACCGCACGCATGATGCGGTTATGTGAGCCGCAGCGGCAGATGTTGCCGTCAAGCGCTTGCGCGATCTCCTGACGTGACGGCCGTGGATTTCTGTCGAGAAGCGCCTTGGCCGAAATCAAAATACCGGCGAGGCAATAGCCGCACTGGCCGGCCTGCTCATCGAGAAAGGCCTGTTGCAGAGGATGGGGATGTTCAGCGCTGCCCAAACCCTCCACCGTGACGATTTTCTTTCCAGCCACGCCCCATATCGGCTTCGTGCAGCATTTCTCCGGCGCGCCGTCGATCAGCACCATGCAACATCCGCATTGTTCGAGCCCACACCCAAAGCGCGTGCCCATCAGGCCAAGCTCGTTGCGCAATACGTTGAGGAGTGGCGTCTCCTCATTGTCGAGCGAGACGCTGACGCTTTTGCCATTGACCGAAAAATCGAATGTCTTTGGCACGCGTGCTCCTAGAAACCGAACTGCTCGCGCAAAATGCGTTCGTCGAGGTTGTGGCCGGGGTCAAACAACATGTTGATCGATATATTGTGATCCATGCCGATGTTGACGCTGCGAACCGACCGCACTTCATCATGATCGGCGACTGCAGCAACCGGTCGCTTGTCAGCCTCGATGACTTCGATTGTGACCTTCGCCTTGTCGGGCAGCAACGCGCCGCGCCATCGTCGAGGGCGGAATGGGCTGATCGGCGTAAGCGCAAGCAGCGGGGCATTGATCGGGATGATCGGACCCTGCGCCGACAGATTATAGGCGGTGGAGCCCGCCGGCGTTGCCACCAGCACCCCATCGGAAACAAGTTCGGTAAGCCGCTCCTGACCATCGATCAAAATGCGTAAATTTGCGGCCTGAGCGCTCTGGCGGAACAGCGAAACCTCGTTGATGGCGCGGTGCTCATGGGTTCGGCCTTGCGCGTCGCGAGCTTGCATCACCAAAGGGTGGATGACGGTGATATGTGCCGCAGCGAGCCGTTCGGCCAGATGCTCTTCTACGAATTCGTTCATCAGAAATCCGACTGTCCCACGGTGCATGCCGTAGATCGGCTTGCCGGAATTCATGAACTTGTGCAGGGTCTGCAACATCAAGCCGTCGCCGCCGAGTGCGACAATGACATCAGCCTTGGCGGGATCGGCATTGCCATAGCGCTTTTCAAGCTTGGCGTAAGCCTCTCGCGCCTCCGGCGTCTGGCCGGCCACGAAAGCGATATGCTGGAAACGTTTGAGCGGCGGGCTCATTTGGGGACCTGAGGATGGAACGCGCGGTGCTCGTCTATACGACTTGGCCATCAATTGTCGAGGCGGAGCGGGCGGGGCGCACCATTGTAGAGCGGCGGCTGGCTGCCTGCGTGAATATCCTGCCGGGAATGATCTCTCACTACTGGTGGCAGGGCAAATTAGAGCGGGCCGGTGAAGTGGTTATGATTATCAAAACCCGCGCATCGATGGCCGAATCTGTGCATGGGGCGGTGAAAGAGCTGCACAGCTATACAACGCCCGCCATTATGGATTTGCCGGTGGAAAGCATCGACCCGGCCTACCATGCATGGATCGTGCAAGAGACGTCCCAATAGCATCATGCCCGGCGCGAAGCCGGGCATGACATATACCAGTCGTTCCGACGTTAGACCTTAGTAGGTCGCCTTGCCGTCGATCACGTCTTTCAGTTGGCGATATTCTTCGCAGGTGGTGTTGCCGCAGATCAGCTGTACCTTCTGCAAATCGTCCAGCGCTTTTAGCCGGTTGCCTTGCTCCATCTGCCACATGCCGTAATAGGACCAGGTGCGCACATGGTTAGGATCAGCGGCGAGCGCTTTTTCGTACCAAACCTTTGAGTCGTTATAGTCGCCGAGCTTGCGGTAGGAATAGCCAATGTAGTTGGCGACGTCCGGATGCTCATCGTGGCCGAGTGCGTGCATCGCGGCGATGCCGCCTTGATAATTGCCATCGAGGATCATGGCGCGCGCGGCGCGATAGTCACGCAGGAATTTCTCCTGAGTCAGCTGCTGCTGTTTTTGTTCAATGACGTTGTTATCGTTCTTCTTCTTTTTCTTTTTGCTGTCGTCAGAGGGTGGCGGATTGTCGGTGCCCATGGCGTAGACCGCCACCGGCTTGAAACTGATCGCTGTCACCAGCAGTGCAGCGGCTGCAAAGATACCTGCGTAGCGAAGGGCTTTTGTGAAGGTCATAGCGGAAGCTCTCCTGCGTAAGGCCGACTCTGGGTGGGACGATACGACAAAACCGGCGGATACGTGAAAAACAATCCGTGATGGGTACCTAGTCCTTGAAAATAAACAATAACGCGATCGTGAAGCCTTCCCCCATGAAGCGACCGGTGAGGGGCCGCTTGACTCGCCTTGCCGTTCAAGAGAACATTTTACCGTGCTGGTTCCCCGGGCGATTCCGGGGACGAAAGAGGGAACACGGACACGACGAATTCGAACATTCGAATTCGAAGCAATCCGTGGCTGCCCCCGCAACTGTGAGCGGCGAGCCTCAAGTCCAATACGGCCACTGGGAAACTGGGAAGGCTGGACCATGAGGCAACGACCCGCGAGCCAGGAGACCTGCCAGCGCGGTCACCCAACCGGTGGACGGGGCGTCCATACGGAGCGGTCTTTCGCAGCGGTGACGGCAATGCCGGTGCGAAGGCCGTGAGAGGACTATCTCCCACGACATTCCGCACGTGAGACCCGCGCAACGTTGCTTGGGTATCTCGCTGCGTCCTTCGCGTCGGGCTTGGTGTTCACCCGATGCGCCCGCTGAGTGCGGGCGTAAACGAAGGAACGTTGTGCCATGGGACTTGGATTTCGCAGTGCGGGCGCCGTGCTGGCGCTTGTGATTTTGTATACGCAAAGCGCAGCAGCGCAGAACAATGCGCTGGTCCTGCCGCCAATCGATGTCACCTCCAGCAGGATCGGCAGCACCGGTATTGTCGGCGCGTCGACGAGCGTAATTACGGCGCAGGATATCGAGCGCTCGCCGGTGCAATCGTTGCCAGATATTTTGGGACAGCAGGTCGGTGTTCAGGTCACCCACCTGTTTGGTGGACCGACTGGCACCGGAGACATCGTCGACTTGCGCGGCTTTGGCGCATTCGCGCAGTCAAACGTTCTTATTTTGGTGAACGGCAGACGCTATCAGGATTTCGACCTTCAAGGGTTCGACTTTTCGTTGATCCCTCTCAACAGCATCGAACGCGTCGAAATCACCAGAGGCAATAGCGGTACGGTCCTCTACGGTGACGGCGCAATCGGTGGTGTCATCAACATCGTCACGAAGACCGCATCGCCGGCGCCATTTGCGGGCCGCGTCGAAGGTGCGGTCGGCTCTTACGGTTTTGGGGAAGGCCGCGTGTCCGCCAGCGGATCATCGGGCCCCTGGTCTACGGCGGTGTTCGGCAACACCGTCACGTCGTCCGGCTATCGCCAAAACAGCGAGTTGCGGCAGCAAAACGGCGTCGGCAACTTGAGTTACAGGACGCTCGATTGGGGTGCGTACCTCAATATCGCGGCCGACGGGCAGCGTCAGAATCTTCCGGGAGGCCTTCAGAATTTGCCGCTTGTCTACCCGATCACGCTGGACACTCCACGCGCCTCGGTTACGCCGCTCGATTGGGCCCATAAACAGGATTTCAGCGTTACGACCGGCGTGACCCACACGTTCGGGCCTGGCCTCGACTTCATTGTCGATGGCGGGGTGCGGCGGAAAAATCAGCAGAGCCAGTTTTACAACTACTTCAACAGTCCGACCTTCTCGTTCGATCCCACGACCGCGGTTCCGGCCAACTACGTCAATACCATAATGACGACCTCATCGGTGACGCCGCGGCTTGATGCGCAACATCAGCTGTTTGGCGTTCCGAACCATCTGCTGACCGGTATCGATGTCTACAATACCCAATATGATTCCGACCGGCCGCAAGCGCCCGGCCTCCCGGACATTCATCGCTACAGTATTCAGCAAACGACGGCCGCCATTTACGCGATGAACACAACATCGGTAACGCCGGCGCTAGACATTTCGATTGGTGGCCGCCTGCAGCGAAATTTGGTGAAGGGTGACGATGCCTATAACGCGGCTGTCGATCCGAATGCCGGATTTTACGCCACCAATCCGCAAGCGCCTCCGGTTGATATGCGCGAATGGCAATATGCCGCGCACATTGGTTACGATTATCGCGTTAGTCCCGCCTTTGCTTTGTTCGGCCGCGTTGCGCGCGCTTTCCGTCTACCCAATGCGGACGAACGTGTCGGAGCGGGCAATCCGTTTGGATTCGTTGCGCCGGCCAACCTGGATCTCAAAACACAGACGTCTTACGACGCCGAAAACGGAGTTCGCGTCACGTGGGGCCGCTTCAATTTCCAGTCGAGCGCCTACATCATGGAGCTCAACAACGAGATCCATTTCATTCCGGCGCTTTTTATCGATGTGAACCTTGATCCGACACAGCGCATTGGTTGGGAAAACAGCGCAACCTATCAATTGTCCAACGACGTCCGATTGCGAGGCGGGTTCGCCTACACGCGTGCAACGTTCCGTGATGGGCCTTTCGCCGGCAACGAAATCCCGCTTGTCTCACCTTGGTCCGGCTATGCAGGCGCAACGTGGAATATCTGGAAAAACATGCTCGTGCTTGATGTCACCGCCCGCCTTTTGGGCGAGCGCCGCATGGACAATGACCAAGCCAATGTGCAGCCAACTATTCCAGCCGTTGCGACAATCGATGCAAAGATTGGCGGTCAATATGACCGCTTCTTCTGGTCACTCGCAGTTCAAAATCTCCTCAACGCCAACTATTACGATTACGCCATCGCGAGCGCGTTCACCCAGGGTTTCTTCACCGCTTATCCGCAACCGGGCCGAACGTTCTCGGTTCGAGCGGGGGCGACGTTTTAGTTGCTGTGAGTGCTTAAGCGGCCGGCGTCGCGTGCGCCGGCCGCGCTTTGCTTGAGGTCGGTCATTTGGCTGTCAAAGGCTGCCACTCGACCGGTACGAGCTCATAACCGGTCGCCGTCTTGACCATGTGTCCGCAGGCGGGGAAGGGGAAGTGATACGCTTCGACCAACATCCGGTCAGCGACGACCCGATCGAGCATCTGGCGGCGTGCCAGCACTGCTTGCGGGCCGTCCATATCAAAGGTTGGCTGCCAATCGGGATGCCGAGCGAAAAGATAAGGGTTACGAACCGTATCGCTCATCGCCAGCATCGATTGGTTGCCGGAATGAATTGCGAAAGCCGTGTGGCCAGGCGTGTGGCCGTACGCGGGCACCGAGACAATGCCGGGCGCGACCTCATCACCCGGGTTGAACCGCCGAACTTCCCTGGCGATGTCGCTGAAGATACGTCGGGCGTTCAGGAAGTAGCGTTTCACCGCACCCTCCGCCGGCCCCATTTTGGCATCGTCCATCCAGAAGGCCCATTCCGGCTCAGGGACCAGGATCTCGGCATTTGGGAAAACTTTTCCGCCGTCTTTCGTCTTGAGGCCGTCGATATGATCGGGATGGAAATGTGAAATCAGAATTGTGTCGATTGCCTTCGGGTCGACGCCCGCGACCCTGATGTTGTCGAGCAAACTGCCGGCGGTATCGGTGACCTGGCCGGCGGTGCCTGTGTCGATCAGCACGAGCTTTGTGCCGGTGTTCACCATCAGCGCGGTGAACGATATCGGCAGGATACTGGGCGGAAGGAATGCCGCGGCGAGCGCTTGATTCACCTCCGAACCGCTGGCATTGCGCACGAACTTGTCATCGATTGGCAAATACCAGACGCCGTCGAATAGTGCAGTGATCTGATAGCTACCGAGATTCTGCCGATAGACTCCGGGACCTTGAATCTTGGGCGCAGGCACCGCCGCGGTGCCTGGCAGCGGGAATGCCGCCGCGCCAGCCGCCAGCGCGGTTTCGGTCAAAAAAACGCGGCGGGAAACTTTGCGCATGATCTCCCGTCTTTCAGATGCACAAGGCGGTTTTTGGGCGGGCGTCTCAATCAGGAACACCGCAGGTCGGTATTTTATTCGCGCACGTCAGTTCTGATCAGCCTTGATATTGTTGTCCTTCACGACCTTGCCCCAGGTCCGCATCTGATTGCCGACGAAAGTGCGCTCGATTTCGGGCCCGCCGAGGGTCAACGAGACCTGTTGGGTTTCGACCAACTGCTTGGCGATGCGTTCCTCGCGCAAGGTGGCAGCCATCGCATTGCCGAAACGCTCGATGATCGGCTTCGGCGTACCCGCCGGCGCAAAGATGCCCCACCAGGCGTAGGCTTCGAAACCGGGAAAGCCACTCTCGGCCACGGTTGGCACCTGGGCGATGAATTGATTGCGCTCTTTCCCGGTTTGTACGATCGCACGAATTGTCCCAGCGTCGACCTGTGGCATCGATAGCGCGGTGCTGCCGACCAGAAGATCGACATGGCCCGCGACGGCATCGTTCATCGCCGGACCGCCGCCGCGATAGGGCACGTGTGTCAGTTGGACGCCGGCGCGCTGCGACAGCAGCGCCATCGCGAGGTGCCCAACACTGCCACTTCCGACCGATGCGTAACTGACCTTGCCCGGGTTTTCCTTTGCGGCGCCGATGACATCAGCGAGCGTGCGGTAGGGCTTGGTCTTCGCCGTGCTGATCAAGTAGGGCGCGGTGCCAATCAACAGTACTGGATCGAGATCCTTTTCAGTGTCGTAGGAAAGGCTCGGGAGCACGAACGGATTGGCGGCGTGGTTGTCGAACACGGCCAGCCAGGTGTTACCGTCTGGCGGCGATTTCACCACCGAGGCGGTGCCAACGCTACCGGACGCGCCCGACCGGTTCTCGATGACAATGGTGGCGCCGAGACGCTGCTGAAGCCCCGGCTGGACTAAGCGCATGATGGCGTCCGTCGAACCGCCCGGAGGGTAGGCGACGACAATATGGACCGGGCCGGAGGGCCAGGATTGCGCGCGCGCCACATGCGGCGCGGCCAATGGTGCGGCGATGCCGGCAAGCACGAGCGCGCGGCGTGAAAGCGACATGGCGTTCTCCCCTGGGCTATTTTTATAGGCGCCAGCATATATTTCTTTGGCAGATAGCGCACCGGGCTCTCTGGCCGATCCCGCACCAATTGCTATGATTGAGCTTGGGCAGGGGATGAAGCGAATGCGGAATTCGCGGATACGACAGCTCGCGCTAATGGTGGCCGCTCTCGCTACAGCTTCGCTTGGCGGCTGCGCAACCGAGGTTGGACCCAGCTCCTCCGAATTGAAGGCGCGTTGGGATGCGGAGAATGTTTTCCCGCAAGGATACCGACAAGACCTGTTGGCATTCTTGCACACTTATCTCAACGATCCGTCGCATATTCGCGACGCAGGCGTATCGCAGCCGCAGCTAAAATATATCGGGCCCGGTGACCGTTATGTTGCGTGCGTGCGCTACAACGCGCGCAATACCGATGGAAAATATCAGGGGTCGAAAGACGGCGCCGCAACCTACGTCTCGGGCAAGCTCGATCGTTTCTTCGATACGCCGAAGGATGTTCGCGAGCTTTGCAAGGAGGTCGCTTTTGCGCCGTTCCCCGAATTGGAGAAACTCACGCGCTAGCACGCCATTGTACAAAGGCACAGGCACGCGTCAGCCGTCGGGCTCGAACAGCCCGGCGGCGCCAGATTCAGACAGAACGGTCGAAAGTAGCCTCGGGCGTCGAGGTCACTTAACCTTGAGGTTCTCGGCGGACGTCTTTCCGCGATTCTCGACGAGTTCAAACTGAACGGTCTGCCCTTCGTTCAGAGTGCTAAGTCCGGCGCGTTCGACCGCCGAAATGTGCACGAACACATCCTTCCCACCTTCTTGGGGTTGGATGAAGCCATAGCCCTTCGTCGGATTGAACCACTTTACGGTGCCCTGAGGCATGCTAGATCTCCGAGGTATTACTAACGATTACAGTTTGGCACAGTCCGCAACCGGCGAACAAGGTCCCAAGGGCAGGGGAGCGCGACTTTCTCGATAATTTTGCGGCTGCAAATCGCCTAATTCCGGTGCCGGGCGGCGGTCTTCTGCTGACCCCACCAGATTTTTTTCCCATGAGGGCTTCGTTGTTATGCGACCCGGCGGTTGCAGTTCCAAGCCATGTGACTGAAAGTTTCCGGCGCGGAAAGGTCGCCTCGCGGCGCCCTTTCTTTTGGATCAAAATTCACCGAAGGAGCGCCGCAATTTTCTTGGTGGACCTCTATCGACCAAGAACCAGACACCAATAACGGCCGCCGCCGCTAGCGGCCGATGCTATCCCGTAACTGCGGACGTCGGCCAGGAGCATGTTCGCGCGGTGGCCTGCCGAGTCCTCCCACATGCGGATCGCGCAGCTTTCGCTGGCGCACCCGAAGGCGACATTTTCAGCTCGCGCGCCGCCCCGCTCGGAGTAAAAGTCTGCATGATCCATTGCGCGGCGTGCCGCCATGCTTTTGGCATGGCGTTGCGCCATCGCCTGCATGGCGGGGCTGCGGTGTAACGCAGGAAGGCCGTGAGCATGGCGAAAGGAATTGACCGTATCCGCCAACGCAGGTGAGGAGCAGGCCGCAATTATTATTAACGTGATCCAGATACGGCACCCTCGCATCACGATCTCGACCCTTGAGCCTGTTGCCCCGGCATTACCCCGCAGATGTCGACGATAGGTGGCCTTTATTAACCTGTTGTTTTTGCTGGTGCCGGGTGAGGGAATTGAACCCCCGACCAACGGTTTACAAAACCGCTGCTCTACCGCTGAGCTAACCCGGCTTGGCCAGAGAGCTATCAGCGTCGCCGATTTGCTACAAGCCGTGGAAGGCCGATGCCGGGCCGTTCTTTCATAAAAAAGCCCCGCACCATCGGTGCGGGGCATCCGGTCGAGAAATAACGGGCCGGCCGCTAGTGGCCGCCGGCCCGCTGAGCAATCAACCCTTTTGGATCGCAACACCTGAGCCGGTCGAGATATCCACGCCCCGGGTATCGCGCAAGAAGACGAGACCGACCACCAACGTCATCACTGCAACGATGATCGGGTACCAAAGGCCGTTATAGATATTGCCGGTCGCAGCAACCACCGCGGTTGCCAGCAGCGGCAACATCCCGCCGAACCAGCCGTTGCCGATATGATATGGCAAGGACATCGACGTATAGCGGATCTTAGTCGGAAACATTTCGACCAGGAACGCCGCGATGGGCCCATACACCATGGTCACGTAGATCACCATGATGACCAGGATCAATTCGGTCATGAACCAATTGATCTGGGCCGGGTCAGCCGACTTCGGATAGCCCTTGGCGGCCAGCGCAGCCGTCCATTTCGCATTGTCCCAGCCTTGGACCTTGGTTCCTGCGATATCCAGGTCAGCCGACTTCTGTCCGGAGGCGTTCACGATCTTGAACGACAGACCCGACTTGGTCAGGAAATCCTGTGCGCGGTCGCAATCCGTGAACTTCGACCACGGACCGACGAAGATATGGAAGTTGCAGGTTGTTTGGTCCGCCGTGACGGTGATCGGGTTCTTCGCGGCGAAGGTCTCGAGAGCCGGGTTCGTGTAGTGCATCAGACCCTGGAACAGCGGGAAGTAGGTGATCGCCGCGATGGCGCAGCCGGCCAGAATGATCTTGAGCCGGCCGATGCGGTCGGAGAGCCAACCAAACACGATGAAGAAAGGCGTTCCGATGATCAGCGACAAGCCGATCAGTTCGTAGGCTGAGATGTAGTCAACCTTCAGCGTGATGACGAGGAAGAACAACGCGTAGAATTGCCCCGTGTACCAGACCACGCCTTGACCGGCGGTGGCGCCCAGCAAAGCGAGCAGCACGTATTTGTTGTTCGGATAGTGGAAGAAGCTTTCGGTCAACGGCGCCTTCGAGCCTTTGCCCTCGGATACCATCTTCTGGAAGATTGGGGTCTCATTCAGCTTGAGCCGGATGTAGACCGAGAACACCAGGAGGACGACCGAGATCAGGAACGGAATACGCCAGCCCCACTCGGCGAAGTCCTTGGCGACCATGTTGCCGCGGCACAGCGCGATCAAGATAAGGGCGAGCAGCAGGCCGAGCGTGGCCGTGGTCTGGATGTAGCTGGTGGCGTAACCGCGCTCATGCGGCCGTGCGTGCTCCGCGACGTAAGTTGCCGCTCCGCCATATTCGCCGCCGAGTGCGAGACCCTGCAGCAAGCGAAGCGAGACGAGGAGGATCGGCGCCAGCCAGCCGATGCTGGCGAAGGTCGGCAGCACGCCAACCAAGAAGGTGGCGCTGCCCATCACCATGATGGTGACGAGGAAGGTGTATTTGCGGCCGACCAGATCGCCGATACGGCCGAAGATCACCGCGCCGAAGGGGCGAATGAGGAAGCCCGCCGCGTAAGTGGCGAAGGCCGAGAGCAGTGCCGCGGTGTCGTTACCCGTGGGAAAGAACAGCGCCGCAAAGAACGGTGCCAGCACCGCATACAGATAGAAGTCATACCATTCGAAGATCGTGCCGAGCGAGGATGCGAAAATGACGAATTTTTCGTCCTTCGACATGCCGCCGGTTCGTGCGGAGGCCTGCGCCATCGTTGCCATGTGCGTTGTCCCTGTCGTTGGTTTCTTGCTTTCGATTTCTTGTTAGGGACAGCCTCCCACATAACCGCGTCAGACCACCCCAATTGAGAAATACGCCGCGTACCCTAGCGCGTCTGTCCATCTGAGGTCGTACGCCTAAAGTCGTAATAGACTTTTGTAAAACTCAGATTTTGCAAGTGAAATCAGAAGCGATCAGGCGCCCACCTGGCCGGAAGTAGCCCCCTGGTTACATAGTGCTGACGAGCTTTTCCAATATATCGATCAGCCAGGCGGCGGCCTGCAGCACGGCGAGACGCTGTGCCAGCTTTTCCTTGCGATAGATGTCGTTGAGGAGCTT
>WNFM01089787.1_pt1 | contig 18069 bp, 23 predicted proteins | sample 5400271 | NCBI WGS metagenome assembly WNFM01 (sample SAMN13153352, study PRJNA577476) | soil metagenome | isolation source: 60 cm saprolite on Douglas fir-dominated hillslope | place: USA:California | collected 2013-09-17 | reverse complement strand
GCGCTCGCGGGCGTGCTCGGCTTCTCCCTTTACATGGTCATCTCGATCGTCGGCGTGAGCGAGACCACCGCCTTCTCGAACGCCCTCATGATCGCGCTGGCGCCGCCCTTCTCGGCCCTCCTCCTCTTCGCTTGGCGGATGGAGCGGATCCGCTCCAGCCAGGTTCTCGGGATGGTCATCTCGCTCGCCGGTGTCGTGATCTTCCTCGCCGACAAGGCGAGCCACGGCGTCGGGATCGCGACCGCCGGCGACCTGTTGAGCCTGCTCGCGGCGCTTTTCTACGCCGCCTACACCGTCTCCCTGAAACCGTTGCTCGGGCGCTACCCGGCAACCGTGGTGACCGCCTACACGCTCTCGATCGGGGCGATCCCGGTCCTCTGGCTCTCGGCGCCGGCCGTCGTACAACAGGACTGGTCAAGGGTCGACCCGGCCGGCTGGTCGGTGCTGCTCTGGGCCAGCATCTTCCCCGTCTATGCCGCCTGGACCGCCTGGAGCTGGGCCACCGCGAGGGCCGGCGTCGCTCGGACCAACGTGTTCCTCTACCTGGTCCCGGTCGTCAGCGGCGTGGTCGCCTTCTTCCTCCTCGGCGAGCCGTTCGGGCCGCTGAAGCTGGCCGGCGCGGTGCTGGCCCTGAGCGGGCTGATCCTCGCCCGCCGCGGCGGCAGAACTCAGGCGAAGGGCAGCGGCATCAAATCCGGCTGGACCCAGGCCGAGCGCGCCGCGTCGCCGTAGAGCGTGTCCCGGCTCCAGTGCGCGAGCGGGAGGTCCTTGCGGAGCAGCATCGGGTGGCGTGCGAGGGTTGCGCCAAAGGTCGGTTGTGACGCATGGGCGACGATCCTCACCCAGAACCTGGTCAGCGTCTCGTGGTAGAGCCGGTGCTGCCCGTGGGCCTCGGCGAAGCGCCGGATCCCGCCCGCCACCGCCGCGCTGCCCGCTTCCAGCCCGAGCCTGCTGACCTGCAGCCAGGCAAGCCGCAGGTGGTCGCGGTGGTGGAACTCGGACGGTGACAGGCGGCCGTTGTCGAAGGCGTGGAGGAACTCGTGGTCGGTCATGCTTGAAAACCTCTTGAGCCCGAGAAATAGAAGTGACCCCGACCGACCGCCTCTCGGAATCCGGTACCACGGTCTTGCGACCACGGTTCCGAACCTTCGAACGTATCGCTCGGGGCCGTCGCAAATGGTGGGGCCGGCGGCCAACCAGCGCAAGCCCGAATTTAAGTTCGCCGCCTGGCTACGGTGAGTAAGGGGTGTCGCTCTCCAGCGCGCTGATGGCAAGCTTGACCAGGTCGGGGGCGACCGCGGTAAGCGGCCGGTCCGAGCCCGCGGCCGCGTCGAAGGTGGCGAAGCTGATCAGCGCGTAGAGGATGTCGACGGAGCGCCGCAACCGGGCCCGGGCCGGCCGCCCCTGGAGGGCGGCGATCCGGATGGCGAGCCGCTCGAGCCCCTGGCGGCGCAGGTTCTCCCGGGCCTGCCAGATCTGTTCGAAGTCGGGGTCGATGGCGGTCAGTCCCTGGAGCCGCCTGACGATCGGGCGATCCGCGTCCCAGAAGCCGCCGAGCAGCCGGATGAAGGTGGCCAGGCCGGCCACCGGGTCCGGCTCCTGGATCGCCTTCACCAGCTGGGGCGCGCCGCGGTGCGACTCGAGCGAGTCGAAGACGGCTTCGAGCAGGCCCTGCTTCGAGCCGAACCGGTGGTAAACGGTCATCCGGGCGACGTCGGCCTCGCGGGCGACTCTCCGCCGGCGGAGGCCGGCGCGGAGCGGAGGCGGCGTAACCGGCTCTAGTAGGTCACGTTCAGGCCGCCGTCGACGACCAGGTGCTGGCCGGTGACGATGTCGCTCCGGATGAAGCCCATCACGGCCTGGGCGACCTGGGCCGGCGTCGCGACCGCCTTGAGCGGCGTTCGGCTCGCCATCGCCGCCTCCTGCGCGGTCGCCGCCTCGTCGCCGAAGGGATTGCGGAACCAGCGGCTGGAGACGAGGCCGGGGTTTACCGCGTTGACCCGGACCTCAGGGGCGAGCGCGACCGCCAGCGACCGGGTCAGCTGGGTGAGAGCCGCCTTGGAGACGCCGTAGGGGAGCGACGAGCCGCTCCCGCGAAGGGCCGCGATGGAGGCCACGTTGACGATGCAGCCGTGGCTCTTGCGGAGGTGGGGGGCGGCCGCCCGCGCCGCATACCAGGGCCCCATCAGGTTGACGCCGAGGATGGCCTGCCAGACCTCGTCGGTGACCGCGTCGAGGTCGGGGAAGGGGATGAACCGGGTGGTGCCGGCATTGTTGACCAGGACGTCGATGCGGCCGAAGTGCTGCGCTGCCTGGTCGACCATCGCCGAGACCTCGGCCTCGCGGGAGACGTCGGCCTTGACCGGCAGGGCTTCGACGCCGAGGCGGGCGAGCTCGGCCACCGTCGCGTTGGCCTCGTCGACGGAGCGCGAGTAGTTGACGACGACTCCCCCGGCGCCTGCTTGGGCAAGCGCCAGGCAGACGGCATGCCCGATCCCGGTGGCGCCCCCGGTGACGATGCCGACCGCATCCTTCAACTCCACCGGCCGAGGATAGCTCAGCTACCGAACTCCTCCAGCACGGTATAGGTCGCGCCGCCGGCGCCGAGCCGGCTCCGGTAGAGGCGGAAGCGCGTCACCGTCCAGCTCGGGATGACGGGCGGCACCGGGAGGTCGGGAAGGCGCTCGCCGCGCCGCTGCCGGGAGCGGGCGAGGGTGAGGTGGGGGTTGTAGGGGCGTGGCTCGGGCTCGAAGCCGAGGGAGGCGCTGCGCGTCTCGACCTCCCCGGCCAGCCGGCCGAGGTCGGAGCCGCCCGCCCTCAACCCAAGCCAGACGACGCGGACCGCGCGGCCTCGCCCGAAGGTGCCGACGCCACCGAAACCCACCTCGAAGGGCTGGACCTGGAGGATGCGAAGAGCGGCGGCAAGGGCGTCAAGGCGGCCCGGGTCGACACCGCCCAGGAAGCGGATGGTCAGGTGGAGGCTCTCCGGCGCCACCCAGCGGAAGCCGGGGGCCACCGCCCGGCAGGCTTCCAGGTAGCCGGCCAGGCGCTCACGCTGGGGGTCGGGGATCCCGACGGCGACGAACGCCCGGATGGTCTGCGAGCGGTCGCTCAGAAGACCTTGCGCAGCTTCCAATGGGTCTGCGCCCAGGCCGACGGCGAGTGGGGCCGGAACCCGAAGTGCTGGAGCACGGCGTCAAGGCTCGCCGCGATGTTCTCGAGCCCCAGCGTGCTCAGCTCGTCGCTCGTGATGATCGGGTCGCCCATCGCGGCGCCGAGGATCGCGGCGATCGGCTCGAGGAGCGGGATCGGAACCTTGACCTGCCGCTTGGTGATTCCCCGCGCGGCGGCGAAGAAATCGAACAGCTGCTGGTAGGTGAGGATCTCGGGGCCGCCGAGCTCGACCGTCCGGCCGTAGAGGTCCGCCCGCGAGATCGCTTCGATGACGCAGCGGGCGGCGTCCTCCCGGATGATCGGCTGGGAATGCTGCTCGCCGTCGCCGGGGATGACCACCACCGGCCCGAACTCGGCCCGCCGCTGGAAGTCGCCGACGATCCCGCCGTCCTCGCCCAGGATGTGGCTGAAGCGGAGGATGGTCGAGGGGATCCCCGTCCGTTGCAGCGCCTGCTCGCCGGCCCAGCGGGAGGCGAGGTACTTGAAGCGCGCGTCGGGCTGGGCGCCGATCGAGCTGATGTAGATCACCTTGGTGACGCCGGCGGCCCTGGCGGCCTCGCCGAGCAGGCGGGGCGCGTCCACGTTCACGTCGAGGTAGGTCTGCGGCCGGTTGCGCTTGACGCCCACCAGGCTGATCACCGCGGCGCAGCCCTGGCACGCCCGGGCGAGCGCGGCCGGGTCGGTCGCATCCCCCTCGACGACCTCCGCCCCGCGGACCCGAAAGGCGCCCGCCGAGGCGGCGCTGCGCGCGAGCACCCGCAGCTGATAGCCGGCGTCGAGGACGCCGTGAGCCACGGCGCGCCCGAAGAACCCCGTCGCGCCGAGGACCAGGATCCGATCAGCCAAGGCACCGCAGATGGTAGCTGCCACAGGGTGGGTCGCGCGCAGGCTGCGCCGAGCACGGCCGGGGGGGACGTCCCCCCCATTCATACTTCAACTGAGGTGGATACCCGGATCTGGCTGGGCGTACTGCTCGGCGTGGTCGCGATCGGCGTCGGGGTGGTCTCGCTGGTGACGGCCGTCCTCACCCGCCGCCGGCGGGCGGAGTTCGCTGAGACCTACGCCGTCACCGGGGGGATCGCCTACAGCGTCGTCCAGTTCGGCTGCGCGGGCGCCCTCATCCTCTCCGGCCTGATCGTCATCGGGATCATCCTTCTCGGGAGGCATTAGCCTTGCTGACCCGCGAGCGCGAAGGCGAGCGCACAGCGACAGGAGGCGGCGAGGGCGGGGCGGCGGCGGGAGTGGTGGCGGGACCTGCCGCCGCCCTTCAACCCGCCGCGCCCCATCAACCGCCGCAACGTCCTCCGTGGGGGCCTCGTGGCGGTTCCTTTCCTTGCCCTCGTCGATGGCCTCCTCGGCGCCATGGCCTGGTACGCGACCGGCAACGTGTGGGTGGGACTGGCGGTCTTCGGCGTCACCTTCCTGTTCACGCTGGGGGAGGTCGCGGTGGTCGCCTGGGCGGCGAACCGCCGCCAGCAGGTCGAGAAGCGGCGAGGGGAGTAGGCCGCGGCTAAATGACGTTCCGCTCGGTCGCCAGGGTGCCGGCGGCGAAGCGGGCGTAGGAAAGGGCGGAGAGGTCGATCTCGGAGCTCCCCTCGGTCAGCAGCTGGGCGAGCTGCTCCCCCACCGCGGGCGCCTGCATGAAGCCGTGGCCGCTGAACCCGCAGGCGCACCAGAAACCCTCGACCCCGGTGACCGGCCCAAGGATCGCTTGGTGGTCGGGGGTGACCTCGTAAAGGCCGGCCCAGGCGGTCTTGATCCCCGCCCGCTCGAGCACCGGGAGGCGGTGCAGCCCGACCTCGGTGACGCGCCCGAGGAAGGCCTCGTTGACGTCGATCGAGAAGGTCGGCCCCTCGCCCCGGTCGCTCATCCCGAAGAGGATCCCCTCGCCCTCGGGATGGAAGTAGAAGCTGGTCGTGAAGTCCACCGTCATCGGTGTCTGGCGGCCGATCTCGGGGATATTGTCGGTTACCCAGATGTGGCGCCGGTAGGGCTCGACCGGCACCCCGACGCCAGCCAGCTGGCCGACCGCCTTCGCCCAGGGACCGGCGCAGTTGAAGACCACGCGGGTCGAGACCTCGCCGGCGGCGGTTCGGATGCCGGAGACCCGGCCGCCGCTGACGTCGATCGCTGCCACCCCGGCGCCCTCCTTGAGCCGCGCGCCGAGGCGCCGCGCAGCAGTGGCGTAGCCCATCGTCACCGCGTCCGGGCTGGCGATCCCGTCGGTCGGGCAGAAGGTTGCGCCAAGGACATCCTCGAGGTTCAAGGCCGGTACCAGCGCGCCGATCTCGGGCGTCATCAGCCAGCGGGCCTCGGCGAGCCCGAGCCGGTGCCAGAGCTCCATCAGGTCGCGGAAGTCCTCTACCTCCTGGGGCCGCGTCAGCAGCATCAGGTAGCCGACCTGGCGGAAGTCGGCGGGCACGCCCAGCTCCTCCTCGAACCGCTTCAGCATCGCGACGCTGCGCATCCCGATCCGCACGTTGACCTCGCTCGAGAACTGCTGGCGGACGCCTCCGGCGTTGCGGGCGGTCGAGCCGGAGCCAAGCTGGTTCCGCTCCAGGAGGAGGACGTCGACGCCCCGACGGGCGAGGTGGTAGGCCAGCGAGCAGCCCATCACGCCGCCGCCGACGATCGCTACGTCCGCGGTTTCCATGCTCTCCCCCAGAACTCGAAGAGGATCTTCAGCGCCGCCAGGCTGGTGATGTCGTTGTGGTCCACCGGGGGCGCGACCTCGGTGACGTCGAGGCCGACCAGCTTCGCTCCCCCGGCGAGGGCGGCCAGGAAGTCGAGAGCCTCCCGGGTGGTCAGGCCGCCCGGAGAGGGAATCTCCGTCCCGGGGGCTGCGGCGGGGGCGAGGACGTCGATGTCGAAGGAGACGTGGAGCGGCCTTCCACCCGCCCACGCGGCCACTCGCCGGGCGGCGGCCTCGGGGCTGCGGGAAAGCTCGGGTGTGCCGATCAGGAGCATCCGGTGCTGCTTCATGAACTCGAGCTCCTCGAGGTCGTAGTCGCGACCGCCGGCCACTGCTGCTGAGCTCGGCGCGAGGCCGGCGACCTCGAGGGCGCGGCGGAGCGCGCAGCCGCAGGTCCAGGCGCCTCCCCGGGAGAAGTCGCAGAGGTCGGGATGGGCGTCGAACCAGAGGACCCGGAGGTCGGGGTGGCGCCTCGCCTGGGCGGCGACGATCGGGATGGTGGAGCAGTGGTCGCCGCCCATCATGGTCAACAGCGCCCGCTGGGGGATGCCGGCCAGGGCGTCGGCGATGTCGTGCCAGCCGGTCTCGATCTCGAGGCCCGCGTCGAGGTCGCCGAGGTCGTGGACTGCCATCCCGAACAGATGGCGGCCATCCTCGGTGACCGGGGGCATCACCGGGCTCAGGCTCCGGATCCGCTCGGGCGCCTCCGCCGCTCCCTTCCGGTAGGCGGCGGACCCGTCGTAGGGGATGCCGCCAATCACCACGTCGGCTTCGGCCAGGGTGGCCCCGGCCAGGCCCGCCCAGGGCAGGAGCCCGGTGAGATCCATCATCGGGCGGGCTCCCGCACCTTGAGGACGAGCAGCGAGCCGGCGATCATCCAGGCGGCGAAGAGACCGAAGATCACCGGGTAGCCGCCGGGCAGGCCGAGGATGCGAGGGCCAGCGTTGAAGTAGTCGAGGAGCCAGCCCGCGCTGAGCCGCGCGATGATGCCCGACCCCGCCGTCGCGATGTTCGAGAAGCCCATGAACCGGCCGGCCTCGCCGGGCGGGATCACGTCCGTGATGAAGGCCCAGTCGACTGACAGGAAGGCGCCGAAGCCAACCCCGATCGCGAAGCCGAACAGCACCGCCTGGGCGGCGAGGCCGGGGACGTGGAGCGCCCCCGCAAGGGCCTGGACGAGGCCGGGAGGCAGCAGGGGGTAGTGGCTGAAGATGATCGCGACGGTCGCGGCGGCCCCGATCATTCCGCCGCCGAAGACGATCCGCTTCCGGCCAAGCCGGTCGGACAGCTTCGCCGCCGGCCAGGTCACGGCCAGGCCGACCAGCACGACCAGGCCGAGGAGGACAGCGGTTGCCAGCGTGGTCTGCTTGCGGTCGTTGGCGAAGAAGACGTCGCCGAAGTAGAAGAAGGCGAAGCTCTGGAGGCCCAGGATGCCCATCAGGATGAGCAGCCGCGAGGCCATCAGCCAGCCGAAGTCGCGGTGCTTGCGGAGGTCGAGGGTGAAGGTGTGGACGAAGGCGCGCCAGGGCGACCCGAACTGGGTCTCCGTCGGCTTGGCGGTGTCGGGCACCTTGAAGACGGTGACGAGCATCGTCACGATCAGCAGTGCTGCGATGCTCGCGATCGCCGCGCCCCGGCCGTAGCGGTGAAGGAGCAGGCCGGCGCCGATCGTCCCGGCCAGGATGCCGACCAGGTTGGCCACGCCGTAGTAGCCGGACGCCTCACCGCGCTGCTCGTGCGGCACCACGTCGGGAAGGAGGCCCTGGTAGGGACCCTGGGCGGTGTTGGAAGCGGTCTGGAGGAGGAGGTAGAAGATGACCAGCACCCAGTAGCTGCCCGAGAGCGCCAGGCCGGCTAGGAAGATGACGTCGCCAACGGTGCCGACCACGATGAAGGGCTTGCGGCGGCCCCAGCGGCTCTGCCAGCGGTCGGAGATCGACCCCGCCATCGGCTGCCAGACGACCGCCATCACGGTGCCGATGCCCTCCAGGACGCTGATCGCGGTGCCCTTGTGGGCACGGCCCACCAGGTGCTGGACGAGGTCGGGGAGGATCAGGGCGCCGAGGCTCGACCACAGGTAGCCGATCGCGACCCAGTAGAGGGACATGAGCGCGAGCTGGTAGTGACCGACCCTTCGCTGCACGCCGGTTACCGGCCGCGCGGCCGCCTCCGCCGCCATCGAGCTCAGGCTACTTCTTGGGAAGGTCGGAGGCCCCGAAGTGGCCGAGCACGGGAATCTTCTGGCCGATCCGCATGATGTAGGGCGCGATCCGGGAGGTCTGCAGCTGGGGCCGGATGAAGTCCTGGTAGAAGGTGCTCAGGTTGTCCAGCTGGGTGACCGTGGACAGCGTGGTGGCCTGCCCCTTCTTGGTCTCGTCCTTGAGCTTCTGGAGGTCCTTGGGGTCGACCAGCGCGGCGGCCAACGGGTTGGACTCGATCTGTTTGCTCATCGTCGACACCTGCGCCTGGGTGAGCTTTGCATTGTTCGCGAAGGGCGTGAACGCCTTGTCGAAAACGATCAGCCCGGAGAGCACGAAATAGATCACCGCGATCGCGATGGCGACGTTCAGGAAGATGCCGAAGAAGCCGTCGACGCCGCGGGCGATCGGCATCCGGTGGAGGGCCTGTCCGACGACGCTGCCGCCGTAGCCGGCGACCACCGCGATGATCAGCGCGAAGAAGATCGCCAGCACGACGTTGGCGTGGAGGTACTTCTGCACCCCGTTGAGGTAGGGGACGCGCTCCCGGTAGAGCAGGAAGATGGCGCCAAAGAAGAAGAGGTAGGTCATCAGCGGCTGGATGATGCCCCGCTGGTAGCCGATGTAGAGCGCGATCAGGAGGACGATGACGATGATCCCGTCGAGGATCGGCAGGCTGGAGCCGAGGGCGCCGGCCGCCGCCGCGGGTGACGGCGACACCGACGGGCTGGGGCTCGGGCTTGCTACGAGTGGCAGGAAGTAGGAGAGAACTGACAAAGCCCGGTCATTCTAAGGGGGCAGGCCGCGCGCAGCGCTTTGCCCGGCACGGCCGAAAGGGGGGATATCCCCCCTCCGATAGAGAGGCCCTGGCTCCCTTCCCCCTCAGTTGGCGCGCTGTTAGACTCGCCAGCGAATGGCCCGGACCATCTCCATCTCGAATCAAAAGGGCGGCGTCGGCAAGACGACCACAGCGGTCAACCTGGGTGCAGCCCTCGCCGAGGTGGGCCAGCGGGTCCTCCTCCTCGACCTCGACGCGCAGGCCCACCTGACGATGAACATGGGCGTCAAGACGCCGGACGACATCCACCTGACCATCTACAACCTGCTGGTCGACCCCGACACCAGCGTAAACGACGTCATCCAGGTCTCGGAGTCGATCGGGGTCCACTTCATCCCGGCCAACATCGAGCTCGCCGGGGCGGAGGGCCAGCTCTTCACCGAGATCGGCCGGGAGGGGATCCTGAAGGAAAAGCTGCTGCCGGCCAAGCGCCGCTATGACTTCATCATCATCGACTGCCCGCCTTCGCTCTCCCTTCTCACCCTGAACGCCTTCGTCGCCTCCGACGAGGTGATCATCCCGCTCCAATGCGAGTACTTCGGGATGAAAGGCATGCAGCAGCTGCTCAACACGATCAACCGGGTGCGCGCGAAGCTCAACCCGCAGCTGAAGGTCGACGGGATCCTGCCGACCATCTTCAAGGGCCGCACACTGCACTCCCAGGAGGTGCTGGCCCTGGTCCGCGAGCACTTCGGCGACACCGTCTACCCCTTCGCAATCAAGGACTCGATCCGCTTCGCCGAGTCGCCCCTCGCCGGGGCCTCGATCCTGCAGTACGCTGGCGCCTCCGACGGCGCCAACGCCTACCGCGCGCTCGCCAAGTCGGTCATCAACAACGGGAAGTAGGAAGGCCAGCGATGTCCAAGTTCAAGCGCGTGTCATTGGTCGGTTCGGAGGAGCTCTTCCGGATGACGCGGCCGGAGGTCGTCGACGAGACCGACGACGCCATCACCGAGGTGCTCGACCGCAAGCTGCCGACCGAGAAGCTCCTCCGGACGATCCACTTCACGCCGGACGAGATCGAGCTGCTGCTCGAGTCGGTCCAGATCGCCAAGTACCCGGACAAGGCGCGCAAGCCTTCGCTCGACAAGTTCGAGCGCTTCGACGCCATCCGGGACAAGCTCCAGGGGACCGACTGACGGTCTAGCCGTCTGTCAGCTCGCCAGGGTTGGCCCGGTGCTCACCAGGGTCGCGTCAGGTCCCAGCCGGAGCGTGTCCCGAGCCTTCGGGCCGAGGTCCTGGGCCCAGGCCTGGCCGGTCAGCTCGGCGGTCACCTCGAGCCGCCAGCCGTCGCCCACCGGCTGCACGACGGCGGGCAGCTGGATGTCGGCCGTGCCGAGGGAGCGGATCGCGGGGACCGGCACCGACCGGGTGCTGGTCACCGACTCACTGCGCCGGGCCCAGCGCAGGTGGAGCAGCAGCTGCGCGCCGGGAGCGAGGTCCCAGGGCACGTAGCCCTCGTTGGTGACGTGGAGGGTCAGGCTTTCCGGCGTGATCGCGGCGACGGTGACCGCGGCCGCGTAGGGCGCACCCTGGCTGGGACCGATGAAGTTGGCGGCGCGCGCCACCTTGGCGGCCCAGCCCGTGTCCGCCGCGTAGACGCCTCCGATCGCCCCGATCGAGCCACCTCGGTAGTGGAGGCCGCCCGGCCGCGCGTACTCCTTGCCGATGTAGGCGGCGGAGGTCCGGATGCTCTCCTCCGCGCTCGAGTACGAAGCCCAACCCCCCGGGCCGTCGCCGACGAAGCTGAAGAGGTTGTGCTGGGACTGCGCCAGGTAGGAGGCGCCGGAGTTGTTCTCGACCCAGGTGATCCCGACCAGGAAGCGCGCGTTGACGCCGGTCTCCGCCTCCGCCCGGATGAACACGGTGCCCATCCCCGCGAGGGGCGTCCGGGACAGGAATGCGTCGATATCGGCGGCGGTCTCCAGGCTCGGCAGGAGCGCGCTGCTGCCGGTGTCCAGGGCCTGGTAGGGGGGGATCGGCGCGCTGGCGGGGGGCGGCGGCGTATCCACCACGTCCATCGATGACTCGGCGTGTACCGGTGTCGCGAGGCTCAATACGGCGGCCACGGCCACCGCGGCGCGTCGGAAAAATCCCATTCCCAGCCCGTTTTCCGGACGGGCCCGGCTAGGAAACCACACAACGGCGCTGCGGTCAAATCGACCTTACAGCGCGGCTATACCTTCAGTGGTTTCCTTCCAGCCGCCGAACGGCCAAGGAGAGACGTTCAGTCAGCCGCGCCAGCGGCGGCGGAAGTACGCGTAGGTCCAGTAGCCGGTCACCGCCAGCAGGAAGATACCAAAGATGACCGCCGCTGCCTGCATGGCATCAATGATCGGCGAAAAGGGTCGAGCCGAGGAGGACGCCATCGGCCCAGTAGCGGCCGGTGGGCCCCGAGGGCAGGAGGTCGTAGGTCGCGCCGTCGTCGAGGTGGACCGGCGTGGCCGCGACGACGGTCGCGCCGTCCAGGCGATCGCCCGTCCGCAGCTGCCCGACGCTGCGCCCGTCGGCGGTCGGGTGGCCGGCCGACGCGGTGACCGAGCGCCCGTCCGAGAGCTGGAGCAGGATGGCTTCGTGGCCGAGCGGGAAGGCGACGCTGCCCAGCGCGACGACCCGGGAGGGCACCCGGTCGCCGGCGGGGGTTGCCGTCCAGACTTCGTCGCCCAGCTTCAGGTCAGTCACCCGGACCGCTCCCGCCGGGGTGTCGATGAGCGTTGCCGACGGCAGGCAGATCGGACAGTTGGGCCGGCCGGGCTGGCTGGAGCTGACGGTGACCTTGCCGCCGCTGTCGACGGTGCCGGTCACGATCGCCGTCGCGGTGCGGACATTGAAGTCGTAGCCGCCCGCGGCGTTCTGGATGAGCTGCGTCGCCTGGAGCTTCTCCCACTCCCGCCAGACGGCGAGCTGGTAGGCCGGGTCGCTCTCGCTGCCGGCGGGATGCGCGTGGGCGACGATCGCCCGGTAGGCCTCGGTGTCGGCCTTGATGGCCGGGAACTGGGCCGCGGCCTGGTCCTCGTCCCAGCCCGGTCGGGCCACCGGCGGCCCGCAGAGGTAGGGGCTGCCGACCTTGTCGATCACGGCGTACTTCAGCTCCGGGATCGAGAGCGGCGCGCCGGCGCCGCCGGCCGGCAGCGTCGAGCCGCAGGCAATTGCGAAAATTGCGAACAACAGCAGCAGCGGGCGTCGTGCGGCGCTCATCGGTTTCAGAGGTAAGCGACGAAGGGATGTCCGGGTAACGAGGTGGCCAAGCTCAGCATCGTCAAGGCCAGGTTGGAGAAGGAGGTCAACGGCTACGTCCTCATCTCCGGCGATGAGGCTGCCGTGATCGATCCCGGCGAGCCGGCCGAAAAGCTGGCCGGCCAGCTCGGCGGGACGACGCTCAAGTGGATCCTGGCGACCCACGGGCATCCCGGTCATCTCGCCGGCAAGGATGCCCTGAAGGACGCAACCGGCGCCGAGACGGGGATGCACGTCGCCGACGCCAAGCTCTTCCTCCGATCGGCCGACCGCTACCTGCTGGAGGGCGACGAGCTCGACCTCGGGGAGATCAAGATCCGCGTCATCCACACGCCCGGCCATACGCCGGGCAGCCTCTGCTACCTGATCGCCAACCACCTCTTCACCGGCGACACCCTGCTCGCCGGGGGCATCGGCAAGGAGCTCCCCGGGGCCGACCTGCGGGCGCAGATGATCAGCATCGGCAGCAAGCTCCTCCGCCTGCCGCTGACGACCGCCATCTACCCGGGCCATGGAGCGGCCACCAGCCTGGAGGCGGAGCTTCGCTCTAACCCCTATTTGCGGCGGGCGTGAGGAACTCGCCGCCGCCGGCACGCGGCGGCTCGCCGCGGACGTAGACCGCCTTGATGGCGAACGCCATCTCCAGCCCGTCGAGGGAGCCCAGGCGCTGCCGGGAGGCCATCTCCGCGGAGCGGACGACGGTTCTGCCCTTCGGGTCGACGAGGACCAGGTCGGCGTCGCTCCCCGGCTGGATCACGCCCTTGCGTGGATAGAGGCCGAAGATCATCGCCGGCTTGACGGTCACCCAGTTGACGGCCCGCCAGGGGTCGCCCGCCTGGCGGGCGAGCTCGAGGCAGCTGAGCAGCAGCGTCTGAACGCCGGGGCTGCCGGCATGGGCCTCGGCCAGCGGCTGGTGGAGCTTCTCCTCGTCGGTGTGAGGGGCGTGGTCGGTCGCGACGATGTCGATCTCGCCCCGGAAGAGCGCGTCACGGAGCGCCTCGCGGTCGGCGATCGTCTTGACCAGCGGGTACATCTTCATGACCGGGCCGAGCCGCGTGTAGTCGGCTTCGCTGAGCCAGAGGTACTGGGGGCAGGTCTCCAGGCTCAGCCTCGCGCCCTGGGCCCGCGCTGCCAGCGCCCCGCTGAGACCGGACCGGCTCGAGAGGTGCACGAGGTGGACGCGAAGCCCCAGCCCCAGGGAGAGCGCGCCGAGCGCGGCGACCGCCACCGCCTCGCCGACCGCCGGCCGGGAGGCGAGGAGGTCGGCGTAGTCCTCGACCCGGGTGGTGCTGGCGAGCAGGATCGAGGGATCCTCGGCGTGGGCCGCCACCGGGAGCCCGGCCTGGGCGAGGGCCGCCGCCAGGCGCGCGATCGTCCCATAGCTTGCGGGCGGCTCGAGGTCCTTGAGCGCCGCGCCCGGCTCATAGAGGACCTGGCCGGTGGTCCGCCGGACCGCGTAGCCGAGGTAGGCCTTGAAACCGATCGCCCCAGCCGCCGCCAGGCCGGCGACCTGGTACGCCGAGCTGGAGGAGCGGAGCAGTCCCCAGAGCCCATAGTCGACCATCGCCTTGGCCGCGATGGCTTCCCGCTTGGCCGCGAAGACCTCGTCGTCGGAGACGCCGGGGAGGGTGTTTGGCATGTCGAGCACGGTCGTCACCCCACCGGCGGCGGCTGCCCTGGTGAGGGTGGCGAAGTCCTCCTTTTCGGGAAAGCCGGGATCGCGGCCGTGGACGTGGGCGTCGATCGCTCCCGGCAGCACCCAGAGCCCGTCGGCGGCCACCACCTCGGGCCCGCTCGGCCGGGCCCAGGGCTCGAGCTTCTCGATCTTCCCGTCGCGGACGTGGACGTCCGCCTCGCGCTGCCCGTCGGGGGTGTGGACGGTTCCCCCGGCAATGATCATTCCGGGATTACGTCAGCCCGCCTCAGCAGGGGATGGAAGGGGATGCCGGCCCGTGCCAGGTTCTCGGCGGCGCCCTCCTCCCGGTCGAGCACGCCGACCAGGCCGACGACGTCGCCGCCCGCGGCCCGCACCTTCTCGGCGGCGGCCAGGGCGGCTCCACCGGTGGTGAGCACGTCCTCGACCAGGCAGACCTTCTCGCCTCCCAGCAGCCGCCCCTCGATGCCGCGCGAGGTGCCGTAGTCCTTTGCCTCCTTGCGGACGATGCACATCGGGAGGCCGGTCTCCATCGAGACCGCGCCGCCGAGCAGGACCGCGCCCAGCTCGGGGCAAGCGAGGCGCTGGGTCCCCGCCGGGACCAGCCGGGCCAGCTCGACGCCGAGCCGGCGGAGGATGGCCGGCTCGCACTCGAACAGGTACTTGTCGAAGTAGTAGCGGGACCGCCTGCCGGAACGGAGGACGAAGTCGCCCTCGAGGAGAGCGACCGCCTTCATCTCACGGGCCAGGTCGGCGAGCTCAGCCGCCGGCAACCAGCTCCTCCATCAGGTGGAGGACCATCTCGGTCCCGCGATGGTACTGCTCGAGGTCCATCTTCTCGTTCGGCGAGTGAAGGGCGTCGTCGGGCAGCCCGAAGCCGGTCAGCATCAGCATCGGCTGGAGCGCCTCCTGGAAGTCGACCGTAACCGGCACCGAGCCTCCCTCCCGGACCAGCACCGGCTCGGCGCCGAAGGACTTGACGAAGGCCTTCCGGGCGGCCGCGATGCCCGGGTGGTCGACCCCTGCCAGCACCGGCGGCGCCTGGCCGAGCCTGACCAGGCTCAGGGCAACGCCGGGAGTCTCCAGCCCTTTCAGATAGGTCGCCAGCGATTGGTGGATCTCGTCCGGGTCCTGCCCCGGCACCAGGCGCATGCTGACCTTGGCCCTGGCGCGGGCCGGGATGACCGTCTTCGAGCCCTCACCGATGAAGCCCCCGATGATCCCGTGCACGTCGAGGGTGGGCCGTCCCCAGGTTCGTTCGGCGGGGGAGAACTCCTCCTCACCCTCCAGCGCGCGAACTCCCATCAGGCGCTTGAGGGTGGCCTCGTCCTTGAGCCGGTCCCAGGCGGCGACCTCCTCCTCGGTCGGCTGGACCACGTCGTCGTAGAAGCCGGGGACGGTGATCCTGCCGTCCCGGCCCTTGAGGGCCGAGATGACGTGGGCGAGGGTGTTGAGCGGGTTCGGCGCCACGCCGCCGAAGATGCCCGAGTGGAGGTCGGCAGCGGCGCCCTCGGCGACGATCTCGGTGTACAGCAGCCCGCGCAGGCCGGTGAGGAGATTTGGCACGCCCGGCGCGGTGAACTCGCCGTCGGCGATCAGCACGTAGTCGCTCGGGATCCGGGCGGCGTTCTCGCGCAGGAAGCGCGGCAGCGAGGGCCCGCTGATCTCCTCCTCGCCCTCGATCAGGAAGCGGAGGTTGAGCGGTGGCCCGCCGGTCGCGAAGGCGTGCTCGGCCGCCTTGATCCCGGCGAGGACCTGGCCCTTGTTGTCGCAGGCGCCGCGGGCGTAGACCCGGCCATCGCGGACGGTCGGCGTGAAGGGTGGAGTCAGCCACTCCTCGAGCGGGTCCGGCGGCTGGACGTCGTAGTGCCCGTAGATGGCGAGCGTCGGCTGCCCGGGCCGCCCCAGCCATTCGGCGCTGATCACCGGGTGGCGGCCGCCGGCCACCTCTGCGACCTCGACCGCCATGCCCATCCGGCGGAGCCGCTCGGCGGTCCACTCGCAGGCCCGCCGGGTGTCGGCGTCGTGCGCGGGCAGTGCGCTGACGCTGGGTATGGCGAGGAACTCGAAAAGGTCGGCCTCGGCCTGCTCGCGCCCCGCGCTTGCCCTCTCCAGCGCTTGATCGGTCATCGTCACTCAGCTTATCGGCCGGGGGCCCGGAGGTTTACCTTACGTGTCCAGTGCTTGGCATCGAGGTCTTCGGCGCGCTGATGGTCGCCCTGCTGGCGGCGCTGGGGGCCCGTCTTGCCTATTTCGACAACGTGCCGCAGCGGCCGCGCTGGCTTTACCACGGGCTCACCCGGCGCCGGCGCGGAGTCCTCGTCGAGTACCCGCCGGGGATCGCCCGCCTGGCCGGCCTGGCCCTGCTCCTCTACGCGGTGGGTCTGACCCTGATCACGGTGAACATCGTGTTCGTCCTCTCCAACTCGAACCCGCCGGGCTGGACCGCCTACGGCGGCTGGCCGCTGCTGCTCGGGGTCCTGCTCAGCATCTACGTGATGCTCCGGCTGAGGCGGCCGCCGCCGGCCGAGTAGGGCCTAGCGGGCGAGGGCGAGCGCAGTATTCAGACACGACTGAGCTCGTCGAAGTAGCGGAGCATGAACTCCACTCCGCGGTGGAAGTACTCCAGTGACATGTGCTCGTTGGGGCCATGGGCTCCTGCGTTCGGCTGGTTGAAGCCGGTGATCACCATCGGCGCGCCGAGCGCTCGCTGGAAGTCCACCGAGACGGGGATCGAGCCTCCCGCCCGGAGATAGTTCACGGGCACTCCCCAGACCGCCTGGAAGGCCGCCGCCGCCGCCTTCGCCCCAGCGTGGTCGGTGCCGCTGAGCACCGGCGGAGCGGGCGCACCGATCTCGCGCACCTTGACCCGCGTGCCCGGCGTCGCCAGCGACTCGCAGAAGGCGGCGAAGGTGGCGAGGACGTGGGCCGGGTCCTGGTCGGGCACCAGCCGCATCGAGATCTTGGCGGTCGCCCTGGCCGGGATGACGGTCTTGGTGCCTTCGTCGGTGAAGCCGCCGATGACGCCGTGGACGTCGAGCGTCGGGCGTGCCCAGCGCCGCTCCAGGAGCGGGTACTCGAGCTCGCCCTCGAGGGCCGGCGCGCCGCCCTCGGCGAGAACCGACTCCTCGGTGATGCCGAGCCGCTCCCAGGATGCCAGCTCCTCTGCGCCCGGCTTGCGAACGGCGTCGTAGAAGCCGGGCACGTTGACCCGGCCGTCGCGGCCCTTGAGGCCGGCGATGAGGTGGCCGAGGGTGTTGAAGGGGTTGGGGGCGATTCCACCGTAGCCCCCGGAGTGAAGGTCGACGGCGGGCCCGGTCACCTCGACCTCGGTGTAGACGATCCCCCGCAGGCCGGTGATCAGGTCGGGCTGGCCCTCGCTCGCGAAGCTGCCGTCGTCGATCAGGACGAAGTCGGTCTTGAGGTTGGCGGCCTCGCGCTCGAGGAAGGCCGGCAGCACCTTGCTGTTCCCCTCCTCCTCGCCCTCGACCAGGAAGCGCAGGTTGACGGCGGGCCCGCCGGCCGCCATCGCGTACTCGGCGGCTTTGAGACAGGCGAAATGGTTGCCCTTGCTGTCAGCGGCGCCGCGGGCGTAGACGACGCCGTCGCGCACGGTCGGCTCGAAGGGTGGTGTCGTCCACTGCTCGACCGGGTCGGGCGGCTGCACGTCGTGGTGCCCGTAGATCCCAGCCACTCCGCCCGGACCGTGGGATGGCCTTCGCCCTCGACCAGGGAGGCCTCGAAGCCGATCCTCCGGAAGTGCCCCAGCAGGTTCTCGGCCGCCCGCCGGCAGTCTCCCGCGTGGCGGCTGAGCGCGCTTACGCTGGGGATGCGGAGGTGCTCGAAGTAGTCGGCCTCCGCCTGCGACCGTGACTCACGGGCGATGTCGAGCGCCTGGTCGAGGTTCATGCAGGGCTAGGTTACTGATGTGAACGTCGGGATACTCCGGGTGGTCCTCCACCTGCCCAACAGCGGCTCGTTGAAGGCCAAGCGGCAGGTGGTCGCCGGCCTCCTCAAACGGGTGCGGAACGAGTTCTCGGTCGCCGCGGCCGAGGTCGGCGAGGGCGATCGCTGGCAGCTGGCCGAGCTGGCGGTCGCCTGCGTGAGCAACGACCCCCGCCACGCCGACGAGGTGCTCGCCCGGGTGCTCAGCTTCATCGAGGCACGGGCGGCCGATGCGGTCGTTGCTAATGTCAGCACCGAGGTGCTCCGGCTCAGGTGATCGGCCAGGTCGAGGAGGTCCGGCGCCGGCTGCGCGAGGGCAACCTGCCGGAGG
>WNFM01154988.1_pt1 | contig 18076 bp, 19 predicted proteins | sample 5400271 | NCBI WGS metagenome assembly WNFM01 (sample SAMN13153352, study PRJNA577476) | soil metagenome | isolation source: 60 cm saprolite on Douglas fir-dominated hillslope | place: USA:California | collected 2013-09-17 | reverse complement strand
TGGCCCGCGCCAGTGCGGCAAATTTCTTAGCGGCTTCATAGGAATAAAGTAAAGGTATTTGCGACATGCTTTCTACTCCGCCGACGACGAACACGTCTCCTCGTCCAACTAGCATCTTTTCTGCGGCTTGAGTGACCGCTTCGAAACCGGAAGCGCAGTTGCGATGCACGGTTATGGCGGGAACCGATTCAGGAATCCCGGCTCGCAACCCGATCACGCGCGCAACGTTGGGTGCATAGGCCGGCTGGCCGACGCAGCCTATGATGACCTCCTCAATTTTGCCGGTTTCTATCCCTGTGCGAGCCAGTAGCAAGCTGACCGCAGCTTTACCGAGCTCTACCGCGTCGTAGTCAGCTAGCGTAGTTCCTGATTTGGCAAAGGGGGTGCGGGCGCCATCAACGATGTAAATTGGTTCATTCATACCTCTACCAAAGGGCTAGTTTGGCGTTAGTGTGATTGTGCATCTAAAACCTATCACAAATCTGGTGAAGCCCAATAGGTCCGAGAGCTTGCGCCCTCAACGTACAGAAGAGCGAGCATCGGCCGTTTGCGCCTTAGGTTTTTCAATTGATGTTTTCCCCGGCTCTTCGCCGGAGTAGAGCGCTTCCACTTCCGCGGCGTACTTTTGCAGAGTAATTTTGCGCTTAATCTTTAGGGTGGGGGTCAATTCGCCGGTCGCGATGGTCCATTCTTCAGGCAACAGGGCGAATTTCTTGATCTGGCTGTAGCGGCCAAAATGCTGGTTGCATCGTTCGATTTCGCCCGCATAAAGCGCGATTACTTGCGGATCTTTCACCAATTCCTTCGGCGGGATGGCTGACAGTCCTTTTGACTCGCTCCACGATTTCAAGGCGCTGAACTCGGGAACGATCAATGCCGAAGGGAATTTCCGGTTCTCGCCAATGATGATACATTGCGAGATAAATTTTGATTCTTTCAGCCGGTTCTCGATCTGTTGCGGTGCGATGTACTTGCCACCGGAAGTTTTGAAGATTTCCTTTTTTCGATCGGTAATCTTCAGAAACGGCCCATCAAATTCTCCGACATCGCCGGTATGCAACCAGCCCTCGCTGTCGATTGTTTCGTTAGTTAAGTCTGGCCGATTATAATAGCCGAGCATCACATTCGGACCGCGGTAGAGTATTTCCCCGTCGTCTGCAATTTTCACTTCACCATCAGGAATCACCGGTCCGACCGTTCCAATTCGGTGCAAAGGCGTATCGGGCTGATTGACCGAGATGACCGGCGCTGCTTCGGTCGGGCCGTAACCTTCATAAATTGGAATCCCAGCTGCCCAGAAGAGCCGCGCCAATTTTGGCTGCAAAGCGGCTGACCCGGAAATGACTCCGCGAATATTTCCACCAACGCTCTCGCGCCAGTTTTTGAATATCAGCCGGTCGGCGAGCAACAGCTGTAGCTGCCGGAGCCAAGGCGCCCTGTTGTCCGGGTCGTAGTTCAAGCCAAGGTTCAGGGCCCAGAAAAATAGGGAATGTTTGATCCCGGAGAGTTGCTCACCACGAGCCAGGATCTTTTCGTAAATCTTCTCTATAATCCGAGGCACCGCGCTAAATATCTGCGGCCGCACTTCCCGAAGATTCTGACTAATTTGATCGAGATTCTCGGCGTAGTAGACCGACGTTCCAGAAAAAATGTAGAGGTTAACTACGGTCCGCTCATAGATATGGCAAAGAGGCAAAAACGAGAGAGCCCGATCATGGGGAGTACTGCCGAGGATTCCACTGGAAATGATACAATTGCTGATCAGGTTGCGATGGGACAACATCACCCCTTTGGGCGGGCCGGTGGTTCCCGAAGTGTAAATCAAGACGGCCAAATCATTGGGCTTCACCGCTGCGCGGAAATCCATAAGCTGATTCCGGAGCTCTGCTCGCTCCAAAACTTCCTTCCCCGCAGAGACCAACTCGCTCCAAGACTTTGCGCCCGGTACTGAATCAAACACATATATCTCTTTGATCGATGACAGCCTGGCAATTACTGGACGCAACAGTTCGTACATCCTTTAGGATAAATTCGTATTCTTCCGGCGCGATATTTGGGTAAATCGGGACGTGGATGGCGCCGAGGCTGAGAACCGCGTTGTCCAGAAAATTCCATTCCGGACGATTATTGTCGCTGACTGACGCCACTCGATCTCCAGATCGGACGGCTTGCCGATGAAGACCCCAGGCTAACTTGTCGATGATCTCAATCGACTCGTTGGTAGAAAACTTTTTCCAAACGCCGCCCACCTTGTAGGCAAAGGCGTCGGCTTTCGGAAAATTAATTTGTTGGTACGGTAGAAGATCGAATACTCGCGACGGCGAGAAAGGTTCAGCACAGCTCATGGGGGAGTAACTACATCGAGGAAGAACTACCCACGCAGGTTACCGGGCTTTGGGATTCGCTGCAATACTTGGTTTGTGGGATTTGCTGTGCGGTCTGCAGCAAGGGATACGCACGGGACGCATGTGCCCTATGAGTCCCATGAGCCAAGCTGAAACGCCGACGGTATCGGCGTTCTCAAGCCGTCTCGTTGAAAAGCTCGCGGCCGATCAATAGTCGACGGATTTCAGACGTTCCAGCTCCGATCTCGTACAGTTTGGCATCACGCAACAGCCGGCCGGTCGGAAAATCGTTGATGTAGCCGTTACCTCCTAGAGCCTGAATCGCTTCGAGTGCCATCCATGTTGCCCTTTCGGCCGCGAACAGGATTGCTCCGGCGGCATCTTTGCGGGTCGTCTTGCCGCGGTCGCACGCTTTGGCTACTGCGTAGACATAGGCGCGGCTGGCGCTGAGCGTCGTGTACATATCGGCGAGCTTTCCCTGCATCAATTGGAACTCGCCAATTGGTTGGCCGAATTGTTTTCGCTCGTGAACATAAGGTACCACGACATCCAGACAAGCTTGCATAATGCCAAGTGGTCCAGCCGCCAACACCGCGCGCTCGTAGTCGAGACCGCTCATCAGCACGTTGACCCCCCGATTTACCGTGCCCAGCACATTTTCCGCTGGTACCTCACAGCCGGTGAACACCAACTCGCAGGTTGGCGACCCGCGCATACCGAGTTTATCCAGCTTTTGAGCCACTGAAAAACCGCGCATACTTTTTTCAATCAGAAAAGCGGTGATACCGCGTGGACCGGCACCCGGATCGGTCTTGGCATAAACCACGAGAATGTCGGCCTCCGAACCGTTAGTGATCCACATTTTCGTACCATCGAGCAGATAGTGATCGCCGACGCGATCGGCTCGGGCGCGCATGCTTACGACATCGGAACCAGCGCCCGACTCGCTCATCGCCAACGCCCCTAAATGCTCGCCGCTGATCAATTTCGGCAGGTAACGCTGCTTCTGTTCTGCAGTGCCGTTGCGGCTGATCTGATTGATACATAAGTTCGAATGGGCGCCATAGGACAAACCCACTGAGGCTGAACCTCGGCTGACCTCCTCCATGGCGACCACATGGGCCAAATACCCCATGCCAGTACCACTGTACTCCTCGTCCACCGTGATCCCGTGGAGCCCGAGCTCTCCCATCTTTGTCCACAGATCGCGAGGAAATCTATCTTCGCGATCGATCGACTCGGCCCGTGGCGCGATTTCATTATCACTAAAAGCACGAACTGTTTCGCGCAGTTGGTCGATCTCAAAGCCAAGGTCGAAATCGAGGGTAGGATAGTTGTTCTTAATCACTCTGGACATGCGCGGAATGGTTGGGAGGCAGCCCCAAAAGCGGAACTTATAAAAAGTACGGTGTCCCCAAAACAAAACAAGCACATACCCCACGTGATGGTAGAAACAGATCCAGCGAAAACCAGGATCGGTAGGGATGCGCTCCTGCGCGTCCGTTTGAGCGACGGTGTGACAGAGAATCTTGGAGTGTTGAAACGCCCGATCGCTCCGGTTGTCTTTTATCGGTTCGATCTGCTTTGGAGTGATGGGCGTGACGTTACCGGCACGACGGTTTTGCAACGATGTGACCGGTTGGAACAGGTCATCAAACCTGTTCCCGGCATCCAAGTTGGAGGTTACCTCGAGAATTGTGGAATCGATCTTTATCGCCTAACCAAAGAGAAAGGACTTGAGGGCATTATTGCCAAGCGAAAAACCAGCACTTACCGACCTGGAAAACGATCACCGGATTGGTTGAAGATTAAGCCTCGGCAGCAACAGGAATTCGTGGTGTGCGGTTTCACCGAAGGAAAAGGTAGTCGCAAGCACCCGGAAGCGTTCGGATTGGCCACGCGTGACTGTCGACCCGCAGATCGGCCGAGCCTGGGTTCATGCGAGCCCGCCGCGTTATTGTCTCCGTCGGCGTGAGGATCGCACTTGGATTGTTGCGATCAGCGTCAGGCATTGCCAAATATTACCGGGTAAGTCGGAACATTGCGATAACAGAAAAGCCGGGCATCTCTACCCGGCTTTCTTGCGGAGGGCTGAGATGGTCAGACTGCCAGTTTATTCCTCCGCCTCGTCGGCTTCCGCCTCATGCTCATTCTCCCAGGCCTCATCCACCAACTCCGCGACATGTTCGTGGAGTTTGTGGATTACAGCGGTCTTACGCTGGAGCCGCAAATCCGAAATGCTCTTTGCGTTTTTGCGCAGTTGCTCGAAGTTCACCGGCTTGGTTGCCACCGCGTTGAGGGTGTCAAATCGGACGGTCCGTATCTCGGATGTGAGCTTGATTAGCTTCTGAGCCAGCTCGACGCGGGCGTCCCGCAACTGCAGGAGCTGCTTGTCGCTGAGCTCGAGAATCTCTCTCGCCCTTAGTATTCGCGAAACATGCAGCAAGCGTGAGGTGCCCCGGTAGTGGAGTCGCATCGCCAGTCTTTCCCGGATTGTTCCACGGCTTTCACTGGTGTCTTGGGTCATATTTGTTCCTTCCGTTGTTTCATTTAGTTTCTTGTTTTTTGTGTCTGTCCCTCGTTGTAAGGGGACGCCCGGACTCTCGGCTTTAAGCCGGTGTGTAAACCTAATAGGGGTCAGGTCCGGCAGTCCCCCTCACAGAGCGAAGTTTATCCGCCTCGATCGAAGCCGCTATTGCACCTTAGTCTAATGGCCTCAACGGACTTGGGGTGCACTAGCCCGTATTTCTCACAAATATCTACGCACCGAAAACATGCTCGCGCTCGGTTTGTGAGAAATATAGGCTCCGGCAGTCCGCCGCGGCGGATTTAAGAGCTTTCTAGCCCGCAATCAGCGGTTTGCTTTGTCCAGCGTGTGAGATTTGCGGGCTAGATCCGTTACTTCCATCAACGCTGACCGACACATATGAAACCGTAGGTAATATCGGAATGGCCCTTCGGACGCGTACCATGCACATCGTTCCGGAGCGCTAACAGGATCACTTCGCTGGCAACGTGCTCGACGTTCGGTGGTGGAACGTCAGCCGCCGGTTTTTGCTTTCTTTCTGATCATCGTTGTGAATCGAACTATCTGTTTCAAGCCCAACAGCCTATTTCCCTTCCGGCCCAAAGCCGGCGGGCCGGTCATCAAAAGCGTGGTCAATCTGGAGAAATACCAGAGAAGCTTTGCGCGAAGCTCTCCGTCAATCCGGCAAGGAAGAACTTCTTCTCATCGTATGTTATGATTGTGGCACGCCGTGTGCTGCTTTGTCGGTTGTGATATTCAAATGAATAATGAAAAGCCTTAGCCTTAGCCCGTACCTTTTTAATACCTATGAAGAGTTCATTCATGCGATTGCGGATACGATGAAGGACTATCACAACTCGAAAGTGCCTGTATGGCGAATAATAGAGTCGAGACATTACTATACTCGATTAGAGTGGCAAGAACTGCGGCAGAGCTACCTGGATGTTAAATCGATTTTGGATAATGGAATTTTCAAATGAAAGAGTTCAAGCTCGCTGACGCTATTCGCGTGTATTCGTACGCATAGTTCTCCAGCGGACTTTCTTGGGCGGGGTAATACGACGTATCCCTTCGGAGTCTAAGACGATCAGATCGCCGTAACATACAGTGAAATGTCAACAGGCTTTGATGACATCTCAGCTGTAGGTTGTGACTATTGCAGCTTGCTATATTCATAACATACACTGACACGTCACCTGTGGGTTGTGACTATGGCAAATTGCGATATTCACAACATACAACAGCCTGGCCGGAAATTGATGGCCAGCTTTTATCTCCAGCTCCAAGCCTGTCTGCCGGCACAGCAACCGCAGGACCACACTAACCTCCGTTTTGAAAATCCTCGATCGCGTCCGCGAGCGTCGTGAAGCGGTCGATGCGGCCGACCTTTTCCTCCACGCCCTCGACGCGCAGCATGTCGCGTACGGCCGAGCGCGCTTCGACTAGGCCGAAGGCAATTCCACGCTTCGCGAGTTCTGTGTGCAGCGTCAGGAACATCCGCGCGCCGGCCATGTCGATATTTGGCGACGTCGAGAGATCGCAGATTACGAGCCGGATCGGTTCGCGCGCGGCGTCGAGGCGCGCGAGCACGGTGTCAAAGACGTGCCCAGCGTTGAAATAGACAATGCTCGACTCGACGCGGAAAGCGAGCACTCCGGGTGTTGGCTCGTTGTCGGCGTGCCGCTTGAGATCCGAGTAGCGGCGCGCGCCCGGGATGCGGCCGAGGAAAGCGACATGTGGCGACGACACGCGCCGGATCAGCAGCACGAGTGAAATGATTGCGCCGATGAGCACACCCTTGAGCAGCCCTGCCCAGAGGACACCGAGCAGCGCAACCATTGCAATGAGGAACTCGTTGCGATGCACCTGCCAGAGATGGCGCAGTTCCCTGACCTTCACCAGACCGGCGACAGCCATCAGCACGATCGCCGCGAGCACGGGCTGCGGCAGATTGCGCAGCAGTTCACTGAAAAAGACGGCGACGACCATGATGAGAATCGCGCAAAGCAATCCGGAGAGCGGAGTGCGCGCGCCGCTGCTTTCATTTACGAGCGATTGCGACATGCCGCCGCTGACTGGAAAGCCATGGCCGAGGCCTGAGGCAAGATTCGCGGTTGCGAGTGCAAGGAATTCCTGGTTGCTGTCGAGGCGATAGCCGTGCTTCTCGGCAAACATCTGGCCGATTGCCGCGGTTTCGACGGCGCCGAGGAGGAAGCACGCGAGTGCAAGCGGCAGAAGGTCGCCGATATCCTCCCAATGCACTGCGGGCAACGACGGTATCGGAAGACCGCGCGGCACTTCGCCAAGCAGTTTCACACCGTGCGCGCCAAAATCGACGAACGAGGCTACGGCGATGCCGCCGATCACCACGAACAAAGCGATGGGCTTCTTCGGCAGCAGTTTCTTGCCGAGGATCAGCAGTCCCAATGCCGTGCAGCCGAGCACGAGCGAGCTTGCGTTAGTCTCACCGACGTGACGGAAGAACACATCCATGCGTTCCCAAAAATTTCCGTGTCCGCCTTTCACACCAAACAGCTTTGGCAATTGCGTGCTCGCGAGCTGCAGCGCCACGCCAGCCTTGAAACCGATGAGGACAGTTTCCGAGACGAAGTTCACCACCGAACCTGCGCGCGCTAGCCACGCCAGGAATGCGATCGTCGCCGTCAGCAGCGCTGTGCACGCGGCCATCGCGCCGAAGCGCGCCGGATCGCCGCCGGCCATGCTCCCGAGCGACGAGCCGATGAGCAGCGAGATTGCCGAAGTGACGCTGATAGAGGTGTGCCGCGAGCTGCAGAAAAGCCAGAATACCAGCCCGCCGTAAAGACACGCGTAAAGTCCCGCCTGCGGCGGCAAGCCCGCGAGCGATGCATCGCCGAGCGCCGCCGGCAGCACATACGCCGCGAGCGTCACGCCCGCCGCGAGATCAGAGCGAAACCACTGAGGTTTGTAGCTCCGCAGCCAATACGCCGCGGGGATCATCCCGCGCCATTGCCGGGGCCGTGCCGGCGCCTCGTCGCTAGCGGCTGGTGGGTTCACTTGCTGGTGTAACCGAGATTCGGGAGTTCGCAGCCCTTATAGTCGTTGGTGGGCGTTCGCATAAGATTTCCTCAAGAGGCTTAGGATTGATCAAATATTCATTTTGAGGGAGGTACTGGAGGAGGCCGAGAAAGCCTCTCTGTGATTAAGGGGACGATGAAACCGTTCGATTCATTTTTTTTAACCCGAACCAAACAAACACCGCAGAAAGGAGGCAAATAAGCGCTGAGCATGCGAACACCCCTCCGGCGCCCACAGAGAACGCATGCCGGTAGGCATCGGCAAGTTGGGTGCGCACCATCTCAGGGATGGCTAGGCCGCCGCTCTCTGCCCCCTTCTGGATGGATTGGCGCAAGGCTTCCGTCGCGGCGGCAATCTCCTGGCGCGATAGCCCGCTCGGTTCCAAGCTTTGGTAATACGCCGCGCGCCCGACGGCTGTAAGGACGCTGGTTAACACCGCCGTTCCGAGGGCGCCGCCGATTTGCATTGCCGCTCCATTGAGGGCCGCAGCGCTGCCAGTCCGCTCCCTCGGCACGGCACTGAGGATGACGTCGGCTATGGGCGTTATGACAGCGATGTCGCCCCCACCCAACAGCACCAGGGCCAGCAGCACTTGCCAGTAAGGCGTTTCCGGGGTCAGCAAAATCAGCAAGCTGCTACCGGCCGCCATAAGCACCAGCCCCCCCGCAATGACCTTTCTCGGTCCAATCTTGGCCGTCAGTCCCCCCGCCACGGGTGCGAACGCCGCGGCGGCAGCCATCATCGGCATGAGCTGAAGAATCGCTGAGATTTGGCTCACCTTTTGCACGGTTTGCAGGAAATAGAGGAGCGGTAAAAGGGCACCGCCCATGACCAGTGCGGCCAGTAATCCGGTCGTGACGGCAACAGAGACGGTGCGATTGCGAAAGAGCGTAACGTCCAGTAGTGGATCCCCGGCCCGGCGTTCCCACCAGACGAAGGCAAGGAGGGCCCCGATGCCAACGGCAAGGGATTCCAACACCCACGGATGCAGCAAGCCGACGTGATTGATCTGAATGATCCCGAACACCAGCCCGAGCAGACCTGCAGCACAAGTGAGCGCGCCGATGCCATCCAGCCGTCGGCCCTCGGTTTTTGCGCCGTCGCCGGAGGCAAACACGAACACGCCCAAGCCACCCAGGGCGGCCACCGCCGCAGGCAATAGAAAGCCGGCACGCCACCCCTGCGCTTGCACCACCAGGCCGGCGCCGAGCGGCCCGAGCGCCGCACCGAGCCCGGACAACCCGAGATAGAGCCCGATGACTCGCGCCTGTTCTGCTTGGCTGAACGCGCTGGCGATCAGCGCGAGCGCCAACGGCGCGATGGCAGCGCTGGCCAATCCGTCGAGGGCGCGCGCTACCAGGAGCATTCCACCCGTCTGCGTGACCGCTGCAAGCAAGGATGCGCCAACCATGCCGAGGGCGCCGAGCACGAGCACGCGACGCCGGCCATAGATGTCACCCGCAACACCGCCGGCGAGCATAAAGGCGCCGAGCATCAGCTTGCCAAGGGTGACGGCGATTTGCATGACCGCAGAAGATGCACCCAGGTCGCGGCGCATAGGGCCCAACGAAAGGTTCACAACTGCGGTGCTCACCTCGTTCGTGAGGGCGACCAGCACGCAAGCGGTAAAAAGCCACCAGCGACGCCCCTCCTGCGTGCTGACCGCCGACTTTGCGAAGGGAGCTTCGGTATTCATAACGATAGGATCCTAGGCTTCGCGTCTCCAAAATGAGCACAACGGTTCCGGCGTCACAATGGGCTAGCCACGCGGTAGCTGCCCCGCAGCTTTCCACCTCGGAGTCACACGCCTCCACAAAGTTAGTATCAGTCGCTCTTTGCACTTTCTACATTTAAATAAATAGATTCCAGCCGATCGCGCCCCCCGCCACCGCACCGAGTTGACCACCCTGGACTTTGCCTGCAAGCTGGCCGCCCCTAGCTCCTTGCGGCTGGAGTGGGATTCGAACGAAATTCATCTCCCAGGTTCCTTGTGTAATTTCCTGTGTGTGGAAACGAGAGCGCGCAAACTTTTTGCGAACTTCATGTGTTTCGAGGTGTTCCTCAGAGTGAGGTGAGTGTGAAGAGCAAAAGAAAATTACTATAAGCCTCCGGTTTGGGCTTATCGAGATGCGGCTGAAGCCTGCACGCGATTGCCTAAGCATGCTGTAGTTGGTCGATCAGCTCTGAGAAGAGCCTTGGTTGGCTAGACTTCAGCGAAAAAAAAGAACCCCCCACTCGAACGACAAACCAGATATAATTATGATAAAACATATTCTGCTTCTAGCTGCGGCCATCGGCCTTATCGCTGAGTCCAGCGCTTTCGCAGCGGATCCGACACCATCCCCGAGCCCGGCGAAGGGAGCGGTTACGAAGGAGAGCGCATCCCCAACGGCATCCCCAGAGAAAAAGAAGACGCGTCGTCGCACGCGAGTAGAAGCGCGTAGAACAGGGCGAGATGAGCGTAGAGAAGCGCGTAAAGGACCATCGGCTTCGCCTACACCGGCAACAAAGGCTTCACCGAGTCCGAAGCAATAAGTCTTATTTTTTCGCGATCTGTCCGCAAGGCAGACCGCCCCAGACGGAGGCTGTGTTCTGCACAAAGAACAGCTAGCCAGGATAAAACTTGTTCAGCCCGAGCGTTTAAACGCTCGGGTTGATTTTTTTCGCTGACCTGTGCAAGTCCGCTCTGACAAAGGATGTAGCGCCTGTAACAGCGCTTTTTAGCGGCAACTAGCAGGGGGATAAAAGAGCGCTGGATGCGTGTCCAGTGCATCTTGGTAACGTCAGCAACGTCTGGAACGCCAACGTCGCAGCGGGAAATCAGCTTGTTTCGCCCGGCAAGCGAAGCGCGCCTAGAGAATGACCTCCTGTAGCTTCTTCTCGAAAAACGGCAATTCCCTTCTACCTCGTTTCTCACGCAACAGCGCGGACACTTTGTCCTGGCACGACCCCTGTTCCAGGGGACCGCCGATTACAGAAGCTTCCTGGAAATTTATCCCAGATTGAAGAGTGGTAAGGGAATCGACCGGGTTCTTATTATCTTGACAAAAAGAAGGAACGTCTAAAGGAATTGCCCTTATGAGAAGGTTAGCCTTAGCCATGGTGGCCCTTGGGTCACAAGCAGTCGCCTCCTTTGGCGGACCACCTCCGTCGAAGGAAGTTATTTCGCCTCCACCACCACCGGTTTCCTACTTCAGGCCCAACGAGTTCGATATCGGAGCGTTCGGGACATATGTGACCGGAACGGGCGAAAATCCAACAGGCACGCGGGTTAGAGACGGTTTCACCACCACCGTCTCGGGCGAAACCACCGTCTCGGGTTGGGGCGGGGGAATGGATTTCAGTTATTTCTTCCCTTGGAAATATGCAGGTGTAAGGTTCCAAGGGGCGGGGGTATCGCTCTCAACTGGGGATTTCACTGTGACTGAGTCTTTCAACGGCGTCAACGGAGTCAGGACGGCGAGCAGAACTGGTTCTGTCAGTACGGCGGCGGGTATTATAACGGGACAAATCATACTGCGGCTCCCGCTGGATGACTTCTGGCCAAGTGTTCACTTGGCGCCCTACGGGATCGGCGGGTTCGGTTGTCTTTTCGGAGGCGGGGGTGGGCAGACCATAAACACTCAATTTCCGGAGCTCAACTCGAGGTTCAACAGCATATCTCGGAGCGTCCAGAGTCGGCCGCTCGGGACCATCGGCGGTGGATTGGAATACCGCTTTACTCCCCATATCGGAGTGTTCGGCGAGGCCACTTATAACTTCATTGATCATACCCGTGGGAAGGCTGACAACAACTTTATCCAGACCAATTTCGGCCTGAGATACGCTTTCTAATGCAGCAGCGAAGTGACTGGCGGAGTCCACTGATCCGCCACTCCTTCATTTACACAACGAATTGCTTGAGCACAGATCGCCAACGGCCCGCCTGCGGCATTCAATAATCCCATACCCTCGAGGGGCGCTACGAATCCTCGGCCGAGCAATATGGTTTCTCGCGTTCGTGATACTCTGTCTCGTAACCATCTGGGCAGCGGCGGCACTATACATTGACCTCCCCGCAACGAATCTGAGTTTGCCTGCTTCTATTTTTTACCTGGTCGTTGTAATCGCAGTCTTGTTTTTCTTCAAGTTCAGGTGGGTTTCTCTGGGAATTGGCTTCGCCTTGTTCGCCGGAGTTGCTCTTTGGTGGTGTGCAATCCAACCATCGAACAACCGCGACTGGCAACCTGAGGTTGCCGAAACCGCCTGGACAGAAAGAGACGGTGATAAGATCACCATTCACAATCTTCGGAACTTCGATTACGGACCAGGGCCGCTGGCAAAGCCTCGATGGGAAACCAAAATAGTGGACCTCAACCAACTCCGGGCGGTGGATCTGTATATAAACTTCTGGGGTTCAACCCTGATTTGCCATCCGATTGTAAGTTTCCAATTTGGCCCCAACGATCACGTCGCGATTTCAGTCGAAACGAGGATGGCTAAAGGCCAAACCTATTCCACTTTGCGCGGCTTTTTTAAGCAGTTCGCGCTGACTTACATCGTTGCCGATGAACGAGACGTGATTCGCGTCCGAACGAATTACCGTCACGAGCAGCTCTACCTTTATCGGACCAGCGTTAAACCGGACCGAGCTCGGAGACTGTTCCTCAATTACCTGCAGAGCGTTAATGTCATTCATGTGCGACCACAATTTTACAACGCTGTGACCGATAACTGCACGACCAATGTACGGATGCATACCGCGGCGACGACGGCAAAACCCGCTCCCTGGGATTGGAGAATGTTGCTGAACGGAACGGTAGACCAGTTGGTCTACGAAAACGGGGGTTTCGCCAGCCACCTGCCATTTGCTGAGCTCAAACCGATGTCGCTCATTGACACAAAAGCCCAAGCTGCAGACCAAGCCCCGGAGTTTTCAGCGCTAATTCGCGCTGGTTTGCCCGGCTTCGACCAGTGATCAGCAGGAAAACAGCGACGCGGTTTGGCTGGCGCCGATTCGATTCAATCACTCGCCGCTATCGGGGACGATTAGAGGCAGAGGAGGCTAATTGGGTCGAATCGGAGGAGGAGTAGGAGTGAGCGGCGATGATGCAGACTGCGCGGAGGGGCCAAGCCTGCCGAAACGAGTGAGCGCCTTGTGATTAGCAAAAGCACAGATGATAGCAATCACTAATCCTACACCAATTCCAATCAGTGTATTGATACCGGACTGAGGAGCAGCATAGCCGATTAAGCTATCTACTGCACCCATTAGGGCAACAAAGCATAGAATACGGAACCAACGAAAACTTTGTAAGCTCAGCGAGCCAGGTTCCCAGGGCAGATTAACGACGGTACCATCGGCTTCGCGATACCAGTGTTGAGTGAACATTGCGCCTTTAACGCCACCCTGACGATTGTAATCCCAAGGCTGATGACGGCGGTTGGGAGCTTCGCGAGTGCAGTCTTTCCTTGGCATGTTATCGGTGTCCTAATTCCTTGGCGAGGGCCTCCAGGTGATGAAGTGTGCCATGGTTAGTAATCGACGAAATCGTCGGCTTTCAGTTTAGATGTGGGTGTCGGTGTGGGTTTAGGTTTAGCATCGTCCAGCGCCTTCTGGTACTCGATGTAGTTTTTGCCAAATTTAGCCGCAGCCTTGCCACCGTTGAGCAGTTGATCCTCGACGAAGGACATGGCCTCAAATAGCGCCTTTTGTTTAGGTGTGGGTGAGGGCGAAGGATCTTCCGCATGCAGGCTAGCGGCGAGCCAGACGACGGGAAGCTTGGTGGGTGGCCACCACCTCCGCTGCCAGCGGGGTAGCGTTGGTGAACAACGCGCCGTAGCGCTTGCCCTTGGTCGCGTCGTCTAGCTTCAGATTCTGACGGATGTCCTCGATGAAATTAACGCCTTTCATGCACTTCATGCTGGTTGAGATGAAAACCGGCTTCAAACGAGTGACATACAATCATTATATATAGTATATAATCTATAATACTAAAGCCGTCAGTATACTAACCCCCGGAATTTGATCTCTACTACGTCGCCTTTCTGAAGGACGATCCAGCCAAAGAACCAATTGCCGCGAGCTACGGTGCGCCGGGAGTGCTCGCCGAAGCAGCGCACAAGACCGGAAGAGCAAAGCCGGATTTTGAACTTAGGGAAATCAGCGGGGTGAATATGAGCGACTGACGCAATTTATCAAATAGAGAAACACTCAGGGAGCGCTGTCGCCATGTTCCGCGTGCGGATCCAGTTCTACCGGTTCAGATTTGTAACGCTTTTGTTTTCGAGCGCGAGCAGTATTGTTTCATTCCAAATCGATAGGGTCTTTGACCCTCCGGTCCCCGTACTTTGCCTGGATGCGGACCTAGGCACAGCGCTGCGCTTAAACGCCGCAACCAGGTGATCCTCCCTTCGGGGGGCAGTTCCTACGTCCCGTCCAAATCCGGATTGCCGAAAGGTGATCCGCATCGAAGGGCGTCGTATAGTTGTCTTCGTTTCATGATCAGCGAGTCCTTCCAGATTTGGGAGCGCCTTCTCGGCTCGGTATTTCTTGAGCGGCCGCACCCGCGAGCTAACGCCCAGCTCTCCGATACTGTAAAAAATTTTCCGATCTCTCAACTTCGCCGAGGGTCGATCTAGCGGGCGCCAGGATTTCCTTGAACTCCACACTGAACTCGCTAAGCGCGGAATAATTTTGCGGCTCGTTGAGGCCCATGCCTCCGTCCGCGGCCTGCTTCGCATTGAAGGGGCAGATGATCGCGTTGGTCGCATCGACCGCTTTGCAATCGTGGCTAACGTCATCGAGCACTTTCAGAAGGAGGGCGCGCAAATCTAAATTGTGTCGGGCATCCGGCCTGCCATCGCCCCGGTTCAGGGAGCACGGAGAGCTAACACACGCTCTTCAGCGAATCGCTTGACCAATAAGTTTGTCTTTTTCCGACCCTTGTCGATCAAACCCGAGAGTACGGCGGAGAAATTTCGTATTGGGATGACACAGCATCCGGAGGCCGGAGCGGCGATTAAATAAAACTTTTAGTTGACGCTTGACAAACATCCGCGTGATACGCTGCGGATGGAATACAATGAAGCGGAGGTACTGGCCTTCATCCGGGTGCAAGGAGCCAGTTTTGACGAAGTCTTGGCCGAATTCCCTGGTTTACCGGCTTCCGTTCTCAGAAAGTGGATTCACGGCTGGATTGCCAGTCAGGCCATCACCCTGCTCCACTACAATCTGAGCATAGCGGGCCGGATTACCCATCGCCAGCGGCGCGACGGAAACCCCGACCATAAGAGAGATCGCAGATGTCGGCCCAATTGCGAGGTGACGGGAGGAACCAAACAATGCGTACCCGAGCCCGCCGAGCAGATAGCCATAGACGCCGACTTGTGGTGGCAATCCTGCGAGCGTGGCATAGGCTAGTGCTACCGGTACCGCGTATGCCGCGAGTGTAATACCCGCAAACAGATCGTCTTTCAACCAGCGGGCTTGGTAAGTCGGTACCCATTGTGCGGGTGGAAAGATCGCTTTCCATCTACTGACTTTCGGCGGGCGGGAAGCAGTTGCGTTTGCTGAGTCAGTTTCCAACGGAGTTGCGATTCAGAGATCGTCGCTTGCTATCAGTTCTTTTTTGACAACGGCGAGTTCTTCGCTCTGTGCTTTACTAACTTCCGGATACCGGAGATCTAACGATGCGAGCGCATCAATCACAACCGCCGCGACAACCACTCGAGTGAACCACTTGTTATCTGCAGGTACGACGTACCATGGAGCCTCATCGGTCGCGGTGTTGCAGATCATATCCTCATAAGCCTTCATGTAGTCCTTCCAAAAACCGCGTTCACGGGAATCGGCGGACGAGAATTTCCAGTTCTTCGCTGAGTTATCGAGGCGCTCGAGGAAGCGTTTCTTCTGTTCGCCCGCAGATACGTGCAGAAAAAATTTTCGAATGACAACGCCGTTACGGGCGAGGTAACGTTCGACATTACGGATATCCTCGTAGCGCTCCTCCCAGATGTTCTTGGTGATGAGCTGCGGCGGGATCTTTTGTTTTGCTAATAGCTCAGGGTGGACGCGGACAACGAGAGTCTCTTCGTAGTAGCTACGGTTGAAAATGCCGATCCGCCCGCGTTCGGGCAGACACTTCAGGCAGCGCCAGAGAAAGTCGTGTTTGAGATCTTCCGCCGATGGGCTCTTGAATGAAAAGACCTGGCATCCCTGAGGATTGATGCCGGACATGACGTGCTTGATCGCACCATCTTTTCCTGCGGCGTCCATTGCCTGGAAGATCAATAGGATCGACCATTGATCCTGTGCGTAAAGCACGTCCTGTAATTCGGCTAGTACTTCAACGCCTCTTCCCAGCAGTTCTTTTGCCTGCGGTTTGTCTTCGGAGGTAGTCTCTCCGGTATCATCAGGATCGACGTCCTTAAGCCGAAACTTCTTGCCATTGGTGACGCAGTAGGGCGTTACGAATTTCTGGGACCTTTCGATGATTTCACTTTTTTTCATTTTGTTGGCCGGGAATTAGTGTTCTCGGGACACCAGACCGATTGTAGCGGCATCGTGTGCCAGATCTCCGATCGGCGACCCACTAACGGAGAGCCCAATGCCTCCCATTGGGAGCGCCTGCGATGTGTGAAATTCTATGATCAGCGTTTCAGTCGAGATCTGGAGTCGAATCTTCTAGTGTAACAGCCTTAATCGCATTATCTGTGGGACATTAAAAAAATCCCGCCTCCGCGCTGAGTTCGGAAAGCGCTTTCAGGCTATTTGTCCCGAGCAGACCAACGCTTAACCGCTTCCCGGTGTGCGTGTACCACATGCCTCGGTTGGTCCGAGGATAGTAAACGAAAGCGATACCGTCCGAAGTTTCGCCTCGAACAGCCGTTTCTGAACGATGTTCTTCGATGAATCGCGAAAACGGTTCATAAAACGGGTGCGGCGAATCGGCAAAAAGCTCCGCTATTAAAGCGTGCAATTCCTCTTTGGAGGCTACGCGGAGTGTTTGACGTGCAGACTCTTTCCGCAGCGCAAGGTTCTCGGCGAAGCCAGCTGGGTCAATCATGATGATGTTCGTATAGTAATTTGTTTTACCCTGCTTATCCGATCCGGATCTTCACGAAGGTAATGGACTAACGGAAGCTAGACCGGTTACCTAAATCAAGCATGTCACTGAGCCATTGCTATGGGACCAAAGTGCAATAGCGGCAATCGCTTTACATGTCGGGCATTTGCCGAGTTATCCCGCATCGGCCGGCTGCGTGCGGATGCCGATCGATTTCGCTGCGAACCTATTCTCGGTAACCGGTGTTGGTACGACCGTCATTATCGCCGACAATAAGTCGGCTCCAAGCCACACGGTCCGCCCTGGCATGGTCTTTTCCGCAAAGACGGGAACGCCACCTGGGGGCGGTTTCGTCTGGACGCCAGAAAAAGCACCAAAGGGGCCGGTCTCGATCATCATTAGCGCGCCGGATCGTAGGATCTACGTATACCGCAACGGCGTTGCCAATTCCTCTAAAATTTGACTGCTCATCACTTTTCGTGACTTTTGGCAGAGCCATTCCTCTCCGGAATGGCTTAAGCGAAGGTTGACTAATCAGCAACTGTTCTTCGAGATCCCAGGCCGGGCAGTTGAATCGGAAGCCGCACATAGCTAGGACGGGCCCTTCTGGACGACTCCACAGTTTCGTCCATCCAAATGCTTAGCTTACTGCTAAGCCTCGTTCTGAACTATGGTACCAAGGTCTTACACTGATTCGCTAGTCTCGAGCTCTAAATGTATGAACATAAATTACCATTAAGAGCTTACGCAACCGTATTACCCGAATGAACCTATGAAACTCCCGAATTTCTCCTCAGTTGCACTGGCGATGTTAGGACTTTTATCAACCAGTTTGGCCGCCGATTACGCCGATTGGGTCGCAAAAGGCTACCGCTGGTCGGCAGTAAACGGGCCGCACGCCTATAAAAAGAAGGAAGACGCGAAAAATGAGCGTTTGCATGGTGGTAGCAGTGTTTCTGAAGTAATTGGTCGCGCGTATTATTTGAGACAGGGCAAGGTTATCCTTATAGTCGGTCCGAAGTTATTCATCGAGCCGGGGACGAAAGCAATTTATCCGGCTTTCGAGCGTGAGCGACCCCGGATTGTGAATAACTTCGCTG
>WNFM01167529.1_pt1 | contig 18077 bp, 15 predicted proteins | sample 5400271 | NCBI WGS metagenome assembly WNFM01 (sample SAMN13153352, study PRJNA577476) | soil metagenome | isolation source: 60 cm saprolite on Douglas fir-dominated hillslope | place: USA:California | collected 2013-09-17 | reverse complement strand
CGGATCAGTTCCTGCCGTTCTCGGTCCGTCCAGCGCGGCGATTCGAGATCGAGTAGGCGCAGATAAATTCTCCTGTGACGCTCCAGCACAGTGACGCGCTTCGCCTCGGTCGGATGCGCGGTGATCACCGGCCGCACGCGCAGCTCGGAGAGCGCCCGGCGGATCTCCGCGGGCGTGATGCCTTCGGCCGCGGCGCGTGCGAAAACGCTGGCGAACGTGCCGCGCAGATGTTCGTAACCGCGTTCGCGTTCGATCTTACGGCGATTGCGCATATCGCGGTTCTGTTCGGCTATCGCCAGCAGTTGGAACCAGATGCCCTGGGCCTGCAACGTGCGTGCGAGCAGGGCCGCGGACAAGCCCTTGGTCGTGCGCTCGTCGCGCAAGACGGCTGCGACCTCCGGTTCATAGCGTTGCACCACGCCCACCAGCAAATCGAACAGCAATGCCGAGCCGGAGAAATTTCCGGGTGGCTCGCATACGTTGGCAGCGCGCGTGGCATTTTCGGTAAGACCGTTCAAATCGGGCGCTCCGTGACACCGCGTCTCAAGAGCAAGTCGGTGCGGCGCGGCGGTTGGCGCATGTGTTCAGCCCGCCCTGTTCAGCGCCAGCGCAATCGTCGAGCCGAGTTCCGCCGCGTTGGGCGCGACGAACAAGCCGTACGACTTCATGATTTCCGCCTTCTCCGCCGCGCTGTCGCCCTCGGCGGAAATGATCGCGCCCGCATGGCCCATACGGCGGCCCTTCGGTGCGGTCAGCCCGGCCACGTAGCCGACGACCGGTTTGGTCATGTTCTCCTTGACCCATTTCGCCGCATCCGATTCCTGCGGCCCGCCGATTTCGCCGATCATGATCACGGCCTTCGTTTCCGGATCCTGCTCGAACAACATCAGGTGATCGAGGAAGGAACTGCCGTTGATCGGGTCGCCGCCAATGCCAACGCTGGTGGTGACGCCGATGCCGAGCGCCTTCATTTGCGCGCCGGCCTCGTAACCCAGTGTGCCGGAGCGCGAGACGACGCCAACGCTGCCCGGGATGTAGATGTTGCTCGGCATGATGCCGAGCATCGCCTTGCCGGCGCTGATGATACCCGCGCAATTGGGTCCGACGATGGTGGTGCGTTGGGTTTTCGGATAGCGCCGCAGGTAGCGCTTGACTCGCATCATGTCCTGCGCGGGAATGCCGTCGGTAATGATGCAGACCAGCCTTAAGCCCGCGTCCGCGGCTTCCATCAGCGCATCCGCCGCGTAGGGTGGAGGCACGAAGGCGAGACTGGCCTCGGCGCCAGTGGCCCTTACCGCGTCTTTCACCGTGTTGAAGACCGGACGGCCCAGATGCGTCTGCCCGCCCTTTCCGGGTGTGACTCCGCCCACGACTTTGGTGCCGTATTCGATCATTTCCTTGGCGTGAAAAGTCGCCTTGTCACCGGTGAAGCCCTGCAAGATCACGGGCGTGGTTGCGTCGATGAGAATGCTCATTGGGCCTCTCCACCGCGCGAAGCCGCGACAACTTTATGCGCCGCCTCGGCCAGAGTGTCGGCCGGAATGATGGGCAGACCGCAGTCGTGGATAATGCGGCTGCCCTCCTCGACGTTGGTTCCGGCAAGCCGCACGACCAGCGGTACGCGCAGGCCCTTGGCCGCCTGCACCACGCCTTGTGCAACCCAGTCGCAGCGATTGATGCCGGCGAAGATGTTGACCAGGATTGCCTTCACGTTCTGGTCGGAAAGCACGAGATTGAACGCCGCCGCGACGCGCTCCGGCGAGGCGCCGCCGCCGACATCGAGGAAGTTGGCGGGCTCGCCGCCCGCGTACTTAATCATGTCCATCGTCGCCATCGCCAATCCGGCGCCGTTGATGATGCAGCCGATATCCCCGCTTAAGCCCACGTAGTTGAGACCGAATTCGGCAGCCTGCGCTTCGCGCGGGTCCTCTTCGGCAGAGTCGCGCATTTCGGTGACCTTGGGACGGCGGAACATGGCGTTGTCGTCGAAGGACATCTTCGCGTCCAGTGCCAGTACGCGGTTGTCTTTGGTCACGACCAGGGGGTTGATCTCGACCATCGTCGCATCGAGATCGCGGAAGGCGCGGTAGCAGCCCATGATGTTGGTCACCGCCTGGCTGACCTGCTTCATGTTGAGACCGAGGCCAAACGCCAGTTCGCGGGCCTGGAACGCCTGCAATCCCACCGCCGGATCAACCTGCTCCTGCAGGATGGTGTCGGGCCGGCTGAGGGCGATCTCCTCGATCTCCACGCCGCCTTCTGCCGAGGCGATCACCCGGATGCGCTCGGCCTTTCGGTCAAGAACGAAGCCCAGATACATCGCGCGCACAAACGCTTCGGCCTTCTCGATGTAGAGGCGGTGAACAACTTTTCCGGTGGGCCCCGTCTGCGGGGTGACGAGCGTCGCGCCGAGCATTCCCTTCGCGGCCGCGGCAACCTCCTGATAAGTGCGACAGAGCTTGACGCCACCGGCTTTGCCGCGGCCGCCGGCGTGAATCTGCGCCTTGATCGCCCAATGCCAGCCGCCCAGTTCGGTAGCGACGTACACTGCCTGTTCGGGACTGTAAGCCGCTCCGCCGGGTGGCACCGTCACGCCAAAGCCGGACAGCAGCTCCTTTGCCTGATATTCATGTATGTCCATCCGTTTCTCCCCGTGTTGTAATCAGTTCACACGTCCGGCGGTAGGGCCGTCTTTCATGGTTTGTGGTCGTCTGCTGGCGGGCTCAGTTCAAGTCACGAGATGCTGCGGCTTGCCTGCCGCCCAATGTTCGATATTGTCGATCAATTGATCGGCCAGGAACTGCATGGCCCCGTCCGAGGCCCACGCGATATGCGGCGTGAGGATGAAATTCGGGCGCCGCACGTCGAGCAGCGGGTGGCCATCCTTGGGCGGCTCGACGGTCAGCACATCGAAGCCGGCGCCGGCGATCAGCCCCTCGTCGAGCGCCTGAATCAGCGCCGCCTCATCGACCAGTCCGCCGCGGGCCGTGTTGATGAGGAGCGCGTTGCGCTTCATTTGTCGAAAGGCGTGGATGTCGATCAGGTTGCGCGTGCACGGCAGCAACGGACAGTGCAGCGATATCACATCCGATTGCGCGAGCACTTCATCGTGCGGCGTGAAAGTCACGCCTTCCATCTTCGGCGGCGGATGATCGGCAAACAACACTCGCATGCCGAATGCGCGCCCAATCGCCGCCGTGCTCTGGCCTATGGCGCCCTCGCCGATGATGCCGAGCGTGCTGCCGTGCAGATCGCCGATGTCATGGGTAAAGAAGCAGAACTGTTCGGATTTGTTCCACACGCCATTCTCGACATCCTGCCGGTACGCGAGCAGATTGCGCCTGAGCGCGAGAATCATCGCGAACGCATGTTCGGGCACCGTGTGCACGGCGTAGTTGCGGATGTTGGCGACGGCGATGCCGTGTTCCTTGCAATACGGTACGTCGACCACGTCGTAGCCGGTGGCCGCCACGGCGATCATCTTGAGCTGCGGCAGTTGGCGCAATGTCTCCGCCCGCATCGGCACCTTGTTGATGATGGCGACGGCCGCTTGCCTAAGGCGAGGGACGATCTGGTCCAGGGCGGTTTTTTCATGCTCGACGTAGTCGCTCTCAAAAGAAAGCTTGCGAACCTTCGCCTTGAGCGAGGCGCGGTCTAGGAACACCACTCGCATCGTCACGCGGCGACACCGGTTTTGGCCAATGCAACGTCGTTGGCCGCGCGCACGGGCGAGTGGGTGCGCCAATAGCTCTGCGCGGCAGCCACGCCGCTGCCGGGCTCGATTTTGGCGCCCACGTCGAGCATGGCCATCTCGGCGCCCGCAAGCGCACCGAGCAGCATGAGTTCGTTCATATCACCCAGGTGGCCGATGCGAAACAACTTGCCGGCGACCTTGGACAGCCCCGCGCCAAGCGCCAGGTTGTAGCGCGTAAAGGCGCGCGCGATGACCTCCGCGCCATTGATGCCCTCCGGCAACATGATGGCGGACACGGTATCCGAGTGCCACTTCGGAGCGGTCGCGCACAGCTTGAGCTTCCACCCCTCGAATACGGCGGCACGCACGCCGCCGGCGAGGTAGCTGTGGCGATGGAACACGTTTTCCAGTCCTTCCTCAGCCAGCATGGCCAGCGATTCGCGCAGGCCGTACATCATCGGTATCGACGGGGTATATGGGAAATAGCCCGAGGCGTTGGCGGTCACCATATCGCCGTAGTCGAAATAACAACGCCTCGAGGTCGCACTCTTGGCGGCCTCGAGCGCTTTCTGGCTGACGCAGGTCACGCCCATGCCGGCAGGCAGCATCAAGCCCTTCTGCGAGCCGCTGACGCAGACGTCGACGCCCCATTCGTCCATGCGGAAGTCGATGCTGGCCAGCGCGCTCACCGAGTCCACGAACAGCAGCGCAGGGTGCTTGACGCTGTCCATCGCCTTGCGAATGGCGGCAACATCGCTGGTCACGCCGGTCGCGGTCTCGTTCTGGCACACCAATACGGCCTTGATCTTGTGCTGCTTGTCGGCGCTTAGCGAGGATAGGTAGCGCTCGACCGGAGCGCCTTCGCCCCAGGGAGTTTCCAGAAGCTCTACTTCGAAGCCAAGCCGCGTGCACATGTCGGCCCAGAGATGGCTGAACTGCCCGAAACGGGAGGTCAGGACCTTGTCGCCGGGGTTCAGACAGTTGGTGAGCGCCGCTTCCCAACAGCCCGTGCCGGACGACGGAAAGAGAATAGGGCTGGCCGATGTCGTCTTGAACACCGGCTTCAAGGCGTTCAGGCAAGCCCGGGTGAGTTCAGGGAAGATGGGCGAGCGGTGGTCTTCCATCGCCACGGCCATGGCGCGCAGGACGCGGTCGGGCACGTTCGTGGGACCGGGAACGAATAGAAAATTGCGACCAGCCATGATAAATCTCCTTGTCGATGTGGCCTCGTCCAGCCGTTGGCAAAACCTCATTAGATGAGGGATCGCCTCCTTGTTGCTGCCAAGAGTCGTCGTTGAAACAGGCCCGCTTTCTCCCAGGACCCGTGTTTTGCAGCTAATAGAAAACGCTGATAGATCAGCCAGTTATCGGAACGCTAGCCTGTAATTCTCAGCATTTCTTAGCGTCAGCTTTGGCAAGCAACGAGACTACCCCTCTTGAACCGAATGCAGAATCAGCACCCCAGCCCGCGCCTCGGCGTAGAACGCCCCATGACTCTCGGGACACGAAATCAGCGCGAGACTTAAATCCATCCTATACGTGGACGTAGTATTTAGTCAATGCAAACCAAACCCACGCTCGGGAATGCCACCGCCCCGGACGCCGGGGCTATAATTCCACCACCTCGCGTAGAGTTCCGCCTCCTTCAGAACTTGTACGCAATCGTGCCGATGATTTGCCGCGGAGGAATGAATTCTTCGCTGGTTTGATACGTACCAAAGGGGTCGGTGTATTTGGAATTGACCCCGGCCTCATTAAAAAGATTGGAGATGGCGGCAGAAACGGTCCAATGACGTGACGGTGGTAGGAGCTCGAACGATATGTTCCAAATTCCATAAGAAGGAACCCTATCTTGGGTGCCTTCATTGAATACGCGATAGATGAAATGACCGCGATAAACGTACTCAATCCGAGGAATCAGCGCATAAGCACCGATAGTTTCAGTGTAGGCAACATTGAAGGAGCCCTGCAGGTGGGGAATTTTAGGTGAGGCATTTCCCTTGGTATTCTTATCGGAGTTGCCGACGGCACGGATACAGTCGGCAGAAAATATATCGACACAGGCGGGATTGCTGGCATAGATGTTATTAACGGTTGTTGAGTCTAGAGTGTAGTAGTTCTTGGTCATTTCTCCGTTCGCGATCGATATATTGGCGTTGACCCGCAACCGGCTATGCAACGCGAGATAAGAAACTTCAGCCTCCTCCCCCCACAAGTGGGTCTCGGGAATATTGGCGATGCCGTAATCGTACGGTATCGGATCCATGGCAATGAACTGAAGATCTTTATAGCGGTAGTAGTACGCAGCGATATTGACTCCCAGGGTGTCGTCAAAAAAACGGTTCTTTGAACCCATTTCATAGGCATTGATCCCTTCGGGCCGGAATTCGTCCGCGATCTGTACTGCGCCTGGATTATTGTTGAGCCCTCCGGGCTTATAGCCATGCGTAACGCTTGCATACACCGTGCGATTCGGCGCAAGGTCATATTGCAATTCGACCTTGCCGGTCAGCTTGGCCTTGCCGTAACTGACGAGAACCGGCCCCCCCAACAAATTAGAGAAAGTGGCCACCGTTCCGCTGTATGAATCGTGGTTATAGCGCCCGCCTGCCGTCACGCGGAGAGCGTCGGTTAGGTGGTAAGTCATCTGCAAGTACGGTGCCCACTCGACATGGTCAACGTGGGCATCGTGCTCGAAGAATAGATTATTCGGCAGTGTCGTGGTGGACAGTGACGGCAACGTCAAGTCAGGCTGTGCGCGGGTACCTTCGAATTCCACCACATACTCATGGTTTCTCTGCGTCATGTAAAAGGTCCCGGCGATCCAGTCCAATTTGCCGCCCGGAGTCGACGATAGGCTTACCTCCTGGGTGATATTTCGCACCCACGTACTCCATACCGCAATGTCATCATAGAAACCCAAGGTCGCCAGATCCGACCGGCTGCCGTCGACCTGCTGCGAATGCCTCAGATATTGCAGGCTGGTGGTGGATTTCGCCGTCCCCCACGGTAGACCCCAATTCAGGTTCGCATAATAGAGTTGCGCATCCAATCGAAATCGACCGGGATAGTCCTGCGAAACGACGCGAGGATCGGGATTGGTGTCGCGAATGCTTTTCTGTTCTGCGCCATTTTGATTGGCGTGGTAGACCTGCCCGGTGACCGTTGCGCTGAAATTGTCGACGGGAGACCACAGGACCGCTACTTTGCCCGAATAATCGTTTGCATCGTCCAATCGATAATTTGGGATGTCAGTGTCACGAGCAAACCCGTCGTGACTTGATTTCTGCACGGAGGCTCTGATTGCGAGCGTATCCCCAACTGGAGCGTTGATCGCATCGCGCAAGCGAATCAAATTATAGCTTCCATAACTTACATCGGCGGCGGGCCGAAGCTTGACCAAAGATAGTTGCCTGTGGCCCGCGCAGGACTTCAATCTGATCGATATCGAAGAGCGCTTGATCCAACCAGATCGTGTTGGCAACAGGTACGCCGTCCACATTGAAGGAGATGCCAGGCTGCGCGGTATATTCACTCTCCGGCGTTTCCGATCCGACCCCCCGTATCGTGACAATGGTTTCATATCCACCGCTGTTGGTAACCGTCGTTCCGGGAACTAAGCCGTTGAGTCCCGATAGACCCATCGCGTTCGATTTATCCAGTTCAGTACCTGAAATGGCCGTGACAGCCATCGGTGCCTTCTGCAAATCGACTTGTAGCTTCTCGGCGGTAACCGTTACTTCCTCGAGCTTTCCGGCGGAAATATTCTTGGAATTGTTGTTTTGCCCCGTATCCTCAGGCGAAAGAGCTACGACGTCGCTCGGCGAAGTCACTGTGACAAGCGAATTGTCCGCAGGAGAATGTGCTCCGCCAACAGCGGGCCGCATGACTGGATCAACGAGTAGGCTTATCAACAAGCCCAGTCGGATCGATTTTACAAATCGCGACATGACAATACTCCCCCGATAACCAATCATTCTTCTTCATTCGCAGGCCGAAGTCGTATCATTCGGCCGAAATCTCTCTGCGCGACGACGGTGCGTAGCGAAAGCATTGCGTAATCATACGTTCACGTATACAATGTATCCTATAGGCGATGGCCACACCACGATTACATCCGCCGGGTGCAGCCCTTAAAAAGTTACCAGGACTCCCCAGAGACTAGTGGCGCAATGCGAGACGCCCGCCTCGCCCGAGGACGCCGACCAGGCCAGCTATGAGAGCCCTGATAGAGAAAACCCTAGCGCTGGAAGAATGGCAGCAAAGAATTGTCTTTTGGGGCGGAGCCATTGCCACTGGCGCTGTTGCAGTGGTGTTTGCGAAGGCAAGCGATGCGGCGATGCTAGCGTTCGAGACAGCGCGGCAGTGGCTGCCGTGGTGGCCCTATTGTGCAGCCCCAGTTGGCTTGGCATTGAGCGCATGGCTCACACAGCGAATATTCGTCGGCGCGCAGGGTAGTGGCATCCCCCAGACAATAGCTGCGCTCTCGCTGTCGACTGAGGAAGCTCGCCACCGTGTTCTGTCGGTGAAAATTGCCATTGGCAAAATATTGCTGACGTTGATGGCGCTGGCCTGTGGCGCATCCGTAGGCCGGGAGGGGCCGACCGTTCAGGTGGGCGCCTCGATCATGCATGCATTGCGCCGGTTTGCGCGATTTTCCGCCGCTGATGTCGACCGCCGCTTGATTCTGGCGGGCGGTGCTGCGGGTATAGCCGCGGCGTTCAATACACCACTTGCTGGAGTCGTGTTCGCCATCGAAGAGTTGTCGCGCTCGTTTGAGGAACGGACGAGTGGAACGATCTTGGCGGCGGTGATTTTAGCCGGCGTAACGTCGCTATCGTTGGTCGGCGACTATACCTACTTTGGGTCGACCAACGCGATCTTGAGTGAGCCCAAAATGTGGCTGTCGGTGCCGGTATGCGGGGTCGTCAGTGGATTGTGCGGGGGTGCATTTTCGCTCGCGCTGGTGAAGCTGGGAACGGCATTGCCCGCGCCTCTCCAGGCGCTTCGAGCACAGCACCCGATACTATTTGCAGCGGCCTGCGGCATGGCCATCGCCGCGGTCGGCTGGCTGTCGGCGGGAACAACCTATGGCACCGGCTACTCGGAGGCAAAGCTGTTGCTGCAGAATGACGTTGAACCCGCAACCGGATTTGCGTTGTTTAAGGCGCTTTCGACCCTGGTGTCGTACCTCAGCGGCATTCCGGGCGGCATCTTTGCTCCGTCCTTGGCAGTCGGCGCCGGCATCGGGGCCCAATTGCACTCCTGGTGGCCGTTGGCGCCCGCCGGAACGATGGTTCTGCTATCGATGGCCGCTTACTTCGCGGGCGTCGTTCAAGCCCCATTGACCGCGCTGGTGATCGTGATGGAAATGACCGGAAACCCTGCGCTCACGTTGCCTTTAATGGCAGTCGTTTTAATTGGTCGGGGTTCGAGCGCACTTATCTGTCGACGCGCGCTTTATCGTTCCTTGGCCGAACGGTTCTTGCCAATTCCACCATCATAGACAGAAGCCCCTCAGCGAAGAAGTCTGCAAGCACCCAACCGCGATCGTTGAACTAGCGCTAGCACCGATTTAGTCGCGTCGCTAGTTCAACCTTGCGCGCGAACGCCAGAGCCTTCTCTCCGGAATTGAACCCAGCTTTCGTCTTTGGCCAAGCGCCACCACGGCCATCTGGTTCGGACCACCGCGCCTCCCAGGTCCCATCAACCACTCGCACCGCGTGCGCCTCGGACGGTCGAAAGGCACATTCGGTTTCTGGGGCCACGGGCGCTGCGAGGTCTTTGCGTGTAGACATCCGGTCCTCCTCGAGCCGCGAAAGCGGCAATCGACAAGTGTCTTGTTCAGTTGCAAATCGACGATCAGGACTCGAGGCCTGTCCTACTACAACAGTCGTCCCCCAACCCATACTCGACGGGGTAGTGTTTCGGGATCGACTTGCAGAAGCGCCTCGATATTCGCGGCCTGCCATAACGCCAGATCGGCCGGAGCGCCGGCACTCAGCGTGCCTGCACGGGGATCAGCGTTAGGCCCTCCCAACACGCGCGCTGCGGCAACCGTGATGCCGCGGAAGGCCTCTGCGGCTGTGATCCCATATAGCTCGCATGCACGTCGCGCAGAGCGTAGCGGACTTGCCCAAGCGCCTTCTTCTCGCCCCTCAGAAGCCGAGTCCGTCTGTCCATCGCCACCTGCCGTGCCCAGCGCGATGGGTATCTGCTGTCGACGTAGTTCCTTCACCGGCGGCAGCGGCTGATTGGGCAGCTGCGCGAGTGGAAGCAGCATGGCCGTGGTGCGCGCCTGGGCGAGCGCCTCAACGCCGAGTTCATCACAGAAATTCAAGTATGCGGCGCAGCGCGCATAGAACGAGGGTGCCAGCGCAACGGCGCCCGTGTCGGCATATCGCTCACAACCCAGTCGCGTTGGAATCTTCTTTCGATACGCGGCTTCCAGCACCGTGCTCGCGTCGTCCAGGCTGAATCCACGGGCTTCTCCGGTGGCCTCATCGAGACCGTCGTCGCAAAGCGCTTCCACGGCGTCGAGGCATCCGGAACTGTGTGCCATAGGAATGAGCTTGGTGCACAAAGTTTCGATCCGCGCGTCGTGATTGTCGTCGTCCTCCCGCACTTGCGCTGCACGGAGTGTGACGAAAACCCGCTGCGAGGTTGCACCCTGGATGCGCCGCGCGAGCGATAGTTGGCGCATAGCGCCTTCCAGGCCCGCGTCCGCTCCGGTCTTGAATTCACGCCAGGTCACACCTTGGGCCAAGTTTGCCGCCAGTTGCGCCAGAGCGTGAGCGACGTATTCGCCGTCGTCCACACCATCGGCAGGGCCGGGGTACAAGGGCGTAAACGCATCGACCAAGCCAGGCGTCAGCAGACAACCGTCGCAGGACTGCGGTGGCAGGGCATTCCATTGTCCTGGTAGGGAGTTGCGGGGTCCCGCCCAAGCGATAGTTTCGCCGGAGATCACGACCGCGCCGTCGTCGACTTCGGTGATTGCGCCGGCCGAACCGAGGTCGGGAGTGGCCGTCGCCAGTCGGCAGTCAATCCACAATGCGGTGTTGCTCATAGTGCTCACAAGTCGTCGAAGTCAATATGTATTCGCGCGCTTTGCGGACGGGATAGGCAAGCCAAGATCAGGCCCTTGTCAATATCCTGCTGAGGCAGAATTTTCAGCGCGCCGCGTTTGAGTTCGACCGCACCGCGTTTGAGCCGGGCGATGCATGAGGCACACGTTCCTTCCTGGCAGGAGAAAGGCACGGGCGCGCCGACTCGAAGCAGGCTGGCAAGCAGGCTCTCGCCCGACTCTGGTTGGACTTCGAATTCCTCACCACTCACGCTCGCACGAATTTCCGTGCAATCCCCCGCCTCGCCTGCCTCGGTACCAAGTACGGCGATTCCGGGCTCGCCGGTGTCCTCCTCAGGGGTGACGGCAAAACTTTCCTTCCGAATGCTCTCGGTTGCCACACCGCAGGCGTGCAGCGCGATCTCCGATTCGTGCATGAATGCCTCGGGCCCGCACAAATAGAACACCAGAGGCAGGCCTGTCTCGCGCCAGGTGGGCAGCTGCGCGGCAATGTAGGAGGTGTCGATACGGCCGCGCTCACCAGCCCAAACAAATTGGGGCCGGGTAAGTCGCAACGAGACTCGGCAACTACTTTGCGCATCGAGTGCCTCGAGCTCCTCGCGCAAAATCAAATCAGCCTCGGTTCGCTGGCCGCAAACGAGGCTCACTTGATGCGTTGCCACGGAACTGAGGTGCCTGGCGATCGGCACCAACGGTGCAATGCCACTGCCTGCGCCCAACAGCACTGCATGCACCGGAGCGGTTGGGGGGTCAAAAAACCGCCCGCGCGGTGCCGCCAACTCGATGAGAGTGCCCGTTTGCACCTGATCGACCAACCAGCCAGAAACCTTCCCCGCCGGCAGCCGCTTTACGGTGATTCGAAGCCATGGATAGATATCGGGTAGCGAGCTGATCGAATAGGAGCGCTCCAACGATTGCCCGTCCATATCCGTCGCGAGCGAGACGAATTGACCGGGCTGGTGGCGGAACACATGGCGCAAATCCTGCGGCACGCCGAACCCGAGGCTCACGGTGTCCGGACTCTCGAGGACTCGATGAGTCACGCGTAGCGGATAACGGGTCATAAAGCTTCAGCACTTGCTTGCACTGCTAACCCACCCGCCAGCCACTCATTGCCGCGCCGCCACTTTCGGCCAGGCGCGATGGAGGCCTCTAATTTGCCTGCCGTTAGGTTCAGATCCGACATGCACTCGACACCTGTACCCGTCACTGTTGCTGCGGCGGTTTGAGTTCGGCGTCGATTTGTCGCCGAAACGGATTCGGTTTCGTCAGCTTCACACTCGAGCATCGGCAGGCGTAGTTATGCCCGCAGTTGGCGCGCGTCTTTGCCTGAGCGCCAGGCTCCCGCTTGGTTGATCGACCGCGCATAATGGTCACCCTCGATAGAACTAACCCCATCTCTCCCCCACAACCGGTGCACACCAGCACCATCGCCTTTGCATCGTCAGATGCCATGAGAAGCTCATGGTCGGCGCCGCAGGCGTGACACTGAAAATCATAAATGGGCATGGCAAGCCTCCGATTGCAGGGGAAAGAACGGGAACTGCGCTTAGGCGGCCTTTGCAGCATGTTCGCGAACAAGATCGACCGCCGCATTGGCATCCTGGCCATAGCGAATACCGAATTGGCTGGCGATCCCCTTGTTGGCAGCGGCCCCACCGGTCATCAGCAAGTACTTGTCGCCTTTGCCCTGTGCCTTCAGCATCTCGACCACCTTTTCCACGTAGACCGTGGACGAGTTGGTCATCACGCTCATGCCGATGGCAATGGCATTGTTCTTCTCGGCTGCCGCGATGAATTCCTCCGGCTTGACGTTCTTGCCCAAGTCAATCACCTTGAAGCCGTTGGCCTTGAGCATCAGACAAACGAGATTCTTGCCAATGTCCTGCGTATTACCACGGACCAGGCCCACAATGACCGTTCCGGTGGGACCGCCGCCACCACCGGTCGCCTCGAGCAGCGGCGTGAGAATGGGCATGGCCTTGTCCATCGTCTTGGCGGCCTTGAGCATGTCGGTAACGAAGCGCTCGTTACGCTCGTACATATCACCGACCACCTTCATGCCGAGCGACAGTCCATCAAATACGATCTCTTGCGGAGTCATGCCAATCGCTAAGCCCTTTTTCGTCCACTCGATCGCCTTGTCGCCGTTGTACTCCATAATAGCCTCGACCAGCTTCTCGTTGACCTCATCCTTCGGCGTCTTCGGTTTATCAACGTGCGACTCTGCCTTGAGGACACGAGCGTCACCTTGAGCACTCGATCCGCGCTTGCCGGGGTGCTTAGGATTGCCGGCAAGATAGACGTTTGATAGATCGCCTAGAGCCGCAACATCCATCGGGTACTTGATGGATGCGCACGTGTCGATCATCGCCTTCAAGTTCTCGTCGGATACGTTCCAGTCGATGTCGCAGCCGGGCATTACGACCAGGCCGCCGTTGTAGCCCACTTCCGCCGCGAGCTTCTTCACTTCGTTGGCAACATCTGTCGTGCTCCCGTGCACCAGAGTGGAGAACGGGCTTAGCGTGCCCATCAGCGACATTTCGCCACCGATGGTGCGCTTGGCAAGATCCATTCCGGGGTACATGTCGCCGTTGAAGTTGACGCTGCCATTCTTTGCGATGTCCTTCCAGATCGGCTGTGTGTAGGTGCAGGTGTGGGTAAAGCCGATACCCTTGATCTCGTTGATATATGCGAACAAGCGCTTTTGGTACGGCAGGCCATGCTTGCGGAAATACTCGGGCGGCAGGATGTCGCTGCTGTTGAAGGGATCGAGAATATTGCACGCATCGATGCCGGCTTCGAACATCATGCGGCAGACGTTCTTGACGATGTCCAACGCCAATTCGGTCACCTCGTCGGCATAGTCCGGATCCTCTTCAAGCAACTGCAGAAAAACCGACGAGCCTGTCATGAGCTGCGCGGTCGTGATGGGGCCGCCGACGGGCGTGGGGATGGCGTGCGTGGCCTTGTAGCCGAGCTTGACCATGGTCTGCGCCTCTTTTTGGATCTGCAGCACCCGCTCACTGGGCTTGAAGCCAAACTTCGTGTACTTGTCCCGATATCGGTAAAAGGCGTCCTTCGTGGGAGTGGGATGCTTTACCAGCGAAGGCTGCGCATGGGGCAGGTAGTCGAGCTCACAGCCCTCCACGCATTCAACCGGCGTAAAGAGATCCGTGCCTGGAATAATCACGTCGCCGCCGAACTTCTCCAGCGACTTGATTTTGGCGTGGGCGGAAGCCACCCCGTCGCGAAGTGCCGTGTCGACCGTAATACCTCCTTCCTTGATGCCACGCGTCATCAGCAGGGGAACGACGGGCACCTGATCAGGCAGTTGGGACATCGTGACAGCGGCGAAGAGTCGTTCGCGCGGAGTCATCTTATTGCCGGTACTTGGCGTAGCCATTGACAGTCTCCTTAGGTCGGTTGGGATTGCCGGCTGAATGAAGGCCGGCGGTAGTTGCGCCGTTACGCTTGCGAACATCACGAAATTCATGGCTCGTGGCCTCGAACAAAGGTGACGCAAAAGGCTCCAAAGCGCCTACTGCTGCCATACCATGGACGAGAACGCTCTTTACGGGACCAAAGCGGCGCAGTTGCTGCCATTGGTCGGGGTCGAGCGAGTGCACGAAAGCCGCGGCGATTCGACAATCGAGAATGTGCTCACGGCTGGATAGATTATCGATCGGCGCGGCCAAAGCCGGGACGCATTGCGCCAGTTCCGTCGCAAGAATTGCGATGGTCTTGAGGTCGCCCGAGCGAAGAGCCCGTCCCAAGGCGACCAGGTCGACGGGCCCATGCAGAATCGTGTCCGCAGGCAGTTCTTTACGCAAATCGGGCAACACCATCTCGCGTGCCACCGGGTCCAGATTGAGAGCCTCGACACCGAGGGCCACCAGATCCGACACGATCGGCCGCACGGCACCGCAACTGTGAAACAGGATCGGCGCCGGGCTCAATCGGCGCAGGCGTGCGAACAAAGTCTGAAGTCGGGGCCGCACGAATTGACGAAAATCTATGACTGACAGGAACATTCCGCCGGTGAAGCCGTAGTCATCGCCATATAGCAGGAGCTGGGGCGGCCGCGGCAGTCCGGCCAATGCCTGCTCGTAGGCGGATATTACCGTTTCGAGCGCCCAGTCCAGCAGTGCATTGGCATAGCGCCAGTTATCGGTAAGGTCCTGCATGAACTGCCAACTGTTGCGCAGAGCAAAGCAGGTTTCCAACAGACCCGGACAGGGAGAGTCGAGCACAACCGGGCCGGCGTCGTTTGCGACTTGCACTCGCCACGGCCACGTCGGCCGCGCGTGACCGGCGATTTGCGCCAGCGTGGCCGATTCCAGCGGATGGTGCAGCGGCGCAGGCTGCCCATCGGCCCAAAGCCACCGCACTCCATAGGGATCCGTGAATTCATCGCCGTACAAGGCGGGAGGCTCAAACAGCAGGCCGACTCGCGCAAAATCCGATCCAAGAGCTCGTGAGGTGGGTGCCGCCAATGGCACCGTGCGCAACACGGGATGACTGGACATGACCTCCAATACGCCCACATCCTGCGCACAGGCACTGATTTGCAGCCCGGTAATCGTCGTCGTGCCAATGTCCACAGACATTGGGCTGCTCAAACCACCGTTTCGCCAATCCTGCGCATTGACAGACACGGACGTCACTCCAGCGGCGTGAGTTTGAACATTTTGAGTAGCGCATGGCCATTTGGCAGGCGCTGGCCATCCAATTCCTGCGCGGCAAAGCCGTAAAAAACTTCCGCGCTACCGGCCACGTGGGCCATCACGTGCGATTTTTCGATTAGTCCGTAGTGCAAAAAGTCACCGCCCGCGGCTCGACAGGCCACGAGCGAGGCGGCGAGTGACAGGTTGACCCAGTCTTTCCCAAGGGCTTTTAGACCCGTCCATTGGGGAAAACAGTTGCTGAACGCGCAGCCGGCCGGGTAACCGAAGCGTTCGCGAACGGCCTTTATTCCGCGCATGGCGAGTCCCACCGATGGCGGGTCCATTGCTCCCAGGTCCACGATCGGAACTTCGACCCCAATTTCCCGCAGCATGGAATGAAAGCGCTCTTCCACCATGTTGCAGCTTCCCTCTGGAGTCGGGTCCGACGGATCGTTGGCCAGTACCATGACCGCCGCCGGGCGATGGCGCCCGAGGGCTTCCAGTTCGTGAGCCTCGGTGTCCTCGTTCAACGAGGCGAAGATGCACCGATCGAGCACGCCGAGTCGATCAGCGGCCTTCAGCCCGGCCACGCGCACATCGGCTTCGGTGGCGTTGATCATCATCGGCAACGGCGTGCGCGCTGCAGTGAAGGCAAGGAACTTGTCCATTGCGACCTCAGAGGCGGCGATCACGTCGATTGCCATTTGCACGCCATAACGCTCACCCAGCATCGTGGCGCGGTCTAGAAGGCGGCCCGCCTTGTCGGGATTGAAGTCCCCCGCGAACGCATCGCTGACGATGGAGTGTTTGTCATAGAAGATACTGCCGCACAGCAGACCGGTACTCGATCCGAGCGGGCCGCCAATGCGGGCCGACCCAATTTGCAGCGAGTGCAACTTCATTAAACTACCCCCCGATAGCCCTCTAGCGGTTCTAATGCTCTTTATCGGAAGTGTACGCGTAGGTACGATTTAAGCAAGCATCTTTTGCGTGCAACAAAACAAAGATATAGCCCGGGCCTAGGCGTGGCGTTCTGCCAGTACCTCGCGCCGTGCTAGATGGTTACCCACGTCCAGCGTCTTCAGGTATTCCGCAGCCCACGTCAGGTCCGCCAGTGACACTCGCCGGGGCAAGGGTGCTCGGGGCGAAGCAATGACGGGCCACAACTGTGCCAGATCCCCTGCCAGGTCGATCAGGGCCTGCGCCCGCCCTTTCCGCAGCGCGTCGAATAATGCGTCAAAGTCCGTGACACCGTGCAGAATCATTTGATCGGGCACGGCCCGGCGAGCTCTCAGGACGGCGGCATGTTCTGTGCCGCCCGCCGGCGAGGCAATCTCGACACCCGCCTTGGCGAGATCAGGCAAAACCGCCCAGGCGTTTTCGTCACATTTCATCGCGGTCAGTGCGCGATTGCCCGCCTGGCGAAGGCACTCGCGCCATCGAGGCAAGAGTTGTTTGCGAACCGCGGCTAACGGCGCGGCAACGAAATCGTCAACATGCCACACCACGTGGGGCTGCTCTGCAAGTCCGGAAATCACCCGGGCGTACACCTCGCTGTACGTCGAAAAAGCCCAATCGAGCAGGCGCGCCGCGCTCCTTGGCTGCTTTTCGAGCAATTCTCTTAATGCGGTCCGGCCAAGCAGGCCCGCGAGAATGGCGAGGGGCCCTTCTATCGGCGGGGCGAGCGCCCGGACAAGCGAGTCATCGCGTTGTCCTGGCGCGTCGGTCTTCAGCGGCCAGGGGGCCTCATCGGGAAGTCGCAGCGACAATATTTCCGTTTCGCTAAGCCTTGCTTTTTTTCGATCGCCAAGTAACCAAAACAGTCCTACCGAAACCCCGGGTAAGGCGTCACCGGTTCGCGCCCCGGCACGACGATGCCAACCTACGCGCAATAAATCCGAACCGAGTACTTTGGCCGCCGGAGCATGCACGCAAAGACTATGTCGCGAACCGTCGGCCAAGCACTTTTCATGGCCCGAGCGGCCCAACGTGGCACCAGCGGAAGAACCCATTTGCAATGCGCCGTGGCCATAGGTGCCCAAGTCCACCAATACTCGGTCCGTCGATTTTCCATTCGACAGCGCGACGATACGTTCTATCGAGGATTTCACACTAACTGCCCCCTAAGATAGTGCCGACCGTCGCTCCCGCCTACTTCCCACACGGAGAAGGTCTTTTGCAACGTCCACGTTGGAGTATAATCCCTCCCGTCATCCTAACGCACCCAGTCCTCCCTATGATCACGTCGCGTACTCGCCGCAACACCCGTTCCGAGCGTACCGGTCCCGGTATCGCTTCGAAGTCACCTGCTAAGGCGGCGCGGGCTGCCAGCGGGCGCGTCAAGATCGGCGCCGCGGCGGCCACGTTGCACACCACCACCCGCACTCTCACCTTCTACGAAGATGATGGGCTGATTCGACCGAAGCGAACCCCACGAGGCACCCGGCTCTACTCCCAGGACGACATCAAGCGCGCAAGCATCGTGCAAACGCTGTCGGGAATTGGCGTGGGCATGCAGCGCATCAAGCAGATTGCACTGGCACGGCAAGCGTGTAACAGCGGCAAGGAATCCAGCCACAAAATCGTACCGATGCTGGAAACTCTCGAACACGAATTGGTGGACAGAATT
>WNFM01013016.1_pt1 | contig 18078 bp, 21 predicted proteins | sample 5400271 | NCBI WGS metagenome assembly WNFM01 (sample SAMN13153352, study PRJNA577476) | soil metagenome | isolation source: 60 cm saprolite on Douglas fir-dominated hillslope | place: USA:California | collected 2013-09-17 | reverse complement strand
TCTTTCTTTTGCTAGTGGACGAGCTTGAATTGGCGGCGGCAGCCTGATCGAATTTCGCTTCTTTCTTTCGCCCAATGAATGAGCCGGACCCGAAAACCAAACTGCGCGAGTTCCAGGAATACCTCGACCTAAGCTACGAACCGCCCCGCGAGTTCGCTGCTCGCATTGGTGTAGCAAAGGAATTCCAACGACCGTATGAGCTCCCTTAGCGTTTCTCAATCCAAAGCGCCACGGAGCGCGCGTTCCTTGGGGCTCCTAGAAGCGACCACGGGTATTTTGGGCGGTGGCAAGAGCCGATTTGACAGTTTCACGGGCGAATTCAACGCGCCGCTCACGGTCAATGTAACCGGTGGCAGTGATTTTGGGTTTAATTTTCAGGCCGCTCTCTCTCAACATATTGACCATATCGTGGCCGAGGTCGAACGGGTGCTTGAATTGAGGAACGAACGCAAGGCGACGCTATGATGGGGCGCCTTGGCTAAATTATTCATCAAAAATCTCGGCGGTAATCGAGACGGCTTCCAGCGCATCTTGGATCGAATCGAAAACGGCGAAAAGGCAACCCAAAACGGTGAGGATGCCGGATTGGCTCAAATTAGCGGTTCGGAGTTCGAGCGATGTCGAAATTGCTTCATTTGCTTCGATTGCTTCGATTTTGGAGCCCTTCCCGTCGAAGCAATTGAAGGAAATGGACTATTCGATACTCGCCGAGGTTGCAGAAAATTTGTTTTGAGAGGGGGTGAAATTAAATATTTCCTGGGTCTACCAGTTAGAGAAAGGTCTGTTTCCTTCAATTGCTTCGACGCTCGTGGCTACCGGATTTTGATAAATTTGTAGCGATGAACGGTCGGAAAGGACCGGTCGATAGTGAATTTGATGTCGCACAATTCGCGGCCATCAAAGGCTTCCAAGGTCTTACCAAGCAACATCCGATTTTTCTTCATGTCATCGCCGGCATGCAAATCGCCGAACCATTGGAATTCTTCCCAATAGATCGGGATGGTGAGAGGCGGCAAGGATTGGGGATCAATGAGCTCGTAGATCTGGCTTTTGGTAATCTCCTTGCCCTTGTGAGTTGTCCACGCGTGCAGATAGAGTGCTTTCATGGCTTGGGTTCTACGATCGTTGGCGCCGAACTCGTCTTGAGGTAGACAAGGGTCACCTAAACCGTTGGCCAGCATGACGCCACCGACCACTTCGGCCCAACGCGGGTAACTGGTGAACGTGTTCCCCTTGGGTTGACCTTGCCGGACCCATTCTTCAAACAAAGCAGCAATGGCCGAGAGCCAGTAATCGCGATCTTGGCGAACGCTATCGTGCAGGAAGGGAACCTTAAAGGTGCGCGAATTAGGATCCTCTTCGTAATAGGCCAAATCGATTCCGCGCATTCGGCCGGGTAAATCATCCCGCCAATTGGTGCCGACATTGAGGCTCATGGAGAATTCCATTTCATTAAGAAGCTGCAACGCATCTTGGGCACGATTTGAGCCCAAATTGCGACCAGTGATGCTTTCGCTCGTTAAGGCTTTAATGAAAGAGCCGTGATCGATATAAGCCTGTTGATTAGAGAAGTGCAGGAAGCGCCGGCCGGCTCGGGCCATAGCGACCAGGCGTTTTTGAGTTTCTTCCGGATTTTTCTCCATTGGTTCTTCCTCGAAAGCGGTTCCCTCGTAGATGATGAGCTGGAGCATGGCGAGATAATCCTTGCCGGCTCGAGGCCGATTGGCCCGGTAAAGCCATAGCGGGGTGCGGGTAGTCCAGCCGATCTGGCCGCGACTAAAGGAGGTAATCAACGCGGCTAGCGCGTGGGTCTTGCTCTGCTCATTTTTGAAGCAGAATTCACCATGCAACCGTTTAAAAGCGTTCTTGGCCTGTTCGATCGGCATCGGGAAAATCTTCGGCGCGCCTGGTACGAGGTAGGTGCCGAACCGATCGTCATAGCCGGCGTTTGGGTAAAGTAATTTGCCATTGACTAGGAACGGGATCGGGACCGGCAATATCCGGCTAATCAACGGCAGGCGTTGGATTAGACCGGGCGATAGCACCAAAGCGTTACAGAATTCGGTGGTAAAGGAGTGAGCTTGAAATTCCGAGCTCCCATCTTGATTCTCGCACATGGATCCGGGAACCAAGAATTCTTCGATTCGATGTTTGGCTTCGATTCCGCTAAGGGCCCGGAACCCAAAGGAATGAGATTTAATTTTGAATTTCTGGTTTGGATCGGAGGAATATTCGAACCCGGTGGGGATTTGTTCGATAACGACGGTTTGATTATCGCGCACAAACCAGGATTTATGCGGGGCAACGATTTTAGCGGCCTCGGCCACAACTTCAGTTTCCAGGCGATCCAAGCCCGGTCCAATGACGTGCGGCCGTTTATCAGGCACCTGGTTGGCTTGTACTGCTCTTTTCTGTTCGGCGAGAATCTCCCGTTTGTAAGTTTTGATATCGGCTTTAAAATCGCGGATCCCGCAACCGATAATATCCCGGGCTGCGTCTTCTAATTCCCGCAAGTCAGGCCCTTGATCCGAATTCCAGAGTTGGGCTTGGGCGCATAGTTTCAAGAGCCGGATTTGCTGTTCGGAAAGCAAGGCCGGCCGCAGCATTTTGAGATCGGTCTTGGCAGCAACAATGAGATCTCGCTGCAAAAGCAGATAGGAAATAAGTGGATCGACCGGGATTGCATCGGCGAACAATCGAAAAAGATCATTAGGAAACTCGCCTTGCCGAATTTGTTTAAAATCATCGACCCCTTTTGGTCCGGCCGGAGAAAGCCGGGGAAGAGCGACAGTAATTGGCTGAACCGCTTCGGCCAGGAACCGTGCGCTCATGGAAAAGAGCAGATTGGTTGCGGTATCGGCATCACCCCAGAGATAGATTGTTTGGGGAGCAGCTTTTTGAATTGCCTCTTTAATTTCTGGCAAGAGCTCACGCCGGCCGCTCTGGTGATCCTTGCGATAGACGAAGAAATTCGCCAGGCCCAAACCCTCAACCCCTTCCTCGAAGATCGAGATATATTTGAATTCGCCTTCGATCAGCGAAAGGGAAGGAGTCGCGGCAATCGGTACCGGTGGATGATAGGCGAAAAGCGTGGTTCCGGCGCGCTGATGATATTTCTTGGTTGGCGTTTCGTGCTTCGCGTCCAGGCGCCATCGACAGAAATGCTGTTCCTTACCTTTATCGTCATGATAGAGAACCGGCGTTCCGGTGATCGTGTAGTAAGGAATCCGGATTGAATCCGGCTGCGGATAATCGTCGTAAGCGACACCCACTTTTTGCAATGTTTCGGGACGAATCCCGGGGCGAATAATGGGAGTATTTTTCATTGTACAGGGGTCCAAACTTTCAAGACGTCTCTGAAGTCGGCATGGCTCACGGGATTCCGACATTGAGTTTATCGATTAGCCGCGGAGTCTCACCGGCTGCGACCCGCCAAAATTCGGTCCGGTTCGGTGTTGTTCCTAATGCGTAGAGAATCGATGTGTTCCAGCGGTCGGCTAAGGTCTGGACGACGCCCAAGATCCACCGGCGATATTCGCTGATGTGCTTTGCCTTGGGTCGACCGATCCATTCGAACGTCATAGCCAGAGAGAGATTGGAATCGGCTGGTCGTTGGCTGCGGATCCGCACCGTGCATTGCAGCTTGGAAGTGAACCGGTGGACGAAATAGAGGTAACCCTCTTTCATGCTGCCTAGTCCTCTCACAAGTTTTTGACGGAGCGCCAAAAGCTCTCCCAGTCAGTCCGGTAAACGTCTTTTTCTTTGAGATCAGCCGCCAAAGAAAGAGTGGGTTTAGGTTTGGTCGTCTTGGTTTTCTTTCTGCGTTTTTTCATGGGCCGTTTCCTTTCCCTTGCTCGCCTTCCTCCGTTGGTGGAATAGGCAGTGAGAAAACTCGCCCCTCGCAATCGTGGATGATGGAGCGGCCGGCGAGCCGTTCTTTAATGATCCAATCAGTCTGAAGGAACGCTTTATAATGATCGAGCGCTCCGCGCACGATCCACTCCGGAGGAAGCCTTTGGCCCTCGGCAATGAAGACATTAAAGAAGCCATTCTCATCCGCCTCGAGCTCGCAGAGAATGCCCGACCTGTGTCGCATTTCTAAACGAAGGTTCATGCGGCCCTCCTGTCCGGTTTCCAGGCGCAAGTCCACCTGAGCCAATTCCATTGAGGGAATGTCACTTCGCCGTGACAATTCATAGATGCCTCCCCCTTATTTCCCGAAACGCTTGCTCTACGGTCTTAAGAGTATCCTGATAGCCTCGGTCAAATGCATCGCTGTACCCGATCTGGTAAGCGAGATCTGTAGCGGCAACTTTCCACGCCCCTCCTTTTTCACTCTCGGAGAGAGGTCTGGAGAAGATAGAGCGGGGAGGAGACGGATCGTAGTAATCCGCATAAGTAAACTCTTCGACCGACAAATGTTCGATGGCAGCCGATGCGCCCGATTCATAGCCACTCAGGAAGCCGTCGCGATAGGCCTCTTGATCAAGCTCTTCGCGGTTTTCTCTGTAGTCACGCCGTTGCATAGCCCTAGCGCCTCCATCCGCACAAGCAGCGGAGATGTGCCCATTCGGTTTTAGTTAGTGCGAATCGGACGCGGAACCGGTGCGGTGCCGCCCATACTGAAACGCGCTGCCCTTGCGCGGAACCGGTAAAACCAGTAATATCGGGGAGACTTTTAGTCGTCATGTTCATTCGCGGAGCCGGCCTGGTCTCGAAAATCAGGGCCGGCTTCGTGGTTTTGGGGGTTAGGGGACGAAAGCTTAAAAAGCAACGTCAGGGCGACTGCGAGCTCTTCGTCGTCGCCGGTGCTGAAGGCAGAAATGATCTGGTCGCGAAGATGGTTCATCGCGTTGTTCCGGAAGGTTGAGGATTATTTGGCCGCGGCTAATTCGCGCTTCCGTTTAGGCCGAGGATCTACTTCGAGCTCAAGACCTTTGACTCGTTTAATTCCCGGAGTGCCGGTCCGGCTGTATTTGTCGAGCCATTTATGCACGAGCTCCGGCTCGTACCAGATCACCCCCTCCAATTGCGTAAATGGAAGTCCGAGAGTGTGAATTGCGCGAAACTTACGGATGGAAATTCCGAGTTCGGCCGCCATGACATGGGCCCGAACTCGGCGCCGCGGGCTAGTGACAATGCTCATAGCAAGCACTTTGGCCAAGTCTTTTCTAAGGATCAAGCGCACATTGTGATTTGTCACAACATGCAGTTAAATGCAGTTATTTTACTTGACCCATTAAGAACCCGGACTACATAGTGCAGCCTTGGACAGAATTGAAAACGACGATTATTCGAGCCAGTTGCGCAACTTGCGCTGGATTCTAGCGAGGAATTTTAAGCTCATTTCAACGGAAACGCTGGCTGCGATGACCCATATCGCACCGGTGTCCGTCCGCGGAACTGAGGCTGGCCGTCGCCAACTTAACGATGAGGATCGAGCCAATATCGAGTTTTATCTCGGCGCGGTATGGAACGAAAAATCTCACCAGTGGGGTTGTGAATGGAATCCGGAGGTTCCATTCGATCGACTAGCATACGAAATTTATTCGGATCAACTCGATCGCCGCATCGGCTTAGATCGAGGAGATGAAATCCTTTTTATAACGGCCTTTGAGTGCTTGTTGGCCGCTCTGGAAGCCAAAGAAGCTAGGGTTACCATACGCAAGCTGCATCATAAGCTTTTGCAGATCGCCAAAGAAAACAAGCTGTCTCCAGACATAGTTCAACACATCAAAGAGTGCCGCCCCGTCATGAATCCGGAAGGCGTCTTTCCCGCCAAGACCGCCGGCGCTCCTCCGGAGAAAAAGAGAAAGGCCAAACATGGCTAGACCGCTCAAACTCAAACCGACGAAAGACCCGGCAAGCGGGCAGTGGCGAGTCAATGTAATCGCCAAACTTTCGCTGGGAGGCTCACGAGAACGCCGTTTCTTTCCTACTCAGGCTGCAGCCCTGGCTTACATCGAAGAACTTAAAGCTCGTCGGGATAATCTCGCGAGCGTTCCAGCGTTGACGATCACTCAGCTTCTCGATGCAGCCGCAGCGCTGGAAATTCTGGCCGATCATTCCATCACGCTGAGCGAAGCTGCTCGTATTGCGGTCAAAGCGGCGGAAGCTGTTTTCAGAGCCGTTACAGTCAAGGATCTATTTAGAGAATACAAATCCACCCGCGCAAAAAACACTAGCACGGCTCATCGACGTGATACCAATCGAGCAGAGAATCGGCTCGCGGCCTTCGCTGACCGGTTCGCCCACGAGATCACTCGGGCTGATATCGCCACGGTGCTAACAGGTTTAGCCATTTCCTCGCGTGACAATGTGCGCAAAGTGGTCCGCGCCGTATTCAACTATGGCAAGGATCATCTGGATTGCGTCAAGGTGGTGCCAGTCCGTTCCAGTGACTTTAGCGCGACGGTTCGCACTGAGGTCATTGTTCTCGCAGTAGCTAAAATCCGTTCGCTCTTGGAGAACGCTCTAAACCATGATCTGGAGTTACTCCCCCTTTTACTCATCGAAACCTTCTGTGGAGTCCGACCGGCCGAAGCGATGAAATTGCTCTCCAGTGATATTGACTTGTTACGCGCTGTTCTCACGATCCGGGCCAGCGTCTCTAAGACCAAGAGCGCACGCACCATCAAACTACGTCCCGGTGTCCTGGCTTGGTTTGAGGCTTATCACCAAGCGGGCGGTAAAATGGGAGAAACGCTAGTGCCTTGCAATGAAAAGTCCTTACGCCAGCGTTTGCGCAAGATTCGATACTTGAGCGGGTACCGTGGCGCCGCGGCACGTTGGACGCCAGGGGCTTTGCGCGACGCCTTTTGCTCTTATCACTTGAACCATTTTGATAAGATCGAGCTGTTGATGCTGGAGGCAGGCCACACCAGTTTTCGTATCACCCGGAATCATTACTTGGGACTGGTGACGGCGGAAGCGGCCGCAGAGTTCTGGAACCTCATGCCACCAGCAGCGTCCGCCGATAAGATTGTCCAGTTCGCGACAGCGTAGAGGAATCTATGGACCAGGAGGAATGGTTGCCAGTGCCGGGCTTTGAGCCGTTCTACGAGGTTTCAGATCAGGGGAGGGTGCGGAGGCTCTATTTTCTTCACTTCACTGCTGAGGGTAAAGAATATTGGATTCCTCGTTATCCCTATCCTCGGATCATAAAAGGGAGAGTCGATAGGTTTGGATATCCAGCGCTTGCATTACGTAAGGATCACAAAATCCAGTATTTTAGGGTTCATCAATTGGTAGCCCTGGCTTTTATCGGACCTGCTCCGTCCAGCGACCATGAAATCCACCACGGAGATGGAAGCCGTTCAAATAACCAGGCAAGCAATTTGGAATGGCTGACACACAAAGAACACAAACAACGTCACAAAAAGGTGTAGATGATTACTGCCTTAATTGACTTAATTCCTGTAAAATCTGCAATTTGCTGCAGTTCGTTTCCTCGATTCTCCTAGGGAGCGCTCTTTCTCCTAGGGGGCTTTCTATACTTGGTCGTCATAGGGTTTTATTGAGTTGGGAAGTTGTGCGATATGTTCAAGCGAACATATATGGCCCTCCCACCGATCCTTGTCAAGGCTGACATTCGACACAAACACTTTGCGGCCCTTTTGCCGATGAGGCGTTGCCAATAAATGGGATTCTCGGAATCAGAATACGCTCATCCGATTTTGTCCAGGAATGGGCCGATTTTGGCGCAATCTTTTTGGACGTTCAGTCCGACCGCATCCGAAGCGTGCAATCTCTCAAAATGAGCTGCACTTTTTTTGGACTGTGCACGGCCGAGGCTGCCGAAGGAGCCGCTGCCCAAGGAAAATTCTGGATGACGCATGATACTTTGTTTGAGAGCCAGGATGCACTTGAGGACGAAGATTTGATCCGATATGCGACGGTGCTGCACCTGAACGCGCGTAGGCTGATCGCCGAGGTTGCGGCCGGTGCTTATGCGACACGCTTGCGAGAGGATTTTATGAGTGGCATCAGAGGCGGCGTAAATGGGAGGCCTACATTCTTCATCAATGGCCTACGCTATGATGGCGGGCGCGCTTTGAGCGCGATGCTTGATGCGGCGATGCTCCACCTGTAGGCTATAGCATCCGCTCCTGATTGGGCGGATCGCAGCACGAAAGAAGCGGCATGAATCGATCGATGCTGCGAACTATTATTCAGCGGTGATGAACCCGCACTTCACCGAACCTCGAGGACTTGACCTACGAAACCCAAATTGCTCCTTGCTACCGATCTTGGAACGCTCAAGGCATATCGGCTCGAGTTTACGCTTCAGGACACGCCGCGACTCCAAGAACTGGAGACGATTGCTTTGGAAGAAGCTCACACTAGAGTAGTGGATCTTGTTACCGACTTGGCCGGGAGGCGTGCCGCGCCCACGCAAAAAGACTGGGGTGCTCCGCTGAGCGACGATCACAACCTCAATCTTGAGCTCAGGCGCCGTCTCATCCGCCAGATTGCTAGTCGCATTGAGTCCCTTATCCAGGGCAGCGATTATCAGGGCTGCTGGCTGGCTGCACCCAAGGAGATTACCCACCAGATCGTCCATGAATTGAAGCCTTCGGTTCGCCAACGGATAAAGAGGGTGATTCCTTGCGACCTCACTAACGCTACGCCCAAGGAATTACTTGACCAATTCCTCAACCCTAACTTCTGGACTGTCCCAACGTGAATCCTGATACTGCGGAAACACCCGAGGTTAGAGCGCTGAAAGCCGAGTTGGCGACCGAGAAAGATCGGTGTCTACGGCTAGCTGCTGACTTTAATAACTTCCGCAAGCGCACCGCTCAAGAAACCGAGCGCCGTGCGGCGTCCCAAAAGAGAGCATTCATTCAGGAACTGCCGCCCATCATTGATAATCTGGAACGCGCGCTCAGCAACGGTCCATCTGCTTCAAGGGAACAACTTCTGCAAGGTGTAGACATGACGCTGCAACAGCTCAACCGGCTCCTACGCGCTCACGGAATCGAACCTGAGGAAAGCGTCGGTCGACCATTTGACCCGCACTATCACGAGGCCATCGCGTCGCGCTTCGACCCGACTCAACCCGATCATGTTGTTCTCGAGACTTTCCAACGGGGCTATCGTCATGGAAACGAAAGTCTGCGCCCAGCAAAGGTGCTAGTAAACGATTATAGTAAGGACGAATCTCTGATAACGGCGATGGAGAACACCTATGACCGAACACTCGATCGAACCCGATGACCGTGGCTTAGTGCTGGCCTGTCCGAAATGCGGCCAACGTAATCGCATGGTCTACGCGCGAATTGGGCAAAAGTTTCGATGTGCTCGCTGCCACACTGAGCTGAGTGCGCCCAGCGAGCCGATTGAAGTGAAAAAGGAGCCTGTGTTCGAAGCTGTTACCGGTCAGTCCGAGTTGCCGGTGTTAGTCGATTTCTGGGCGCCCTGGTGCGGGCCATGCAAAATGGTCGCTCCCGAAGTGGCTAAAGTTGCGTCCGAAGGACCGGGCCGGTGGCTGGTGGTAAAGGTGAACACGGAAGAATTGCCTGGTTTAGCGCAACAACTTCGAATTAATGCGATTCCTCTCATGGCGGTGTTCAAAGCTGGACGTGAATTGGCGAGGAAAGCCGGTGCGATGCCGGCTCCGGCGATTCGACAGTTTGTCGAACAAGCCGGTCAAGCGGCATCCAAATAAGGCCTTCCTTGTCTGTTCGGAATCGGCCCGACCCTTCCTCCTTCGTCATCCTGACCACCGCGGACAGGTCGGGCCGTCTCGGGCGCCGATTTTAAACTTTAACGGCTGCCACCAGCTATCGCTTTCTGATACTCCTCCATCGCGCCCGGCATGAGGTTCTCGAGCTGGCTGATCCGAGTCGAATCGGCGGGGTGTGTAGACATTAATTCAGGCGCCCGAGAGCCTTCTTTTGTGCCGTCGGGACAAGCATACGATTCGGCTGTATGCTATCGTCTGCGCGATCGTTCAACGGTCTTGTTGCAGCTCAAGGCTGGCCTCGAACCTGGTGCTGCGGCGAATGCAGCCTGGCGCACCGCCCAATAGAGATGGATCTTCACGACATCATGGCAAAAAGACCGCATCGGACGCCAAGAACCGGTGAGCGAAACGGAATAGTCCGGCGACACTTGGAAATGGCACGGCGGCCAACTCCGGATTCGTCGCGGATGCCTCCGACGCCAGCAATAAGCGGAATATGGAGTAACTCCGACGGACGGTTGAAAATGACCAGCGCCGTGTGCACGATTTTAATTGGCGGATAACCATGAAGCGAGAACCACAGATCAATCTTCCGATCAAAAAACCGGCTAAAGTAGATCAGCCTGAACCGCGGTGGCGTTGGACCATCGCCTATTTCCTTATTGCGCTGCTGATTCTCTGGGGTTGGCAAGACCTCTTCTATCAGTTGTCGGTTCGCACGATTCCTTATAGCGAATTCAAAGCCTATCTTGCTCGCCATGAGGTTGTCTCCGCCCTCGTCAAACAAGACGAAATCGATGGTCGGATCGTGCCTTCGGCAGCAAGCGAGTCGAAAAACCAGGCGCCAGCGACGAGTCCAACGGCTTCTTCCAACAACGTAACTCAAAAATCCGGTCCCAATCCGACCGTCGCTCCTGAGAACGAGGGCCGACGATCGCCGGCGGAAACTCAACCGTTCCTCTTCCGGACCGAGCGCGTCGAGGATCCCGACCTGGTAAAAGAGCTTCAAGCCGCTCATGTTGAATACGCTGCAGCCCGACCGGGAATTATTTCGCAGCTATTGCTTGGATGGGTCTTACCGATTGTGTTTATGGTCGCTATTTGGACCTTCTTAATGCGTCGACTTAACCCCTCGGGCGAATCCATCTTTTCGATTGGCAAGAGCCGGGCGAAGCTCGTCGCTGACCCGGACACGGGGATTACATTTAACGATGTCGCCGGCGCTGAGGAAGCAAAGTTTGAGCTGAAGGAGGTTGTTGATTTTCTTAAGAGCCCTAAGCAGTACGAGGATTTGGGTGCGCACATCCCAAAAGGAGTGCTATTGGTTGGCCCGCCCGGAACTGGTAAAACGCTGTTGGCGCGTGCGGTAGCCGGCGAGGCGAAAGTGCCTTTTTTTTCGATCAGCGGTAGCGATTTCGTAGAAATGTTTGTGGGAGTAGGCGCCGCGCGTGTGCGCGATCTGTTCAAGCAAGCCAAGGAACATGCGCCCTGCATCATATTCATCGACGAACTTGACGCTATCGGCCGGCAGCGAGGCGTCCATGTGGGTGCGGTCAACGACGAGCGGGAACAGACTCTCAATGCTTTGTTGGTGGAGTTGGATGGCTTCGAGCCCAATGCCGGCGTTATCATTCTCGCCGCCACCAATCGTCCGGAGGTCCTCGACCGGGCTCTGCTACGCCCGGGGCGCTTTGATCGCCAAGTCGTGGTGGACGCACCTGACCTCGATGGCCGCGAGGCCATTCTCAAAGTACACTCCCGGAACAAGCACCTCGCTGCTGATGTCGATTTGCGGCGTATCGCTGCCGCCACCGCCGGACTCTCTGGCGCCGATTTGGCAAACCTGCTGAACGAAGCTGCTTTGCTCGCTGCACGGCGGCACGCGACAGAAATAACGCAACGCGATTTGGAAGATTCTATCGAGAAAGTTGTGGCTGGACCTGAGCGCAGGAGCCGCCGCCTCGGCGAGGAAGAGAAACGTCGGGTCGCCTATCATGAAGTCGGTCATGCATTAATCGCCGCCTACAGCGTTCATGCTGATCCCGTACACAAAATCAGCATTGTGCCACGGGGAAGAGGAGCGCTTGGCTATACGATGCAATTGCCATCCGAAGATCAATTCCTGATGACGCGCAGCGAGTTATTGGATCGTATTCGTGGCCTGCTCGGCGGACGCGCCGCAGAGGAAGTCGTTTTTGCCGAGGTCAGCACGGGAGCCCAAAACGATCTGGAACGTGCCACCGCACTCGCTCGTCAGATGGTCGCGCTATATGGGATGAGTGAGCGCCTGGGGTTGGCCAATAATGTCCAGCGCCAGCCAACGTTTCTCAACGGTCAGGAGTTTCAATTCCAACGCGACTGCAGCGAAGCCACCGCCCGGGAAATCGATGAGGAAGTCAAGAAATTGCTCGACCTGGCCTACGAACAAGCCAGAGAAACATTATCTGCACATCGCGATCAACTCGAGCATGTGGCGGCCGAATTGCTCAAGACCGAGTCCATAGACGGACCAACATTTTATCGACTGGTAGGTAGGGAGGTGCCGGCTTTCGGAGAGTCCGGAAGCTTAGCCGCTGTCGCCTCTCAGTCGAAAGAAAAAGTTGAGCCGGCCAAGGGTTGAGTTTCTCGGGGCGAATTGTTTTCCAGTCTCTGGCCCACCCAACGAAGGCGTCGTCGGAATCGTCGCCGGAATCCTGACCTTCGTTTGGCCTCGAATTACGGCGACGGTGTCGTTGAATCGGGTCGGGCACTAAATTAGAAATATATTTTCAGCGTTCCTTGTGCCTGGAACGGCATCTCTGGGTAAATCAGGTCAGACCCGTTCGATGTGCTTACGGTCGCCCAGTTCTTTTGGTTCGTGAAATTTAGAAGATCGAGTCGGACTTCGCAATTCTTCCACTGGTAAAAGACGCCTGCGTTGAGTGTAAATTGCGTCGGTATCTTGACCGATCCGCCATAAGTGACGTTAATCGGACTAGTAACTTCAGCGCCAAGACTGAATCCCAAGCCGAAATCAAATTGATAGTTAATGTTGGCGTTGAACAGATGATGAGGAATGCCTGGTTGGAGATAGTCGGCCTGGCGAAGAGCTGCGCTATTTGGGCTGCCACTACCATTTCCGACAGGAGGCAAGAATGTGTCGAACACGCTCGAGGTCTTTTGACTAGGCGATTGGTTGTGCAAAATCGGATCCAGATAGCTGTAGCTTAGAGTCAGATAAAAGTTCCGGTTCGGTTGGTAATTCAACTCGGTTTCTCCACCCCACACAATTTCCGGCAGCGTCGGGGCGTTTTCCTGGGGGATGCTCCGGGTCTGCCGGAATCCAGCCATCGCAAGGAATAATTTGCCATCCAAGAGATCGAACTTGAAACCGCCTTCATAAAGATCGCTCGCATTGCGGAAGTCTGGATTGTCAAACTTATTATCGTTTCCGATGCTGTACCCGCCACCCTGTCCGTCAGTGGTCGAAGTACTGTAGTCGTACGTAAGATATGCAGTTAACCAAGAGAAGGGTTGATAGGTCAGATTACCGTTCAGGTTGATCAATCCCTGGGTCGTATTCGCGGTGACCGGATCGAAACCCGGCGGATGGACCGGATCAATAAAGTCGACGTGCAACAGGTCTCCGCGAATGCCAAAGAATAAAGACAGCTGTCTGGTGAGACTAACTCGATCTTCAAGGAACGCCGCCCAATCGTAGGCCCAGGTGTCGTTGGTCTCGCCGTTTCCGGTATTGATTATCGCGCCGGATGGACTGACGTAAGTGCCGCCGGGAGTGCCGTAGTAGCCGCTCGCTCCTGGAATCGGATAGGAAGGATTCTTTCCACCAATGACTCGGAGGAGGGGTACGCCGATCAGGCGGGGATCTCGCGTTAAATCGTAGAGATTATTGTAGCTGTGCGCGATATCACTTGCAGAAAAGACGTGTTGGTAACGAAAATCTAAGCCAACATTCAGCATATTGGCAATCGACCAACCGGATGTTTCGCTGGGCATTACTTCGTTTTCTGATTTTCCCTCCCTATCGAGAAGTGAGCTTCGGATTTTGAGTGACAGGTTCGTGACCGGCAGATCTGAGTTCACGTGAAGTTCCAGCCGATTTTCCAGAACATAGCTTGGCTCTACTACAGCGGAGTAGCGGAGGGCGCCAAATTGTCGGCGACTCAAATAAGCGAAGAAAGTAGTGTTCAGAATCTGGATGTCGTCATTTATATTTAATCGCTGAATGACCTGGGCAAAATCGGTTTTGGCGTAGGAGCTGTCATTCGGATTTACAATTACTTCGGCGCGGTCGATCTGCGTCCTCCCCGTAGCAACGACGACCCCTCTGGTTTGTGGGATCGTGGTAGGAACCAAGTTGCTAGCCGGATAGTTGGCGCCGATTGGCCTCCCAGTTGGATTCACGAATTGCTCGATACCGGTGATATAAGTACCGTTGTCGATCAGTGCTTGGGTTGGGCGGTTGATTCCTCGATTAAGCTGGTAGTTCGTCTCGTAGAAGGAGTTCAGAATTTTTAGTTCGTAGTTCGGACTCGGTGTCCATTTCAAGACCGCATAAATGGCCTGAGACTGAGTGAAAACGTTTCGATAATAGCTGCCGGATTCTTCCCCGGAATAGCTAATTCGGAAGGCGAGTTTCTCGGGTATGATCGGAGCACCAAGGTCGACGCTATAACGGTTCAGGTCATACTCGCCGAACGTTGCGTCGATTTCGGCATGAAAATGATCGGAGTACGGCTGTTTAGCGATCAAATCAATAAAGCCGCCAACATTCTGGCTCGCACCATAGACAGCCGGTGCCGGTCCTTTCGCGATATTGACGCTCTTCACCGCATTGAAATCAATGGGTGCCCCAACGCCTTCACTCGTAAGTCCGATACGCATTCCATTAAAGAAAGTGTCCGCTACCTGGCCACGAATGTAAGTACTCGATGGATTTCCATTGAAGTAAGGAGTGTAAGTGTCGGCCGAAATCCGAGCCAGATCGCGCGCAGTTCGGACGTTGGCATTTTCCAGCTCCTCCTTAGTAATCACGCTGATGGAACGAGGAACCTCATTGACCGGTAGATCAAACCCAAGCACATCGGAAAGATCGGTCGCGTTCGGTAAGACATTATGCTCTGGAGCGATCCCCTGGACTATGATCCGGCTCAGCGAGTCGCTGCCGGGAGCGCTTGGGTCATCCTGAGCGAAGACCGAAGGAACGACCGCAAAGAGGCAGGCAAATACGATGGCTCCTTTTAGTGGGTCAAGGATCAGGCTCCGACCGACAATCTTCACTTCTTTGTACGGGCGCGGCAGCTTCCTTAGAAACGAGATAGCGAAAAACTCATTTAAGCGCACAAGACCTCCTTGATAGTGCATTTTGGGACTGTTTTTCCTGGAGAGGGCTGGAGACTAAGTTGAGAGGGGAAATGCTCTCAATCCTGTAAAAGTGACAAATTCGTCACTTTCCGGAGGGATGAGCTCAACCTACCAACGAAGTGGCACGGCAGGCGAATGCTAGGTTGATGCTCCAACCTCAAGAAATCGACCGGCGTTTGATCAAAAACGGGTCCAGGCTTTGTCAACGCGTCGGCGCGCCTCGCCTGGATCGACTTTGGATGGCTGGTAGGAGCCGGTTATTCCGGGTGGATGATTTTTTCGAGCGGATTCTCCAGTTCGATTGCGCCGTCGCAAGCCACTCCCGGATCGAGTTTGAATATTGTGCAGAAAGTTACCGGCCAGGTCCTGCCCCTGGAATCGATGCTCTTTACGCCGCTGAATCTAGTAACAACTTTCGTTTTGTTCGTCGCCCTGCCTCTCCTTTACTGGGCAATTCAACCTGGAGACGACGACGTACAGATTGCCAATTTGAAAGAGTCGGCTGCTCCAACGGAAGCGAGTCCAGAGGAAACGAGGGAGCCACGAACCCTGGCGCGAAAGCTCGAAGAAGCTTGGATCTTGAATGTGATCCTTATGGTCGCTGGTATTGCAGCCCTCGGATTAGTTTGGCGTCGGACTGTTTGGTGCTGCATTATTGATCTTCGCCTAAGTGTGAACTGCGTATATTTAGCGGTCGCGTGATCGCACGAAATTCAAAAGCATAATGTAATATGGCGGAAGCGCACCGAATTAAAAGCGAGCAGGAAGCACTGGAAGCTGCTCGGCGCATTGCCGACCAGATTCGGCCCGACTCTGGAGCCCGAGACAAAGAGCGGCGGTTACCGTTCGAAGAGATTGAATGGTTTTCGCAAAGCGGGCTTTGGGGGATCACCGTGCCGAAAGAATATGGAGGTGCCGGCGTATCCACCGCGACCTTTACTGAGGTGGTCGCGATCGTTTCCGAAGCAGATGCTTCTATCGGACAAATTCCGCAAAATCATTATGCCAACGTCGAAGAGATTCGACTGGTAGGTACAGAGGCGCAGAAGGCATTTTTCTTCGATCGCATTCTCAGGGGAGATCGCCTGGGAAACGCAGCGGTTGAGCGCTCCGGCAAGACTGTTTTAGAAAACCAGACGAAACTTGTGCCGGACGGGGATGGTTATCGTCTCACTGGCGAGAAATTCTATTCGACCGGCGCTCTTTTTGCCGATTGGGTCCCGGTTCGCGTGACCGACTCGGATGGAAACAGAGTAGTAGCAATCGTCAGCCGCCGAAGCGAAGGGCTGACCGTGATCGATGATTGGTCGAGCTTTGGGCAGCGAACCACGGCTAGCGGCACAGTCATTCTTAAGGATGTTCGGGTTAACCAAGACCAGATTCTGCCTTCCTATGAGGCCTATCGGAAGCCGACCACCCGCGGGCCATTTTCCCAAATCATTCACGTGGCCATCGACATCGGAATCGCGCGAGCGGCAATCAACGAGACGGTTCAGATCGTCAAGACTCGATCGCGACCTTGGATTGATGCGAACGTGGAGCGCGCTAGCGACGACCCTCTTACCATCTATCAGGTCGGGGAGCTGCACTATCAGTTACACGCTGCCGAAGCGCTGATGGAAAGAGCCGCGCTTAAGGTTGATCGAGCCGCTGCCGCGTTGGACGAGCCGACGGTGACCGCGGCAGCGCTCGCGGTAGCAGAGGCAAAAATCGGGGCGACCGACATCGCGATTCTGGCAACGAACAAGCTATTCGAATTGGCCGGAACACAATCCACTCTGGAGAAGTACCAGTTAGATCGCCATTGGCGGAATGCGCGGGTTCACACCTTGCATGATCCGGTCCGCTGGAAGTATCATGCGATTGGAAATTTCCATTTGAATCAGATTCCGCCGCCCCGTCATGCCTGGCTATGAGCAAGGAAATCCGATTCAACGCTTTCGCGATGAATTGTGTAGGGCACCAGGCGCCCGGACTGTGGCGTCACCCGCGAGATCATTCCGACCGGTATATCGATCTGAATTACTGGACCGATTTGGCTCGCCTGCTGGAACGTGGCAAATTTGACGGACTGTTTCTCGCCGATGTTCTCGGTCCATACGACGTCTATCAAGGCACCGCCGATGCGGCGATTCAAAGCGGGATCCAGATTCCGGTGAACGATCCTCTTCTGTTGGTATCAGGAATGGCGAACGTTACCGAGCATCTGGGATTTGGGGTGACTTGCGCGCTTACCTATGAGCATCCTTATCCGTTCGCGCGCAGAGCTTCGACACTCGATCATCTGACCAAGGGCCGATTCGCATGGAACATTGTTTCTGGATACTTGGATAGTGCTGCCCGCAACTTCGGTTTCGATCAGCAGACCCGGTATAAGCTTTGGGAACAGAGCTGGCAGCATGATGCGGTGAGGCGGGACCGCAAGAGCGGATTGTTCGCTGATCCCGCCAAGGTCCATGGCATCAATCACACTGGTAAATATTTTAAGGTACCAGGTTTTAATCTGAGTGAACCTTCGCTGCAGCGGACCCCTGTTCTGTATCAGGCTGGTGCGTCGCGCCGCGGAAGAGACTTTGCGGCGAAGCATGCTGAATGTGTTTTCGTGTCAGGTCCATCCGCGAGCATATTAAAAAAATATGTGCAAGACTTGCGGCAACGAGCGGCAGAGTTCGGCAGAGGGCAGATTCTCGTTTTTGCCATGTTCACCATCATCGTGGAGCCTACGGAAAACAGAGCGCTAGAGAAGCTCCATGAATATCGATCGTACATCGATCACGAAGGCGCCTTAGCCTTGATGTCCGGATGGACCGGTGTCGATCTGAGCACATATAATCTGGACGAGGAGTTGCGCCCGACAAAAACCGACGCGGGCCAATCCGCTCTCGAAACCTTTACGGTGGGCGAGCCCAATCGTCGCTGGAAGATTCGAGAGATTGCCGAGTTTGTCGGTCTCGGCGGGCGCGGCCCGGTAGTCGTCGGAGCGCCTCACCAGGTCGCCGATCAACTCGAACAATGGGTATCAGAGA
>WNFM01328176.1_pt3 | contig 18079 bp, 17 predicted proteins | sample 5400271 | NCBI WGS metagenome assembly WNFM01 (sample SAMN13153352, study PRJNA577476) | soil metagenome | isolation source: 60 cm saprolite on Douglas fir-dominated hillslope | place: USA:California | collected 2013-09-17 | reverse complement strand
AGTCGACGAGCTGATAGCCGGCGGTGCGGCAGAAGGCGGCGAAATCCTTGACCGCGCCCGGGGCGGTCGCCAGCACCTCCAGTATCTCGCCGTGCGCCATCGCCTTGAGCGCCTTGCGCGCCTTGAGCACCGGCAAGGGGCAGAGGAGTCCTTTGGCGTCGAGCGTGCTCCTGTCCATCGCGTCCGTTCGCACTCCTCGCTGGGCTGCCGCCGCGCTTGCCTTGGCCGGGCGGACCCTGCCATATAGTAGCATTGCCGCCGTCATGGAAGATGGCCGGCGCAGCAGCTTCGGCAAAACGATCGAGGAGGGAGGATCCATGAAGCGGCGTAAATTCATTACCACGGCGGCTATCGGCGGCGCTTCGGCGGCGGCGCTCGCCTCGAGCCTTCCCAAGCCGGCGATCGCGCAATCGCAGCCCGAGATCAAGTGGCGTCTCGCCTCGAGCTTCCCGAAGAGCCTCGACACGCTCTATGGCGGCGCCGAGCAGGTCGCCAAGCGGGTCGCCGAGGCAACCGACAACAAGTTCCAGATCCGCGCCTTCGCCGGCGGCGAGATCGTGCCGGCGCTCCAGGTGCTCGACGCGGTGCAGAACAACACCGTCGAGATGGGCCATACGGCAAGCTATTACTATGTCGGCAAGGATCCGACCTTCACCTTCGACACGACGATGCCGTTCGGCATGAACAAGCGGCAGCAGGACGCCTGGATGTATGGCGGCGGACTGCAATTGCTGCGCGACTTCTTCAAGGACTACAACGTCTACAACATCCCGGCCGGCAATACCGGCTCGCAGATGGGCGGCTGGTACCGCAAGGAGATCAAGACCGTCGACGATCTCAAGGGATTGAAGTTCCGCATCGGCGGCTGGGCCGGCTCGGTGCTCACCAAGCTTGGCGTCGTGCCGCAGCAGATCGCCGGCGGCGACATCTACCCGGCGCTGGAAAAGGGGACGATCGACGCGGCGGAATGGGTCGGCCCCTATGATGACGAGAAGCTCGGCTTCTACAAGGTCGCCAAATACTATTATTACCCGGGCTGGTGGGAGGGCAACGCCCAGCTCTCGACCTACGTCAATCTCGGCCAGTGGCAGCAGCTGCCGAAATCCTATCAGGCGATCCTCGAGGACGCCTGCGCCGCCACCGATATGTGGATGACGTCGAAATACGATGCCGAGAACCCGGCGGCGCTGCGCCGCCTGGTCGCCAACGGCACGTTGCTGCGGCAGTTCTCGAAGGAGATCCTCGATGCCTGCTACAAGGCGGCCTACGAGCTCTACGCCGAGGAAGCGGCAAAGAACCCGAAATTCAAGAAGGTCTACGAGCCGTGGAAGGCCTTCCTCGACGAGGAGCATTTGTGGTTCCGCGTCCAGGAGCAGCAATTCGACAGTTACATGTTGAGCAAGTCGGCCAAGAAGGCCTGACCGACAAACCTGGACGGCAATAAAAAAGCCCCGCGCAAGCGGGGCTTTTTCGTTGTCCCTATGGCGGCGCTATTTGATCTCGCCCGGCGCCTCGTCGCCGTAGTCAGTTTGCGGAATCTCGATCTGCACCTTGCTTGGATCGATGCCGGTGCCGCGATCGACGCCGCTCAGCACCAGGTTGGGGAAGGCGATGACCAACGCCACCATGATGACCTGGATGCAGACGAAGGGGACGGCGCCCCAATAGATCTGCCCGGTGGTCACCTTGGGCGTCAGCTTGCCGGTCACGCGATCGAAGAAATCCTCCTTGGGCGCGACGCCGCGCAGATAGAACAGGGCGAAGCCGAAGGGCGGATGCATGAACGACGTCTGCATGTTGACGCCGAGCAGCACGCCGAACCAGATGAGGTCGATGCCGAGCTTCTGCGCGACCGGCCCGAGCAGCGGCACGACGATGAAGGCGAGCTCGAAGAAATCGAGGAAGAAGGCGAGCACGAAGCACAGAATGTTGGTGACGATGAGGAAGCCGACCTGCCCGCCCGGCAGGCCGAGCAGCAGATGCTCGACCCAGAGATCGCCGTCGACGCCGCGGAAGACCAGGCTGAACACGGTCGAGCCGACCAGGATGAAGACGACGAAGGACGACAGCTTGGCCGTCGTGTCCATCGCCTGGCGCAGCAGCTTCCAGTCGAGCCGGTTGTTGAGCAGCGCGAGGATGAGGGCGCCGGTCGCGCCCATCGCGCCGCCCTCGGTCGGCGTCGCGATGCCGATGAAGATGGTGCCGAGCACGAGGAAGATCAGCGCCAGCGGCGGCACCAGGACGAAGACGATGCGCTCGGCGAGGCGGCTGAGCAGCCCGATCTTGAGCACGCGGTTGATCACCGCCGCGAGGAAGGCGACGGCGACGCCGGAGAAGATCGACGAGACGAGACGTTCATCCGTCGGCGCCTCGGGTCGGTAGTAGTGTCCGACCGCAATGGCGACGAGCGCCGCGACGATGACCAGGAAGAGCAGCGAGGTCGTGCCGCTCTTGCCGTTCGGCTCGCGCAGCGCACGCGCCTCGGGCGGCAGCGCCGGCGCCCAGTTAGGCCGCATGAAGGTCAGGATGAGGACATAGCCGGCGTAGAGCGCCGTCAGGGTGAAGCCCGGGATGAAGGCGCCGGCATACATGTCGCCGACCGATTTGCCGAGCTGATCCGCCATGACGATGAGGACGAGGCTGGGCGGGATGATCTGCGCCAGCGTGCCGGAGGCAGCGATGACGCCGGCGGCGAGGCGACGATCGTAGCCATAGCGTAGCATGATGGGCAGCGAGATGAGGCCCATCGAGATGACCGAGGCGGCGACGACGCCGGTGGTCGCCGCGAGCAGCGCGCCGACGAAGATGACGGCATAGGCGAGCCCGCCGCGCAGCGGACCGAAGAGCTGCCCGACGGTTTCGAGCAAATCCTCGGCCATGCCGCTGCGCTCGAGGATGAGGCCCATGAAGGTGAAGAAGGGGATGGCGAGCAGCGTGTCGTTGCGCATGATGCCGAAGACGCGCTCGGGCAGCGCCTGCAGCAATTCCGGCTTCAAGAGGCCGAGCTCGATGCCGAGGAGGCCGAAGAGCAGGCCGTTGGCGGCGAGCGAGAAGGCGACGGGATAGCCGATCAGCAGGACGAAGACGAGCGCCAGGAACATCAAGGGCGCGAGATTGGCGATGAGGAGCTGCGTCATGGTCAGTCCCCCCCGCTCGGCTCGGTATGCGGCGAGACGTGGCCGAGCGGCGCCGGCTCGGGAATGAGGCCGCGCAGGAAGGCGATGCGCTTGATCACCTCGGAAATGCCCTGCAGGCTGAGCAGGAGGAAGCCGACCGGGACGAGCAGCCGGGCGGGCCAGCGCAGCAGGCCGCCGGCATCGCTCGACAACTCGTGCCGCGTGTAGGATTCGATGAACACCGGCCAGGCGAGATACATGATGATGAGCGACATCGGCAGCAGGAAGAAGAGGCCGCCGAGGAGGTCGATCCAGGCCTGCGTCCGCCGCGACATGCGCCCGGCGATGATGTCGATGCGGACATGCTCGTTGCGCCCCAGCGTATAGCCGGCGCAGAGCAGGAAGACGGTGGAGAAGAGATACCATTGCAGCTCGAGCCAGGCATTCGAGCTGACATCGAAGGTATAACGCACCAAGGCGTTCAGGGTGCTGACCAGGACCGCGACGAGGATCAGCCAATAGACATTACGGCCGATCAGATCATTCAACCAATCGATCGCCCGACTCAATCGCAAGAGAACCTGCAAGGACCTGCCCCCTGTTCTTGGCGCGCCTAGCGCCCCTTTTATGGCTAGCGAGATATTCTATAGTTGCGGCGGTGTCCAGCCATTAACCGTGTGCAATCGCGTGATGGCCCGAGCGCCGCCGTCACAAATAGCGCAGCCAGAGATAGGCGTGACAGATGGCGACGCTGATCAGCATCAGGCCGAAGGCATATTTCGTGTAGGTGAGGAAGCTGAACGCGATGCCGTTGCGCTCGGCGATGCCGGCGACGGTCAGATTGGCCGAGGCGCCGATCAAGGTGCCGTTGCCGCCGAGACAGGCGCCGAGCGACAGCGCCCACCACAGCGGCTGCAGATGCTCGGCCCCGAAGGTCGGCGCCATCGCCTTGATCAGCGGGATCATCGTCGCGACGAAGGGGATGTTGTCGACGATCGCCGACAGCACTGCCGAGCCCCAGAGAATGGCATAGACGGTCGCTGCGAAATCGCCGCCGGTCGCCGCCAGCAGCTGACGCGACAGGATGCCGATCGCGCCGGCGACGTCGAAGCCGTGGACGACGATGAAGAGGCCGACGAAGAAGAAGATCGTGATCCAGTCGACCTCGTTGAAGGTCTCGGTGACCTTGACGCTCTGCTTCTCCTTCTCGCGGTGATGCTCGATATTGTGCAGCAGCATGAGCACCGCCGCCCCGAACAGGGCGATCGTCCCCGGCTCGAGATGGAGCGGGCGGGCGAAGACGAAGCACAGCATGACTGCCGCGATGACGATCAACGAATAGCGCAGCAGCGGCCGGTCGGTGATCGTCGCGCGCTCGTCGAGCGCCATGACCCGCGCGCGTGCCGCATCGGTCGCATGCATGGCGCGGCCCCAGATGAGATGCGTGGCGAGGAGCTGCGCCGCCATGACGACGAGGATCACCGGGGTCAGATGGATGACGAAGTCGTCGAAGCTCAGCCCGGCTGCGGAGCCGATGATGATGTTGGGCGGATCGCCGATCAGCGTCGCGGTGCCGCCGATATTCGAGGCGAATATCTGGGCGAAGAGAAACGGATAGGGCGGCACGTTGAGCTGCCGCGTCACCGCCAGCGTCACCGGCGCGATCAGCAGCACCGTCGTCACGTTGTCGAGGAAGGCGGAGAGCACCGCGGTGGTCAGCGACAGGATGATCAGCATCGCCCAGGGCTGCGCCTTGCCCTTCTTCGACGACCAGATGGCAAGATACTCGAACATGCCGCAGCGTCGCGAGATCGACACCAGCACCATCATGCCGGTGAGCAGGGCGATCGTGTTGAAGTCGATTCCGGCGATCGCCTCGTCCTGGCTGAGCACGCCGCTGACGATCATCACGCCGCCGCCGAGCAGGGCGATGATCGAGCGGTTGAGCCGCTCGGTGATGATCAGGACATAGGTCAGCACGAGAAGAACCGTGGCGACCCAGACCGGGCTCAGCCCAAAGATGATGTCGGGCACGTGCGGCGTCATGATCCCCCCCTTTTGACGGCGCGTCCGGTTCTGTCCGACGCTGCCGGTATTCCCTAGCGGCGCGGCTCGAGCATAGCCCAGCCGGCGCGGACGAGGGCGACGCCGAGCACCGTCTTGACGAGCGATCCCCAGAGGAACGGCGTCAAGCCGAACTCGACCGCCTTGCTCCATCCCAGGAAGACGGAAAGCCAGCCCAGCCCGGTCAGGAAGAGAGCGGCATGGCCGAGCGAGAGGGCGACCGCGCTCCGCCACAGCGAGCGATCCCAGCCGCGCTCGGCGAGCCAGCCGGTCAAGACCGCGGCAAACAGGAAACCGACGAGATAGCCGCCGGTCGGCCCCGCCATATAGGCCAGGCCGATACCCTTCTCGGGCGTGCCGGCGAAGACCGGCAGGCCGAGCAGCCCCTCGGCGAGATAGAGCAACACCGTCGCGCCGCCGAGCCGCCAGCCGAACGCCATGCCGATCAGCAAGACGACGAGCGACTGCATCGTCATGGGCACCGGATAGAACGGCACCTGCAACTTGGCCGACGCGGCAAGAGCCAGGCTGCCGGCGAAGGCCAGCCCGGCGATTCGCAGGCCGCGACCCGCAAGCTGGGGCCAGAGCGCGCCGATGAAGGTCGCATCGGCGGCACTCAACACTCGTTGCTGTTGCATGGACTGACTTTCTCAGAGAGGTCGGGTGAAGGTATGGCCGAGACGCATCTCAGCCGAAACGGTTGCTCTTGGCGAATCCGGACGGCACGATCCGGCCGGCCTGGGCGCGCGCGCCGAGCCAGTTGTCGAGCGCCGTCTCGGTGCGCACGCGGTTCTCGCCCTGGCGCCAGCTCAGCCCCTCCGCCTTGCGGAAGACCTTGGCGTCGGCGAGGCCGCCATCCTTGTAGCGCTGCAGCATCACGCCGCGGCCGCGGCTCATCTCCGGGATTTCCGCGACCTGGCAGATCAGCAGCTTGCGGTTGTCGCCGAGCAGCGCGACGACGTCGCCGCCGACCGGCAGGCAGATCTTCGCCTGCGCCCCCTTGCTGGGAACCAGCACCTGCTTGCCCGCCCGCGTCTGCGCCAGCGCCTCCTCGCCGCCGCAGATGAAGCCGCGCCCGTCGCTCGCCGCGAGGAGGAGCTTGTGCTCCGGCCGGTAGGGGAAGAGCGCGACGATGTCGTGCTCGTTCGGCAGGTCGATCATCAGGCGCAAGGGCTCGCCATGGCCGCGCCCGCTGGGCAGGCGGTCGACCGGCAGCGTGTAGAACCGTCCATTGGTGCCGAAGACGACGAGGCGGTCGGTGGTCTCCGCCGTCACGACGAAACGCGGCCCGTCGCCCTCCTTGTATTTCGCCTCGCCGGCCGCCCCGTTATGCCCCCTCACCGTGCGGATCCAGCCCTTCTCCGAGCACAGCACGGTGACCGGCTCGCGCTCGACTAGCGCCTCGACGGGAACCAATATCGCCGCCGGCGGCTCGCCGATCTCGGTGCGCCTTTTGCCGAGCTGGGTGGCACCGCCGAACTCCTTCTTGGTCTCGCCGATCTCCCAGGCGATGGTCTTCCACTGCCGCTTGTCCTCGGCGAGCAGGCGGTTGATCTCGCTCTCCTCGCCCTCGAGCCCAGCCAGCTCCTTGCGCAGCTCGATCTCTTCGAGCTTGCGCAGCGAGCGCAGCCGCATGTTGAGGATCGCCTCGGCCTGGGCCTCGCTGAGATCCCAGCGCGCCATCAGCTCGGGGCCCGGCTCGTCGCTCTCGCGGATGATCCGGATGACCTCGTCGAGATTGAGATAGACGATGATCTGGCCGTGCAGGATCTCCATGCGCCGGGCGATGGCGGCGAGGCGATGGCGGCTGCGCCGCTGCAGCACGACGCGGCGATGATCGAGGAAGGCCTGCAGCGCCTCCTTGAGGTTCATCACCCGCGGCACGCCATTGGCATCGAGGACGTTGAGATTGAGCGGCACGCGCGTCTCGAGCTCGCTGGCGCGAAACAGCGATTCCATCAATACGGCAGGGTCGACGTTGCGCGATTTCGGCTCTAGCACGAGGCGGACATCCTCGGTCGATTCGTCGTGCACGTCGGCGAGGAGCGGCAGCTTCTTCTCCTCGAGCAGCGCGGCGATGCGCTCGACGATGCGCGATTTCGGCACCTGGAAGGGGATTTCAGTGACGACGACCTGGAACATGCCGTGCGACAGCGGCTCCTTGTGCCAGCGCGCGCGCAGGCGGAAGCTGCCGCGGCCGGTGCGATAGGCCTGCAGGATCGATTCGGCCGGCTCGACGAGCGTGCCGCCGGTCGGGAAATCGGGCCCGCGCACGATGGCGACGAGCTCGTCGACGGGGCATTTCGGCTGCTTGATGAGATGGAGTAACGCGTCGCACAGCTCGCCGGCATTGTGCGGCGGGATGCTCGTCGCCATGCCGACGGCGATGCCGTTGGCGCCATTGGCCAAGAGATTCGGGAAGCGCGCCGGCAGCACCACCGGCTCTTCCTCGCTGCCGTCATAGGTCGGCCTGAGATCGACGGCGTCCTCGGCGATGCCGTCGAGCAGGGCCTGGGCGACCGCGGTCAGGCGGCTTTCGGTGTAGCGTTGCGCCGCCGCGTTGTCGCCGTCGATATTGCCGAAATTGCCCTGCCCGTCGACCAGCGGATAGCGCTGGGCGAAATCCTGCGCCAGGCGGACGAGCGCGTCGTAGACCGCGACCTCGCCATGCGGGTGGAACTTGCCGATGACGTCGCCGACGACGCGGGCGCTCTTCTTGTAGCCGGCGCCCGGATCGAGGCGGAGCTGCTGCATGGCGTAGAGGACGCGGCGATGAACCGGCTTCAGCCCATCACGGACATCGGGCAGTGAGCGCGAGACGATGGTCGACAGGGCATAAGAGAGATAGCGCTCGCCGAGCGCGTCGGCGAAATCGACGTCGCGCACCTCGCCGACCGAGACTGACTTAGCCATGGAACTCCGATACTGCTAATCGTGGGTTTCGCTGAGCTTGCCCCCAGCTATTGTAGCTCCCTGCCCTATCCGGTCAACAAACCGTGCGCGCGCCGCCGGCAGCGCGCGACCGAAAGGCTGGTAGACATGGCGCTCCAGGAAATAGCCCGCGAGCACCAGCCCGTCGCTGATATCGCCGGCCTCCAGCGACACGCTCTCGTCGAGCAGGAAAGCCGGTAGTCTCAAGAGCTTGTCCCGATAGGGCGCGCCCGCCGCGCGACAGACGGCCTGGGCCGATTTGGGCGAGACATAGGCGAGGTCGCCGGTCGCCCCGGTGGCGGCGCAGCGCGAGAGATCGAGGCCGAAGCCGAGCTCGGCGAGGAGGCCGAGCTCCCAGGCGACATAAAGAGCCGCCCAGCCACGCCCGGCGGCGAGCGACTCGAGCAGCGCGGCAAGGCCGGCGAAGGCACCCGGAACCGCCTCGCGCTCGGGCAACGCCGTCTCGGCGACCGCTGCCGCACTGGCGAGACAGGCCAGCCGCGCCGGATCATCGATGAGGTCGGCGGCATAGCCGCGCAGCAACTCGCAGCGCAACATGCCGAGATGCTCGGCGAGCCGCGCCTGCCAATCCGCCGTGACGCGGGTGCCGGTCTCGTAGACGCCGCGCCCGCGCGCCCGCCGCGCCCCGCGCACCAGCCCAGCATGCCGCCCGTGCTCGCGGGTCAGCAACTGCAGGATCAGCGAGGTCTCGCCATGCGGCCGCGCCGACAGGATGATGGCTTCGTCACGCCATTCCATGAGGGCGTGCACGATAAGCCCCTCTCCCCTTGCGGGAGCGGAGATGAGTCGTACTCGACGCGGCTCTCATTCGTCGAACTCCAGCCGCATCGCCGCGTAGCGCTCGCGGTCCTCGGTCCAGCCTTCGCGCACCTTGACGAAGAGGAAGAGGTGGACGCGGCGGCCGAACAGGCGCTCGAGCTCGGCCCGGGCGCGCGCGCCGATGCGCTTGATCTGGCTGCCCTCGTGGCCGAGGACGATCGCCTTCTGGCTGTCGCGCTGGACATAGAGGGTCTGGCTGATCTTGACGCTGCCGTTCTTGAACTCCTCCCAGCTATCGGTCTCGACCGTGGAGGCATAGGGCAGCTCGTCATGGAGCTGCAGGAAGACCTGCTCGCGCGTCGCCTCGGCCGCCATCAGCCGCTGCGGCAGATCGGAGAGCTGGTCCTCCGGAAAGAGCCAAGGTCCCTCCGGCAGCGCGGCGATCAGGTGGCTGCGCAGATCGTCGACGCCGCTGCCGGTCAGGCCGGAGATCATGAAGACCGGCTCGAAGATGCCCTCCCGCGACAGCGTCTCGGCCAGCTTAAGCAGCTTCTCCGGCTTGACGATGTCGACCTTGTTGAGGGCGAGGACGGCGCGCCGCCCGGCGGTCTTCAAGCCGTCGACGATGCGCCTGGTATCGTCGTCGATGCCACGCGTCGCATCGACGAGCAGAACGACGATGTCGGCATCCTGCGCGCCGGCCCAGGCGGCGGCGACCATCGCACGCTCGAGGCGCTTCTTGGGCGCGAAGATGCCCGGCGTGTCGACGAAGATGAGCTGCGCCGTGCCTTCCACGGCAAGGCCGAGGACGCGGGCCCGCGTCGTCTGCACCTTCGGCGTGACGATCGAGACCTTGGCGCGAACGAGCTGGTTGAGCAGCGTCGATTTGCCGGCATTGGGCGCGCCGACGAGGGCTATATAGCCGCAGCGGCGTCCCGCGCCCTCGCCCTGCCCGCCCTGATCCTGCACGTTCTCGTCGCTCACGGCGTGCCGACCCAGGTGCCAATGCGGGCGAGCAAAGCAGCGGCGGCGGCAACCTCGGCGGCGCGCTTGGAGGTGCCGGCGGCGCTCTCGGCGGCGAGGTCGGCGACGCGAACCGCAACGGTGAAGCGGCGCTCATGCGCCGGCCCCTCGATCTTGACCGTCTCGTAGTGCGGCAGCGCATGGCCACGGGCCTGCGCCCATTCCTGCAGCGCCGTCTTGGGATCGCGCGGCGGCATCGCGTCGGCCTCGATGAGCGCTTCCCAATGGCGGTGGATGAAACGCTCGGCGGCGGCGATCCCGCCATCGAGATAGAGCGCGGCGACGACCGCCTCGCAGACATCGCCGAGCACGCCGGCGACCTCGCGGGTCCGTGCGGCATCCTCGCCGGGCGACAGGATGAGATGGCGCCCGAGATCGATGGCGCGGGCGATTTCGGCCAGCGTCTCGCGGCGCACCAGCTGGGTATGGCGGCGCGTCAGCGCCCCCTCCGCCTCGCCGGGAAAGCGGCGCCACAGCAGCTCGGCGACGACGAGGCCGAGCACGCGATCGCCGAGGAATTCGAGCCGCTCATAGCCCTGGGTGGCGCCGCGGCGTCCGCGCTGGCGTGACACCGCGCTGGCATGGGTCAGCGCCTCGGTCAGCAGCTCCGGTCGCGCAAAGCGATGGCCCAGCGTCTCGGTCAGGTCATCCGCGACCTGTGCCGCGTGACTCACCTGATACCCTCGAACGGCCGATCGTAACGGACGGCGAAGAGCCATTTCCACGGCTCCCAGAGATGCGCCGAGCCGTCGGTGGAGAAGAACAGGAACTCGGCGCGGCCGACCAGGTTCTCGACCGGCACGTAGCCGACATCGCCTCTGGGGTCGCGGCTGTCCGAGGAATTGTCGCGGTTGTCGCCCATCATGAAATAATGGTCGGGCGGCACGAGGAACTCCTTGGTGTTGTCGAGGTCGCCGTTATCGCCTCGCGATTCGAGGATCCGGTGACGCCTGCCATTGGGCAGCGTCTCGAGATATTGCAGCACGGGACGGTTGACCTCGGGCGGCAGGTCGGGATCGACGTAATCCTCGATGCGCTCGCGCTTGACCATCGTGCCGTTGATGTAGAGCCGCCCTTCCTTCATCTGGATGCGGTCGCCGGGAAGGCCGATCACCCGCTTGATGTAATCGGTGGAGTTGTCCTTCGGCCATTTGAACACCGCGACATCGCCGCGCTGCGGCGGCGTGAAGAAGATCCGCCCGGCGATCAGCGGCAGGCCGAGCGGCAGCGAATACCGGCTGTAGCCGTACGAGAATTTCGAGACGAAGAGATAATCGCCGATCAGCAGCGTCGGCACCATCGAGCCCGACGGGATGTTGAACGGTTCGTAGGCGACGGTGCGGACGAAAATCGCGATGACGACGGCATAGAGCACCGTCAGCAGCGTCTCGACGATGCCGCCGGCCTTCTTCGATTTCAGCAGAATTTCCGCCAAGATATTGATTTTCCTGATATTAATTACGGAAGTTCGGTCGTTTCGCTGGCGATCAAGCCTCGCCCCGGGCGGGAAGTCAAGCGCGCCCCGCCCGGCGGCTCAGCCGGTCTCCGGCACCGTCCCGCGCGGCAGCGCGCTGATGATGACGAGGGCCTGGGCGAGCGGCGGCTCGTCGGTGATCGTGAGGTCGATGCGCGCGACCATGCCAGGCGGCGTCATCGCCTCGAGACGCGCGAGCGCGCCGCCGGTCAGCACCATGCTAGGGCGACCGGAGGGCAAATTGACGACGCCGAGATCGCGCCAGAAGATGCCGGCGCGGAACCCCGTGCCGAGCGCCTTGGAGCAGGCCTCCTTGGCGGCATAGCGCTTGGCGTAGCTGGCCGCGCGATTGGCCCGCCGGTCGGATTTGCGGCGCTCGATCTCGGTGAAGATGCGATCGAGGAAGCGCTCGCCGAAGCGCTCGATCACCCGCTCGATGCGTGCGATGTCGATGAGATCGCTGCCGATGCCCAGGATCATGATGTGCCGGCGGCCCGCTCAGGCGCTCTTCTGCCCCTGGCGCTCGGCGCGCACCTTGTCCATCAGCGCCCGCATCCGCTTGATGGCGCTTTCGAGGCCGCTGAAGATCGCCTCGCCGACGAGGAAATGGCCGATATTGAGCTCGACGATCGTCGGGATGGCGGCGACCGCGCCAACGGTATCGAAGCTCAGCCCGTGGCCGGCATGGCATTCGAGCCCGGCCGCCTCGGCATGGGCGGCGGCATCGACGATGCGCTGCAGCTCGCGCCGCGCCGCCTCGCCGCCCGGCTCCTCCGCCCAGGCGTCGCAGAAGGCGCCGACATGGAGCTCGACGACCGGCGCGCCGAGCGCCACCGCGGCGTCGAGCGCCGCCGGGCTCGGCTCGATGAAGAGCGAGACGCGGATGCCGGCGCCGACCAGCTCGCGGACATAGGGAACCAGCGTGTTGTGGCCGCGCACGACGTCGAGCCCGCCTTCGGTGGTGCGCTCCTCGCGCTTCTCGGGAACCAGGCAGGCGGCGTGCGGTCGGTGCTTCAGGGCGATCGCCAGCATCTCCTTGGTGGCGGCCATCTCGAGGTTGAGCGGCAGGTCGATCTCCTTCGAGAGGCGCGCGATATCGTCGTCCGAGATATGGCGGCGATCCTCGCGCAGATGCGCGGTGATGCCGTCGGCGCCGGCCTGCGCCGCGACGCGCGCCGCGCGCACCGGGTCGGGATGGCGGCCGCCGCGCGCATTGCGGATCGTCGCGACGTGATCGATGTTGACGCCGAGGCGGAGGGGAAACTGCGCGATCATCGGAAGCCTCTCAAGGGACGCGACAGGAGAAGATATGAGGAGGGCAACGGCGCCTGTCAGCCCCGCGCGCGCTCGACCGAGTTGATGACCGGCGCCGTGCGCAGCGCCGCGATGATGTTGGTGAGGTGACGGACGTCCTGGACCTCGATATCGACAATGATCTCGAAGAAGTCGATCGAGCGGTTGGTGATCTTGAGGTTGCTGATATTGCCGCCGCTCTTGCCGATGATGGTGGTCAAGGCGCCGAGGCTGCCGGGCTCGTTGCCGAGCGTCACGGCGATGCGGCCGACATGGGCGTGCTCGGCATCGCCGGCATCCTTCCAGGCGACGTCGAGCCAGCGCTCCGGCGTATTGGCGAAGCTCTCCAGCGTCTCGCAATCGATGGTGTGGATGGTGACGCCCTTGCCGGTGGTAACGATGCCGACGATGCGGTCGCCGGGGAGCGGGTGGCAGCAGCCGGCGAAATGCAGCGCCATGCCGGGAATGAGGCCGCGGATCGGCACCGCGTTCTCCGACGCCTTGCCCTTGCGCGCCCGCGCCAGCGAGACGACCTTGCCGGCCTTGCCGTCGCCCTTGCCATCCGCCTTATCGTCGTGCCGCGGCGGGAAGACGGCGTGGACGACCTCGCGCCCAGTGATATGCCCCTCGCCGACGGCGACGAACAAATCGTCGATGCTGGCGCTGCCGAAGCTCTTCAGCACCGGATCGAGATTTTTCTCGACGAGATCATGGCCGTCCTGGCGGAACGCCTTCTGCAGGATCGCCTTGCCGAGATCGTGGTACTGCTCGCGCTGCTGGGTGCGCACGAAGCGGCGGATGCGGGCGCGCGCCTTGCCGGTGACGACGAAGCGCTCCCAGGTCGGCGACGGCGTCTGCGCCTTGGAGGTGACGATGTCGACCTGATCGCCATTGGCGAGCTGGGTGCGCAGCGGCACCAGCCTGCCGTTGATCTTGGAGCCGACGCAAGTGTCGCCGATCTGCGAATGCACGGCATAGGCGAAATCGACCGGCGTCGCGCCGCGCGGCAGGGCGATGAGATCGCCCTTCGGCGTGAAGCAGAAGACCTGGTCCTGGAACATCTCAAGCTTGGTGTGCTCGAGGAACTCCTCGGGGCCCGACGCATGCTCGAGAATGTCGAGCAGCTCGCGCAGCCAGCGATATTGCTTGCCCTCGGTCTTCGGCGCGCCCTGCTTGTAGGTCCAGTGGGCGGCGACGCCGAGCTCGGCGACCTCGTGCATCTCGCGGGTGCGGATCTGCACCTCGATGCGCTGGCGCTCGGGACCGATCACGCCGGTATGCAGCGAGCGGTAATTGTTCGGCTTGGGCGTCGAGATATAGTCCTTGAAGCGGCCGGGCACCACGGGATAGGCGCTGTGGAGGATGCCGAGCGCGTGATAGCACTCCTCGACCGTGTCGACGGTGATGCGGAAGGCCATGATGTCGGAAAGCTGCTCGAAACCGACATTCTTGCGCTGCATCTTGCGCCAGATCGCGTAGGGGCTCTTCTCGCGGCCGGAGACCTGGGCGGTGGCGATGCCGCCGTCGCGCAAGGTCGCGTCGAGCGCGGCGATGATGCGGGCGACGAGGTCGCCGCCCTTCTCGCGCAGGAAGGCGAGGCGCGTCTTCAGGCTCTGCCGCGGATCCGCATAAAGCTCGGCGAAAGCAAGATCTTCGAGCTCGTCCTTCATACGGTGCATGCCGATGCGCTCGGCAAGCGGCGCATAGATATCCATCGTCTCGCGCGCGATGCGGCGACGTTTCTCCTCATCCTTGATGTAATGCAGCGTCTGCATGTTGTGCAGGCGATCGGCCAGCTTGACGAGGAGGACGCGGATATCCTCCGACATCGCCAGAACGAGCTTGCGGAAATTCTCCGCCTGCTTGGTCTGGTCGGATTGCAGCTCGATGCGCGACAGCTTGGTGACGCCGTCGACCAGCCGGGCAATGTCGGGGCCGAACAGCCGCTCGATGTCCTCGAGCGTCGCCACCGTGTCCTCGACGGTGTCGTGCAGCAGCCCGGTGATGATCGACGAGCCGTCGAGCTTCATCTGCGCCAGGATGCCGGCGACCTCGACGGGATGCGAGAAATAGGGGTCGCCCGAGGCGCGCTTCTGGGCGCCATGCACCTTCATCGAGAAGACATAGGCGCGGTTGAGCGCGTCCTCGTTGGCGCCCGGGTCATAGGTCTTGACCCGCTCGACGAGCTCGAATTGACGCATCATCGCTGGAACCGCCCTCTCGGCGGCAAGCCAAGCCGGGGGGCGCGACCGGTCACAGCGGCGCCGCCCGTCGACATGATTCTAGGGCTCTTCGTCGGGCGTCCTGTCCGGGGTCAAGGCGAGGTCGACATCGATATCGACATCGTCCTCGGCGACCACCGGGACGTCGTCTTCGCTCTCCTCGTCGAGCGCGCCGTCCTCGCCCTCGACGCTCATGCCGGCGACCGCCATATCGGCGTCGGCGGGCCAGACGCCCTCGGCGACAAACTCGTGATCCTCCTCGGGCTCATCGATCTCGACGTGCTTCTGCATGCCCTTGATCAGCGCGTTCTGCAGATTGTCGAGGGGAACCGTCTCGTCGGCAATCTCGCGCAACGCCACGACAGGATTCTTGTCGTTGTCGCGGTCGATCGTCAGCGCGCCGCCGGCGGCGACGTCGCGGGCGCGCTGGGCGGCGAGCAGCACCAATTCGAACCGATTGGGGACCTTGAGGACGCAATCTTCAACGGTTACGCGAGCCATGCCAGTTCCTACTCCGCTTCATTCGATTGATTTCAATATAAGTGCCCGGCGCCGACACCGCAATATTTGCCGACGGCGTCAAACGATTGGCAGCCTTGCGCGATCGGCCCCAGGCAATCGCAGGGGGCGATCGACTCAGGCGATGGGCCGGGCGGTCTGGCCGCGCGGCAGGCGATCGATGAGCTGATCGACCGTACGGCCGAGAAACGGGTGATACCAGCGCGGGGCGATCTCGCGCAAGGGCATCAAGACAAATGCCCGCTCATGCATGCGCGGATGGGGCAGGAGCGGAACGGTCTCGCCGCGGGTCACCTTGTCGCCATAGGCGATGAGGTCGAGATCGATGCAGCGCGCCGCGTTGCGCACCCCCTTGGTGCGGCCGAAATCCTTCTCGATGCGCTGCAGCACGGCCATCAACGCGGCCGGGGTCATGGTCGTCTCGACACGGACTACCGCGTTGATAAAATTGGGTTGAGCCGATTTCGGCACGGGCTCGGACTCGTACCAACGCGAGCGCGCCGTGACGTGCAGCCCGACCGCCTCGAAGCGCTCGAGCGCCGCCATCAGCGTCGCCTTGGGAGCGCCATAGGCGGGGCTCGGCAGGTTGGCTCCCAGCCCGATGATGATCGGCGGCGGCACCATGGATCCTTGCTGTCGCATCTCGCTTCGACCTACCCCATGACTTGACGTTGCCCATATAATTCCGGCAAATGCCGTTATACGATCGATCGGTTAATTTCTTATACCTAGTTTGCCGGAGTTCCTTTCAATGTTATTCTATCCAGAGGAGAGGATTGGCCTCTTTATCGATGGCTCCAATCTCTACTCGGCTGCGCGCTCCCTCGGCTTCGACATCGACTACAAGCGATTGCTCGATCTGTTCGGCGCCAAGGGACGGCTGATCCGGGCGTTTTATTACACCGCCCTGCTCGACGACCAGGAATATTCGCCGATCCGGCCGCTTGTCGATTGGCTCGACTATAACGGCTACACCATGGTGACCAAGCCGACCAAGGAGTACACGGACGCCGCCGGGCGGCGCAAGATCAAGGGCAACATGGACATCGAGCTCGCCATCGATGTCATGGAGATGGCCCAGTATCTCGATCATATCGTGCTGTTCTCCGGCGACGGCGATTTCCGCCGCCTGGTCGAGGCGGTGCAGCGCAAGGGCGTGCGGGTCACCGTCGTCTCGACCATCCGCTCGGCGCCGCCGATGATCGCCGACGAGCTGCGCCGCCAGGCCGACAATTTCGTCGAGTTGCACGACCTCGCGCAAAGCATCATGCGCGTCCATCATCATCGCGAGGAGCCGACGCGCGCCGCCCCGCCGCCTGCCTACGAGGACGCTTGAGCGCAGCAACGGCGCCGGATTTGCCCGGCGCGGCCCCGCCGCATGATTGTCCGCGCTGTCCCCGCCTCGTCGCCTTCCGCGGCAAGCATCGCGCCAGCCAGCCGGACTGGCACAACGCCCCGGTCCCCTCCTTCGGCCCGGCCTCGGCGCGCCTCCTCATCGTCGGGCTGGCGCCGGGGCTGAAAGGCGCCAATCGCACCGGCCGTCCCTTCACCGGCGATTATGCCGGCGATCTCCTCTACCCGACGCTGGTGAAATTCGACTTCGCCGCAGGCAGCTACGGCGCGCGACCGGATGACGGGCTCAGCCTGGTCGATTGCCGGATCACCAATAGCGTCCGCTGCGTGCCGCCGGAGAACAAGCCGGAGCTGGCCGAGATCGTCGCCTGCCGCCCCTTCCTCGCCGCCGAGATCGCGGCGATGCCGGCGCTGCGCGTCGTTCTCGCCCTCGGCGCCACGGCGCATGGCAGCGCGCTGGCGACGCTCGGCGAGATTCGCGCCCGCTTTCCCTTTGCCCATGGCGCCGTGCACCGTCTCGGCGGCGGCCTGCTGCTCGCCGACAGCTATCACTGCTCGCGCTACAACACGAATACCGGGAAATTGACGGTTGCGATGTTCGAGTCGGTATTCGTCGAGATCCGCCAGCGCCTCGCCCTACCTGGCTAGCTGGGCCTGGCTGGCTGGCGCCCGCTACGAACGAAGGTTGACAATATATCTACTATACTGGAAAAATATCCAGTATGACGGATGACCTCGAACATGATCTCAATCGGCGAATCGCCGCGCGGGTGCGGGACTTGCGGAGCTCGCATGGGCTGACGCTGGAAGCATTGGCGGAGCGTAGCGGCGTCAGCCGCTCGATGATCTCACTGATCGAGCGCGGGGAGAGCAGCCCCACGGCCGTGCTGCTGGAGCGGCTCGCGACCGGGTTGAACGTGCCCCTGGCGAGCCTGTTCGACGCGCCCGACCCGAACCCCCAGCCGGTGGCACGCCACGCCGATCAGTGTCAGTGGCGCGATCCTGCCTCGGGCTATATCCGACGCAACGTGTCGCCAAGCGGCTTCGCCTCGCCGATCCAGATCGTCGAGGTCGAGTTTCCCCCGGGCGCTCTCGTGGCGTTCGACAGCGGGGTGCGCGACGTCCGGGTGCACCAGCAAGTATGGGTGCTCGAAGGATCTATCGAGGTGCAGGTCGGCGACGATTGCCACCAGCTGCACGCCGGCGACTGCTTCGCTTTCGTTCTCGATCGCCCCACTGCGTTCCACAACCGCACGCGCAAGATCGCGCGTTATGCCGTCGTCATCGTGAACCAATCCGAGTTG